>Ga0302326_10019888_pt1 | contig 13837 bp, 13 predicted proteins | sample Palsa_T0_3_FD_202264 | JGI IMG/M metagenome (GOLD analysis project Ga0302326, IMG submission 202264) | Peat permafrost microbial communities from Stordalen Mire near Abisko, Sweden - Palsa_T0_3 | ecosystem: Environmental > Terrestrial > Soil > Palsa > Peat permafrost | place: Sweden: Abisko... | reverse complement strand
GCGCAGCTTCGAAATTGCGTTTTCGAGCGGCACGCCGGCGATGCGTTGATACTCGGCGTATAGATCGGTCTCGGGACCTGGTTCGAGCAGGGATGGATCGACAGGTGCGGATGTATCCGCGCTGCCGGTCTGTTCGAGAATGTTGCGGATACGTTTGAAACTGGCGGCGAGCGGCTCGAAATCGGGTGAAGAGCGGAGGTTCTGGATGCGAATCAGGCGCGCTTCCAGGTCGGGAAGGTTGCTCCAACCGGCGGCCATGGCGGCGTTGACTTCGTCGTAGGCGAAGCCGCGGTAGTCGCGGAAGTAGAATTTGATGCGGTCTTCGAAGAAGGAGATTAGGGGGGCGGGCGCGGGGGTGGCGACGTTCGCTCCCTCACGGTCGCGGCTCTGAATGGCGGTTAGCAGCGGGAAGTCCAGCTTGCCTTCGACCAGGATCTTGACTACGCCTTGCGCGGCGCGGCGCAACGCGAACGGGTCGCGCGAGCCGGTGGGGACCATGCCGATGGCGAAGCAGCCGCGTAAGGTATCGAGCTTGTCGGCTAGCGACACGATTTGTCCGGTGCGGTTGCGCGGGATGGAGTCTTCCAGGCCGGCGGGCTTGTACTGATCGTAAATCGCCTGCCATACGGGCTCGGGCTCGCCTTGGGCGCGCGCGTAAAGGCCTCCGACTACGCCTTGCAGCTCGGTGAACTCCTTGACTAACTCGGTGGTCAGGTCGCACTTGAGTAACTCGGCGGCGCGCTGTGCGTTCGCATCGCCGCCTAACTCGGCAGTGAGTGCGACGGTGCGATCGGTCTTTTCGAGATATGAGCCGAGTTTGGCCTGGAAAGTAACATGAGCCAGATCCTGCTTGCGGTCCACGAGTGACTTCTTTTGATCGGTCTCCCAGAAGAAGCGCGCGTCGTTGAAGCGGGCGCGGAGCACGCGCTCATTGCCGCTGCGCACGAAGCCTTCGGGGTCGGCGGGAATGTTCATTACGGCGACGAATTGCGGCGCCAGTTTGCCTTCGACGTCTTCGACGGAGAAATACTTCTGATGATGGCGCATCACGGTGACCAGCACCTCTTCGGGCAACTCGAGAAATTGCGGGTCGAAGCTGCCGGCGATGGGCGTGGGGTATTCAGTGAGGTAGACCAGCGTTTCAAGCAGCGCTGGGTCTGGTTTGACGATCAGGTCTGCGAACCGGTCTGCGAGTTCTTTCTGAATGCGGATGCGGCGCTCTTCGGCCGAGAGGATCACATAATGGTCGCGCAGGCGCTCGACGTAGTTGGCGTGAGTGACGACCACTTCGCGCGCGCCGAGACTGCGGTGGCCGGCGGTGAGATTGCCGGAGTGAACGCCGGCGATCTCGAAAGGGACGATTTCTTCGCCCAGCAGTGCGACGATCCAGCGGACGGGGCGGATGAAGCGCGGACCGTTCTTGCCGGTCCAGTACATGGTCTTGGGGAAGTAGATGCCGAGGATAATGCCGGGCAGCGCTTCGGCCAGGATGTCCGCGGTCCGGCGGCCTTCGATCTTTTTGGTGAAAGTATAATATTCGCCTTTGGGCGTGGATTCGACGGCGAGGTCTTCGGGCTTGATGCCCTGCTTGCGGGCGAAGCCGGCGACGGCTTGCGGGGGCGCGGATTTGGCGGGGCCAAGCACGCGCTCTTCGGAATCGGCCTGACGTTCGGGCAGACCGTCGACGCGCAGAACGAGGCGTCGGGGCGTGGCGTCGAGGGTTACGGATTCATGCGGGATCGCGAGCTTCTCGAAAAGCAGATGGAGATTCTCAAGCGCGTTGGGAATCATCCAATCGGGGATTTCTTCAGTGCCGATTTCGAGCAGGAAGGGGAGACTCATTGGGTCGCCTCCTGCGGTTGCTTCGGCTCTGGCTGATTCGGCGCTTGTTGGTCCGGCGCCTGTTGATCCGGCTTTTGTTGATCAACCCAGGCCTGCGCGACGCCGACGGCCAGTTTGCGGACGCGCTGGATGACGCCGACTCGCTCAGTGACGCTGATGGCGCCGCGCGCATCGAGCGTATTAAAAAGGTTGGAACACTTGAGCACCTGGTCGTAAGCGGGCAGCAGCGGGAAGCGGAGCTTATCGGCCGCCTTGGGGTTGTAGAGCTTCAAGAGGCGCGAGGCCTCGCCCTCGTAAAGGTCGAAGAGTTTCCACAGCGTGGGAATATCCGCCATCTCGAAGTTGAAGACGGAGTATTGCAGTTCATCGGCGTAGCGGACGTCGCGGTACTTGAAGTCATTCGACCAATCGATATCGTAGACGCTGTCCTTCACTTGCAGGAAAGCGGTGATGCGCTCTAAGCCGTAAGTCAGCTCGGCGGGGACTAAGTCGAGATCGATGCCGCCGCACTGTTGGAAGTAAGTGAACTGCGAGATTTCGAGACCGTCGAGCATGACTTGCCAGCCGATGCCCCAGGCGCCGAGCGTGGGCGCTTCCCAGTTATCCTCTTCGAGCTTGATATCGTGCCGATTGAGGTCGATGCCGATGGCGGCGAGGCTGCCGAGGTATTGATCGATGACGTCCGCGGGGGCGGGCTTGAGAATCACCTGTAATTGCGAGTGCTTGTAGAGGCGGTTGGGATTGTCGCCGTAGCGGCCGTCGGCGGGGCGGCGGCTGGGTTGGACGTAGGCGACGCGGTAGGGCTTGGGTCCAAGGACGCGCAGGAAAGTTTCGGGGCACATGGTGCCGGCGCCGACCTCGACGTCGTAGGGCTCTTGAATAATGCAGCCGCGGTCGGCCCAGTATTGCTTCAGATTGAAGATGATTTGTTGGAAAGTGGGCATGCGGGTTAGTGATTGACGGGGGCTTTCAACGTGGAGGGAACAGGCAGCCGGAAGGCTCCATAGTCATGCATGTTGAGCGCTCTCAGCGTTGGACCAATCTGCGTTAAACAGTGGCGCGGTGACTAAGCGGCGGTCGGCGTGGGATTCGATCTGTTGAATCAGGAAGCGGCGCAGATCGGCGGCAGTGTTTTGCGACCAGACGGTTTGTGAGATCTGGGTTACGGGCAGGCGCAGCATCTCTTCAGCGATGACTCTCGATTGGGCGCTTAATTCCCAAGTGTTGCCGATGCTAAGCGCGCTGCGGCAATGGGCGCAGACAAGGCCCTCGCGCGCGCGAGTGAAGAAGGCGCGGGCGCGCTCAGGCGATTCGGGATCGTCCAGCAAAATTCCGCAACTGAGACACACATTCAATTCAGGCAGCCATCCCGACAGGCGCACAGCCCACAGAGAGAAGTACGCAACGGCCCGCCACGCCGTGTGTTCGCCATGATGCAGCGAACTGAGCACGGCCAGCAGGAGCCGGAAAAACTTTTCGTTCGGCTCCCCGGAGGGAAGCAACTGCTCGGACACTTCCGCGAAGTAATCCAGCGCCACGGCGGCCCAGTAATCGGAAACCAAGTCGAATTGGGAATGGATCAATTCGCACGAATCCAGGTTGACCAACTCGCGCGTTTCGCGCTGGAAATACGACATTCGAACGTGCGATAACCGCTCCAGCCCCGCGCCAAAAGCACTCTTCGGACGCCGCGCCCGCTTGGCCACGCCACGCAGCTTTCCCTGGTCCCGGGTGAGGAAGCTGACGACGAGGTCCGCCTCTTTTAAGGGGTAGGTGCGTAAAACGAGTGCTTCGCTGACACAAACCGGCACACGTGGAAACTTCAGAGTATCACAGCCGAGTGGGCGAACCGGGGGAAAAGAAGGTGCTTAACCGTTTTGGGGATTGGCGACTCTGTCGCGCTTGGCAAGGCGGAAGCGCCTGCCTCATAAAAGCTCACGGCCGGTCGCCTTATCGTCGGCTACCAGCAGCGTCTTCAGTTGTTCCAGCGCGAGGGTAAATGTGAAGCGGCTGCCCTTGCCGGGCTCACTCTCGAGCCAGATTCGCCCGCCGTGTTCCTCCACCAGCGCCTTGGTGATCGCCAGTCCGAGCCCCGTACCCTCGCGCACCCCTTTTGTGGTCGCGCCGATTTGATAGAACTTGTCGAACACCGCCTCGTGCTGCTCCTTCGGAATGCCGATACCGGTGTCGCCGACCGAAATCTCAACGAAGCCGTCCCTCAGATCGCCCTTCACCTGAACCGTTCCACCCGCGGGGGTGAATTTCAACGCGTTGCTCAACAAGTTAAAGAAAATCTGCTTGACGCGGAGCCTGTCGGCGAAGATGGGGACAGGTATCGAAAGGCTCGTCTCGATACCGATCGACTCTGCGATGCTCTGTGGCCGGAGCGAGGAAAGGGCTTCCTCCAGCGCGCCGGCAATCTCGAACGTTTCGCGCCGCAATTCCAGGCGTCCGGATTCGATCTTGCTTAGATCGAGGATATCGTTGATGAGCGCCAGCAGATGGAGCGAATCATTATGAATGTGGCCGATGAAGCGATGCTGCTTTTCGTTGAGCGCCCCTTCCAGTCCCTCCGCGAGCAACTCTGAGAATCCGATGATCGTGTGCAGCGGCGTGCGCAGCTCATGACTCATACTCGCTAGGAATTCGCTCTTGAGCTCGTTGGCCCGCTCAACCTCGCGATTCCGCGACTCCAGCTCGCGGGTGTAGGCTTGCTGCATCTCCCGAAGCTGCTCTTCCACTTGTCTGCGTTCGCTGATGTCGCGGATGATGGCGGTAACGCGGAACCCGTCTTCCGACTTCACCGGGCTGAGGCTGATCTCGACAGGAAGGGAGGAGCCGTCTTTGCGGCGCCCGTGCAGCGCCAGACCGCTCCCCATGGGACGCGTAACGGGATGATCCCAGTAGCGCGCGCGATGCTGCGGATGGTGGTTGCTGAGGGCGTCCGGGACCAGGATTTCAACCGGCTGGCCCAGTAACTCTTCGCGTTTATAGCCGAACAGTTTTTCGGTGACCAGATTGAGCAACAGAATGCGCCCCTCGCGGTCCACTTCAATTATGGCGTCGGGCGCGGCCTCCAGAAGCTCGCGAAACCGCCGTTCGGCCCGCATCTCGACGCGCGTTTCCCTCTCTTGCGCAGTCATCTGAAGCAGTTCTTGCTCAACGAGTGCGAGCTTCCGTTCCACAGTACGGTGCTGGCTGGCTTCGGCGACGATCGCGATTGTGCCCTGCGTGTTTCCAGCGGCATCCCTCCACGGACTTGCCCAAACCTCAACATCGATCACCGCGCCGTCTTTCCTCGGAAGACCGATTTCGGATTTACCTTCAGGCACATGCTGCAATCGCAATACCGCGGCTTCGGGGCGGCCGAGCACCTCTTCCTCACTCCATCCGAAGAGGCGCTGGGCGCCTTTACTCCACACCTGCAACCGGCCAGTGGAATCCGCAGCTATGATCCCGAACCGCGGGCTTTCCAGCAGGCCGGTCAGAAACGCAATGGAACTGGGCGCAGCCATGGGCAATCCATTTTACCGTAGCCTGCTGTGATGCGGATCGACAGCATTGCAACCGAGTGAGCGTGAGAGATGTTCCGCCAACCAGCGATGGCGTACGGATTGCAATATAGTTTAACTGGATAAGCCCCATGCCAAACATCAAGCACATCCTGTTGCCAATCGATTTTTCGGAGAGCTGCTCGGCCGCCATCCCATTTGTCGAATCCATGGCGCGGCGCTAGTCTGTGAGCATCACTCTGCCGAGCGTGGCGCAACGCTGCTTGGCCACACGCACCATCTGGTGCTGCTGGAATGGACCGCGAAGAATCCGGAGGTCGCTAAGTATGACGGCGGTCCGCCGCGCGAAATGTTCCGCATCGCCAAGCCGTTTCAGAACCATAACGGCTCGATTGCACTCAATCCGGAGGTGAGTTATCCGATCGTCGAGTACGATCACACCGATCCGCTCTTTCAGCGACAGGTGGCAGTCACAGGCGGCTTCGCTTATCGAGATACCGCCATCAGGCAACTCACTAGTAAACTGATATTCGGTGACAATCTCAGCGGCGAGCTTTTCTATGTCGATGCCGACAACCTGCCGAAGTGAGGACAGGAATCAATTCGCCGAATTCTGTTCAGCGAAAAGGGTACAACGAAGACCTTGCTCCAGCTTATGCAGGAAAAAAATACAGTACAGGGCAAACCTCCTGTAACTCGCACCGACATGCGGGTCGATGTCGGGCCCCAGGGGAAGATTTTCTTGCTCAACAAAGGCGGCGGCGTCATTCGAATGATTGTTCCGTGATAGATGGACTTTGCAAGCACGAGAGTCCACCGACGCTTATCGCGAACCGGCGATTTGACTCGCAACATATCTCTTTCTCCACCAGCGTAGACTTATCGGATTGGGCGGCGCGCTAGGCGCTAAAGCTAAGTCAGCACCGTCAGGTGGATTTGTGAGCCTTCGGCGGTTAGGCGGATCTCAGACGAGCGCGAAGTTGGCCGCCGACGGGTGTTGAACGTACGGCCCCGCACGTTGAGAACGTGCGCCGAACTAGCGGCCGCCTGCTTGCCATAACGCGCTCCTATCTGTGTGCGTTGATTCATGCTCCAGGTCCAGTCACAGTGTATCGGGGAATCCCTTATCGCCCGCGATGTGGTCTCCACGAGTACAGAATCAGGCTCGCTCCGCTTGAGAAACGCGGGGGCATTGGGAAAAAATAAAGCCGTACTGCAAAAGTGCGTGAGCACAGAAACCAGCACGGAACCGTGGAGTTCAAAGGAGCCGAGTATGCCGACTGAACCTGTTCCTTATGGCCGCAAGACCCAAAAGCCCTCACCCGTTGCGGAGGTCCACATTCTATGGATAACTGCAGGGTTGGGCTGTGATGGGGACTCAGTCTCGATAACTGCGGCGACCCAGCCAAGCATCGAAGACGTTCTTCTGGGCGCCATCCCGGGCCTGCCCAAGGTCCATCTGCACAATCCCGTTCTTGCGTATGAAAACGGCGGCGACTTTCTCAAGTACTGGTATTTGGCCGAACAGGGCAAGCTTGAGCCCTTCGTGCTTGTGGTCGAAGGCTCCATCCCAAACGAGAAGATCAAGAAAGAAGGTTACTGGGCGGGATTAGGTACGGATCCTCACACTGGGCAGCCGATTACAACTAATGAGTGGATTGACCGCCTTGCTCCGAAAGCTTTGGCAATTGTCTGCGCGGGCACATGTTCAAGTTACGGCGGCATCCATGCGATGGAGGGAAATCCCACGGGTTGCATGGGACTCGCCGACTACCTGGGATGGGATTGGCGCTCGAAGGCCGGCCTCCCGATCGTCAACGTTCCAGGGTGTCCGGTGCAGCCGGACAATTTCATGGAAACGCTACTTTACCTGCTCTACCAGGTCGCCGGTATCGCTCCGATGATTCCGCTGGATGATCAACTCCGTCCGAAGTGGCTGTTTGGTAAAACTGTCCACGAGGGCTGCGACCGGGCCGGATATTACGAGCAGGGAGATTTCGCGGAGGACTATAACTCGTCGAAATGCATCGTCAGGCTGGGCTGCTGGGGCCCCGTGGTCAACTGTAACGTGCCCAAGCGGGGATGGATGAACGGGATGGGAGGTTGCCCCAACGTCGGTGGCATCTGTATCGGCTGCACCATGCCTGGGTTTCCCGACAAGTTCATGCCCTTCATGGACGAGCCGCCCGGCGCGCGAGTCTCTTCCGCCGCCGTCGGCGTTTACGGACGCGCGATCCGGGCGCTGCGCTCCTTCACCATCGATACCGTCAACAAAGAACCGAGGTGGAGACACTCGCGAGCTGAGTTGACCAGCGGTTACAGCCCGAAAACATACTGAGGAGACGGAGGATTCGCCATGAGCACAACGACACTGCCTGAAATAAAGACGCCCGGGAATAAGGGCAATCTAGTGGAGATGAATTGGGATCCAATTACGCGGATCGTCGGTAGCCTCGGCATATTCACAAAGATCGATTTTGAGAATCGCCGCGTGGCCGAGTGCCACAGCACTTCCTCCATCTTTCGCGGCTACAGCATATTCATGAAGGGCAAAGACCCGCGCGATGCCCACTTCATCACCAGCCGGATTTGCGGCATCTGCGGCGACAATCATGCTACCTGCGCGACTTATGCTCAGAACATGGCCTTCGGCGTTCGCCCGCCCGCGCTCGGCGAATGGATCGTCAATCTGGGCGAGGCCGCCGAGTACATGTTCGATCACAATATCTACCAGGACAACCTGGTTGGCGTGGATTTCTGCGAGCAGATGGTCAAGGAAACCAATCCCAGCGTGCTTGCGAAAGCCGAGACAACGTCTTCCCCGAACGCCAATTTGCACGGCTATCGCACAATTGCGGATATCATGCGCGCGCTCAATCCCTTCGCCGGCGACTTCTACCTGGAAGCCCTGCAAATGAGCCGCATGACGCGGGAAATGTTCTGCCTGATGGAAGGCCGGCATGTACATCCGTCGACCCTATATCCGGGAGGCGTGGGCACCGTGCCAACCGTCCAGCTCTTTACCGACTACATCGTGCGCCTGATGAAGTACGTGGAGTTCATGAAGAAGGTAGTGCCGCTGCACGATGACTTATTCGACTTCTTCTATGATGCCCTACCGGGGTATGAGGAAGTGGGCCGCCGCCGGATTCTTCTCGGTTGCTGGGGCTCGTTCAACGATCCTGAACACTGCGATTACACTTACAAGAACATGACTAAGTGGGGCCGCAAGATGTTTGTCACTCCAGGCGTGGTGGTGGATGGCGAGTTAGTCACTACCGATCTGGTTGACATCAACTTGAATATTCGCATCCTGCTGGGAAGTTCTTACTACGACGACTGGCAAGGTGGACCAACCTTTGTCACTCACGACCCGTTGGGCAATCCGGTGGATCAGCGGCACCCATGGAACCAGACCACCACTCCGAGGCCGCAGAAGCGCGATTTCACCGATAAGTATACCTGGGTCATGTCTCCGCGATGGTTCGACAAGCGAACTGGCGATCACCTTGCGCTGGACACAGGCGGCGGACCCATCGCCCGGTTCTGGGCGACCGCGCTCGCCGGTCTGGTGGACATCGGCTACATCAAAGCTACCGGCAAGAGTGTGAAGATCTACCTGCCCAAGACCGTATCGAAGCCCGAAGTCGAGTTCGAATGGAAGATCCCGAAATGGAGCAACGCGATCGAGCGGGACCGCGCCAGGACCTACTTCCAGGCGTACGCCGCTGCAGCCGCATTGTACTTTGCCGAACAGGCTCTCAAGGAACTGCATGCCGGCAGGACGCGTACGTGGTCAGATTTCACGGTGCCCGACGAAGCCATCGGTTGCGGTTTCCACGAGGCTGTTCGCGGCGTGCTCTCCCATCACGTCGTCATACGTAAAGGCAAAATCGCCAACTATCACCCTTATCCGCCTACGCCGTGGAACGCCAATCCGCGCGACTCCTACGGCACGCCGGGTCCCTATGAGGACGCCGTGCAGAACACGCCGATCTTCGAGGAAAACGGTAGGGATAAGTTCAAGGGCATCGACATCATGCGCGCGGTTCGCAGCTTCGACCCCTGTCTCCCCTGCGGCGTGCATATGTACGACGGCGCCGGCAAGGTCCTCGAAACGCGCCATTCACCTATGTTCGGCTTGAACGGTTAGGCGGCGAGTAACATCGGAGGCTTCTCATGCCCGGACAACCTGAGTTCCAGCAGCGGATCCAATCCATCGAGCGAATGCTAGCCGAGATCGAAGGGTCCGCCGACCCGAGCCTGCGGACCAGTGTGCAGCAGTTAGTGCAATTGGTGATGGACCTGCATGGCGCCGGGATCGAGCGAATGATCGAGTTGATCCGTGGGGACGCCGGCGGAGGCGAGGGCCTCATTTATAAACTAGGACGGGATGAACTCGTGGCGAGCCTTCTGGTATTGTACGGGCTTCATCCCTCGACTCTCGAAGCGCGCATAACTGAGGGGCTGGATAAGGCGCGCGCGCGCTTGCAGTCGCATCAGAGCGAGGTGGAGTTACTGAGCAGTCAGGACGGCGCGGTCAGGTTGCGGCTACATGCAAACGGCCACGGATGCGGCTCTACTCCGCAGGCTTTGAAGGAAATGATCGAGGACGCGGTCTATCAGAGTGCCCCGGATATCGCGTCTCTGTTCATCGAAGATGCCGGAACGAAGCCGGGTTTCGTGAGTCTTGAGATGTTACAAGGGACTGCGCCAGCCGCTCACTTTTCGAACGGTCTTTCATTGAGCGCCGGGAACAAAGGAGGGCTGTGAGCGAGACTTCGCGGACCGGTAACTCTTTCGGTGTTCTCCGCCAGTTTGTGCGCCGACCTTCTCCGCTTGAGAACTGCGAAATCTGTAGCAAGGGGTTGGCGGCCGCGCACCAGCATCTGCTGGACCCGATCCGCCGCGAACTAATCTGTTCATGCGATGCCTGTGCGATTCTCTTTAGCAGCCAGGGCCAGACGAAATACAAGCGAGTGCCGCGGCGCATCCGCTTTTTGCCGGATTTTCAGATGACGGATTCCCAGTGGGATGGGCTGATGATGCCCATCAACATGGCTTTTTTCTTCAAAAGCACGCCGCAGAGCCGGGTAATCGCTTTGTACCCGAGTCCGGCCGGCGCCACCGAGTCGTTGCTCTCGCTCGATTCCTGGGATGAAATTGAACTCGAGAACCCGGTGCTGCTGGAAATGGAAGCCGACGTCGAAGCCCTTCTGGTGAATCGAATCGGTCATGCCCGTGGATTCGCCAATTCCGAATACTATGTGGCGCCGATCGACGAATGCTTCAAGCTGGTCGGTCTGATCCGAAGCCGGTGGCAGGGTCTATCAGGTGGAACCGAGGTTTGGCGGCAGATCGGGCAATTCTTTAGCGACCTCAAGTCTAAGTCACCACAGTCATCAGATCGGGTAACCCAGGGGTTCCATGCCTGATCTCGGCATCACAGTCGAGAAGGCCGAGGTTGTGCCATTCGCGGCGTCTCCGACGCTTGCACTCAAGCTGCGCGTGGTAAACGCCAATCAGGCCGAGACTATCCATACGGTTGTGCTGCGGTGCCAGATCCAGATTGAAGTAACTCGACGGCGATATACGGCGTTAGACCAGGAGCGCCTTCGAGATCTATTCGGCGAGCCCGAGCGGTGGGGTCAAACCCTGCGTAATCTGCTGTGGACCAACACCAGCGCGGTGATTCCGCAATTTACAGGCGTGGCTTCAGTCGACTTACATGTGCCCTGCACCTTCGATTTCAGCCTCGCAACAACCAAGTACTTCAACGGCTTGGCTGATGGAGACATTCCAATCCTCATCATGTTCAGTGGAACGGTCTTTTATGCGGGCAGCGATGGATCGCTGTTAGCGGCTCCAATCTCATGGGACAAAGAGGCCAAGTTTCGCCTGCCCCTGAAGGTTTGGAAAGACATGATGGATGCGTATTATCCCAACAGCGCATGGCTGTGTCTTCGCCGGGATGTCTTTGAAGATCTGCATCGCTTCAAAGTGGAGCGCGGCATTCCCACTTGGGAGCAGACATTCGAGATCATGCTTGCGTCACTGAAGGAAGAAGTGGTGCAGTCATGAACATCCGCGCGGTCGAGCAAATCGCCGACGCAGTACTCTATGAAGGCTATATTCTCTATCCTTACCGGCTGTCCGCGGTAAAGAACCGGCAACGCTTCAATTTTGGAGTCTTGTATCCGCGCGAATATTGCGACCTTCAACTAGGAACGGATTCCTGGGAAATGAGGACCGAATGCCTCGTCCAAGGTAGCGCTTCGACGACGATCGAAGTGAAAGTGCGATTTCTGCAGATGGTTGTGGGGCGGCCAATTCTGGCTGCAGCCGGCTTTCAGCCGGCTCTCTTCGCTTGCGAAGATGTGGGTTCCCGCCACAGTTGGCAAGAGGGCCGGGAGCGGGATGTCTCGACGCCGGCTTACAGTCTCGAATCGATCGCAGCGCGCCCGTATCGCCAGGAATTTGTGTTCACTGACGTCGAAAAAACCGAAGCGCTGCATGGGGAATTGGAGCTAGCAGCGCTGCCGCTCGATGAGAGTCTATTTAGGCTGACGCTTAGCGTCCGAAATGTCGTGGGACTGGAAGGCGCCGAGGGCCTAAGCCGTGACCAGGTGTTATTGCGATCTCTGGTCTCAGTTCACAGCATTCTCCATGCTGCTGGAGGCAAATTTGTCTCCTCACTCGATCCACCGGAGCATTTAAAACTCGCGGCGGCCGAATGTCAGAATACTGGTTGCTGGCCCGTACTGGCGGGAGATCCAGGGCAGCGAGACCTCGTGCTCTCTGCGCCGATTATCCTCTACGACTATCCGCAGATTGCGCCCGAAAGTCCCGGAGACCTGTTCGATGGAACTGAAATCGATGAGATCCTGGCGCTGCGAATCCTGACTATGACTGAGGCCGAGAAGTTAGAGGTAAGGAGCGGAGACGATCGCGCCCGGCGAATTCTCGAGAGAACCGAGATGCTGCCGCCGGAACATTTTCAAAAGCTCCATGGGGCCCTGCGCGGCTTGCGCACGAGCCCGGAGGGACCGCAATGAACGAGTGGGAATGGCAACTGTTGGAGGACAAGCCGGCGCTGGAGCAGATCACGGTTGACGGCGTGCAGCGCACAATAGGCGATCATGTCCGCCTGCTGCCACGGAATGGCGGCGACATCATGGACGTTGCACTGGCCGGGAAGATCGGAATCATTGAAAGCATCGAGCAAGACTATGAGGGCAAGGTGCAGGTCGCGATCGTGATGGATGACGATCCGGGCAAGGATCTGGGCATGCTCCGCCAGCCAGGCCATCGCTTTTTCTTTAGTCTCGAGGAGATCGAATCGGTATGACGGCGTCGCGGATTCTCATCGCGTGTATCGGGAACATTTTCCTGGGCGATGATGGATTCGGAACGGAAGTTGCGCGCCGTCTTGCGGCCCGGCCATTGGCTCCGGGAGTAATGCTGAAAGACTTCGGAATTCGCGGCCTCGATCTCACTTATGCCCTCCTCGATCCGCACGACCTCGTCATCCTGGTGGACGCATGCCCGCGAGGCGGCCAACCAGGCACAGTTTATCTGGTGGAGCCGGACCCGGTCGAGTCAGATGCACTGGATGGCGCCCACCTGGAAACGCACGGCATGAATCCCATGAGCGTGCTTCGCACGGTTAAGGCGATGGGCGGCGCGCCGGGCCGGATTCTGATCGTGGGCTGTGAGCCCGCTGAAATCGGATCGGATGATGAGGGGCAGCTCGGTTTGAGCGATCCGGTCGAGGCCGCTGTGGATGAAGCCATCGCGCTAATCGAGACGCTAGTCTCGAAGACACTCGATGCCAATGCGGAACAGGTTGGCGATCTGCGCGGCGGCTGCCGACCGTCGCAGCCACAATTCAGCGCACCTCGTTAACAAAGGAGATGCAATGTCAATGGAAGTTACGCAACACGTCAATGGTCAAGAGTCGAATGAGAGCCGGGATACGTTATTCATTTGGGGAGGCGCCGCGCTGGTGGTCTTCGGCGCCGGGCTCATTTTATCGACGCCGATCATTCGCCGCTACCTCGGCGGCGGAGGAGTCGGGAACATGGTTCATGCTGCGATCCCGGACATCCAACGGTATATGAAGTTGAGGTCAATGTGACAGCGGCGCCGCCCGGAGTTACGGTGGGGCGCTATCTATTGGATAAGAGTGCGAGCAGGTTCACGGTTCGCGCATTTGCCAGCGGAATGTTTTCCGCGCTCGGGCACAGCCCGACCTTCGCGATCCGGGACTTTGCCGGCGATGCCAGCTTTAACTCCGCCGCTCCGGAACAAGCGTCGCTGCGAGTCAAAATTCGGGCCGATTCGCTGGAAGTGACGGATGACATCAAGAGTAAGGATCGCGGGGACATGGAAAGCACGATGAACCAGACTGTGCTCGAGAGCGCTAAATACTCCACCATCTTCTACGAGAGCACCGGAACGTCCGCTGAGCAACTGGGCGAGGG
>Ga0302326_10019886_pt1 | contig 13838 bp, 9 predicted proteins | sample Palsa_T0_3_FD_202264 | JGI IMG/M metagenome (GOLD analysis project Ga0302326, IMG submission 202264) | Peat permafrost microbial communities from Stordalen Mire near Abisko, Sweden - Palsa_T0_3 | ecosystem: Environmental > Terrestrial > Soil > Palsa > Peat permafrost | place: Sweden: Abisko... | reverse complement strand
TCTCCGGCTTCTCCGCGATGACCGCCTCGGTGGTGAGGAACAGCGCCGCGATCGACGCCGCGTTCTGCAGCGCCGAGCGGGTGACCTTGGCCGGGTCGATGATCCCGGCCTTGAACATGTCGACGTACGTGCCGTCGGCCGCGTTCAGGCCCTCGCCGGCCGGGAGGGTCTTCACCTTCTCGACCACAACGCCGCCCTCAAGGCCGGCGTTGACCGCGATCTGCTTCAGCGGCGCCTCGACGGCGACGCGCACGATCTGCGCGCCGGTCGCCTCGTCGCCCGCCAGGTCCAGCTTGTCGAAGGCGGTGCGAGCGGCCTGCAGCAGCGCGACGCCGCCGCCGGGCACGACACCCTCCTCGACCGCGGCCTTGGCGTTGCGCACCGCGTCCTCAATGCGGTGCTTGCGCTCCTTCAGCTCGACCTCGGTCGCCGCGCCCGCCTTGATGACGGCCACGCCGCCGGCCAGCTTGGCCAGCCGCTCCTGCAGCTTCTCGCGATCGTAGTCCGAGTCGGTGTTGTCGATCTCGGTCCGGATCTGGTTGACACGGCCAGAGATCTGCTCCGCGTCACCAGCGCCGTCGACGATCGTCGTCTCGTCCTTGGTGACCACGACCTTGCGGGCCCGGCCGAGCACGGACAGGTCCACGTTGTCGAGCTTGAGGCCGATTTCCTCGCTGATGACCTGGCCACCGGTGAGGATGGCGATGTCACCGAGCATGGCCTTGCGGCGGTCGCCGAAGCCGGGGGCCTTCACCGCGACGGAGCGGAACAGCCCGCGCATCTTGTTGACGACCAGGGTGGCCAGAGCCTCGCCCTCGACGTCCTCGGCGATGATGGCCAGCGGCTTGCCGGACTGCACGACCTTGTCGAGCAGGGGAAGCAGGTCCTTGTTGGCCGAGACCTTGGAGTTGACGATGAGGATGTACGGGTCCTCAAGGACGGCCTCAAGGCGCTCGGTGTCGGTGACGAAGTAGGGCGCGATGTACCCCTTGTCGAAGCGCATGCCCTCGGTGAGCTCAAGCTCGAGGCCGAAGGTGTTGCTCTCCTCGACGGTGATGACGCCTTCCTTGCCGACCTTGTCCATGGCCTCGGCGATCATCTCGCCGATGGTCGTGTCGCCGGCCGAGATGGACGCCGTGGAGGCGATCTGCTCCTTGGTGTCCACATCCCTGGCGAGCTTGGACAGCTCCTCGCTCACGGCCTCGACCGCCGCCTCGATGCCGCGCTTGAGCGACATCGGGTTGGCGCCGGCCGCGACGTTGCGCAGACCCTCGCGCACCAGCGCCTGGGCCAGCACGGTCGCCGTCGTCGTGCCGTCACCGGCAACGTCGTCGGTCTTCTTAGCTACTTCCTTGACCAGCTCGGCACCGATCTTCTCCCACGGGTCCTCGAGCTCGATCTCCTTGGCGATGGACACACCATCGTTGGTGATCGTGGGGGCGCCCCACTTCTTCTCGAGAACCACGTTCCGGCCCTTGGGGCCGAGGGTTACCTTGACGGCGTCGGCAAGCTGGTTCATGCCGCGCTCGAGGCCGCGCCTGGCGTCCTCGTCAAACGCGATCATCTTCGCTGCCATTAGTCCAGTCCTCCGTGGCTACGTTAGGACCGGCCGACGCCCGCGACGGACGGCATGCTCGGTGGCAGTCCTTTCCTGCCAGCCGGGCAGTACCTCATCGCCCGATCCCGCCGTTTTGCTGTCACTCTCATGGGGAGAGTGCTAACGCCATGTTTAGCACTCTCGGGTGGAGAGTGCAAACGTCATGGCACCCTGCCGGGCGTTCTCGCGGCCGGCATCGCGCCGGTGCCGGCCGGCCCGTACAGTGAGAACTCAGATGATAGACCGGGAACCACCCGCCGCCTCCTAGAGGGTTTGCTACTTTTCCGACATGAAAGCTCTGGTCCTGTCCGGCGGCTCGGGAACGCGCCTGCGCCCGATCACGCACACCTCGGCCAAACAACTGGTCCCGGTGGCGAATAAGCCTGTCCTGTTCTACGGCCTCGAGGCGATCGCCGCCGCCGGGATCACCGACGTCGGCATCGTCGTCGGCGACACCGCCCCGGCGATCGAGGCGGCGGTCGGTGACGGGTCGAGGTTCGGCATCTCCGCCACCTACATCAGGCAGCAGGCGCCGCTCGGCCTCGCGCACGCGGTCCTCGTCGCGCGGGACTTTCTCGGCGATGACGACTTCGTGATGTACCTCGGCGACAACTTCATCGTCGGCGGGATCACCGACCTGGTGCAAGAGTTCGCCGCCACCCGGCCCGCCGCCAGGATCATGCTGGCCCGGGTGAGCGACCCGCGCTCGTTCGGCGTCGCCGAATTGGACGTCGACGGCCGGGTCACCCGCCTGGAGGAGAAGCCGCAGGAGCCGAGGAGCGACCTTGCCCTGGTCGGCGTCTACCTGTTCAGCGCGGCGGTGCACGAGGCAGTAGCCGCCTTGAAGCCCTCCTGGCGGGGCGAGCTCGAGATCACCGAGGCGATCCAGTGGCTGCTCGACAACGACCGCGCCGTCAACTCGACCACGATCACGGGGTACTGGAAGGACACCGGTAACGTGGCCGACATGCTCGAGGTGAACCGACTGGTCCTTGAGGGCCTCGAGCCGCGACTCGACGGCCACATCGAGGCGGGCTGCGAGATCATCGGCCGGGTCGTGGTCGAGGCGGGCGCGCACGTCGCGGCGTCGCGGATCGTGGGCCCGGCGATCATCGGCGCCGACAGCAAGATCACCGGGGCCTACATCGGGCCCTACACGGCGATCGGTGACAACTGCTCGATCGACGACAGCGAGATAGAGTACTCGATCGTGCTGTCCAGGGCGTCCATCCGCGGTGTGCGGCGGATCGAGGCCTCGTTGATCGGGCACGACGCGGAGGTAACCCCCGCGCCCCGGGTGCCGCGGGCGCACCGGCTGGTGCTCGGCGATCACAGTAAGGTGCAGATCAGCTCATGAGAATCCTGGTTACCGGCGGCGCGGGCTTCATCGGCTCGCACTACGTCCGCACCATGCTCACCGGCGGCTTTCCTGGCTACGAGGACGCCCAGGTCACGGTGTACGACAAGCTCACGTACGCGGGAAACCGGGCGAACCTCGCCCCGGTGCAGGACAGCCCCGGGTACACGTTCGTCCAGGGGGACATCTGCGACCCGGCTAAGCTGGCCGAGGTCCTCCCCGGCCACGACGCGGTGATCAACTTCGCCGCCGAGTCGCACGTGGACCGGTCGATCGCCGGCGCCGCCGAGTTCGTCACCTCCAACGTGCTCGGCGTTCAAGTGCTGCTCGATGCCTGCCGCAGCGCCGGCGTCCCCCGCGTCGTGCACGTCTCGACCGACGAGGTCTACGGCTCGATCGCCGACGGCGCGTGGACCGAGCAGTCACCGCTCGACCCCAACTCCCCCTACAGCGCGGCTAAGGCCGGGGGCGACCTGCTCGCCATCGCCTTCGCCCGTACCCACGGGGTCAACGTCTCGGTCACCCGGTGCTGCAACAATTACGGCCCGTACCAGTACCCGGAGAAGGTCATCCCGCTGTTCGTCACCAACCTGCTCGACGGCAAGCCGGTCCCGCTCTACGGCGACGGCCTGAACGTGCGCGGCTGGATCCACGTCGACGACCACTGCCGTGGCATCCAGCTGGTGCTCGAGAAGGGCGCAGGGGGCAAGGTCTACAACATCAACGGCGACATTGAGCTGTCCAACCTCGAGCTCACCGGGGCCATCCTCGACAAGCTCGGCGCGTCCTGGGACGAAGTGGTGCCGGTCGAGGACCGCAAGGCCCACGACCGCCGATACTGCCTCGACGACTCGCTGCTCCGCTCGATGGGCTACGCCCCGCTGACCCCGTTCTCCGACGGCCTCAAGGCCACCGTCGAGTGGTACTCCGCCAACCGCGACTGGTGGGAGCCGCTGCGCCGCCCGGCCCCGCCCGCCCGTCCGGCAGCGACCGCGCAATGACCCGCTGGCTCGTCACCGGCGCCGCCGGAATGCTCGGCCGCGACGTGGTCGACCTGCTGGCGGCCCGGGGCGAGGACTTCACCCCCCTCGCCCGGGCCGACCTGGACATAACCGACGCCTCCGCGGTGGCCGCGGCGATCGCTTCCGCGAAGCCGGACGTGGTCGTCAACTGCGCCGCGTGGACCGCCGTCGACGCGGCCGAGGCCCACGAGGACGAGGCCCTCGTGATCAACTCCCACGGCGCGGCCTGCCTCGCGGCCGCCTGCGCGGACGCGGGCGCGGTGCTCGTCCACCCCTCGACCGATTACGTCTTCGACGGTCAAGCGTCCGCCCCGTACGCCGAGGGCGCCGCCCCCGCGCCGCGCGCCGCCTACGGCCGCACCAAGCTGGCAGGCGAGCTCGCCGTGCGCGCCGCGCTGCCAGAATCCTCCTACGTGGTCCGCACCGCCTGGCTGTACGGCGCGCACGGCCGCAACTTCGTGCACACGATGCTCCGGCTTGCCCGGGCGGGCACGTCGCCCGGGGTGGTCGATGACCAGCGCGGCCAGCCCACCTGGACCCGCGATGTCGCCGCCGCGATTCACGCGCTCGTCAGCGCGGACGCCCCCGCAGGCGTGTATCACGCCACCAGTTCCGGCGAGACGACCTGGTTCGGGCTTGCTCAGGAAGTCTTCAGGCTGTACCAGTCCGCCCAGACCGAGCACCCTCAAGAACTGCAAGACCTTCAAAAAGCCGATAGTGAACGGACCGTGGTTTCACCCCGTCCGATCACCACCGCCGAGTACCCGTTGCCGGCCCCGCGCCCGGCCTACAGCGTCCTCGGCCACGATGCCTGGGCGGCGGCGGGCATCGCCCCCATCGGCGACTGGCGCGACGCCCTGCACCGCGCGTTCCCGGCGATGCTCGCCGCCGGGCCGCGCTGAGCTCATCGGTCGGGGCTGGTCACCGGGTCAGGGGCAGGGATGGCTTCCGCTGGCTGAGGCGTCAGCCGAGGCCGGCGGAAGGCCGCCGCGCCGGCCATGATGAGGTCGCTCAGGATGGTGACCGCGCGGGAGACGAGCGCGACCGCGGTGGCCGGCCCGGTTCCGATCATCGGGCCGAGGAACGCCACGAGCAGCACCTCGCGGATGCCGGCGCCGGCCGGGGCGAAGATCACCAGGAAGCCCACGCACCACGCGAACGCGTAGCCGCCGACGGAGAGCAGCGCGGCCTGTCCAAGCGGGGCGCCGAGCTTGACCGCGAGCAGCCAGATCTGCAGGCCGTTGAACACCCAGGCCGCGAACGACCAGGCGATCGCGTGCATCAGCACCCGGCCGCTCAGCGGCTCTTCCAGGCCCGGCCGCCGGGCCAGCTTGAACGCGAATCGCAGCAGCGGGTTGAGCAGCTTCGGGTGGAGGCAGGCGACGAGCACCGGCGCGGCCAGGAAGGCCCACAGGTACTGGTCGGAGTGCCCCGTGAACGGGAGCGTGACAAGCGCGGTGATCAGCCCGGTCAGCAGCCCCATCATCATGGCGAGGACCGCGGTCGTGGCCGACCTGGCCCGGGGCACCCGGTACGCGGTGCCGAGCTCCATCTGCGCGAGGATCGGCCAGACCGAGCCCGGCAGGTACTTGCCGAGCTGCCCGATGAAGTAGATCCGGCCGACGGCCGTCGTGCGCAGCGGCGAGCCGAGCCCGGCCAGCAGCACCTGCCAGGCACGCAGGTTCGAGAATTGCATGCCGAACAAGACGATCAGCGCGCCGAGCGCGGGAACGGGGCCGATCCGCACCAGCGCGCGGTGGATGTCCCCCCACTGCCGCCAGATCTCGTACCCGCCGTAGCCGATGGCGCAGGCCACGAACGCGTACTTGAAGGCGCGCCCGCCGATGATCCGCTTCGCCAGGTCGAGGCCGACGCGGACGGAGCTCCGTGGCGCCGGGCGCGCGGGCTGCCCGGCGAGGCCGCCGGAGTCGGATCCGCCCGTTCCATCGATCATCGAGTCCTCCGGCCTCATGACGCGCTCCGCGTCAAAGGCGAGTTCGTCAGCCTGAATTGCCTGATTGAGTCCACGTCGCGGACTAGGGTACGAGCATTATGCGCATCATTATCTTCGGAACCTACGACACATCGGCGCACCCGAGGATCGCTTCGATCACGGAGGGTCTCGCCGCACGCGGGTTCGACGTCGCCGAGTGCAACATCCCGCTCGGACTTGACACCGCGGCCCGGGTGGACATGCTGGCGCGACCGTGGAAGGTCGGCGGTCTCGCGGCCCGGCTGGCCGGGCGCTGGCTCGGGCTGGCGAGGATGGCCCGCCGGATGGGGACGCCCGACGCGGTCGTGGTCGGCTACCTCGGCCACTTCGACGTGCATCTGGCGCGGCTGCTCTACCGCCGCGGCCGAGTTCCGCTCGTGCTTGACCACCTGGTGAGCGCCAGCGGCACGGCCAAGGACCGCAGGCTTGACGGCGGGCCACGGCAGAAGGTGCTCAAGCTCATCGACTCGGCCGCGCTGCGCGCCGCCGATGTCGTGCTGGTGGACACGGAAGAGCACCGTGAGCCGCTGCCCGAGCGGTACAAGCCCAAGGCCGTGGTGGTGCCCGTGGGCGCGCCCGCGCCCTGGCACGCGGCCGCGCGCGACGCCTCCGACGCGTCGGCCGGGGCGAGCGGGCCGCTGCGGGTGGTCTTCTACGGCCTGTTCACCCCGCTGCAGGGCACGCCGGTGATCGGCGAGGCGCTTGGCCTCCTCGCCGACGCTGACATCGAGGTCACCATGATCGGGCGCGGCCAGGACGAGGCGGCGACGAAGCAGGCCGCCGCGGCCAACCAATCGGTGCGCTGGCTTGACTGGGTTCCCGCCGCCGACCTGCCTGCCCTGGTGGCCGAGCACGACGTCTGCCTCGGCATCTTCGGCACCGGGGACAAGGCCCTGCGCGTGGTGCCGAACAAGGTGTACCAGGGCGCCGCCGCCGGGTGCGCGGTCATCACGTCCGACACCGCTCCCCAGCGCCGGGTGCTCGCAGACGCGGCCGTGCTCGTCCCCCCGGGGGACGCCGCGGCCCTGGCCGCCGCGCTGCTCCGGCTGGCGGGCGACCGCGAGGCGCTGCTGAAGCTGCGCCACGCGGCCCGCCAGCTGGCGGCCGAGCAGTTCACACCCGAGCAGATCGTCCAGCCACTGGTGGCCAAGCTCGGCTAGGCGGCCGGGTCGCAGCCCTGCCCGGTGGGGCGCCCAAGGCCCACCGGGCAGCGCTGCCCGGGATCCGGGCGGCTGCCACACGGCCGGGCCCCTAGCCGTCGCCTCTGGACTTGACGATCAAGTCCGCCAGTAGCGCCAGCGACGCGATTAGGAGCCCGGTCACGAAGACCAGCACCGTGTCGACGGCCACCTTCACCGGGTGCGCCGATACGTCGTAGATGCCCTTGGCCGTACCCACGGCGAGGAGGAACAGGGCGAGCGGCATGAGCACCTTGAGCGGGTTGAAGTACATCGTCATGCGCAGGATCTGCAGGATGTACCGGTACGCGTCGCTGACGAACTTGAACTTCGAACGCCCGGCTCGCTTGGAGTACTCAATCGGCACGTAGTAGACCTCGTGCTGGTTCGCGAGGAACGCCACCGTGATCGTGGTAACGCAGGAGAACCCCGGCGGCAGCAGCCGCAGGTAGGGCAGCGACGCCTCGCGCCTGAAGGCGCGCAGGCCGGAGTTGAGGTCCGGGATCTTGGCGCCGGTCAGTCGCTCCGCGAACTTCCTGATCAGCCACTTGGCGGGGACGCGGAGCAGCTTGTAGGTCCCCTGCTCGCTCGTCCTCGCGCCGACCACCTGGTCGATCGTGGAGTCCTTCTCAAGGAACTGGACGAACTCGGGGATCCGCTCGTTGGGGTAAGTCATGTCGGCGTCGGTCCAGACCACGATCTCACCGCGGGCACGCTCGGTGCCCTTCCGCCGCACCACGCCCGAGCCGCCGTTGCGGCGGAAGGGCACGACCTCCATCTGCGGGAAGTGCGGCTGTGCCTCGTAAAGGCGGCCAAGGGTTCCGTCGGTCGAGGCGTCGTCGATGGCGAGCAGCTCATAGGAGTAGCCGCTGGCGTCCATGGCCGCGCAGATCCGCTCGACCTCGGCGATGACGTGGCCCTCCTCGTTGTAGCAGGGCAGGATGATCGTTACGTAGGGAGCGGTCGGATCGCGCTCCGGGTCTAGTTCGACGCTCGTCAGTTCGACGCTCGCCAGTTCGATGCTCACTTGGCCGGCTCCCAACTGTAAGCGGCAAAACGCTGTGGAACCGTGTCCATCGGCGTCCCGAAGAGTTGATGGGTGTCGATCGTCGTTTCCAACTTCATGATCCTTTTCATCAGGCCATTTCCCAGGGGAGAGAGTTCTTGGGTCGTGGAGGCCAATACGAAGGGGTGCCGCCCGGCTCGTTCGATAGCACGGACGTCGGCGAGCAGGTTCGCGCGGCTGCGATCCGTCGTCGCTGCCGTCGGCACTCCGCACATACCCCGGACGTCCTGTCCGAACTGGTTCATCATCGAGGTATCGACGATGAGCACAGAAGAGTCGGCCGGGATCGCGGCGCAGATCTTGTCGACCGCGGTGATCTCGCCGTCGTAGGTCCGCTTGAACGCGAGCCCGTCGGCCACCAGGTGGAGCCCTTGTGACGGGTTGTCCCTGATGCGGAGGCCGAGCGTGTCGATCGCGGGTGGCAGGGCGATGGCCAGTGCGCAGCAAGCGATCACGCACACGCGCGGGAACCGCTCCAGGTACCGCGGCACGCCCACCAGCCGGATGACCCGGGCCTTCTTGCCCAACCAGGCCGCCAGCCACACCGAGAACAGGATGAGGCCGGGCAGCACGGCCGGGACCATCCGGCGGCTCGCCCACGGCTGGTGCGGGGTGATCGCCGGCCTGAGCAGGAACTCCACGATCGTCCAGGTGAACACGAGGAGCGGCAGCACCCAGACCGGCAACTCCCCGCGCACGCAGCGGCGGGAAAGCAGCGCGACGCCGATGACGCCGAGCAGGATGATCGGCCCGCCGACGTACCAGTACACCCAGTGCAGGCTCAGCGGTGCGTACTGCAGGGCACGCCAGTTCCGCTCCACATAGGGCCTGACCACGAAGGCCGCCAGCACGACGAACGGGAGGATGGTCACGGCCCTGACCACCCACGGCCGCGCGACCAGGAACGGGCGTCCGCGCCGCCGCAGCCACCACACGGCCGCCACGGTGACCACGGTGATGAGCGCGAAGGCCTCCACCATCGGGATGACCGACGTGATGTTGGTGCGCAGGTACGGCCGGCTGAGTACGACCCCGTCCACCGTCCCGTACAGGAGGCCGATGATCATGCCGACGACCAGCGGCAGCACCTGCCGCCGCCGGTTGAGTACCAGCAGGCCGCAGTACGGGACCACGAGCAGGATGTCGCTCGGCCCGTCCAGCCGCACCAGCAGCGTGATGCCGAGCAGCAGTCCCGTAATCCCCGCGAGCACGTGCGTCGCGGACCGCGAATTAGCCCGCCAGCTCGTCCGCCACGACCCGGCGTCCGCCGCCCCGCGGTCGGTGCGCTGCGTGTCGATCCAGAGCGAGAGCGCGCCAAGGAACAAGATCTGGGCGAGCGTCTCGCTGTAGGTGGAGCGACTCGTGAACTGCTCGGGGTAGGAGATCGCGAGCGTCAGTGCCGCCGCCGGCGCCCACCGGGGCCCGATGAGCCTGGCGGTCAGGCCGCCGAACGTGAACACGGCGGCCGCCCCGAGCAGCGGGCCAAGGAACACCGCCAGCCGTGCACCGCCCGCCCAGAAGCCGAGCGAGAGCACCATCGGCAGCCCGGCCATGAACTGCGGCACGATGGTGTGGCCGACCTGGTAGAACGCGGCGCTGCCGAAGGTGATGTTCGGTGCACCGCCGAACGCCTCGGCGTGCTGCGGGATCGGCAGCGAGCCATGCTGCGAGATCCAGCTGGCGAACTGCATGTACGACGCCGGGTCGAGCATCACGATGATGAACTGCGAGTGATAGATCGCCTGGTCGATGCCGAAGGCGACCGCGATCGCCGCGACGGCGGCCAGCGTCCACCGTGGCGTCCGGGTCACCCGGCCCTCGCCTGGAGTGCCGAAATCGGGCGCGCCTGCCAACGACGGTACCCGCCGCCATCCGATCGGCACGATCACCGCGGAGAGCAGCAGCCACAGGGCAATGACTGGCGCGGGCTTGAACCAGCCGAGTAGCAGCAGCGGGAAGCTGGTCAGCAGGAACGGCAGCGCAAGCAGTGCGGGCAGCACGCTGAGCCGCCCGAAGAGCAGGCCGACGGTGTCCCTTGCCGCCGGCTTGGCTTGAACGGGCACGGCCGAGGACCCAACCTCGGGCACCGTGCTGTCAACTGTCACTTGAGGTACCTGTCTCCTATTCAGCAAGCCCTTACCCCCCGCGAACCGGGCACGAGCCTACACTCAATAAGCAACCTAAAAGATAGGAAACGGTTTTATCCCTAACCGGTCTATGACATATCCCGCATATTACCGCTCGTTACTGCTCGCGTCGGCAGGCCTCTGATGGGGTCATGTACCCGCATCTATACGGGGAGATACCTCTTGCCTACGGGGAGATACGTCTGCGCCGGCTTGTCGCGGCGGAAGCCGGCTGCCAGGTCAGCCGAGGGCCTCTACCTGCTCCGCTAGCCAGCGCCTGGGCGCATGGGCAGCCGCCAGGGCGGAGATCTCGGCGCTGCGCCTGCGCCGTTCGGTGGGAGGCATCGACAGGCCCGCGTGCAGCGCCCGGGCCGTGGCGGTCACATCGAAGGGGTTGACCAACAACGCCGCGTCGCCGATCAGCGCCGCGGCTCCCGCCTCCCTGGAGAGCACGAGCGCGCAGCCGCGCTCGCTCAGGATCGGCCCCTCCTCGGCCACCAGATTCATGCCGTCCCTGATCGGGTTGACCAAGAGCACATCGGCCGCCCCGCAGGCGGCCAGCGAGCGGGGATAATCGTCCCTGACGTCCAAGACGAGGGGCGTCCAGTCCGCCGTCGCGAATTCGGCGTTTATCTCCTTGGCCAGCTCGTGCACCCGCGCCGTGTAGGCCTGGTACTCAGGAAGCCCGGAGCGCGACGGGTACGCGAGTGCGAGATGCGTCACCCGGCCGCGCCACTCCGGCCGGGCCGTGAGCAACTCGCGATAGGCGGCCAGACCGCGCGTGATGTTCTTCGACAACTCGGTCCGGTCGACCCTGACGATCAACTGCCGCCCGCCTGCGGTGAGGCCCCCCAGAGCGCCGGCCGCGGCGCGCACGTCGGCTTCCGCGGCGCGCTCGCGCAGCGCTCCGGCATCCACGCCGAGCGGGTGCACCCCGACCTCGGTGATCCGGCCACGGTGATTGACCCGGCCGAGGCCGGCCGCGCCCCTCATCACCCGGGCGCCGAGCACCGCCGCACAGCAGTCGAGGAACGCTTCGGCCCAGCGCTCCGCGAGAAACCCCACGTGGTCGGCGCCGAGCATCCCGTCGAGTATCGCCGCCGCCACGCCGTCGGGCAGCATCCGGTAGTACTCGGGCGGCGCCCACGGCGTGTGCTCGAAATGGGCGATCCGGGCGTCCGGGTGCCGGTCTCGCAGCAGCCTGGGCGCCAGGGCCAGGTGGTAGTCCTGAATGAGCACACGCGTATCGCCCACGCACTCCTGCGCCAGCGCGACCGCGAACGCTTCGTTGTACGCGCGGTAGGCGGCCCAGTCGCGGCGGAACTGCGCGTCGAATCTCGGCTGGTTCGGTGTGTCGAATAGCAGGTGGTGGACGAACCACAGGACCGAGTTGGCGATGCCGTTGTACGCCGCGTCCAACACCTCGGGCGGGATATCGAGCATCCGCACGTCGGCCTCGCCCGGCGCGGCGGCAGCCCACGCGCCCGTCCGCACCGCCTCCCGGTCGGCCGCCGAAAGAGCAGTGCACAGCCAGAGCACGCCGCCGTCGGCGGCTGCCGCCGCCAGTCCCGACGTCAGCCCCGACACCATGCCGCCGCCACCGCGCCTGGCGGTCAGCGACCCGTCGTCAGCGCGCTCGTACGAGACCGGTCCCCGGTTCGAGGCGACAAGCAGCAGCCGGCTCGGGTCGTTCGTCATATATACGAAGGGTAGATGAATCGATCCATAACCAGCTGGCCGGGGTCCGGCCGCGATCGGTTACAGTGTTACTGCACGTTAGTTACCCGCTGGTTGCTCCGGCCGGGCGGGTAACGCACCGACAACTGAATACCTCATCCAGAGGGGTGGAGGGATCGGCCCTGTGAAGCCCCGGCAACCATCGCGGTTAAACGCGCCTCAGTAAGGCGAGGCGGCGCGCGACTGGTGCCAAGTCCGGCCTGCGGTCAAGGTGATCGCTGGGAAAGATGGGAGAGAGGCCTCGCCCCCATGCCCGTTCAGACTGACGCGCCCCGCGTCCCCCGGCTCGGCCACGCCACCGGCCTCAGCTGCCGCGAGTGCGGCAACAGCAGCCCGCTCGGCCCGTACTACGCGTGCGAGATGTGTTTCGGGCCGCTGGAGGTCCGCTATGACTTCCCGCGGCTGACCAGAGCCGACATCGAGGCGGGGCCGAACAACATCTGGCGCTACGCCGCGCTGCTGCCGGTCCCGGCCGATATCGCGGACCGCCCGACCACCCAGCCCGGCTACACCAGGCTGATCCGCGCCGACGGCCTCGCGGCCGAGCTGGGCATGCGGCGCTTGTGGATCAAGGACGACAGCGGCAACCCCACCCACTCGTTCAAGGACCGCGTGGTCGCCGTCGCGCTCGCGGCCGCGACCGAGATGGGCTTCAAGGTGCTCGCCTGCCCGTCGACCGGCAACCTGGCCAACGCGGTGGCCGCTGCGGCGGCGCGGGCCGGCATCCGCTCCGTCGTCATGGTCCCCGCCAACCTCGAAATGCAGAAGATCCTCACCACCGCGGTGTACGGCGGCACCTTCGTCACCGTCGACGGCACCTACGACGACGTGAACCGGCTGGCCTCAGAGCTGGCGGGCGAGCACGAGGACTGGGCGTTCGTCAACGTGAACGTCCGCCCGTACTACGCCGAGGGGTCGAAGACGCTCGGGTTCGAGATCGCCGAGCAGCTCGGCTGGCGACTGCCCGACCAGATTGTGGTGCCCGTCGCCTCCGGCGCGCAGCTGGTCAAGATCGACAAGGGGTTCAGCGAGCTGGCGGAGCTCGGCCTGGTGGAGTCGCGGCCGTGGAAGGTCTTCGGTGCGCAGGCGACTGGCTGCTCACCCGTGTCCGAGGCGTTCGCGCGGGGGTGGGACGTCGTCCGCCCGGTGAAGCCGGACACGATCGCCAAGTCGCTCGCGATCGGGAACCCGGCCGACGGCCCGTACGTGCTCGACGTGGTCCGCCGGACGGGCGGCGCGGTCGCGGACGTGTCCGACGCCGAGGTGGTCGACTCGATGGGACTGCTCGCCCGCTCCCAGGGCGTGTTCGGCGAGACCGCTGGCGGCGTCACCGTCGGTGTGCTGCGCAAGCTGCTCGCCTCCGGCCAGCTCGACCCGGACGCGGAGACGGTGATCATCAACTCCGGCGACGGGCTGAAGACGCTGGACGCGGTGGCGCCGACCGTCACCGTGCCCGCGATGATCAAGCCGACGATCGAGGCATTCCAGGCCGCCGGATTCGAAGCCGCCCCCCTGTCCTAACTCAACCATGTGGCGTCATTAACGCCGCGCACACGGTACGGTGGTTTGCGATCGCCGCCGGCAAGGCCGGCGCGGGCGCGCAAGCGCGCGCCGACACGGCTCAACGGGTGGCGGTCGAACGGGTTCCGCGGTTGAAAGGGCGGGGCTCGAAGCCCGAGCAGCAGTTAGGGAGTTGTTGGGAATGGCTCAGGGCACCGTCAAGTGGTTCAACCCGGACAAGGGCTACGGCTTCATCGCCGTC
>Ga0302326_10019885_pt1 | contig 13838 bp, 16 predicted proteins | sample Palsa_T0_3_FD_202264 | JGI IMG/M metagenome (GOLD analysis project Ga0302326, IMG submission 202264) | Peat permafrost microbial communities from Stordalen Mire near Abisko, Sweden - Palsa_T0_3 | ecosystem: Environmental > Terrestrial > Soil > Palsa > Peat permafrost | place: Sweden: Abisko... | reverse complement strand
TGTTCGACTCGTCTTGAAGTACGAAGTGATCCATGCGCGGGGCGAGCGCGGCACTTGCGCTGTTCGTGAACGTGAACTTGACGATGTAGTACTCGTCGTGCGTTCCCGCGATCGAGTCCTGCGGCGTGTAGATGCGCACCTCGTGGACCACGACATCGGTTCCGGCACGCACGAAGGCGAGGCCGGGATCTTTCGAATCGGAGTCCGGATCCTTGCAACTCGCAAGCGCGAGTGTGGCGCAGCAAAGGACCACTGAAAGCAAGCCTTTCACGCCGCGGGCCCTTCGGCGGTTCACGCAGGCATCCCCCGCGCCCGCGGGTAAGCGCGGCTCGAGTGAATCGCGATCCTGGGAATCCGACGTTTGTCCGTTGCCGCTACTGCGGCGGAGAGTTCGACGGCCTCGACAATCGACGCCGGCTTGCAACGACCTACCAACTCGTGGTCGCGTGCGGCTCGTGCGGCACCCCGTTCGTCGCCCTTTCGCGTAACTGACCGTGTATCGCGCCTGCCTGCTCGCGATCGCCGTCGCGCTCGGCGCAGCGCCGGCGCCGGCCGTGGCTGCCGGGACGGTTCCGCCCAGACCCGCTGCCGTTCCCACCCCGCACGCGCCGACGACACGCCAGCACACCGAGTTCCTGGTCGAGGTCAACGCCAAGGGTCAAGTCAGCCGGGTGCGCTCGGGCAAGTCCTCGCACGATTTGTTTTTCAATGCGATGACGTACGGCAATGCTCTGCAAGCGTTCATCCGCACGCCCGACGGCCGGGCGATTTCGGGGCTCTACCGGCTCACCTACGACTACAACCCCAAGAGCCGCATGGTCGCGCGCCATGTCGCGCTCGTTCGTGCCGGCGGCGTCAATCCGGCTGCGCTTGGCGCCGTCGACGAGATGGCGGCGCTCAACCGGCGCCGCGCGCAGCGCAACGCGGCGAACCCCACGGCCTCAGCGACGCCTTCCCTGCCGGATTTCAAGTCGATTACCGGCCACTGAGGCTTCACGCGTGCGCACCGTATGCTAGGTGCGCGCCCGCTCGCCGCGCAATCTCGCCGGATGGGACGGACCCCGAAGGACCGCGGCGGGTTCGACGTGATGAAGTGGTGGCTGAAGAGCCGCGACGGCATCGACGATGTCGTGGACCGGGACATCGCGCGCAGTTGCGGTTCGAAAGACGCGTATCGCAGCGAAGACGAAGCGCGTGCCCATATCACGATGAACGGCATGTCCGGTGCGCTCTTCACGTACCGCTGCAGCTATTGCGATCAGTGGCACCTGACCAGACGCAAACCGTAGCGCTAGTACGTCAACATGGTGATCCGGCGAATCGTGCGTTCGTCGACCACGACCCGGTGCATGAAATCCGCCACGTCGGCTCGCGAGATGTCGCGTCCCCCCTCGGGAACAAAACGTTCGTTACCGCGATAGAGTCCGGTGCGCGGACCGTCACTCAAGCGTAGCGGGCGCACGATCGTCCAAACGAGATCGCTCTGCACGATCGCGCTTTCCATCAAACGCAGGTCGGCCAGCAGGTTGCGCTGCAGATACGGTACCGCGACATAGCGCGCGAAAAAAGAAAGGTTGGGATCGTCCTCGACCCCGACGCACGACACGGCGAGCAGACGGGTTGCATTTGCCTTGCGCATCGCGCTTATGATGTTGCGCATGCCGCGCGACAGGACGTTCGTCGGTCCAAGACCGCCTGGGCCCAAAGCGGAGAAGACGACGTCGCAGCCGCCGACGGTGGCATCGACCGCTTCTTGGTCCAGCACGTCGCCCTCGATGACGCCGATCGCGCCCAGGTCCTTCGGCAGCTTCCGGCGGTCGCGGACCAGCGTCTTGACGTGATCACCGTTTTCGCGCGAGATCGCCACGAGCCAGCGGCCAACTCCTCCGGTTCCTCCGAAAATCGCCACGCGCACGACGGGGGATTTGCGCTCGCGCACTGCCGAAGCCTCGCAACACGATGCGCTTCGTTAACTTTCTTAAGAATGGGACTCCGCGCTTTGGTGCGCTCGATGAGAGCGGCGTGCGCGCTTTTCCGGGCGCGCCGACCCTGCAGGCTTATCTCGCGCTTGGTCCGGCCGAACGCACGGCACTCGTACTCGAACCCGCCATACCGCTCGAAGGCACGACGTTGCTTGCGCCGGTTCGGCCGCAAAAGAACGTCTTCTGCGTCGGACGCAATTACATGGGCCACGCCGAAGAGATCGCGCGCGCTCGCGGGACAAAATTAAATCTGCCCTCCGTGCCGACGTTTTTCACCAAGGCGCCGACCGCGATCGTCGGTCCGGATGCGACGCTGCATCTGTCGGCCGAGGTCTCGCAGGAGTACGATTGGGAAGCGGAACTGGCCGTCGTGATCGGTAAGCGCTGCCGCGACGTGCCGGCATCGGACGCGCTCTCCGTCGTCTTCGGCTATACCTGTCTCAACGACGTGACGGCCCGCGACTTGCAGCGCGAACACCAGCAATGGTTCAAGGGAAAGAGCCTCGACGAAACGTGCCCGATCGGACCGTGGATCGTCTCGGCCGACGAAATACCCGATCCGCAAAATCTCAAGATCGGCCTACGCCTCAACGGTGAAACGAAGCAGTCGTCCAACACGGCCGAGATGATCTTCGGCGTAACGCGGATCATCGAATCTCTTTCGCGCGGCATGACGCTCGAACCGGGTGACGTCATCGCAACCGGCACACCCGACGGCGTCGGCTTCGCGCGCACGCCGCCCGAATTCCTCACCGACGGCGCGCTCATGGAAGTCGAGATCGAACGAATCGGCGTGCTGCGCAGCACGGTAAGCCTCTCAACTCGCGTGGCTGCGAGCCGCTGAAGCCGAAGGGATAGCTATGGCAAGCATCGATTTGCTGACGAACGACCCGAACGCAAAACCAGTCGTCGCCGGCGACACGATCTTCAAGGAAGGCGATGCCGGCGAACACGCTTTCGTCGTGATCGAAGGCGAGGTCGAGCTTTCCGTGCACGGCAAGCCGATGGAGATGGTGCGCTCAGGCGGTATCTTCGGCGAAATGGCACTGATCGATCGCAGCACGCGCAGCGCAACGGCGACGGCTAGGAGCGACGCCAAGATCGTGCCGATCGATCAGAAGCGCTTTCTCTACCTCTTGCAAAACACACCGTTTTTCGCGGTCGAGGTCATGCACGTGATGGCCGATCGCATACGCCGCATGGACGCTACGCTATAGAGCGTCCGACACGTCTGGGACTCGACGACGCCGTGATTCGCCCGGTCGAGGCGCGCCATGCGAAGACGTGGGCGGCGCTGCGCCACGCTCTTTGGCCGGAAGCAGAGGCCGCCGAACTCGAACGTGAAGCGCGTTCGTTCGTCGAGGGGCGCGCGGTACCGGCGTTGACCGCCGTGTTCATCGCCGAGGATGGACCGGCCGCGATCGGCTTCCTCGAACTCTCGGTGCGCCCGTTTGCCGATGGGTGTGAGTCGATGCCGGTGCCGCATATCGAGGGATGGTACGTCGAGCCGGCTGCGCGCGGTCGCGGCATCGGGCGCACTCTTGTCGGCGCCGCCGAAGATTGGGCGCGCGGTCGCGGCTTTACCGAACTTGCCTCCGACACGGAGATTCAAAACGAAGGGTCGATCCGCGCCCACGCGCGCTGCGGTTTCGACGAAACCGAGCGGCTCGTCAAGTTCCGCAAGTGCATCGCTGATCGCAACGGCTAACAGCGACCGAAGCACCGGTTGGGTCGCCCCCGGGAAACGGCAACCGAACGTCGAAAGGCGGCGGCGCCCCCACCGCTGCCAGTTTGGCGGAGAGGAAGACCGATGCGAAATCGTTCGATCTTCGGAATGCTTTGCATGGGCGTGTTGTCGACGGTGCTGCCTGGAGCGGCGCTCGGCTCGCAAAACCCACCGTCTCGTCAGGCGCCGCCGCGCTTTAAGACGCGCCCGCCCTCGGCGGCGACGTCTCCCGTCCGGATCCCGATCCTGCGCCTCGCGCGGCCGATCCCCGAACTCGCCGCGACCGACGTCCCGCCCGCCGCGTCCGTTGCGCGCTTCATCGAGCGCGCTTCGATGGCGCGCGTCGACGAACGGGACGCGATCCGAGCCGTCATCGTGCGAGCGCGCGGAAACCTCGCCGTAAGCCGCGCGCTGGCCGCAACCGTTTTTAACACGCGGACGGCCGACTTCACGCGAACGCTGACGTCGCTCGCGGTCCTCGGCGAGCTACGCAATCCGACCTCGGAAGCGGCCCTTACCAGTTTCGTGCGGATGCCGTTGCCGACCCAAGGTCACCTCGTCGAAGGTGAGGTCGCCGAGCGCATAACGCTCGAGGAACTTCAGATGAAGGCCGTCCAGGGTCTCGCCTACGCGAAGACGCGCTCGGCCAACGCCGAGGTGTTGCGCGTGATCGCCCAACACCCATCGCGCCCCGTGCGCGCCGAAGCGATCGAGGCGTACCTCTATAACCACCGCTACAGCGCGGCAGCCAAAGCGAAGTTGCTCACCGTCGTCCATTCCGACGAACGCATCTTCATCGATCGCCCGCACATGTTGCCGACCACGACAAAAGAAGATTTCAACGGGCAACTATCGCGCTATCTGGCCTCGCATCCCGAACTCCGAGCGCCCGCCCTACGGTCGCACCATCTCGTCAGCGCTCGAATCGACCGGATAAAGGACGCGGCTGCGATCCCTCAGCCAAACTTGCAACCCCCGGCACTGCGCTAACGGAGGCGACGAGAATGTTCAAGCACTTTATGAAGATCGTGGTCCTGGCCGCAGCCTGCATCCTGGCACCGGTCGCCTCGTGGGCATCGACGTGCGACGAAAGCGGCGCGAGCAGCGCAGATATCGACCTCTGGAACACGCACGGTTGCTGGCAAGCGTTCTACAATTGGCAATATCAACAGTACAACTTGGGCAGCGACAAGTGGGGCAGCGACGGTTGGAACGATGCCTGCAACGTCAACAAAGAGTTTCCGAAGATGTGGAACGCCGCCTACCTCGTCACCTACGGCCTGGCCGACAATCCGAACCAATCGTTCCACGGTACGACCGACTATCGTCAACTCGCCGAAGGACCCAACAGCAACTTCAAGGACGCCGTTTACTACGCGCCGACCTCCGACACGTCGATCTACGGCAGCTTCACCTATCACTGGCCCGGCGAGGACGAGATCGACCTCTCGTGCCTCCTCTTCGAACCATCCGATTCGCACTCGAACCCCGCCTCGCGCGCAGGCGATTTCATGCACGAGGGCTGGCACGGCTGGCTAACGGAGGGCGACTGGAACAACGGTTCGTGCGGCGGTCACTACTGCGGACCGGACGGCGACTGCTCGTGGTCCGGTTGTGATTACTTCTACTTCCATGGGATCGGTGCGTATGCGTTCGGCGCCCTCTGGCAGACGGACGGCACGGCGAATCGCTTCCATTCGCCCAATCAAGTTCAGGTCGAGTTTCTCTGCGATGTCTCGGATCAACCGCAAGGATGGGTGCCGCAAAGCGTGCGATCAGCGGCGGCGGTCGATGCCGACTACCGAGCCGTGACCCGCTTCATCAATGGGCCCGGCTACGAATGCGGCGAGCCGCGACCTTGGTAGTTCCTTAACGCCGTACGGGCTCGACGTAAACCGGCGTCGCCGGCCGCAGCAGTGCTTGCGCGCCCGGGACGATCGGCGTCGCGGAGATTCGGCGCAATCTAAAACGCGACGCGATGGCCGCGATCGCGAGCACACCTTCCATCCGCGCGAACGGCTCGCCGATACACATCTTGCTGCCCGCGCCGAACGGGAAGTAGGCGAGCTTCAGCGGTGCCGCGCGTTCCCAGCGCTCGGGGCGAAATTCACCCGGCGCTTGAAAATAACGCGGATTTCGCTGCGTGACGAAGGGACTGACGAAGATGCTGGTCATCTTCGGGATCGTATATCCGCCGAGCGAAATCGTATGCAACGGTCGCCGCGCAAACGCTGCCGCCGGCGGATAGAGACGCAGAGCCTCATCGAAAACGTGGGCCGTGAACGGAAGTCTGGCCAGATCCTCGTAGACGGGCCGGCGCCCGGCGAGAACACGGTCGACTTCGGCGAGCAGTTTTCGCTCGACGAGCGGATGAGCCGAGAGCAGCAACCACGTCCAGGTGAGCGCGTTGGCGGTCGTTTCGTGACCGGCTAGAATCAGCATCACCGCTTCGTTGGTGACCGCCGCATCGTCGAGCGCGCCGCCATCCTCACCGCGCGAATCGAGCAACATCGAAAGCAAGTCTGCGGTCCCGGCGTCTCGCCGCCGCGCGACGAGCGGTGCAACGATGCTCTCGAGTTCGGCGCGTTCGCGCGGAAAGACGAGGCTCGAACGCTCGGGAAAAAGGCGGTGCAGTATTCCAAGCACGGGCGCGCCGAGCGTCAGCGCCGCGCCGAGCGCGTTCCCGCGCCGCATGACCCGCGCAAGTACGTCGGCGACCGCTTGTGTTTCATCACGCAGATCCGAGCCGAAGAGGGCGGAGCCGACGGCGGCGAGCGTCAGACGCGCCATCTCGGCGCCGAGGTCAACGCGGCGGCCGGGGCGCCAATCGGCGAGCGTGCGCTGCACTTCGGTGACGATCGTCGCAGCGTACCCGGCGACACGGCTGCGATGAAAGGCCGGTTGCTTCAAACGGCGTCGTTGCAAATGCGGCGGATCTTCGGTCGTCAAGAGCCCCGTGCCGACGAGTTCGCGCAGCAGCGTCGCGCCGCTGTCGCGCACGAACTCGTGCTGACGGGTCACTAAAATCTCTTCGATCAACCCAGCGTCGTCGATCAGGACGATCCGCCGCGAGCCGAACGGAAACGACGACACGGGACCGTAGTCGCGCGCGAGTGCGGCGAGAAACGGCAGAACGCCGCCCGCAGAAGCCTCGCGCACGAAGCGCATGGTGCCAAGGACTCCCGGTCCTGGGGGTGCCGCGCGTCTTACGGTGGGGCCGCCGTCTCGTCGAGCCAGCGGTCGATCGGATTCAGCCGCTCGAGCTTCGGCGGATACGTACCTTTGGGATGTCTGGCTCTCCACGCGTGTGCCAACCGCGCCAGGTACTCGAAGTTTTCGTATTGATCGGGTCGCGCCCGGCGCAACAGCGCGACGACCGGTTCCAAGCACTCCCAGTAGTGCACCACAAGGCGCGAAAACAAATCGAGAAACGTCGTTTGGTCGATCAGCCGGTTCTTAACGAGGGCGCCCGCTTGGTCGAACCAGTTGCAGGCAAATACCTCGGGATGGCGGCGCGAATCGATGAATCCGCGTCCCACCAACTCCGCCCGGTAAGCCGGATCCCGCAGGCGCTCGGCGAGCTGATTTTGGGCGTAGTGCAACGCATCGCGAAGTTCGGTTTCGCGCAACTGCTGCGTGAAAGTGAGCAATCCTTGCAGTTCGTTGCTCGCGCGCAAGTGACGGATCTGCACGACCGCAGCGATCGCGGCGCCCGTGACGACGAGCAACTGCCCGACCTGCGCCATCGTATTGACGAGATCGAGCGTGCCGTCGGCAAGCAGCGGCGTCAGCGCAACACCCGCTGTGCCACGCGCGACCAAGCCGCCAGCGGGCCTCGGAACTGCGTCATCGAGACGAGCAGCAGCACGCGTTCGCCGGACTGAACGTCCGCGAAGTCGGACAGCATCACGACCCGGCCGTCGCGCCACGTCCCGAGAGGCACGCAACCGGTTGCCGGCAGGGTGAGCGGCGTTTCGTCGCAACGCAGTTCGACCACCGCGTACTCGCGCTCGCCGATCGTCACATTGCCACGGACCTCGGGTGAGCGCGACAACCCCGCCAGCACCGGCGCCGCCAAAGCAGCGGTGCCGTAGGTGCGATCCAAACCGAAATGGCGGCGCACCGACTTTTGAAAGTCCTCGTGCTGCACCCGCATGACGATCGTGAGATCGGCGTTGCGCGCGCGCGCGCCGAGCGCGACTTCGAGGTTCATCGTGTCCGTGTTCGTCAAGGCAATGAGCGCGGCCGCTTCGACGACGTTGCAAAGATCGAGGGTCGTATCTTTGGTCGCATCTCCCGTCAGCAGGTCGAACCCGAGGTCGCGCGCGCGCTCGACGATCTCGGGCTTCGGGTCGAGTTCGACCACCACGACGTCGCGCTCGAGTTTCAGAAGAAAATCGATCACCCGCGAGCCGACGTTACCGGAACCGCACACGATGATGTGGCCGCGCCGCGAAACCCGGCGCAGCCCCTGCACCGCAACGTACTGCGCCTGCGTCAGGCGCGAGCTCAAGATCGCGATGAACAAGCCCGTCAAGGTGACGCCCGCGATCATCAGCACGATCGAGCCGACCATTCCCGCCGAACCTGCCTGGAGCGGCGAGATATCGCCGAATCCGGTCGTGCTCATCGTCGTCACGACGAAGTAGGCAGCGGTCAATGGATCGAGATGCATAACGGACCCGAAGAAGAAGCAGCCGAGAACGAACACGACGAGCGCCGTCACGATGACCCCGCGCGAAACGGGGTCGAGATGGCGGAGCGCACGGCGCATTCGCTGCGCGTAGGAGGCGCGGCTCGAAGGCGAGCTTGGGCGAGCAGGCTGCGGCCCGGAATTTTGTGGCCGGACGCAAGCGAAGACCACGAGTTCGTCGTCGTCGGCGAGCCGCTCCGCAGCGGTGAGGGCCGGCAGACCGTTACGTGCGACGATCCGGGCCTCGAGCTGCGCTTCAGCCTGCGCCTGCGTGCAGCCGCCGACGCCGGCCGAGCCGGCGCGCACGCGGGAGAAACCCGCCAGCGCACCATTGTCCTCGGGAAATTGGACGCCGTAGTAACACGCCGGATCAACGGCCGCGCTCGCGTAGGTTGCGGCCGACTGCGTCGAGGGCGAGATCACCGAGCAATTGGCAAGGTTCTGCTCGATTTTTCGCGCGAGCGTGCGGCTGAACTGGCTCAGCACGACCCGAATCTCGGGGTTGAGATCGCGCGCCCGCAGCGCGATCTCCAAATTCAGGTGATCGTCGTCGCCGACCGCGATGACGGCCGCCGCTTCGCGCACGCCTGCCGCGAGCAAGCCCGCACCTTCGTCGGCCGAGCGCGCGTGAAAGGACCCGCCGAGCCGCTCGACCTGCTCGCGCAAATCATCGTCGCGTTTCCAGAGGACCGCGATTCGGCCGCCGGGGGTTTGCGCCAACTCGTAGCAGACTTTGAGCGCAAGCGCATCGCCGCCGACCACGACGGTGAGCATTTCGTGATTCACGCGCGCTCCTCTTCAAGAGCGGCGAAGCCCGCACCTTACGCGAACCTTTGCAGGCGCAGCACGCCACGGGAGCACTATCAAAGCATGATCGCGACCGCACTATCGGCGCTCGTGAGCGCATCGCTCCTAGCTCTTGCGCTCGGGACGGTCGTCTCGCCGCGCCCGCTCGCCGAGAACTACGGCTTACCCGTTGACGAAGCAACCGGGATCGCCTACGTACGTGCGCTCGGTGCGCGAGACGGCGTCCTCGGTTTGCTGGTCGCGTGGTTTCTGATCCGCCGTTCGCGCGGCGCGCTGACCGCTACGATCGGTACCGCTACGCTGATCGGCCTGGCCGATTTCAGCCTCGTCCGCGCCGTCCGCCCCGAAGCTCGCAAGAGCCTCTCCATCCACGGCAGCGGAGTCGTCGGCTTGACCCTCCTTTGGCTCCTCCTCCTCCGCAAACCCTAACGCCCACTTCCTCGTCGCCTCCGGCTCGCGCGCCGCGGTAAGGGTGCGCATCCGTGCGCCCGCGGCATGCTCGCCTCCGGCTCGCGAGCCGCGGTAAGGGTGCGCATCCGTGCGCCCGCGGCATGCTCGCCTCCGGCTCGCGAGCCGCGGTAAGGGTGCGCATCCGTGCGCCCGCGGCATGCTCGCCTCCGGCTCGCGAGGACCGGGGGGGCGGTTGGGGGTAGAAGTCTTACCCAGTATCTGTATTTCGGGCGTCGCTAGTGCGGCGCTCGTGTCGTGAGGAGAAGCTCATGCTCATCGGCGTTCCGACGGAGATTGCTCCGGGGGAGCGGCGCGTCGCTCTGGTTCCGGAGACGGTCGGCCGTTTGACGAAGGCGGGAAATTCGATTCTCGTCCAGCGCGGGGCCGGAACGGCCGCTGCCTTCGTCGATGAAGCGTATGAGAGCGCCGGCGCAACGCTTGCCGCCGATGCCGCCGAGGTTTACGCAAAGGCGGACTTCATCGCCAAGGTCGCGCGCCCGACCGACGCGGAGCTTGCTTTGATGCGGCCGGGACAGACGCTGCTCGCGTTTCTCGCGCCGCTCGGCGACGCGCAATCGGTCGAGAAGTACGCAAAGCAGAAGATCACGGCGCTCAGCATGGACGCGATCCCGCGCACGACCCGTGCCCAAAGTATGGATGCGCTTTCCTCGCAAGCCAATGTCGCCGGCTATAAAGCGGTCTTGATAGCGGCACTCGAGCTACCGCATTTCTTCCCGATGATGACGACGGCCGCCGGCACGATCCGCCCGGCCAAGGTGTTCGTGCTCGGCGCGGGCGTCGCCGGCTTGCAAGCGATCGCGACGGCGCGGCGTCTGGGCGCAGTCGTTTCCGGTTTCGATACGCGCGCGGTCGTCAAAGAACAAGTGCAATCGCTCGGCGCAACCTTCGTTGAGTTCGACCTCGGCATCGACGCATCGGGCGCGGGCGGGTACGCGCGTGCGCTGACGCCCGAAGAGGAAGTCAAACAGCAGCAATTGCTCGCCGAATACATTCACGGCGTCGACGTCGCCATTACAACCGCTGCCGTACCGGGGCGGCGCGCGCCGGTCCTGATCGTCGAAGACGCGGTCAAAGGAATGAAGCCGGGTTCGGTCATCGTCGACTTGGCGGCTGAAACGGGCGGCAACTGCGCGCTGACCGAGAGCGGAAAAACGGTCGTCAAATACGGCGTGACGATCGTCGGCACGACCAACATTCCTTCGACGATGCCGAGCGACGCAAGCCAGCTCTATTCCCGCAACGTCCTCACGCTTCTGCAATTGATCGCCAAGGACGGCACCCTCACCCTCGACATGTCCGACGAGATCGTCAAAGGCACGACGCTCGTCAAGGACGGCGAGATCGTGCACGAACCCACTAAATCGGCCCTAGCCGGGAGCAACGCGTGAACGCATTCCATCTTCTGACCGAGTTAACGGTCTTCGTCCTTGCGGTCTTCGTGGGACTCGAGGTAATCTCGAAAGTGCCGGCCACGCTGCACACACCGTTGATGTCGGCGACCAACGCGATCCACGGAATCGTGCTGGTCGGCGCACTGCTCGTGGCGGTCACAACCGAGCCGAAGCTCGGGCCCGTCCTGTCCGTGCTCGTCGTGTTCCTTGCCTCACTCAACGTGTTCGGCGGGTACGTCGTGACGCAGCGGATGCTGGCGATGTTCAAGCCGCGCCAAACTCCCGCGCAGGCAAACGCCGCGGCTGCCCCTGCCGCTGCGAACGGAGCGAAACCTTAGTGGACACCTCGCTTCAAACCCCGCAGCAACTAGCGATCGACGTTGCCTACCTGGTGACGGGCGTGTGCTTCATCCTCGGCCTGCGTTACATGAACACGCCGAAGACCGCGCGCCTCGGCAACACGATCTCGATGGCGGGGATGGCGATCGCGCTCGTCGCGACCGGCTTCAATCTCGACTGGTCCGCGAGCTGGTGGATCGCACTGATCGGTCTCGGTGCCGGGGCCTTCGTCGGCATCTACGCGGCGCGTGCCGTCAAGATGACCGCGATGCCGCAGATGGTCGCCATCTTCAACGGCTGCGGCGGCGGCGCGGCCGCGATGGTCGCCACGGCGGAGTTTCTCAAGCTCGATCCCGCCGTCAGCGCCGTGCCGCTCGACCTCGCGATCACGAGCGTGCTGACCAGCATCATCGGTGCGATCAGCTTTTCGGGTTCGATCATCGCGTTTCTCAAGCTCCAAGAAGTGATGACGGGCCGGCCGATCGTCTATCCCGGACAAAAGTTCGTCAACGCGATCCTAGCCCTGATCTCAATCGCCGGCCTCGTTTTGGTCGCACTCAACGTGCAGACGGTGCCTGCTTATTTTGCGGCGCTCGGCGCAGCGGTGATTCTCGGCGTCCTGTTCGTGCTGCCGATCGGCGGTGCCGACATGCCGGTCATCATCTCGCTGCACAACTCGTTCACCGGCCACGCCGCCGCGCTCACGGGCTTCGCGCTCGGGAACAACGTGCTGATCATTTCGGGCGCGCTCGTCGGTGCGTCGGGAACACTCTTGACGTTGATGATGGGTAGGGCGATGAACCGTTCGGTCACAAACGTGTTGTTCGGCGCCTTCGGTGCCGTCCACGCAAGCGAAGCCGGCGCGGCCGGCAGTTCGGGCGGCTCGGGCTCCGTGCGTGAGGCGACGGTCGATGACGTTGCCACCATGCTCGCTTACGCGCGCCAGGTCATCGTCGTTCCGGGCTACGGCATGGCGGTTGCCCAAGCGCAACACAGCGTGCGCGAACTGGCCGATCAGCTCGAGAAAAAAGGCGTCGAGGTCAAGTATGCGATTCATCCGGTCGCCGGACGCATGCCGGGCCACATGAACGTGCTGCTCGCCGAGGCAAACGTTCCCTATCCCGCGCTCTACGATATGGAAGACATCAATCCGGAGTTTCCGCGCACCGACGTGGCACTGGTCATCGGCGCGAACGACGTAACCAACCCCGATGCGCGTAACGCGACCAGCAGCCCGATCTACGGCATGCCGATCCTCGACGTCGACAAGTCACATCAAGTCGTCGTGCTCAAGCGCTCGATGAAGCCGGGCTTTGCCGGTATCGACAATCCGCTCTACGAGCTTCCGAATACCTCGATGCTCTTCGGCGACGCAAAATCTTCGATCGACAAATTGGTCGGCGCGGTCAAGGCGCTTTAACCCGGCGCCCGGATCCGCGCACTCAGTTCATCGGCAGCTCACCGGCCCGCTCGCGGGCCGGGTAGGCTGCGTCGATCGCGGCGATCTCGTCGGGTTCCAGCTCGAGATCGCCCGCGGCGGCATTCGCCTCGACGTGAGCGACCGTGTTCGCCTTTGGAATCACGAACGAAAGTGGATCGCGGGTAAGGAACGCTAGCGCCACCGCCTCGCGCGTGACGCGGTGGGCCGCAGCGATCTCACCCAGCACTTCTTCAGCGCGGCGTCCCTTAGGCCGGGCGAGCGGCGTGTAGGCGACGAAGGCGGTGTCGTTCCCGTGGCCCCACGGGAGCTCGTGATGTTCCGGCGTGCGCTCACCGAGATTGTAGAGGACTTGATTGCACGCGATCCGCCCGCGACCGCCAAGCGCGGCCGCCGCCTCGCGCAGGTCCCACGGATCGAAGTTGCTGACGCCGAAACTACGGATCTTGCCGGACTCGACCAGTCCCGCCAGCGCCTCCATCGTTTCGCTCAAGGGCACGTCGTCGCGCCAGTGCAGCAAGTAGCAGTCGAGGTAGTCGGTCTTCAAGCGCCGCAGCGATCGTTCGCAGGCCTTGAGCGTTCCGCTGCGGGTGGCGTTTGACGGCAACACTTTCGAGACCAGGAAAATCCCTTCGCGCCGGGCGCCGGCGATCGCCTCGCCCACGACCTCCTCGGAGCGGCCTTCGCCGTACATCTCGGCCGTGTCAATGTGGCTCATGCCGAGTTCGAGCCCGCGCCGCAACGCGTCACGATCGGGGACCGGCCACGTTCCTTGGCCGACGACGGGCACTTCGTACTCCGTCCAGCCGAAGCGGCGCATTCTCATAACCGAGGCTTTTCCCGCAAGCCGCAGTTTTACTACTTTATAGCGCGCACGGCTGCGCCGTGCTTGAGTATACGGCCGGTTCGCCGAGCTTAGCCCGGCAACAGGTCCATGACCCGCAGCATGATCCTGGCGGTCTTGCCGTACGGCGGCGCGAGGAGCGGAGCA
>Ga0302326_10019883_pt1 | contig 13839 bp, 14 predicted proteins | sample Palsa_T0_3_FD_202264 | JGI IMG/M metagenome (GOLD analysis project Ga0302326, IMG submission 202264) | Peat permafrost microbial communities from Stordalen Mire near Abisko, Sweden - Palsa_T0_3 | ecosystem: Environmental > Terrestrial > Soil > Palsa > Peat permafrost | place: Sweden: Abisko... | reverse complement strand
ATTCTACAAAGGAGTGTCCCGTGAGCGACGGAACAGTGAAATGGTTCAACGCGCAGAAGGGTTATGGATTTATCCAGCCCGAGGGCGGCGGCAAGGATGTGTTCGTCCACATCAGCGCTGTCGAGCGTGCTGGCCTGCGCGAGCTGCGTGAAGGCCAGCGTGTCGCGTTCGAGGTCGTGGTTGATCGCAAGACCGGCAAATCGGCTGCCGAGAATCTGAAAACCGTCTAATGCATTTGGGCGAGGCCGCTTTAGCGGTCTCGCCTTACTTTCTCTTGTTGCTCTCGTGTGAACGGCTATCTGTGATGGCCGGCGGCGCTACCGGCCTTAAAAACAAAATCGAGCGCGCGTCGGCTCGATTTTTTTGTGGGCACTTAACTCCCCGACCTTACATCCGGCTGGTTCGAGAATCGCGGCTGGCTAGGGCCCTCCGGCAAGTCCGGGTATTGGCACGCCGATGAGCTGGGCAATCAGAAACAAGTTCAGCACTATCACGATCCCGGCGCCGACCGTGGCGGCTATTTTGGTCAGGCGGCTGTTGACAAAAGCTCCCATGATGTCGCGCCGACCGCCGAAGATGATGAGCGCGATCATCGGCAAGGGCAATGCGATACTGAGCACGACCTGACTGACGACCAGCGCGTTGGTGGCGTTGACTCCAAGGCCGACAACCACGATCGCCGGCAACATGGTGACCAGCCGCCGCAGCCAGATCGGGATGTAAAAGCCGACGAAGCCTTGCATAATCATTTGGCCGGCCATGGTGCCGACGGCCGAGGCGGAAATTCCCGAGGCAATCAGCGAGAGCAAAAATACCGCCGCCGCGCCGATGCCGAACAGCGGCGTCAGCGTGTGATAAGCGGTTTCAATTTCAGCAACTTCCGGATAGCCGGCGTGAAAGGCGCTTGAGGCCATCATCACCATCGCCATGTTGACCAGCCCGGCGACCGTCAGCGCAATGACGACTTCCCGGTTTGAGAAGCGCACGAGCTTACGCCGCTCGCCGTCGTCGCGCACCGGCATGCGCGCCTGCGTCAAGCCAGAATGCAGATAAATGGCGTGCGGCATGACGGTCGCGCCGATAATGCCGACCGCGAGCAGCAAAGCCTGCGCGTCGGCGATGCGCGGTACCACGGTATGCACAGCCGCCGACATCCAGTCGATCGGCACGATAAAGACCTCGACCAGATAACAAAGCGCGATAATGCTCACCATGCTAGCGATGATGAGTTCGATAGGTCGAAAGCCGAAGTTCTGGAACATCAACAGCGCGTAGGTCGCGATGGCGGTCGCCACCATGCCGGCGAACAGCGGCAGATGGAATAATAGCGACAGGCCTATCGCGCCGCCGAGAAACTCCGCGAGATCGGTGGCCATGGCCGCTATCTCGCTGACCACCCACATCGTCAGAACTACGGGCTTGGCAAATTGCGCGCGGCACATTTCGGCGAGGTTGCGGCCGGTAACGATGCCGAGCTTCGCCGAAAGCGCTTGAAACAGCATGGCGATAACGTTGGCGAGCAGCACCACCCAAAGAAGGCCGTAACCGAATTTCGCCCCGGCTTGGATGTTGGTGGCAAAGTTGCCCGGATCGACATAGGCGATCGATGCAATGATCGCGGGGCCCGCAAATACCAAATAGCGCCGCCAACCGCCGCGCTCGCCGCGCAATACTCCCTGCGCGGTAGCGACCGCGCGGTCCGACAGGGAGCCCTTGCGGCGGCCACGATCGGTCAGATTAGCGGACATTAAGCCCGTACTGAAAAATGTAGCATCGGTTGCATGCTAAGGCTCAGTCGCGTTTTGTCAATGGCTACAAAGTGTAGCATCTGCTATACTTTGACACGGCAAGAAAAATATGTTCCCTCTATTGCGGGGGGCCGGTGCGGGCTAGCCCGCGCGCCGCTTGCAGCTTGGCTATGAACAACACGACACGACGCAAGCGCGGTGCCGCCGCGGAAAAGCTTCCCGCGGAAGGAACGCAAGCGCGCCGTTTCGGAAAAACGCGAACGGCGCAGTCCACGGCGCTCCTGGAGGATTACGTCGAGCTTATCGCTGATCTGATGGCGAGCGCCGGCGAGGCGCGGCCGACCGATATAGCCCGGCGGCTTGACGTATCGCACGCCACCGCAGTAAAGACGATTGCGCGATTGAAACGGGCCGGTTTGGCAACCGCGCGGCCGTACCGCGGCGTGTTTCTCACCGAGAAAGGGCAGGCGCTCGCCGACCGGGTACGCGTCCGCCATCGGCTGGTGGTGGACGTGCTTAGCGCGCTCGGCGTCCCTTTAGAGTCCGCCGAGGCGGACGCCGAGGGGATCGAGCACTACGTGTCCGAGGTCACGCTGAAAGCGTTCGCGCAGTTCTTACGAGCGCGAGATTGACCGATTGTTTTCTTATCGGCGGGTCGGCGGTGCTTAAGCCGCGTGGTCGGTCAGCGCATCGACAATGCCGTCGACGATCTCCTCGACGAGGGCCTTATCGTCCCCTTCGCCCATAACGCGAATGACCGGTTCGGTCCCCGACGGCCGCACGACCAGCCGCCCGTGCCCGTTGAGCCGCTGCTCCGCGTCTTCAATCACCGAGCGCACCTTGGAATTTTCCAGGGGTTTGCCGCTGCGGTAGCGCACATTTTTGAGCACCTGGGGCAACGGGGCGAAGCGGTGGCAGACTTGCGACACCGGCTTGTCCAGTTTCTTGACGACCGCGAGGAGCTGCAGCGCGGCGACGAAACCGTCCCCCGTGGTCGTGTAGTCGGACAGGATGATGTGGCCGGAGGGTTCGCCGCCGACATTGTAGCCGTGCTCGCGCATGTGCTCGAGCACGTAACGATCACCGACCGGCATGCGCACCAGCGCGACCTTCAGCGACTGCAGATAGCGCTCGAGCCCCAGATTCGACATGACCGTCGCGACCACGCCCGGCCTCGCCAGATTTCCGTCGGCCAGCCAGTTTTCCGCGATCACGGCGAGCAGCTGATCGCCGTCCACAACTTGGCCTCGCTCATCGACAATGACGACCCGGTCGGCATCGCCGTCGAGCGCGATGCCGACATCGGCGCGCATTTCCCGGACCTTACGGGAAAGTGCGTCGGGAGCGGTCGAACCGCATTCGCGATTGATGTTGAAACCGTCGGGCTCCACGCCGATTGAGACGACGTCGGCACCGAGCTCCCACAAGGCTTCGGGAGCGACGCGGTAAGCCGCACCATTGGCGCAGTCGATGACAATGCGCAGGCCCTCAAGCGAGAGGTTGCGCGGCAAGGTGCGCTTGGCAAATTCGATGTAGCGGTCATGAACGCCGTCAATGCGCTTGGCACGCCCGAGTTCGGCGCTCTTCGCCAGGCGCTCGGTCATATCGCTGTCGATTAACGCTTCAATTTGGTGCTCGACCTCGTCGGATAGCTTGTAGCCGTCCGGTCCAAACAGCTTGATGCCGTTGTCGTCGAAAGGATTGTGGGAGGCGGAGATCATCACGCCTAGATCTGCGCGCATCGAGCGCGTGAGCATGGCGACGGCCGGCGTCGGCATCGGTCCAAGTTGCAGCACATCCATGCCGACCGAGGTGAACCCGGCGATCAGCGCCGTCTCAATCATGTATCCCGACAGACGCGTATCTTTGCCGATGACGACACGGTGCCGGTCATCGCGGACACGGCGGAATACGAGCCCGCTCGCCTGGCCGACCTTCAGCGCCAATTCCGGCGTGATCACGCCATTAGCGCGGCCGCGAATCCCATCGGTGCCGAAATATTTGCGGGCCATTTTCCCCCACCGCCAGTTTCCCAGCGGCACATTAGCTGCTTTGGATTGAAGCCTGCCTCAAAAAATATTCAGGAATGTTACCGCGCGGGTAATCCTTCGTCCACCCAATCCTTAGAAATTAGGCAGACAAATCAACAATATGCGCTTACGGGAGGCCTCCAGTTAGTGCCCGGCCTAATGTTCACGCTTATCGCGGGCGTTATGCGGCGGCTGGGTGATCGACACCGGATCGGAACCCGGGAAGGTCTCCTCGAGCCCCTGCTCGAGCTTTTCGTCGAGCGACTTCTTGCGTTTTTCCGCGCGGGCCGTTTTTCCTTCGTCAGCGCCATGGGAATCATGGCGTTTCACGGGATGCGTTCCGGATTTGCGTGTTACGTCTTCCATTGTCGTCCCCAAAATTTTTGGCGGTGAAACCATCGAGGGCGGATTAGGGTCGTGGACATAACACCGGGCGGGAGGCCGATGTTCCAGCGGCGCGAACCCGCGGCCGCTTTGTGCTATCGAAAACCAAACAGCCGGGGGATCGTCCTGCCATGCGAACCATGACCTGTATCGAAGATCTGCGAGAGGCGGCGCGCCGGCGGGTTCCGCGAGCGTTCTTCGACTATGCCGATGGGGGGTCGTACGCCGAGCAAACGCTCAACGCGAATTGCGCGGATTTGGAGCGGATCAAATTGCGGCAGCGCATTCTCGTCGATGTATCGCAGCGCAGCACGCAGACCACGATGCTTGGGGAACCCGTCTCGCTGCCGCTCGCCTTGGCGCCAATCGGTGCGCTCGGTATGCAGCACGGCGACGGGGAGGTGCTGGCTTGCCGCGCCGCGCACGCAGCCGGCATTCCTTTCATCCTTTCGACCATGTCGATCTGCTCGATCGAGCAAGTCGCCGCCGCGGTCGACAAGCCGTTTTGGTTTCAGATCTACGTCATGAAGGATCGCGGCTTTGCGCGTTCCCTGATCGAGCGAGCGGCGGCGGCCAAATGCAGCGCGCTCGTGCTGACCGTCGATTTGCAGATTCTCGGCCAGCGTCATCGCGACATCAGAAACGGCATGACGGTGCCGCCGGAGTGGACTGTCAGCAAGATTCTCAACATCGCCACCAAGCCGGCATGGCTGGCGAGCGTGGCGCGCGCGCGAAGCCGAACGTTCGGCAATCTCGCCGGCTATGTCAGCGGCGACAAAGACGACGTCAATTCGCTCTCGGTGTGGATCGCCAGTCAGTTCGACACGACGTTGAATTGGAAGGACGTCGAGTGGATCAAGAGTCTCTGGCCGGGCAAGCTCATCCTCAAGGGTATTCTTGACGTCGAGGACGCGCGCCTCGCCGCCAGGACCGGCGCGTCGGCCCTTGTCGTGTCGAACCACGGTGGCCGCCAGCTTGACGGTGCGCCGTCCTCGATTTCGGTGCTGCCCCAGATCGTCGACGCCGCCGGATCGTCGATGGAGGTTTGGTTCGACGGCGGCATCCGCTCGGGCCAAGACATCATGCGCGCGCTCGCTTTCGGCGCACATGCGTGCCTCTCCGGCCGCGCTTACGTCTACGGGCTCGGCGCGGCCGGACAAGCAGGCGTCGCGCGCGCTATCGAGATTATGCGCAACGAGTTGAACGTCACCATGGCGCTGACCGGCATCAACAGCGTCGATAAAATCGATGGGCGCGCCATCGCCAATTGATCATCGCCGCCAGGCGCGAAAATTGCCCGGCCTCTGCGGGCTGTCATTCTTCCTTATAGCCGTAGCTTTGCGCGTTGCCGGTGGCGCCGTAATATTTGTACGGCAGGAATTTTCCCGACATCGTCAGCTTGACGCGATCACCCTTGGGATCGGGTTGCCGGTCGATCTGCATGTCGAAATCGATCGCCGACATGATGCCGTCGCCGAAATCTTCTTCGATTAACGCTTTCAACGCCGGGCCGTTGACCATCACCAATTCGTAGAAGCGGTAGACGAGGGGGTCGGTTGGCGGCATCGGCGTGCCGCGATACGGCACCTCATTAAGCAGGGCTTGCTCGCTCTTGCTCAGTCCGAACAACTCGGCCGCCTTTGCCGCCTGCGGTTTTGTCAGCTTCATCTGACCGAGCACCGCGCCGGTGATCAAAAGCGGCGACATGCCCCCGATCTCGTCGCAGATATGCTTCCAGCTCCAGCCATTGTCGCGTTTGATGCTAAGGATTTTCTCAGTCAATTCGGCTCGCGTCATGGACGACCTCCTATTGCTGCGGCGGCCCTGTCTAAGCAGGGCAGGCGAGCAATTGCCGTGCCACGACGCGGCCGGGTCCTCAACCTCACATCGGCGGGTCGACGCCTCTGCTGCCGATGATGAGGAAGCCCGATTCGACGGTGCCGTCGTCGAGCTTCTTTCCCCGCGGCACAAAGAATTTTTGCCCCGCTTTGATGTCGGACGTGGCTGCCGGGACGAACATCACGACTGCGGTGTCCGGCGGCACGACAATCTTCTTCTCGCCCTCCTTGTATTTCATCATCAAGGTCTGGCCGTCATTGCTGACGACCTGATTGTCGATGTTGCCGTTGGTCATCGTGCTGTTCGCCATCAGATCCCACGGATAGTGGCCTTCGCCGGTGCCGCGCATGGCTTCAGGGAAAATATGGATTTCGACTGCCTTCTGGCTGCCGTCCGGCTGCGGCATGGCGGTGATGCCGACGAAAGTGCCCTCTTTGACGTCGGCGAGCGATTTCTTGTCGAGCGTGAGGACCTTCGCGTCGTCGGTCAGCTTCACTTTCATCATGGCGCCATCGCGTGCTTTCACGCTCAAGTTCGGGCCGTCGACACTCTCGATGGTGCCGCGCACGCGCACCGCGTCCGGCGACTGCGCCGCGGCCATTGCGGCCGAAAACATAAGCGCAACGAAGGCTGCGGTACCTAATGTTCGTCGTGTGCTTGCCAGCATGCTCTTCTCCTGCAATCTCGCCCTGGGAAACTCGCCCCGCGGCATGCTAGCCAAGCTGTTTGCCGGCCATAAACACAACTCGGCCGGCCGCAAACACTTCTGTGTTATCGGCGGCGCGCGCTATTTCGGGTCGGCGAGGTCGGCCGCGATCAGCGCCCGCAATTCGGCAGTCACTTCCGGCTCCTTTCCGAACCAGAGCGCAAAGCCGCGGACGGCTTGGTGCAGGAGCATGCCGAGCCCATCGGCCGTACGAAGACCGCGGCTTTTCGCAGCCGAAAGAAGCGGGGTGAGAACCGGCACATAGACGAGGTCGGCGACAATGGCGTGCTCAGGCAAGCGGGCGACCTCGATTGCGAGGGCGGGTTGCCCCTTCATGCCGAGCGTCGTGGTGTTGACCAGGAGCGCTGCGTCGCAAAGCGCGGTCCCGATCTCTTCCCAGTGGATCGGCCGCACCCGCGCGCCGAAAGTCTGGCCCATCGCTTCGGCGCGGGGGGCCGTGCGATTGGCGACGGCGATGTGCGGGAGCCCGCGCGCCAGAAGACCGTGAATGACGCCGCGCGCCGCGCCGCCGGCGCCGAGCACGATCGCGTTGCCGTTGCCGCGCTCCCATTGCGGCACGCAGGCGTCCAAATTGGCGAGGAAGCCTTCGACGTCGGTATTGGTCGAGCGCAAAACACCGCCGTCGAACCACAGCGTGTTGACCGCGCCCACCGCGCGCGCTCGCTCGTCGGCCTCTGACAATGCAAAGGCGGCTTCCTTGTGCGGCACCGTCACATTGGCTCCGACATAGCCGCGTTCCGGCAGCGATCGGACGAAGGATGCAAATTCTTCTCGGGGCACAAGTTCGCGGCGGTACACTCCTGAGATGCCGTAGCGATTGAGCCAATAATTATGAATGAGCGGTGAGCGCGAATGCTCGACCGGCCAGCCGATGACGCAAGCCGCGCGCATCGTCCCGTTCACGCCTCGTCGGCGACAGGATTGCGCAGCACGCCGATGTCCGGGCATTCAATCTCAATAACGTCTCCGGGCTTCAGCCAAATAGCGGTTCCCGGCTTGGAATCTTTTCTAACCGGCGTGCCGGTGCTGATGATGTCGCCCGGCTTTAAGGTCATGACGGTCGTGATGTAGACAATCAGATCGGCGAAGGTGAAGACCATGTTGTCCGTGGTCTCATCCTGCGTGACTTCGCCATTTTTGCGCACAATCAGGTGCAACGGTTTCGTTAAGTCGATGTCGGTTTGGATCCACGGCCCGATGCTGCCGCTCGCGTCGAAGTTCTTGCCCTGGGTGACGTTGAACCGGCCGTGACGGAGCCAATCGCGGATCGTACCTTCGTTGCATAACGTCAGCCCGGCGATCACTTCGAGTGCCGCTTCCTTGGCGACGTTTTTGCATTCGCGGCCGATGACCATGGCGATCTCGCCCTCATAGTCGAGCTGCTCGGAAACCTTCGGCCTGACGAGGTTTTGACCGTGCCCGACAAGCGAATTGGGAGCGCGGTAAAACATGCTCGGATATTTGGGGTTCTCGGCGAGGTCGTAGTCTTTGCCGCGGTTGGCATAATTGATGCCGACACAGAGAATTTTCTCAGGCGCCGCCAATGGCGGCAGCAGTTCGACTTCCGAAAGCGGCAGATCAGGGCGTACGCCGCCGATTACCGCCTCAGCTTCATCCAGGGCGCCGGCGCGAAGCACATCGAGCAGGCTGGTGAACCGGCTCAACCGCGAGCGCAAATCGACGACGCCGTCGCCTACGACCGCGCCAAAGCTCGGCCGGCCGCGCATTTTGTAGCTTGCAAGCCGCATATCGCTTCCCCTCCGGGCGATGTGTTAGAAGTCGCCGCACCAACCGTCAACGGCGATAGCGCATGCCCCTCAGCGATCCGGTCTTCGACCCGCCTTTCAACGTTGTACGTGCGAGCCATGTCGAACTGGGCGTGAGCGATCTCGGCCGCTCCCGCGCCTTTTATGTCGATTGCCTTGGGCTTTTGGTCAGCGACGAAAGCAAGGACGCCCTCTATCTCCGCGGCATAGAGGAGAGGGGCCACCATTCGATCGTCTTGCGCCGATCCCGCGAGGCTGAAGTCAGCGCGCTCGGTTTTAGGGTTGCGAGCGAAGAGGACCTCGATCGCGCCGCATTCTGGTTCGGCCGCCGCAACCTGCCGGCCGCCTTTCCGGATATACCGCACCAAGGCCGCACCTTGCGAACCGCCGACCCGCTAGGCATGCCGCTCGACCTCTGCGCGCAAATGGATCGAGCTGAAAGCATGCTGCAGAAATATGAAGCGCATCGCGGCGCGCGCATTCAACGCATCGACCATCTTAATTGCTTCACGCCGGACGTCCAGCAGAGCTATGACTTTTACCGTGAGCTCGGTTTCCGCCTGACCGAGTACACCGAAACGGACGGTGACGACGCAAAGCTTTGGGCGGTATGGATGCACCGCAAAGGCAATGTGCACGATCTTGCGTTCACCAATGGCTTCGGCCCGCGCCTGCATCACATCGGATTATGGACGCCGGGCGTGCTCGATATCGTCCACATTTGCGACGTGATGGCGTCCAGCGGCTATCTCGCCAATATGGAGCGCGGACCGGGCCGCCATGGCATTTCCAATGCGTTCTTCCTCTACGTGCGCGATCCGGACGGGCACCGGGTGGAGTTGTTTACTTCCGATTATCTGACCGTCGATCGCGATCACGCGCCGATCCGCTGGTCGCTGCTTGATCCGCGGCGGCAAACCTTGTGGGGGCATCCTGCGCCCGCGTCATGGTTCAATGAGGGGTCGCTGTTTGCTGGCGTGGCGCCGCGTGAGCCGATGCTCGGCGCGCAGCCGATCGTGGCGATGTAGGGCTAAAGTTCATGGCTGGACAGCCGGGGCCCGGCGGGCCAGCTCGCCCTCGAGCCGGGCGACGTTGTCGAACAAACGCGCCGTTGCCAAGCGCAGAAAATAGAAGCCGAACGTCGGGTTCTGGTAATACAGCTCCTCGACCTGCTCATAGGTGATCGACAGAACTTTGCCGTCTTCGATGCATTCGAGTGTCGCAGTGCGCTTATTGTCCGGCGAAAGCATCGCGAGCTCGCCCACGACTTCACCTCGCTCGACCTCGACGCCGAGCTCGACCAGCACATAACGTCCCGTCACAGTACAGAACATGTCGTCGGCCGGCTCGCCCTTGGCAAACAGGAGATCGCCCTTTCTAAAATGCCGTTCAGACATGAACGGCTTGAGCCAGTCCAGCGAAGGTTTGCTTCGAACGGCTTCGCGCACCCGGCGGATCAGGACGAGCATTTGGTAAAGGCGATAGGCGTTGATAGGCAGGGCGAATAGTTGCAACAGCAGTGGAAGGAACGCGTGCGCCAGCGCGAAGTATACGATCAAAAAACAATTAGCGATGATTGCGAGGCTTCGGAGCGGCACCATCGTTTTGGTAGAAGCGGTGGCGACGATAAACAGCGACGCGGTACTGTTGATCAAATCAGTCCAGTGCATGGACTTCCTCCATGTACCTTAACGGGCCGCAGCCAAAGGCTGCTTGGAAAAATTCTTACTTCGTAATTTCTTTAGCCTTTGCGCGTTCACGATAGCATCGCCTGCTTATTTGGCTAACGGGGGCCAGCTCCGATCGTGCAATTTCGGCTGGCGGGGTAAGCTCTGACAGCGTAATTTGGCGGCATGCAGGCAATCAGACGGTGAGCCCGCCAATGTCTGGCGCTGTTTCCGCTTTCTCCCGGTATACGGCATCGATCCGCCGTTTTGTGGTGTCGGCGATGACGCGTTACGTGGCTCTGGGAGCAGGCCTCCTCGGCATGACCATGCTGACCGTACCCGATTTGCGCGGTTCGTTCGGCCTCTGGTTGAATATCGGCCTATGGCTCTGTCTCGGTTATTTTGTGTTCGACGGCATCGTCCGCATAAGCGCCGCACGGCGCGCGGGAAGAGCGCGCAGCTATTTGGGCACACCGGCCGGCGTCATCGACGTTCTCAGCATTGTTCCGGTGCCGCTTGCGCTTGTTTGCGGAATAACCCCCGAAACCGCCTGGCTCTTGGCGGCATTGTGGGTGCTCAAGCTCACTCAGGACTCGCCGGGTTTCGCGCAGCTTGGCCGCGTCTTTGTCGTCGAGGCAAACGCCCTTGCCAGCGTGCTGGTGCTGTTCCTCATCGCGCTATTTCTGGCATCCGCCGCGATGTACGCCCTTGAGCGTCAAAATCAGCCGCAGGTGTTCGGAACGCTCCCGGCGGCGCTGTGGTGGGCGGTGGAGACGCTGACGACGACGGGGTATGGCGACGAGGTGCCGCTCACCGCGCTCGGTCGTCTGCTCGGCGCCATGGTCATGATCTGCGGAATCGCCACTTTTGGATTGTGGACCGGCATTTTGGCCACCGGGTTTGCCGCGGAAAACCGGCGTCGCAATTTCATCCAGACTTGGGATCTGGTCAGCAAGGTGCCGTTTCTGCAGACGCTCGATCCCTCGGCGATCACCGAGATCACCCACATGATGCGTCGCGTTGAAGTCCCGGCGCGGACCGCCGTCATTCGCCGGGGCAAAGTCGGTGACTGCATGTACTTTATCGCGGAAGGCGAGGTGGAGGTCGACGTCGAACCGGCGCCCATCCGCCTGGGGGCCGGCGCTTTTTTCGGCGAGCTCGCCTTGCTCGGCGATTTGACCCGCACGGCGAACGTCTCCACCACCAATTCCTCGACGCTATTGGTTCTCGACTTGGCGGATTTTCGCACTGTCATGGCGCATCATTCCGAGCTCGCCCGCGCGATTGATGCGGAAGCGAAGAGGCGGCAGGGCGACAACCAGCGCCGGCGGGAGCTGCATGCCCACGAGGTTTCCTCCTGATGTTTGGATTGCGATATTGAAATGACAAACGCTCTCAACGAAACACACGATCCGGCCCGGCAAAGCTTTGTTGCCAATGCGAACGCAGCGGATGCCGAGTTTCCGATTCAGAATCTTCCATTCGGTGCATATTGTCCCGAGCCGGGTGCGACTCAGCGCATCGGGGTGGCGATCGGCGATCAAATTCTCGATGTGGCCGCTGCCGCGTCTTGCTTCGACGGTCCGGCGGCGGCCGCGGCGCGAAACTGCGCAGGTCCACACCTCAATCAATTGATGTCGCTTGGCCCCGAAGCGTGGTCGACGCTGCGCTTATCGCTTTCGCGGGCTTTGAGCGCCGATCAAAAAGACGCCCGGCTGGAGCGGCATTTGACGCCAATGGCGCAAGCGGAATTGATGCTGCCGGTTGCAATCGGCGGCTTTACCGATTTTTACGCATCCGTTTTTCACGCCACCAATGCCGGGCGGGCATTTCGGCCGGAGAACCCGTTATTGCCGAATTACAAATACGTTCCGGTTGCCTATCACGGGCGCGCCTCGTCAATTCGAGTGAGCGGCACGGCGGTGAAGCGGCCGCAGGGTCAGCGCAAGCCTGCGAACGAGGATGTTCCGACTTACGGCCCCTCGCGCAATCTCGATTTCGAGCTCGAACTCGGCTTCTACGTCGGCGTGCCGACGAGGCTTGGCGAAACCATCCCGGTTGGCAACGCGGCCGAGCACATTTTCGGCTTTTGCCTGCTCAACGACTGGTCGGCGCGCGACGTGCAGGGTTGGGAGTATCAACCGCTCGGTCCGTTTCTCGGTAAGAATTTCGCCACCACCGTATCGCCCTGGGTTGTCACTGCGGAAGCGCTCGCGCCGTTTCGGACGGCTGCGTTTTCCCGGCCGGCCGGCGATCCGCAACCGCTGCCGCATCTCGATGACGCGGCTGATCGGGCGGAAGGCGGCCTCAACGTCATGCTGGAAGCGTACCTGGCAACGGAGGCCATGCGGGGCGCCGGCACCACGCCGCTTCGTCTGACCCAAACCAACTTTGCGTCCATGTATTGGACCGTGGCGCAGATGGTGGCGCATCATGCGAGCAACGGCTGCAACCTCGAAATTGGCGACCTGATTGGTTCTGGAACCATATCCGGACCAGAGAAGGACAGCTGGGGCAGCCTGCTCGAACTGACAGCCCGCGGCCGTGAACCCTTGACATTGCCCTCGGGCGAAACACGCGGGTTCATCGAGGACGGCGACGAAATTATTTTTCGCGGCTTTGCGCAAAAGCAAGGCTATCGGCGCATCGGTTTCGGCGAATGCCGTGCCGTCATCCTTCCGGCCAAGTAGCAGCGGCGCACGGCTCTATTCTGCCGGCACCCATTTTTGCAGACGTTTGCCAGTATCGACCTCGCCGGTATAGAGATTGCCGCGCGAATCGAACTTGGCGGCATGAACCCAGTGAAATTCGCCGGCGCCGCGTCCGGGACGTCCATAGCTTCCGACCACGGCGCCGTCCTTGCGGCGCACCGTCTCGACCACATTGTTGGTCCCGTCGATAAGAACGAAATAATTCTGCCGCTTGTCGAGCGGCGAGAAGGTGAGACCCCAGGCCGAGCCGGGTCCTTGCGTTTTCGGCTCGAAGACGAACTGGCGGACGAAATTGCCATCCTTGCTGAACACCTGAACGCGGTTGTTGGCGCGGTCGCAGACATAAACGAAGCCGTCCTTGCCAAGCGTAATGCAATGCACCGGATTGGCGAATTGCGGTGCGTCCGGATCGTAGGGTGGAAGCTTGTCGTCGGTTGGCGGCTTGCCGTAAGCGCCCCACACACGTTTGATTGCGCCAGTGTCGCCATCGAGGACAGCCACGCGATGGTTGCCGTAACCGTCGGCGGCGTAAATCTCGTTGGCAGTCTTGTCGTATTCGAGCGCGGCAACTTGGCCGAACTGGGTCAAGTCGGAGCTTGAAGTCAGCGGGCCGCTTTTGCCGATTTCCGCAACGAATTTGCCCTCGGTGGTGAACTTGAGCACCATCATGTCGGTCTTGCCGTTACCGGACAGCCAGACGAAGCCCTTGTTGTCGACGAGGATGCCATGCTCGTTGGCTGGCCAGTCATAGCCGAGATTATCGCCCGGCCCGCCCCACGACTTCATCACCTCGCCGGACTGATTGAACACCAATACCGAAGGCGCCGGCACACAGCATTTCGAGCGCGGCGGATCAAGCGTCGCGCCCCTTTCGTCATCGGTCAGCGAGCGCGGCCGCTGAAATACCCAGATATTGTCCGAGGCGTCGACGGAAATGCCGCCGACCTGGCCGAGAATCCAATTGTTC
>Ga0302326_10019881_pt1 | contig 13839 bp, 4 predicted proteins | sample Palsa_T0_3_FD_202264 | JGI IMG/M metagenome (GOLD analysis project Ga0302326, IMG submission 202264) | Peat permafrost microbial communities from Stordalen Mire near Abisko, Sweden - Palsa_T0_3 | ecosystem: Environmental > Terrestrial > Soil > Palsa > Peat permafrost | place: Sweden: Abisko... | reverse complement strand
CCGCCAGATCTTTTGAATAAATGGGACAGCCTAACGCAAAAGAAAATTCCGTCTCTTACAAACGCCGGAACAAAATGCGGCAAGGCACACAGGATAAGCATGAAAACGAGAATCAATCTAGCACGAATACTCGCACTGGCCCTCTCTGTTCTGGGCGCCACATTGACGATGGCCCAACAAACCGGCGCAGCGGCCAGACCCAAAGGCCCCTGCGACATTTACGCTGCCGCCGGGGACTCCTGCGTGGCCGCCCACAGCACCACGCGCGCCCTGTACGCCTCCTATAACGGACCGCTCTACCAGATCCTGCGCCAGTCGGACAGCAAGACCCTCGACATCGGCGTCGTCCAGCCCGTCGCGTCTGACGCCGGCGGATATGCCGACGCAACCGCACAGGATAAGTTCTGCGCCCACACGTACTGCTGGATCACCACCATCTACGACCAATCTCCCAAGCACAACAACCTCACCCAGGCGCCCCGCGGCGGATTCAGCGGCCCGGCCATGGGTGGGTTTAACAACCTGCCGCTCGCCGACATGGCGCCGATTACCATCGCGGGCCACAAGGTCTACGGCGTCTTCATCGCGCCGGGCATGGGCTTGCGCCAGGACGACGTGAAAGGCACCGCAGTCGACGACCAGGCGCAGGGACAATACTGGGTCATTAACGGCCAGCATTACAACTCCGGCTGCTGCTTCGACTATGGCAACGCTGAGATCGACAGCCGCGACGATGACAACGGCACTATGGAAACCGCCTACTACGGCAACGCGGTGCCCTGGTTTGCCGGGAACTCCCACGGCCCGTGGATCATGACCGACCAGGAGAACAATCTGGTCGGGTGTGTGAACCCTGATGGATCTAAACTCTGCGCAAACCTGCCGGCCATCACATGGCGATTTGTAACCGCCATAGCCAAGGGCGAACCGCACCGCTGGGCCAGCATGGGCGGCGATGCGCAGCACGGCACTCTTTCGGTCATGTTCGACGGACCGCGCGTCAATTCTACCTATGACCCCATGCGCAAGCAGGGAGCCATCCTCCTGGGCAACGGCGGTGACAACAGCAATAGCTCACAGGGCACCTTCTACGAAGGCGCGATGACGGCCGCAAACACTTTCCCGGCCGACGCCACCGACCAGCTGGTGCAGGCCAACGTTGTTTCTGCCGCGTACGGCCTGCCTCTGCTGAGCCTGGCGCCGGCCGCGGCAACTGCTACTCCGCCTGGACTCCAGACATTTTCCCCGGGGTCCTCGCAGGACACCACGGTGACATTCACCAATGCCACAGGTGCGCCCGCGGAGGGCGTGAAGTTGAGCATCTCCGTGCCCAGCAAGCAGTGGACCTCCTTCGTTGCGGGCACCACCCAGACGTCGAAGACGTTCGCTGACCCGGTCGCACCGGGTGCGAGTGTGAGCGCGAGCTTCAAGGTCACGTCGGGGCCGCAGGACTTCAACGGCGATCTGGTCGGCAACGCCTCGTGGGCCACTGCCAGCGGCAGCAAGCGATCGGAGACAACCGTCGAGAAGGTGCGCAACGTCAGCCCGATCAAGATTAACGAGTTCCGCATTAGCTCGGCTTCGTCGACTAACTCGACGGACTCATTCATCGAGCTTTACAACTCCGGCTCCAGTAGCGTCGATATCTCCAACTGGACCCTGACTGAGCACCCCGCCGAGCAAGCTATCTTCTCGACGGTGAAGCTCCCGCCCAGGACAACTCTCGCGGCCGGCGGCTTCTACTTACTGGGGCTTTCCAACTCCGGGCTCGCGGTCCCTGCCCGCAAGGGTGATACCACCATCCAGGTCAGGAGCACGACCGGCATGTCGGTTGGCGACACGATTCACATCGACACCGGCTCCAACGTGGAGACCCGCAAGATTTCAAGTGTTGGGACAGCGGCGAGCAGCAATACGACATTGTGGCAACCTCTGCCGGATGGTCAGGTGATCACGATCCCCGCCGGCTCGACCAATGTGCCGGTCACGAGCGTATCCGGCTTTGCGGTCGGCGAGAAGATCGCGATTGGCTATGGCGCCACCTACCCGGCCGTCGCAAAGCCCGTAGAGCATTATGAGGTGGCCACGGTCACCGCGGTTGGCAAGCCGGGCACGCAAGCTTACCTTGCAGCGGACGCGCCCGCCGGTGCGACCAATATCAAGGTGACGTTCGTCTCGGCGATCTCGGCCGGTGACAAGATCAGGTTGGATATCGACAGCGTCGGCCATGGGATCGAGACCGTTACTGTCACGCGCGTTGGAACGCCGGCGATCCACACCAAGCTCCTGGCGAAAGCGAGCGCCGGCGCGACCAATATTAGTGTCCGCAGCGTGAACGGTTTTGTTGTGGGCGACAAGCTCACCATTGGCACTCCCGCGAACAAGAACACGGTCGCCATCACTGCCATCAATACCGCCGGTCCGGCCGGCGCCGGCATCGAATTCACGCCGGCTCTCGAACAGGCGCACGGCGACGGCGAGGACGCGGTATTTCCGGGCACGGGTCTCGACCTGGCCGGCCCACTGCGGTTCACCCATGCGGCGAACCTCCCCTTCAGCAACCGCGGAACCGGGATCACCTTCCAACCAGCGACGGCCTTTGCACATTCAAGCAACGAGCCCGTCCAGGCGCTCGGTGCCGGCATCGCGCTCGACAGCCCACTGGCCTACGGTCACGCCATCGACGCGGTGGTGCATGACGCCGCGGTCACGACCGCGGGCTACCAGGGGACGCCGGCGCCCGACCAGTGGTTCGGAGGCCCCGAGCTCACTGCTAATACTGTCTCCTGGGGAAGATCGACCCTCTCCTTCAGAGAAGGCAATATGGTGCTGAGGGACGCCTCTGGCCTGGTTGTCGATAGCCTCAACTATGGCGCCGTGGTCGACCCATGGGCCGCCGAAGGTTATCAGGCCACTTCCGGATCAGAGAAAAGTGGCTGCCACGCGCCTGCGCCCGGCGCGGCTATAGGCGGACCCCCCATCACCCTCGCTGCCGCCACCAACACGAGCGCGGGCCGCTTTCCCGACGGCGCTGACATTGACAGCAACTGCACCGACTTCCTGGTGCAGGCTGCTGCCACTCTGTCGACCCCTTCGGCCGCCGGCACGGCCAATATTAAAGTCTCCAGTGTGGAAGGCTTTGCTGCAGGCCAGAAGGTCATGATCGATACGGGCGCGGATCTCGAACCCGCCGTCATCGCGATGGTTGGCACGGCGGGCGCCACCACCGTGGGCGCCGCCACCGATGCGGGCGCGACTGTTATTCCTGTTGCCGGCGCGCTTGGGTTTCGCGACGGCCAGAGCATCACCATTGACACGGGCGCGAACTCTGAGACGGCGGAGATTCTCTCCGTTAGAAGATTCGGCACTGCCACGATTACAGTAACCGCGCCGCTCGCTCATGCGCACGCAGCGGGCGCACAGCTCTCCGGAACCGGCATCACGCTGGCCGCTGCATTGGCACGGGCGCATCCGGGCGGAGCGCAAGTTACCGACAACGCTCCCACTCCCGGTGCGCCCAATCAGTACCGCAGGAGAGCCCCCGAATGAAGATCAATGGCCGGGAACTCCCTGTTCCCGTGCAGAAATGTGCGAACTAAGCGAACTAAGCGAACTAAGTCCGGGAAGCGAGCTGGACCTGCGGTGGCGATTCGATCGTCCGGAAAATCTGCGCGATATGCGCGATAAGCGCGATAAGGGGGTGTCTGAGCATGCTTGTTATCCTTATTAAGGGGCTGCCGGACTGGGCAGTCGCCGTATAAGCCTCGCCTGGTCATGTAGCCTCACTTTACCGTTTGCTACACCCAAGTCATCAGGCTGGCAAGCGCTGATGTTCCCCGGTGGTTGGCGGCAATGCACGGGCAGATGGCACAGATGCAAGGCCAAGCAGAGCCGTCGTGACAAGACGGCTCCGACGTCTGAATCTTACTTCCACAGTAGTACGGTTTTTGGCCGGCATCAAGAGGGGAAGCGGATTTCTTTGGTAACCATGGCAGGCGCTTTTCTCACCATGGTGCAAAGAAGTGATTGCCGTTGCTTCGTTCCACGAAGCAACCAACGGCGTTGTTCACCCTGAACAACGTAACCAATACGAATGTGCTGCATGCTCTCCAGCGCGGAAATATCAGTGTGCCCAGGTTTCGAGAGCGAGACCTGGGCCACCCACTCAGAGTCTGGAGGTTGCAGCTTCATTCGACAGGTTACTGGCCAGCGGCCCCGACCGGCACCATGCGCTGCGGCAGATTGAAGCCGCGCAGCGTAAGCTGCGGCGTGGCGCCGTCGGCGGCGCTCAGCGGATACTCGAGATCGATCTCCCGCAACTCGCCCGGCAGCAGTGAAACGTAATTGTCACTGAAATACGCCGGCAGAATGCGCGATCCATCCGAGCTTTTAACCAGCGTCAATTTGTTCTGGAGCGCGATGGCGGCGCCTGTGTTCCTCAGCTCTACATGAACCTGCACCGAATTGCCGGCGCGCGTCGACCTTGCTGTTGCCATCACCGTTGCAGCTGCCAGCCGCGTCAACTCACGGTAATTCTGGCTCTCTGCCGTCAACCAATATAGATTCGAGGAAACCACGTTCCCGCCCTTATCCTTGATCCCCAGCTTCACCAGCACCACTGCATCCTTTTCGAGCGGCCCCAGTTCCAATTGCAGCGCCGGCGCCACCCCATCCGCCGGAACCTCAGCCGGCGCTTCCTTGTGAAGCAGAGATTTGTTGTCGAGGGAAAACACATCTGCTGTCACCTGCACCGTTGCTGCCGCTTCCGGCGTTGTGTTCACCACTTCCACCGCATCGGTCGCCAAGTCCAGCTGTACATGGAGCGGCTCACACGCTTTCTTCTCGCCGTAGTACGACGACTGCGTGTCATAGTCCGAGCTCATCACCTCCCACATATTGCTGGGCCACGCCGGTTGTGTCATCCACAGCAGACGCCCGCTGTTCGGGGACCACAAATGCGCATTCATGCCCTCGAAGATCGCGCGATGATCGACGTAGTCCATCATCTGCGCCTTTCGTTCGAAGTCCTCGAGGCTGGTGGGGGCCCCAAACTCAGTCTGCATCTCCGCCAGAAATGGATGCATGTCGCCGTTCCCCATGAAATGCCAGTCGTGGTAGGCCCAGACATCGTCCATCGGCCACTGGTCGGGCTTCGGTACCGACGCCTGGAACGATTCGAGCGTCGACATCGAGGGCGTACCTGTCTCGACAGAGAAACCGCGATTGATGGTTGTGTAGTACAGCTTCGGATCTTGATAGCGATATGGACCGCTGTTCTGCAGGTTCACCTGGTTCGAGCTGGGGGAGTAGTACCGAGTGCCATCCAGGGTATAAATCAGCTGGGCAAGGCCCTGGTTGATGATCGGCTGCGGCACCCCTTCATTGCGTCCGCACCAGACGGCGATCGATGGATGATTGCGGAAACGCCGGATCACATCCTCTGCATTCTTCAGGAACAGATCCGGGTCCTGAGCTTCGATGTTGTAGTTCTCTGTTGTCTCCCAAAAGTCATTCCAGATCAGGAAGCCGTATTCGTCGGCGAGATCGTAGAATGACTGTTCCGTACTTTGCCCCACCCAATTGCGGATGATGTTCTCGTGCGCGTCGTGATGCAGCCGGAAATATGGTTCCAGCCGTTCGCGCGCGACGCGCTTCATCGCATCGTCCATACCCCAGTTACCGCCGCGGGAGGCGATGCGTACTCCGTTTACCTTGATAACAAGATACGGGGCCGTGCCGAGGTCGTCGCTCGGTTTCACGGCGCGCGAATGCTCACCGGCTGACGTGAGCGAAGCGACCCATGAATGCCAGTTTTCGCGCCACGCTTCGGGCAGATTCGGGGGCGGTGGCTCGGCGGCCGGAATATTACGCATTCCGTCGTGGCTAACGTTCACATCGGGCTGGGTCTCACCCAACTCGTACGCTTCCGCCGGCGAATATTCGACGCGCCGCAAATGCCCGGTCGTGTCCAGCAGACTCAGCTCGTAGGTAATTTCGCGGATTCCGAACCGCACTTCCTTGGTGTCCGAAAGCGGTCCGCCCACGGCGAAAGACAGCTTCAGATGATACAACTCCTGCTTCCCATACCCATTCGGCCACCACAGCCGCGGATGTGTAACCGTCAACTGTGGAAAGTCGGCCGGGGTCAACCTCACTTCACTCTCTCCCGGCTTCAGATCCACGTCCTTTGTAACAGTTACTCCTTCAAATTCCGCTTTGAGGGTGCCGTGTACCAGCGCGTCACCGGCATTCGTCAGCGGGACCACCATCTGCACCTTCGCGCTCGAGGTGTCCGGCAACGGAAGGCTGGTCACCACCTGTGGGTCGCCTATCTTCACGGCTTCGGTCGCTCGCAGTGTTACCGGTTGCCAAATGCCGGTGTCGCGATCGCGTATGGCCGGAATCCAGTCCCATCCTTCGGTGGCGACGAAGGTAGGTCCGTCAAGGCACATCAGACCGCCATTTTCGCCGGGACCCCCCTTTATCGACTGCTCCTGCGGAATGCCCGGATGGGGCGGCGGCGAAACACGCACAGCCAGCACATTGGTTTCACCGGGCTTTAGAACCCCGGTCACATCGAAGACGCCGCGAATGAACGCGCCGGTAATATTGCCGAGCGACTGCCCGTTCAGCCACACCGCCGCCTGGTAGTTGATACCCTCGAATGTGAGCGTGAGCCGCTTTCGCGTCGTGGATTCGGGCGCGCGAAACTCGGTCCGGTACCAGTAGTCCTGCTTGTTCAACGCCTCCGGAATCGCGAGATTGTTGAGGCCGTAATAGGGATCGGGATAGACTCCGCGATCTACCAGCGTAGTCAGCACCGTTCCCGGCACGGTCGCCACATACCAGTCCTTCGCATTGAACGCTCGTTCGGAGACTGCCGCACCGTCCGCATCGATCTTAAGCGCGGCGCTCAATCGCCAGCCTTGAATGGTCCAGAGATTTTCCCCGCTGCTCTCAATGGCCGGACCCTTCGGCAGCGGTTTTGCCTGGGGATCCGAAAACGGCGCTTTGCTGTGCGGCATGGTCGCCGGGTCCTGCGGCGCGCGGTACCCGGCCTGTCCACGCGTTTGCACCGGCCATGCCTTTGACCCTTCCTCATAAACAGGCAGGTCAAAATTCGGGGGATGGCCGGCCATTTGCCGGAGCAAGTCCGGCGAAAGCGCCTCGCGACGCAGTTCCAGCCCGGCGATCTTTCCGCCAAAATGTTCGCGCACGTTTGCCTGCGCCGGCGCGATTTCCAGAGTCGGCTCCGCGGTGCCCACCAGCAGTCCGGGTTTGTCGAGTTGGCGCAGTCCTCCTTCGGCCACCTGGGCTTCATCCGCGTAAAGCCGGAATTGCACCCCATCGAAGGTCGCGGCCAGCATATGCCACTTCCCGGGGGTGATCGAAGCAGGTCCCTCGAGGCTATTATTCTTGCCTAGATACAGCACCACCTTCCCCGGCGCGATCGCCAGGTAGCGCGGATACTCTCCGTTGGGCGCGCCCACGCCGGCAATCAGCTCCCGCCCTGATGCAGCATCTTCCGCATCGACCCAGACCACGAGCGTCCAGGGCGAATCCGCCTGCAGGATGGTATCGCTGCCATTCAACGCCGCGTGCAGGCCGTCCCCGCCCGGCAGGATGACAGCGTTCCACGGTCCATAAAACGGCGGCGGTTGCGGTTCGGGTGCGGCCGGCGGCCGCTGGCCAAGACAAAACACCGGGCACAGGATGAGAAGGAAGGCGACGAGGCCCGGTGAAGCACTCTCAGGATTTCTCATTGCTCAATCATCCCTTCTTTCTTCCGGATACTGCATGGCCTTATTCCTTATCGCGCCCACCGGCTTTTTTGGGACAAATCATGATAACGCTCCCAATCGTTCAAATCGGGAGCTAATATGTCTCTTCCGGGGGAAGCTCTTCCGGAGAGGTTGTAAATATGTCCGTCGGTTCCCGCTCATGTGTTGGCTTCGTCTGTGTCCTGGGTATGCTGGTACTCCGCGCCTCCGGTGCTACACCTGCTCCGGCCTCACTCGGAATCTTTGAGGCGAATCAGGATGTTGGAACTGTGTTGCATCCCGGATCGGCGCAATACGATCCTGCCCGGCAAACTTACACCATCAGCGGAAGCGGCGAAAACATGTGGTTCGCACAAGATGACTTCCACTTTGCCTGGAAAAAGATCACCGACGCGCGCGATCTTGCCCTGACTGCAGATATTGCCTTCCTTGGCCAAACGGGGAACGAACATCGCAAAGCGGTGATCATGATACGGCAAACGCTGGACGCAAATTCTCCGTACGTGGATGTGGCTCGCCACGGGAACGGCCTTACGTCCCTGCAGTATCGGCTCGCTGCGGGCGCCGATACGCGCGAGGTGGAGTCGAACGTGTCGGGTCCGCTGACGGCGCGCCTGGAACACCGCGGCGACCGTTTCTACGCCTGGGTCTCAGTGAAAGACGGAAAGTTGGAACCCGCCGGGGCTGCCACGCAACTCGCTCTAAGTCTCCCGTTCTATGTTGGAATCGGAGTTTGCTCACACGACAAGAACGTGACCGAGACGGCAGTCTTTTCGCACGTTACTCTGCAGGATCTGCCCCCGCCCGGGAAGATGGTCTTATACAGCGTGCTTGAGACCGTGGCAGCTGTCTCGACGGATCGCCGCGTCGAATACCTCGCGCCCGCTCATTTTGAGGCGCCTAACTGGTCTCGCGATGGGTCCTCGTTCCTTTTCAATCAGGACGGAAAGATCTACCGGCTGCCGCTGAACGGCGGGTCTCCCGTCCTGGTGTCGACCGCGCCGGAGGACCATTGCAATAACGATCACGGCATCTCGCCCGACGGCGGATCGATCGCCATCAGCGCTCAGTCCGGCGCAAACAATCTCTCGTCCATTTTCGTTCTGCCTATCGAGGGGGGAACGCCGCGGCCGATCACGCTGAACTCTCCCTCGTACTGGCATAGCTGGTCGCCGGACGGGAAGACGCTCGCCTTCACCGGACAGCGCGATGCCAACTTCGACATCTACACGATTCCGGTGACTGGAGGGCCAGAGACCCGGCTGACGACCGCACCGGGTTTGGATGACGGTCCCGAGTACTCCTCGGATGGGCAGTTCATCTACTTCAATTCCGAGCGTAGCGGAAGGATGCAGATTTGGCGTATGAAGCCGGACGGCAGTAATCAGGAACAGGTCTTGTCTGACGAGACAAATGACTGGTTCCCCCACATTTCTCCCGACGGAAAATGGATGGTCTTCCTCTCCTACGACCGGAGCGTGACCGGTCACCCGCCCGACAAGGATATTGTCTTAAGCTTGATGTCGATGAGCGACAAAAAGGTTCATGTCCTCGCGACGCTTCTTGGTGGGCAGGGAACCATCAACGTGCCGTCCTGGTCACCAGACAGCCGAAGGCTGGCATTTGTCAGTTACGAATACCTGCCGGAAAAGGGAGCAATGGAACCGTAGTGCTCGTCCAGGCGCGTCCCGCCATTGCGACGCTTTCTCTCCCGAGCGCGACTTCGCCCAGCTCCACCCTAATTGTATCGATGATGAATAGCTTTCAACCCCTAAACCGTCACCAGCCATGGTGAAAAACCCGTGACAGCCGGCGCAGGTTTCGCTTTTGAGATCCGGGTCTATCGCTAAAGAATAATTCGTGCGGGATACACAGTGGCAGGGGCTAAAGCCCGTTCTTTTTCTGTTCGTTTACGGCCCGACTAAAGTCGTGCCCTGATACAAAGCCCAGTTCTTTTGCGGACTTCAAATCCTATTGCTGTTTGAAAGATTACATACACCAGGGCTAAAGCCCTCAATTGATGTGTTGGAGCGCTCTCGCGGGTTTGAAAACCCGCGTCCCCGGACTAAAGTCCGGGGCTGGCGCCTATTCGCTCCCCTGGGACTAAAGAGGCTGCGGAAAAAGTCACTCATGCGACTAGCGTCGCAAGGGCTAAAGAGCCTGCGTGAGAACTCGATTTACAAACTGAGTCCCGCAGGACGGCTGAGAGTAGCCCAGGACGCTAGTCCTGGGTAGAGATGACATCCAGGAACAGTCCCGCCAGGGACGGCTGAGAATGTCCCAGGACGCCAGTCCTGGGATTGCTAAGGGCTGACGACTCTACGCGCAGCTCACTCCGAGCGAAGAACGACTTGCGGATCAACTCTGGAGGCCCGCCGGGCAGGGAGCCAGCAGGCGAACAGTGCCACCACGGCAAGAAAGACCGGAACAGCTGCATAGGTTGCGGGGTCGTCGTTGTGGATGCCGTAAAGCACACTCGTGAAGAGCCTCGAAAGCGCGTAGGCGGCCGGCATTCCAACGGCGATTGCGATCGCAGCCGGCACCATGCCTTCCCGAACAATCAGTTGCTGAACCTGTCCTACCCGCGCGCCCAGCGCCATGCGTATTCCGATTTCACGCGTGCGGCGGCTTACCGAGTAGCTCATCACGCCATACAGACCAACCGCTGCCAGGATCAGGCCAATCGCGCCGAACACGCCAAAAAGCGTAGCCGCGACACGAGGCAAAACAAACGCATCGCGAAGATGCTCCTGCATCGATTGAATGTTGTAGACAGCCAGGCCGGGATCAAGGGAATGGATCTGACTGCGCACCGCAGCCACAATTTCTGTCGGATTCCCTGCAGAGCGGACCAATACCGAATAGCCCATGAAGGCAGGATCGTAAGCAACCGTCTGATCGAGGGCGCGGAAAAGCACAGGACGCGTCTCTTCGCCAAGCGTGCGGGATTTGATGTTCCCCACCACGCCGATAACCTGGTAAGTCACGCCGCCGCCCAATACGCTTTGGCCTATCGGATTTTCGGAGCCAAAGATTCTTTGGGCAAAGGCCTCATCGATGACGGCGGCCTTGGGGCCGCTGGTGACGGTCTCGTTCGAGAAGTCACGTCCGGCAAGACGCGGAATGCCCATCGCCTCAAAGTAGCCGGGCGTAACCATGTAAAGCTCGACAATGGGATCGGGCTCGCTGGAAGCGGCGCTGCTCTGCGCATGGAAATCATCGCTGCGGTTGCCTCCATTGAGCGGGATGCTGTCCGTAGTGACCACCGAAATCACTCCCGGCAACACCGCCACTCGCCGTCGAATATCGGCCAGCAATTGCACCGTGCGTTCTGCGCTATAGCCATTGATCCGCGGATCCACCGAGAGGCTTACGATTCCGTTGGCGCGGAAGCCAATGTCGATGGTTGCGGCTTGTTGCAAGCTGCGAAGAAACAAGCCCGTAGCCGTGAGCAGGATCACACACATCGCAACCTGGCCAACGATGAGAAGATTGCGCAGAGTCAAGCGGCTGCCAGGGCGCGCCAGCGGGTCTTCCCCTTTGAGCGCGTTGGTAAGCTTTGGCCGTGAGGCTGCCCACGCAGGAGCAATTCCGAAAAAGAGACCTGCTCCAACACTCAGCGCAAACGTATAAGCCAGAACACGCCAATCGACGGTCAGCGTGAGATCGAGCGGGATCGGGGCAGGAATACGAAATGCGGAAAGCGCCTGGGTGGCCCACAGGGAGAGTAAAACGCCGAGCACACCGCCGGCGAGAGAGAGCAGCATGGACTCGAGAATCATCTGGCGGAGAATACGAATCCGGGTCGCTCCAACAGCTACCCGTACCGCCATCTCCCGCTGACGGCCGGCGGTCTGCGCAAGCAACAGATTGGCCACGTTGGCGCAGGCGATGCAGAGCACAAGGAGCACAACGAAAAGCAGCGCGGCGAGGAAGAGCAGAAACGTCGGTTTCTCCCTGGGAGGCAGAGAGCCTGCCTGCTCAAAGGGGAACTTGTTGCCTTTGTCGGTGGCAGGGTAGGCAATGGCCAGGCGTTGCGCGAGCGTTCCCAGTTCTGCGCCCGCCTGTGTACGGCTCACTCCTGGCTTAAGCCGGGCGATCAACCGCAGCCAGTGCATGTTGCGTGAGTGGCGATCCTGCAAATTGGTAACAAGATCGGTGATATGGCCCAGCGGCACCCAGAATTGGGAATCGAGAATCATATCGATTCCACGAAATCCTGCCGGCGCCACGCCCACCACGGTATAAGGATGGCCTGACAGAACGACAACTTTGCCCGCTATGGCAGGATCTGAGGCAAAATGACGCTGCCATAGCCGATGGCTGAGGACGACGACCTGCTGTTGCTCTTCCTCTTTCGTGAAACCACGGCCAAGGGTCATCGGAATCTGCAGCACATCGAAGAAATTCGCCGACGCGGCCTGGCCCCATACCCGCTCCGGCTCGCCCTTAGCCCCAATGGACGCGGGAACAAGCTCGTTATATGCGGCGACGCCGGAGAAGGATTTCGCCTGATCGCGAACATCCTGGTAGACCGGCTCGGGAAAACTATTGCAACACTGATCACCATCGTGCAGCGTGTGCAGCGTGAGCAGCGAGGTAGGATCGCCAACCGGCGCAGGCCGCAGAACAAAACGGCTGACCATGGAAAAGATCGTGGCATTGCATGCAATGCCGAGTCCGATGGAAACGATGACCGCGATGGCAGACCCGGGAGAACGGGAGAGCCGTCGAAAGGTGTAGGTAAGATCCTGTTGCAGAATTCTCATGGGCGCACCCCGGCCAACGCTCGTGTTTACGAATTGCGGTGATCCTTTGTTCCCCGAAAATCTACCGGCCGGAGTGGTCGTGCGAGCTCGGCTCCGCGCCCGCCGGCACGAGTTCAGCAGGATGGCGCGCGAAATGGTCGAGCGCGGCTTGCATTTCCAGGAGCAGTTCATCCGCATTGGCTCGGGTGAACCCGTGGCGGATGAGGATGCGCTGGATCACCAGATCTTCGCGATCGGGCGGCATGGAGTAGGCAGGAACCAGCCAGCCGCGCTCGCGCAAGCGATCGGCAAAGTCGTAGAGCGTGAAGTTGGAGGACGCCGGGTCTTTGAGTTGCCAACAGAGCCCTGGAATACCGCCCTGCCCATCGTAGATAATCTCGAAGGCGTCGAACTCAGCGATCCTTTCGGCCAGGTAGCGGCCCTGCTCACGACATCCGCTTTGTATTGCGCGATAGCCGCTCTTACCCAGGCGGAGGAAGTTGTAGTATTGGCAAATGATTTCCCCGCCGGGTCGCGAAAAGTTGAGCGCGAAGGTTGGCATGTTGCCGCCAAGGTAGTTGACGTTAAAAATCAATTCCTCGGGCAGATCGTGCTTCTCCCGCCACAGGGCCCACCCGACGCCCAGGGGTGCGAGCCCAAATTTATGTCCCGAAGCGTTGATGGATTTTACCCGCGGCAGACGGAAGTCCCACGGTAGATCCGGTTCGAGGAAAGGTGCGAGGAAAGCGCCACTGGCTCCATCCACGTGGATCGGGATGTCGAGCCCAGTCTCTGCCTGCAACTTGTCCAGAGCCATGCTGATCTCCTGGACCGGCTCATACTGCAAGGTAAACGTGACCCCGAGGGTAACGATCACGCCGATGGTGTTTTCGTCGCATCTCTTAAGCACTTCTTCCGGGGTGAGGAGCAGCCGCTCGCCCTCCATGGGAACTTCGCGGATTTCGACGTCGAAGTAGCGGCAGAACTTATGCCAGCAGACCTGGACCGGCCCCATGATGAGGTTCGGTGTGTCAATGGATTTGCCTTTGGCGCGCTGCTTTTTGCGCCAGTTCCACTTGAGGGCCAGCCCGCCGAGCATGGCTGCCTCGCTCGATCCTGTGGTGGAGCAGCCGATAGTGCTGGCCGCTTCCGGTGAATTCCACAGATCCGCCAGCATATGCACGCAGCGTTCTTCGATGGCCGCAGTCTGCGGATATTCGTCTTTGTCGATCATGTTTTTGTCGGCGGACTCGTCCATGATCTGCTTGATTTCGGGTTCGATCCAGGTGGTGCAGAAGGTGGCCAGATTG
>Ga0302326_10019880_pt1 | contig 13840 bp, 9 predicted proteins | sample Palsa_T0_3_FD_202264 | JGI IMG/M metagenome (GOLD analysis project Ga0302326, IMG submission 202264) | Peat permafrost microbial communities from Stordalen Mire near Abisko, Sweden - Palsa_T0_3 | ecosystem: Environmental > Terrestrial > Soil > Palsa > Peat permafrost | place: Sweden: Abisko... | reverse complement strand
GCGTTGCGATGGACGCGGGCGGCGGCGCGCTCGAGGTCGTCACCGACGGCGCCGCGACGCCGCTTGCGGCGATGATGGAAGAAGACGGCACCGGCATGATCGTCACGGGCGTCGCCGAGGATGGCGCTCGCATGCTGGCCGGCGATGCAGCCAAGACCGTCGTCGACGACGGCGCCAAGACGGCCGTCCAAGAGGAGGCTACCGGCGCCGCTTCCAAGCTCGCCTCGCCGCTCTTGGAGACGACTGCGAAGTCGGTACTCGCGGTCGGAAACGCCGCGAACGCATACAGCGGCGTCGCCGACCTCAAGAATATGGCAGACCATGGTCAGAGCTGGTCGCCCTTCTCGTCGACCCGGGCCCTGATGGATTCGCTCAACGTCGTGGGCAGCGTCTCGGGCGTGGGCTCGGCGGCCCTCGATCCCGCCGTTTCGAGTCTGACGAAGACCGCGGAAGACGGAACCGAGCTCGTCAAGGACGGGGCGCTCGCGAAGGCGGTCGTTCGGAGCGCGCAGGGCCTGGGCGCGACCGAAGCCGTCACGGGCGGTGGACAAGCGCTCTACCAGGCCGGCAGCTTCGCCTTGCACCCGAGTTGGGCTTCGGCCAAGGGCCTCGCAATCGGCCTCGCGCAGATGGGCACGAGCCATCTCGCCAATGCGGGCGTGAAACGGTACTACGAAGCATCGGGGCAGATCGACCCGCCGATCACGGAGCCGGAGGGCGAGAGCGCGCCGCAAACCGCCGGGCTCACAGGCCTGTCCGGCAAGGGCGTCACGGCGCCCGACGACGCTGCGTCCTTTGGCGACGCGCTGAAGGCGAAGAAAGCGCCCGCGCTGCTGGCCCTTAATCCGGCGCTCGCGAGCGTCCTCCCGCACCTGAGTGGGACGGTCCGCGATCTCGTGCTCGCGGGCGGAGGTGCAGGCCTGAGCGCCGCGGCGATCCTCAAGCGCGACAAGGTGAAGGCCGCTGCAAGCACGGTGTACGGCGGGCTCAAAGCGGGAACGGCGGCCGGCGGTCGCACGATCAAACGCGGCGCACTGGGCGGCGCAAAGGCGATAAAGAAAACGCCCGGTGCCGCCTGGGGCGGCTTGCAGACGTTCGCGAAGATCCACCCGATCCGGCGGGACTTGATCGCTAGCAGTGTCTTACTCGGCGGCACCGCCCTCGTGGCGGACGTCGCGCGAATGTCGTCGCCGGAGGCGACGGCGATCGCGGGCGGAGGCGTGCTCTTCTTGCGCGGCGCCGGCCTCATGACGCGCAGCACGAAGCGCTTCGCAACCGCGCTCAAGGCTGGTACCATGCCGGGGCGTCTGTTCGACGTGGCAACCGCGGCGACGTACACGATGGGGAACTTCGGGCTTACCGTCGGCGAGATTATGAACAAGAGCATCGGACGCGGCTTGAGCCTCACGCACTTCAGCTTCAGCCGTTGGGCTGCGCTCGAGCCCGCGATATTCGCGGTTTCCAACTTGTTCAACACGCGCCGCGCCTGGCTACAGGCAGTGGCCCGCCACACCCACACTGGTCAGACGGGACGCGATCGCATGAACGCCGTCCACCGTTTGGTCAGCAATCCCAGTTGGGTTCTCGCGGGCTCGTTCGCGACGGCGGTCTCCTTTTTCAAGACGGGCAAGGCGGTAGCGGGGCTGTTCGGCCACCTCTCGCTGCACAACGGTCTAGCAACCGTCGCCGGCGCGATCGCCACCGGCGGATGGAGCCGGTTCACTAAGAACATCGCGCAGCGCAGCGTGCTCGAGGTCTTGAAGCGCGACCACCAAAACGAGAAGTACGACGACCTGCGCGTGCGTCGCCAGCTCGGTCTCAGCCGTGAAGAGGCCAACAGGGCCGAAGCAATGTACGCGCAATCGCAAAATAAATCGCTCACCGGGAAACTGACCGCAGCCGTCCAGCTCGACCTCGAGCGTGGCAAAGCCCTCGCCGAAGGTCGCACCTTGAACAACGATCAGGACGCGCTCGACAAGGAGCGCGCGCAGGTACGGGGCGACCTCACGAACTGGGGGAATTCGCTCGCGGAATTGGATCGAGCACAGCAGGGGCAAGACCGTTTCGTCGGCTCACTCACGCCACAGGACGTCGAGAACAACCAAGTCTCGATCGACCAAACGTACGCGGATCTCGACAAGCGCCGGCAAACGCTCGAGGCGCGCAAGCGCGTTCTCGACGGCAAGGACGCGAACCTCAACAAGAGGCAGATCACCCTGGGCACCAAGCGACAGCAGCTTGCCGCACGCGATCTTAAGCCGCGCTGGACCCCGCAGCCGAACTGGAACCGCCCGAGCATTCGCGGCTGGGCGGACAACGAAACCCAGCTGCGCAAGGCGACGGCCGTAGCCTTAACGGTGAGCGGTCTCGGGACGATCCTCGAAGCACTCTTCGAACCGACCGGGGCTGCGAAACCGCCCCACCCGAAGCTCGGGCCACGGGCGCAGGTCCCGAGCGGCCCCGGCGCCGCGAACGGCGCAAATGCGGGGTCGCTACCCGTCCCGGGAGCACGCTACGTGGTCAACCAGGCCATCGTGCGCGAACTTGCGGGAGCGTCGGCGACCTCAAAGGTGCTGGGGACTGCGCAGCAGGGCGCGCAGTTGCAGGTGACGGGCAAGCGTGTCGTCCATGGCGGCCACGCCTACGATGAGGTCGTGATCGGCCGGAACGAGTCGGGTCTACGGTACGGCTGGGTCCTCGCCGACCAGCTAAGCTCGGCCCCGGGATCGGGCGGGGCATCACCCTGAGGTTCTGAAATAAACGCTGCGGCTCGCGATCCAAGCGCGCCGCGATGTCGGCTCGCCGCGGATGTTAGGCCGTGACTCTTTGATCAGCGCGGCGTTAGGTTTGGGCGCCCAGGTGCAGGATGTATTTTACGATGAAGCGGTCGATCGTCTGCGTCTCGGCCGGCGTTCCATACGCCACATACAATTCGTTGCCGTTGGAAAACTTTCGATGGTAGCTCGCCGCGAGGTTCACGCCGGGAACGGTCGTGAGCCCATCGACGTACCCGTTGATCGAGCGCAACTCGAACGACACGTTCGAATCGGTTCCGAGGCTCTCTCCCACAGAGATGAGCCGCAGCCATTGCGAATTGAGTTGCCCGTCCGCGAGCGTCCGCCCAAAGGTCCCTGCGTACTCCGCGGAAAGCGATAGGTGCGTTCCGAGCTGACGTGCCGTCGAGAGGGTGTACTGGTGCAGAAATACGTCGCCGAATGGCCCCTGCTCCGCTCCGAAATCGAGTGGTGCGGGCGTTCCGTCGCGGTAGCCGAGGGTTAGCGCCAGCTGATCGAAGCGGTCGGTCTCGCCGCAGTAGTAGTGAGGAAAGCCCGAATACGAGGTGCGGACGAGCGACTGGTCGCCGCACCCGAGCGGCCCCGGCGCATCGAGCGAGTAGCTGCGTAGTTCGCCATCCCGCGGACCGAACCCGATGCTCAGCTGGTTGACGCGCGCCGCGATCTGCGCGATCGCATCCGCCTGGTGAATCGCTCCGGACTCGTCGTAGAAGCGATCGCTTCCGATGCTGAACGTATAACTCTTGATGCCCGGCGAACTTCCATTAAGGTTGAGCGAGTCCACCCAGCCGCGATTATCGGAGATCTCCGTGAACCCGTCGATTGGGTTGTAATTGGGTGTGACATCCTCCCAATCCACGAAGAAGTCGTAGTTCGGTTTGCGCATCTCGCCATCGACGTTGAACTGCTCTGCGTGGCCCGGCGCGAGCACGTACGAGCCGCTTTCGATTGCCTCGTCGATTCCGCCGACAAGTCCGGTCCGCAGGTTGTGGAAGCTCGTACCGGCTTCGACGGTGGAATCGTCGCCGGCGACGCTATGATGGGCGAGGACGCCGTCGCTCCAGTAGGCGAACGTCTGGCTCGGCGTCGCGTGGGTGTAGCCGTAGGCGATGTCGTCGAACTCGTTGCCGGTCGTTTCGTCGTAGCCTCGAAACGAGAGAACGCCGAACGACTGTTGGCCGAACGAGCCTTCGAGTTTTGCGCCGCGGTCGAACGGTCCGATCGACGGCGAGTAGAAGATCTGATTGTTGGGCGTGAACGCGCCGCCGGACGGCGAACTCGGGCTCAGAAAGCTGTTGCCCTCCGCAAAGAACGGCCGATATTCCGTCAGCACGCGGCGAAATTCTTGCGGCGCGATCGATTGCTGGTCGACTTCGACGTTGGAAAAATCGGGGTTCGCCGTGGATACGAAGTGGATCGTGTTGGTGAGCGCGTAGCTGAGGTCGATTCCGGCAACGCGTGGAGTTTCCGGTGCAAACGTGCCGTCGGCTTGCTCGAAGAGTTTACGGTCGCCGCCGGCGCTTCCGAGCCCATAGATGGTTGCTCGCATCCGATCTACGAACCCGGCCGACGACGGATTCCGTATCCCGCCCAGACGCGGCCAAAATTGCGAATCACCGAAATTCGGCCACTGGGGCGTCGATCCGTCCTGCATCGTCCCGTCGTAGGCCCAGGTATAGTGGTCGCCCACCGCCGCAACGCCGCGCACGAAGTTGAAACGCCACGTCTGCGCCGCCGCGTCGCTGATGTGCAGCGCCCGCAGCGGAATCGTCAGGACGGCCTTCCATGTCGCGCCGTCCCGGCTTGCGGCAGCGTGCCAAACCGGTTGGTACCTCGTGCTCTCGCTCGCTTCTTCGTAGCGCGTGCCCCGGGGAGTTGTCGTGAAGTAGTACACCGTCGCGCCGTTTCCGCTCGTGTCTATGCCGATGCCTACGAAATCGTCCAGGCCGAAGCCGACGTCGTTTGTCGTTTGGGTCGCGGTGATCGGTAAATTTGGCTGTTGCACGTCGAAGCCGACGTAGAGGTTCTGGGCATCGTAGAGCAGGTACGCGGTCGTCCCGCATGCAGCGCGTGCGCGGGTCGTGATGTCCTCGAACGGAACGTCGTCTTGCGTGATTCGGCCGCGAGCCCAGTCGGGATCGGAGAGTGAGGTATCCGATCCGAGCGGGTGCGTCGCGAGCGCTGCGGCGTAGCTGATCGGATGGCTCACGCTTGCGCTCCCAACGCCTCCGAAGACGCCGATCGACACGATCACGCAGATGGCGGCGTACGCGACGGTTCTCATTGGCGTTATCGTACGAGCGTCGCAAACCTAGCGCAACGCGGGTGTGACGAGAGGGACGTTTCGCGGGACGAATTGCGCCCCTCGTTCATCTATTCTGAATTCAACAAGCACGCGACGCCGGACCGAAAGGTGCGGCTGGAGTTGAGCCGCGTCCCGTCGTCCATGATAACGACGTATTCGCCGTGCGACCACGGCTCTAGCTTGCGGACGAGCGCGCCATTGACGGCAAACGAACGATGAATCCGCGTGAAGCCGAACGGGGCGACCCGCTGGCAGAAGGCTGCCATCGTCGTCCGCAGCTCGAGCGTCGCGGAGCGAAGGTGAAGCGTGAGATTGTTTCCCGAGGCTTCGAACCACACGATCTCCTCGGGTGCGAGCGAGACGACGCGCCCGTCGGTCTGACGCAGGCTCAGCCGTGCAGTGCCTGCCGCCGCGAGTTTCTTCCGAGCCTTGGCTACCGCTTTGGCAAATCGCGACGCGGTGAGCGGCTTGAGGAGATAGTCCGCCGCATCGACGTCGAACGCGTCGACCGCGAACGTGCTGTGCGCGGTAACGAAGACGAATGCGGTCTTAGCAGCGCTCGGGTCCGCGGTGCGAAGCATCTCGATCGGCGAGCCGCCGGGCATCTGGATGTCGAGGAAGACGATATCGGGGGCAAGCCTTGCGATCTGCCGCCGCGCTTCGTCGGTAGTCCCGCACTCGCCGACGATGTTGAGATCGTCGTAGCGTTCGATCAACGTGCGCAGACGCGCGCGCGCGCCCGATTCGTCGTCGACGATCAGAACGCGTGTCACGGCTTTGGGCCGGCCGCCGGAATTGCCAGCGTGAGTTGTGTTCCCAGCTTCTCACGCGGCGCCATGCTCAGATCGGCTCCGGTGCCGTACAATTCGGCGAGCCGTGCCCGCGTGTTTCCGATCCCGACGCCTTCGCGTAGCTCGACGAGGTCGAGCGTCGTTCCGTCGTCGGCGAGCTCGATCCGCAGCATCTCGCCGTCGACGCGGCAGGTGAGGTCGACGTGGATGACGCCACCGGTCTTCTCCAAGCCGTGCACGATCGCGTTCTCGAGCAGCGGCTGGAGCGTGAAGGCCGGAACTGGGATGCCGAGCGTCCTCGGTTCGGCCGAGATGTTGACGGCGAGGCGTTCCCCGTAGCGCAGCTTCATGATCAGGATGTAGCGATCGAGTAGGGTCAATTCTTCACGCAGGGGGACCATCTGCCGTGCCGACGCGTCGGTCGCGGTTCGCAACAGTGCCGCGAGCGCGGCGATCATCTCTTCTGCCGCCGTGACGTCGGTCTGCAAGAGCGCGCCGATGGCGTTAAGCGTGTTGAAGACGAAGTGCGGATGAAGCTGCCGCAGCAGGGCTTCGACGCGCAGCTTCGTGAGATCGGCCTCGAGCCGGAGGGCGCGCTCGCTGCGTTCGCTTGCAACTTGCCCTTGCATTATTGCGACGATGATCGCCAGCACGACCATGTAGGTGGTGAAGGCTTCAAAGCCTTCACCGACTCCGTCTTGGAACGTATAGTGCTTTCCAAGGTATGCGTTGCTTACGAGGACCACGAGCGGCTCCGCGAGAGCGCACGTTGCAAACAACGCGATGAAATACACCCCGAGCGTCAGCGCCGCCGGCCGGCGCGACGGCGGGAACGCGCGCGCGACGAACACCAGCGCCGGCGTGAACACTCCGAGCACGTACACTTGAACGAGGTTGACGCCGAAGTAAGGCAGCCACGCGATCGTCACACCCTCGGATACGTGCTCGACATAGCCCCACGCGGTGAGCAACCCGGCAAACGCAGTCCACCCGGCCAACCCTATGAGGAACCAGCGCGTCGCTACGGGCATCGCGGGTTCGCTATTCGCGTTCCGGTCACTTCATGGATCTGCAGGCGTACATCGATACATCGTCGCGCCCGTCGCGAACCACAGCGTTCCATCCGCCGTTTCGACCACTCCTCCGGCGCCGGCGTTGCCGGGCAGATTGATGGCCGTCAACTTGCCGCTTGGATCGTGGCAGAGCGGAAATAACGGCGCGTGGTCACGAGCATCGGTCGTGATGGGTCCAGGCACGCCGGCTGTTACGCTGCCCTCGCACACGTCATCGCCGAGCGGTAGGGCGTCAAACGTCCCCATCAGCGGACCGAAGGGAACCGGGTCGCCGCAATTCTTTGGGAACGTCGACGCTTCGGTTGCGAGCATGAGAATGGCGCACGCGAACGCTTCGGGCCAAGCCCGATGAGAGCGACGACGCAAAGGCTGCTATCGTCCGCGCACGAGCGCTTTGATCGTTGCCTCGCCGTTCGGCGAGCCGAACCCGGTGACGAGATCGAAGCCCGGACCGGCCGCGTATCTTCCGTTGTAGCCTTTGATCTCGTCGTGAAAGGCTGCCTCGTATCCGTTGGTTCCGCCGATTGCGTAGATCGGGGTGTTGAGGAATCCGATCGACGGCTTGCCGGACGCCGCGGCGAATTGGTTGGCCAAGGCAATGAACCCGGCCCAGAGCGGCGCGGCGTAACTCGTGCCGCCGTTGCCGGTGTAGCAGCCGCCGACGAAACAACTGTAGTTGTCCACCTGTGCGTCGCCGGCGATATCGGGCACGTTGCGGAGCTCTCTCGAGCCCTTGTTCTGCGCCGTGACGAAGGGCTTTTGAAAGTCGGGAATCGGAATGCCGTCGGGTGAGGGACCGCCGCCGCTGTAGTACCAGCCGGTCTCGCCGAGCCACGCTCCGCCGGGACCATTTGTTGTCAGATCGGTTCCGCCGACGGCCGTCGCGAGCTGGTCGTCGGCCGGCCACACAACGCCTTGCTTGAGGAGGTACCCGTCGTCCCCCGTCGCGACCAAGAAGCTCTGGCCCTGTGCCGCGAACTCCTCGAAAATCGGATCGAGTTCGGCCGCATCCGGTCCCCAACCCCACGAGCAGCTCAGTTGCGCGCTGGTGTCGTCGCTCGCCATCTGATTGAGGATCGCTTCTTGGTAATGGCCGACGTAGACGACGAGTTGCTTGAGGCCGGGCGCCATCGAAAGCGCCTCCTCCATGTCGAGGGCTTGTTCCCCGTCGTTACACTTGTCTTTGCATTCGAGATTGGCGCCGTTGAGCGAAACGCCGACGATGGGAACGTCGTTGAGCTGACCGACCTTCTGGAAATACCTTCTCACATCGGCCAGATTGTAGCCGGCGAATTCAAAGAGGCCAAGCGACTGTCCCGTGCCGGTGAGCGCAGTGCCGCCGTAGTAGGCGGCGCGGATATCGCTGCCGATGAAGTTTCCGTCGGGGCCCGAGCCGGTCGGCTTCTTCGCCGTACCCTCGGGTACTTCGCCGCGAACGAGATGCGAAACCGGCTGCGCGTAGTCGTCCAAGCCGGAAATGTGCAGCACGGGCTGTGCGAGATCGAGGCTGGGCTCACGATCCGGCGCGTAAAACGTCCGCCCCTCGCTCGGATGCCGGTAGATTCCGATTCTCACGTGGAACGCCCGTTCGACATCGCTCACGGTTGATTGCACATCGAGGATGCGCCGGTTGGCGGGGAACGGGTGCGGATGCAAGTTGTGCTCGACTGCCCATCGCACGAGCGACCGATAGTCGGCGAAGCTCGGCCCATACCGCGCCGTGAATTCGGCAACGCTAAGGTAGTGGCGGTATTCCGGGCTCGCGGGACTGGTGATGACGCGCACGAGCGAACGGAGTTCGTCTTCATTTCGCAGCGGGAGGGAGATCGACAGCTCCATCGTCTGGCCGGGCGCCGGCACGCCGACGAGCGGGGCCGAGCCGCGCGCGACCGGTTCCGGTACGTGCAGTGTCATCGCCGAGTGGGGCGCGGCGTGCGCCCAAAGGGTAACGGCCAGCGCGGCCAACATCGCGAATGCCAAAAGAGTCCACCTTTCGAACGCCCGGTGATGCTACGAGCTTTCTCGCCCCTGCTTTGGCGCGGCGCGAGCGCGGCCCCGCTTCGGTCAGCGGCCCATGGCATAGAACTCGAGATTCGGGCGCATATCGAGCGTTCCGGCCATGCGGTTTGAAAAGCCGAAGAACGCGGCGACCGCGGCGATATCCCAGATGTCGTCGCTCGAGAAGCCGGCTTCCTCCAGCGCCGCGATCTCGTCGTCGCTCGCGGCGTAGCCCGGTTCGTTCACGCGCGAGGCGAAGGCGAGCATCGTTCGCCAGCGCGGCCCGAGATCAGCCGTGCGCCAATTGATCGCGATCTGTTCGGCAAGCGCCGGGTCCTTGCCGATGACGCGTAGCGCCGCACCGTGTGCCGTGACGCAGTACTGGCAGCGGTTTTCGGCGGAAACGGCGACGACGATGGCCTCGCGCTCCGCGCGCGTCAGGCCGCTCTCGCCGCGCATGAGAACGTCGTGATATTGCATGAATGCCCGGAAATGCTCGGGCCGCTTCGCGTACGCCCGAAAGACGTTGGGGACGAACCCGATCTTCGCGCGATTCTTCGCATAGACGTCCGCGATGTCGGGCGGCAGTTCGGTTTCGCTCGGCTCGCCGAAACGTGACGGGCGTTCGGTTTCTCGTTGCATGGGCGTATCATACCAGACGTCGCTCGTTCAGCGCCGTTTCATCGCTTCGCGCTCATCGAGCGTGCGCGGCGCGTCCGCTTTCAAAAGACGCGATAGGGCGCGATCCGCGAGCAGCGCGCCGTTCGTTTGACAGCGCGCACAATAGTTCGTTTCGTTGTCGGCATAGCGAATGCGCTGCACGGGCTCGCCGCAAAGCGGGCACGGTTCGCCGAAGCGGCCGTGGACGGCCATGTCCGCGCGAAACGCCGTTACGTGCTCGGGAAATCCGGCGCCGGTCTCATCGCGTAGCCGGTCGATCCACATTTGGAGCGTGGCGCGCGTCGCGGCAAACAACCGCTCCCACTCCTGCGGCGTGAGCTTGTGCGTCAGCGCGATCGGCGAAAGCCGCGCGGCATGGAGAATCTCGTCGGAGTAAGCGTTGCCGATGCCGCTCAGGTTGTGCGGATCGGTGAGCGCACGTTTGAGCGTGCGGTTCTCGATCGTGAGCGCGTGCCGGAAGGCATCCAGGTCGCTCGTAAAGACGTCGATACCGCCGGGGTCGATCGCAGAGAGCGCTTCGTCGCCGCGGAAGAGGTGCAGCGATGCGCGCCGTTTGCTGCCGGCCTCCGTGAGCACGAGCGAGCCGTCCGGAAAATCGAATGCCGCGAGATCGTAGCGGCCCGCGAGCTTGGCGTGCGGCGGGCGCCAGTGCAGACGACCGGCGATCATCAGGTGAATCACGAGCCACAGGTCGCCGTCCAGGCCGATCGCGATGCGCTTGCCGATGCGCCGCAGCTCGCGCACGACCCGGCCCTCGACGCTCGCGAGCGGTGGGTCGGCGGTGCGTAAGACGAACGAGCTGCCTCGCAGACGAACGCGCCCGAGCGCCCGACCGACGATGCGCGGCTCGAGTGCCGCGAGGTATGCGGCGACGTCCGGCAGCTCCGGCATCGGCGAGGTTCAGGCGCGGGACGCGCTCGGCGCGCGCACCGCCGCGAGAGCGCCGTGTTCGCGACGCGCGCGCACGGCCGCGGCGAGTCCCGTTAGCGTTTCCACGGTGTCGTCCCAACCGAGGCACGCGTCCGTCACGCTTTGTCCGTAGACGAGCGGGTGGCCGGCTCGGTGATCTTGCCGGCCGGCGATCAGGTGTGACTCGATCATCATACCGACGATATGGCGATCGCCCTGCGCGATCTGCCGCCCAACGTCGGCGCATATCGACACTTGGCGGCTCGGATCTTTCTGACTGTTCCCGTGGCTGGCATCGATCATGATGCGCGGCGGCAGACCGGCGCGCGCCATGTCGGAGCGGACCGCGGCCACGTGCTCCGCGTCGTAGTTCGGGGTCTTCCCGCCTCGCAGGATCACGTGGCAATCGCCGTTCCCGGCCGTGCTGACGATCGCAGATCGGCCGCTCTTGGTGACGGAGAGAAAGTGGTGCGGTTTGCCCGCCGCCTTGATCGCGTCGATCGCGATGCGAATGCTGCCGCCGGTTCCGTTCTTGAACCCGACCGGGCAGGAGAGGCCCGAGGCGAGTTCGCGGTGCACCTGCGATTCCGTCGTGCGCGCGCCGATCGCTCCCCACGAGAAGAGGTCGGCGACGTATTGCGGGGTGATCGTGTCGAGATATTCGCCGCCGGCCGGAAGGCCCAGGGCGTTGATGGCCGCCAACAGTTCGCGCGCGATCCGCAAGCCATCACCGATGCGGAAGCTCTCGTCCATCCCGGGATCGTTGATCAGACCCTTCCAGCCGACGGTCGTGCGCGGCTTCTCGAAGTACACGCGCATGACGATCTCGAGATCGGACGCGTGCCGTTCGCGCTCCGCCGAGAGCCCGCGCGCGTACTCGAGCGCAGAGTTCGGATCGTGGATCGAACACGGGCCGACGACCACGATCAAGCGATCGTCTTGCCCCGTGAGGATCTGATGCAGGCGGCCCCGGGTTTGGTACACGAGCTCGGCGGTCGCCTCCGTGCACGGAACGTCGCGCATGAGTTCGGCGGGCGGCACGAGCTCCTTGAGCTCGAGGATGCGGACGTCGTCAACTGATTTTCGGATGATGTTCCTCTGCGCGTCTACGCGGGCTCAGCGCGTCGAGGCGGGTCTGACTGTCCCAGGACGCCCCGGGCGCGTAGCCGCGCTGCAGCGGACCGATCGCGAAGCCGTGTCAGGACTTTCGTGTTCTCGACTTCGAAGGTTCGACGGCGCCGTATCTCTCCCGCCTCGGCGTGGCGTAGGACTAACGTCGTGCCGCCGGAATCGGGCCACCGTGGGCGACATCGCGTTTTTATCCGCCAAGCAGTTGGCCGGCCGGATCCGGCGCGGCCGCCTTGGCGCACTCGAGGCCCTCGAGTATTACATCGAGCGCGTCGAGCGGCTCGACGGGGCTTTGAATAGCGTCGTCGTCCGCGATTTTGAACGCGCGCGCGAACGGGCGCGGATGCTCGATCGCAAGCGAAAACCGGTCGGACGGCTGCACGGCGTGCCGATGACGGTGAAGGAGAGCTTCGATGTCGCCGGCCTTCCGACGACGTGGGGCGCGCCCGAGTGTCGCGACAATATCGCGAGCGCCAATGCGCTTGCGATCGAGCGGCTCGAAGGGGCCGGTGCCGTCGTGTTCGGAAAGACGAACGTCCCGCTCATGCTCGACGAGTGGCAGAGTTTCAACGAGATCTACGGCGCGACGAGCAATCCGTGGGATCTCGAGCGCACGCCGGGCGGTTCGTCCGGTGGCGCCGCGGCGGCGCTGGCGGCGGGCTTGACGGGGCTCGAACTCGGCACCGACATCGGCGGTTCGGTGCGCGTACCGGCGCACATGTGCGGCGTGTACGCGCATAAACCGACCTGGGGTCTGTGCCCGCCTCGCGGTCACTCTTTGAAGCGCACGATCGCGCCGGTCGATATCGCCGTGATCGGTCCGCTCGCACGCTCCGCGGACGATCTCGCGCTCGCAATGGAGGCGATCGCGGGGCCGGATCCCTCGGACACGCGGCTCGAGTTCGTCTTGCCGCCGCCGCGCACGTCGAAACTGCGTGCGATGCGCGTTGCCGTCTGGGCCTGCGACGATGCGACCGCTACTGATCCCGAGATCACGGCCAAACTCCTCGAGCTGGCGCAAGCGCTTGAACATGCGGGCGCGAAGGTGGATCGGCTGGCGCGTCCCGCATTCGAAGCGAAGGCCGCCTACGAACTGTACGTGCGTTTGCTCGCGGCTGCCGTCGGCTCGCGTTTATCGGCCGACGCGATCGATGCCGCCCGCGAGCGGAGTGCGGCTCGTGCGCAGGGCGATCCAAGCACGGCCGCTCTCATGGACCGCAACTACGATCTGCCGTATCGCACCTGGGCGACGTTGAACGAAGAACGTCACGTCCTGCGCCGCACGTGGCAGGCCTTCTTCGAGGACTGGGATGTGCTGCTGTGTCCGGCCTTCGGCACGCCGGCGCTGCCGCAAGACACGGTCACGTCGACCGCCGACCGGCGCGTCTGTGTCGACGGCCGCGAGATCGCGTACGACGACCTTCTCTTTTGGCCCGGCATCACCGGAGGCTTTCACGTGCCCGCAACCGTTGCACCGCTCGGTTTCACGGCCGGAGGGCTCCCGCTCGGCGTTCAGATCGTCGGGCCGCTGTTCGGCGATCGCGCGACGATCGCGTTCGCGCGCCTCCTCGAGAGCGTGTGGCTGGCCTTTACGCCGCCGCCGTTACCCTGACGGCGCCGGCAAGGGTGCCGTTGGGTTTGTTTTTGGACGCGGATTGAAGTCGAGCGGAATCGGTGGGTGAACACCGCGGGCGACATCGACCGGAACGATTCCGATCGCCATGCAGCCGTGGTTCTTGTAGTGCGGGAGAGTCGCGATCGTAGCGTTCGCGATCAACACGTACTCCTTCGGTAGTGAAGCAACGCGCCCCAAAAGACGCTGCGGATCGAAAGCCGATGTGAGGTCGCCAAGATCGTTCGACGGATCGTCTTGCGGCCCCATCCCCTTGAGGCCGGCAGCTTCGCCCTTGAGGCGTGCCGCCGTTTCGTTCGGCAGCGAAGCCAACGGTGAGAGGCCGAAGGTTGCGTTGACGAACTTGACGACCGATGCATGGCTGCCAAGTTCGTGCGACACGAAATGCGTTCGCGCATAGGGCGAAATCAGGATAAGCGGCACACGCGGACCACCGCTCGTGACGCTTCCGTCGGGGCCGATGCTGCGGATTTTTGGCGGAACGTGATCGTAGTCGCCCTCCGAATCGTCCCACGTGATAATGATGG
>Ga0302326_10019879_pt1 | contig 13840 bp, 7 predicted proteins | sample Palsa_T0_3_FD_202264 | JGI IMG/M metagenome (GOLD analysis project Ga0302326, IMG submission 202264) | Peat permafrost microbial communities from Stordalen Mire near Abisko, Sweden - Palsa_T0_3 | ecosystem: Environmental > Terrestrial > Soil > Palsa > Peat permafrost | place: Sweden: Abisko... | reverse complement strand
CCATTCCCGAACCATATTCATGTGCGCGTCGCGAGCGGACTGGAGAATGTTGCGATGAATCTGCGGCGTGACACGGTTGGGAAAGCTGTCGAACGGAATAACATCCGCTCCTTTGGCGAATACAGAAATATCATTCACCACGAACTCAAAACTCTTTCCCCATTGATCGGGAACGCGGCGCAGCTCGATGGAACGCAGGCCGGTTTTTGTCTCGCTGCGAGCGGCAATCTCACGGCCAACACGAATCGTGGCAGAGAATCGGTAGCGGTTCTGACTTCCATACCCAACCGGATACCAAAGCTTCGGGGTGGCCATCCGGAGGGGAAACGAAACGTGATTGATGCCGGCATTGAGCTGGAGCATCTGAGTTCCGTCGGCGGTTTGTGGTCCAGACATTTCATCGTGAGCTAGTGTGAGAGTAGCCGCTATAGGCCGGCTAGCTTCGATCTCAACCTCGGCTGTAACGTTGGCCGAATCGGCAGCGATGTGTTGCTGATGGATATGGAAATTCTCCATGCGCAGTGCGTCCCAGGTTTCAAGCCGGACAGGCTGCCAAATTCCTTCGGTCATGAAGCGCGGTCCCCAATCCCAGCCGTAGTTGTAGGGAGCTTTACGCGTATAGGGGGCGGTCGCGACGTTATCTTCGTTTCCGAAATTATGGGTTGAGATAGAAGGCAAAATGTAAGGCAGGGACTTGACGTAAGGGATCATCTTCTCGACTGCCGAATGAAAAACAACTCGGAGGGTGTTCGGCCCGGGCTTGAGCGCAGCTTTCGCGGGGATTCGCCAGTGTCGGAACATGTTGTCGGCGTGGAGAATCGCCTGGTCGTTGAGGTAGACGTCGGCAAATGTATCGAGCCCCTCAAACACTAAATCGACGTGGTCGTGCGCAAGCGCGGCCGCATCGACCTGAAATGTGGTCTCGTACTCCCAGTCAGCCAGGCCGATCCACTGCAGATGGAATTCATTGTCTCGATCGAAAGGATCGGGAATGAGCCCGCTGTGTAGCAGGTCGGTTTGAACTACGCCCGGAACCTGCGCGGGATGCCATTGCTTGACATCGGATCTGTGTGTGTTCGCGACGGCGCGAAATTGCCAACCCGAATCCAGGTTGAGCGACGAAGGTTCGGCCGCTTCGAGCGGCAGAGCGATGAGAGAACAAAACAGCGGACAACCGAGAAGGTAAAAAGTTACAGTCACACCAAGAAGGAATCCATGCCGATCCGGTCCCATATGAGTAAGCTCCGATCTTGAGTTGTACGTGCCACTAATGCTGTGAGTCCTGTTTTTCCGGGGCCGGGGGTTGGTTCGAGCCGTTCTGCAGACTTTGGAACTCCTGCATTTCATGCTGCGCCTCCGCCGTCTTTCCTTGCTTACGATAAAGGCCTGCCAGTCCGAAATGCGCCTGCGCCGCCAGTGAACTCTGCTTCTCGATGGAAAGAAGTTTGGTCCATGCTTTCTCGGCCGCGGCGGCGTCACCTTCCAGGGAAGCCGCTTTCCCGAGTGAATAAAGTGTTTCCGGCATCTCCGGCATCAACCGGTCAGCGCGCAAGAGTTCCGTCCTCGCCTCATGCGCTTTACCTTGTTCCAACAACGCCTCTCCCAGACGGTAGGCAGCTTCGGCGTTCCCGGGCTGCAACTTGGCTTGTATGCGAAATTCTTCTTCTGCTTTGGCCCATTGAAAAGCGCCAGCATATACTTCGCCCAGTGCCAGATGAGCTTCGGGCAGGCCCGGGCGTAGCCGCAAAGCTGCGCGATATTCCTTTTCGGCGTCCGGCATCCGGCGCAGCACGAAGTAGTTTTCCGCCATCGCCTGGTGCGCTCGCGCGGAGTCAGGATAAGCCGCCAACAATGTATCGACCGATTGTTTCGAGAGCAGACCGCTGGCGCGGCCAAGGTAATAGAGAAGGTCTGGATCGTTGGGATGCGCGGCCAGCGCCGCCCGCAGATTCGCGACCGCCTCCGGCAGTTGTCCGGTTTGGATCTCCGCAATGCCCAATGCGGTTTTGTCTGGCGCGCGTTGCAAGTGTGGAATCGCCTCGCTCGCATAACCCTCGGAGAGCAGGGCATACCCCAGCAACTGGTGAGCCGGCAGCGAGTCCGCGTTCAGTTCCAACGCATGTTTGAGCGGCGCAATTGAAGATCCGTAATCGCCGCTCTCTATGTAGGCCTGGCCGAGGCTGATAAAGCCATCGGCGAATGACGGGTCGAGTTCGGTCACCTGCTTAAACTCCCGGATGGCAACATCGAACTGCCGTTGTTTGTCCGCCGCGATTCCCGCTTGCATATGCTCGGCGGCCTGCGGCCATGCCATCTGCCAGGCGAAGTACAAGATTAAGATTGCGCGGATCACGGCTTCTCCGGTTCACGCACTTCTAAGAACTGGTCGGCGTGAACATCGTTCAACACCTGGTGAGTACCGGATGGCCAAGCGATTTCCACCTTAGCCTTCTGCGCCGTGCCCAGCCCGAAATGAAGGCGCTTGTCGCTGGCGGAAAGATAACTGCCGGCTGAGGTTGCGAACCGTGTCTGCCCATTTACCTGCACGCGGGCGCCGAATCCATCCCGATTGCTGCGAGTGCCGCGGAGCGTAATCACCAGCCAGTGCAGCTTGCCCCCGCGGTTGAGAAAAACTTGAGGATGTCCACCGAGATTGGTCACCACAACGTCCTGCCAGCCGTCGTTATTCAAGTCGCCGAACGCGGCGCCCCGGGCCGCCACCGGTGCTGTGCTTCCGGAATCGGCGCGCTCGAACCGCCCATTGTGATTCATCGCCAACAAGGGCTGTTCAAGATAGTGAAGCGAAGGGTCGATTTGCTCCACGTTGTCCAGAACGTGACCTTGAGCGACAAACAAATCTTTCCAACCGTCGTTGTCGAAGTCTTCCAAGCCAACCCCCCAGCCTGAACTCCCACTCGAGAGAATCCCGAGGCCGGTTTCGAGACTGCGGTAACTGAACGAGCCATCCCCATCGTTGTGATAGACGCCGTAGATTTCGCGCGGTAACTCGGTCACGATCACGTCGGGCCGCCCGTCGTTGTCATAATCCTGAAAAACTACTCCCATCCCCGAGAGCCGCCGTCCATCCTGCGAAAGAGCGGCACCGGCTTCAAGACCAACTTCGGTGAAAGTGCCGTTGCCATTGTTGTGAAATAGATACTGCTGCATCCCGTCGTTGGCCACAAATATGTCAGGGAATCCGTCGCCATCGTAGTCGGCGAATGCCACGCCCAAAGCGCGCCCTTTCTTGGCGGCGATGCCGGAGCGCTGACTCACGTCCGTGAAGGTCCCATCGCCGTTGTTGTGATAAAGAATGTTGGTCGTGGCGGGAAACTCTTCCGGCGGACAATAGGTATGGTAGTTCCCACCGCAATTGTTGCTATGCTTGGTGTCCCAGTCCATATAGCGGGTTACAAACAGGTCCAGCTTCCCGTCGTTATCGTAATCGAAGAATCCGGCTGAAACCGACCACCCTCCGGCGGCCACTCCCGCTTTGGCGGTCACATCGGTAAAGGTGCCGTCACCATTGTTGTGATACAGAATATTTTTTCCGTAACTGGTGACATAGAGATCGGGATAGCCGTCATTGTCATAGTCCCCGACCGCTACTCCCATCCCATAGTTTCCATCGCCAGCATTGGCCAAGCCGGCTTGTTGCGTCACGTCGGTGAAGCTTCCGTCTTTGTTCTGGCGATAGAGCCGATTCCAGTAGCGCGGATCGTGACGATCGAAGTTCTCGGGGGTTGCCATCGGGCTGGTGACGCGTCCGCCATTTACCAGAAAGATGTCCAACAAGCCGTCATTGTTGTAGTCGAGGAGGGCTACTCCTCCGGGCATGGTTTCAATCAGATACTTCTGAGAAGTGGGGGAATTCTGCAGCGTAAAATCCAAGCCAGGCGGCAGATTCACGTCGAAAACGGGCCTTGTGGGCGCCGCAGCCCATAGCACCGAGGCCAAGACACAAGATATGCGAAGCAGAGTGCTTAACAATTAGGTTCCTTCAGTCGCCCAGCATATCGGGTAAGCGGCGATCCGTGCCCCACTCGTCAGCTCAAAAATGGTTCTTCACTTGTGCCCCTCGGAGACTGGCCAATTCATTCCTCGACACTGCCAGCTCTAAGCCTTTCTCCGGGTCGATTCCCGTTCCACGAGCTTGGGTGGAATCAGTATTCTCTTTGGGGGCATGGAGCGTTTCGACGCGATTCGCTCGATGAGAAGTTCGGCCGCCAGCACCCCTATGCGGCAGGTTCCCTGATCGACCGTGGTAAGGGGAACCGCAACTTGGTCGGAGTAGTGAATGTTGCCAGCCCCAACTATGCAAATGTCGTCGGGCAGTTTGAACTCAACCTCTAAGATCGCCCGCATGGCACCGATGGCAACCGGGTCGTTGTAACAGAAAACTCCGTCCGGAAACGGGTTTATGTCGAGCAATTTCCGCATCGCTTTATACCCCGTGTCATCTCGATAGCCGCCAGACACGACGTAATGCGAATTCGGACGAATGCCGTGCCTCACCAGCGCTCGCCGATAGCCTGCCAGGCGTTCTGCCGCGATGCCCACTTCGGGACCACGGAGGTGGGCGATACGGCAACACCCTCGCGCGATAAGATGCTCCGTCGCCAAACTGCCAATGGCGTAGTTATCCACTCCAACATAGGAGGCCCGCAGACCAGCGATGGGACGGTCAATCAACACATAGGGCACCTTCTGGTCTTGAATCCGCTTGAACAGATCCGGACACCGAGGCGACTGCGAGGAAGCGATGATAAGACCATCGACGCGCCGAGCCAAGAGGGAGTCGGCCTCGCTCGCTTCCAACTCGGGATCTTCCTCGAAGCATGAAATGACCACATGATAGCCATGGGGCCGCACGGTCTGCGCCACTGCGCGCGCAATCTCCGCGAAGAAGGGATGCGTGAATTCCGGCAGCAGCAGGCCGATGGTGTAGGTGCGCCGTGTCACCAGGCTGCGCGCCACCCAATTCGTCTGGTAATTGAGTTCCTTGGCGCGCCGCAGCACACGCTTGCGCGTGGCTTGGCTGATCCGGCCCTGGTTGCGCAGGACTTTCGAGACCGTTACCACGGAGACTTTCAGGTCTTTCGCAATGTCCATCATGGTTACGGTCATGACCGGGCAAGCATACCACTTTCGCAATGTCCATCATGGTTGCGTTCAGGCCGGACAAAGCATACCACCGATCCAAGGGTTAACGATTATTCAACGGGAATAATCGCATTTTCTGCTTGACAACGGTCGCCCAAGTAGACAAGAATCGCCACGATATTTGGGAAATTCCTGCACTGGAAAGAGTCGCTTATGCCACGTCGCATATTGTGGATTCTGCTTGTCTCGCTAGCCCTAGCTGTTTCTTCCTCCGTTTATCTCTACGGTCAAAGCACATACGGCTCGATCTCCGGATCGGTCAACGACACTACGGGAGCTGTGGTTACAGACGCCAACGTGACCTTGACCAACCTCGGCACGGGTGAAAAGCGCACGCAATCCAGCGGCAGCGACGGGCTGTTCACGTTCGTGAACCTGTTCGCCGGCCAGTACCGGATTGACGTGCAAAAGCAAGGGTTTAAGCGCTTCGCCCGCCTCGACATCACGGTCCAAGTGCAGCAAGATACCCACATCGCCGCCGCGCTCCAGGTCGGCGAGGTCAGCCAGATTGTCGAAGTGACGGCGGAAACTCCGCTGCTCCAATCGGAGACCTCCTCTCTGGGCCAGGTCGTAGAAGGGCGCCAGGCCGATGAACTCCCCTTGAATGGGCGCAATATCTTCAACCTGATTACTGCTTCTCCTGCGGCGGTGGCCCAGGGGGGATCCGGCGGTACCCCCGTGAGCCAGAACCCATTCAGTTGGGGAAACTACCAGGTCGGCGGTTCCTTCGGAAATCAGAGCGCGGAGTACCTGGATGGTCAACCCCTGAACATCGGCTATATCAACCTTCCCATTATCATTCCGACCCAGGACTCTATCGGCGAATTCAAAGTTCAATACAACGACTTGGGTGCGGAGTGGGGAAAGTTCTCCGGTGGCGTCGTGAATCTGAGTACCAAGTCCGGCAGCAACCGATTTCATGGTTCAGGGTATGAGTACCTGCGCAACAAAGCCCTGAACTCGAACGAGTATTTCTATAAGAACCAGGAATTAGCTGCGGGCGGCCAAAACACTCCGCCGCCCTACGTGCAGAACCAGTACGGGTTTACCTTCGGCGGTCCGGTGATTAAGGACAAGACGTTCTTCTTCGTGAGCTGGGAGCAGTTCCGGCTGCGAACCGGCTCGGTGCTGACCACCACGGTCCCGGTCACTGCGGCGAGCGCCTTCACCCCTGCTGGAGTCACTGGCGGAATGCGGCAGGGTGACTTCTCCTCGTTGTGCGCGTCGGGCTTCACTGGTCCCACTGTCGACGGCGTAGCTATTTGCGGCGACAAGATCACCACGGTCAACGGCGAAGCCACTTCTCCTAACCAGATCTACAACCCGTGGACGGTGGACGCGGCCGGGAACCGCATTCCCTTCGCCAACAATCAGGTCCCGGCGACACTTTTTAGCCCGGCCACCACAAAAATGTGGGACACATATTTTATTCCACCCAACATTTCTCAGACTCAGTTCACGGGCGCCAACAATTTCACCAGCGCCACCAGTTCCGGAGGCAACACCAACCAATTTGTGGCCCGCGGAGACCAAAACATTTCCGCAAGTACGCGCCTGTTCGGGCGGTTCTCCTATTTCGGCTTGCTTGATCTGCCCACCAATCCATTCGGTACGGGCCTCTGCTTCGACCGCTGCGCTGAGGATTACCACACTAAGGCGTTGGCGATTGGCATCAACCATACTTTCACCCCAACCACGATCCTTGACGTCAACTTGGCAGCCAGTCGGTTTATCTATTTGCGAGCCCCCATCTTGTCCGGTTTCGATCTCACCACCCTGGGTTGGACGGAAGCCTATAACAGCCCTGCCGCCGCCATCCGTACACCTCCGACGCCGGCTTTTCCGTACCCAAATGACGTAGGTAGGTCGCAGGGCAACAGCGCCATTGGCGACCACAACACCCAGTACAACATCTCGCCGCAACTTACCCTGATTCGCGGCAAGCATACCATCCAGGTCGGGGGCCAGTACGAATTGGGCCTAGACAACTACTACCAGACCAACATCGCCAGCGGAGCTTTCGGCTTCGGCGGCGTCTGGGCGTCAAGCACGGGTGGAACCAATCTTGTGACCTCCACGCAAGCCGCATTTGCAGATTTTCTGATGGGTCTTGGCGAGAACCAGGGAACCTTCGTGAACCAGACCGAGGGCGCGGCTCAGGTGCCCGCTCTGACCGCTGGCAAGCAAACCTATCGTGCGTTGTACGTGAACGACACTTGGCACGTAAGAAGCAAACTCACCTTGAACATCGGTCTGCGCTACGAACTACCCGGAACATGGTCGGAACGCTACAAACGGCTGAGCTACTGGGATCCCAGCGCCGTCAACGCGACGGTCCAGGGTTGCAGCGGCGTCGCCGGATCAAACTGTCCGGGGGATGCCGATCTCGTAGGGACCGGCCCGAACTCCAGCGACAACAACCTTCCCTTGGACAAGAAGGCTTTCTCGCCGCGGCTCGGGTTCGCCTACAGCCTGGACGATAAAACCGTGATTCGAGGCGGCTTCGGCGTGTTTTTCATCCCGAACTATGTATCGTTCGGCCTGAATCCGGACAATGATGTGATCAACCTCGCAACCACACCCTTTACCGCAACCACGAACGGATATCTAACCCCCTTCAGTTGGATGAATGGCACAACTGCCGCCGGAGTAGGTTGTACATCCACCGGTGGCGCCGCCCCCACCTGCGGAGACAATTCGGGACCGTTCGGTGCGGGAGGCATCGGGCTGCCGCCGGGGCGCAGCCAACCCGCTTCTCTCACTGCGGCCGCGAACGGTTCACCAACTCTGGCACCGTGGACCAACCCACAGTACGGATATGTGGAGCAGTACAACTTCGACATCCAGCGCCAGTTGCCCCTCGGATTCTTTGCCGATGTGGCTTATGCCGGTGCCCACGGCGTTCATCTGGAGCAGTACAACACAGACATCAACCAGATACCCGATTCTTTCCTGTCGCAGCAAGCGGCCCTCACTACGCCGGTCGCTAACCCTCTGTCATGTCCCACGCTTACTACTTGTCCATACGCCGGACTGGCCGGAGCCACAATCCCCGCTGGACAACTGGATCGCCCTTATCCGGAATACAACAACATATCTGTTGCCGGATACGGCTGTTGCGGCAGCAGTTACAACTCACTGCAAGCGACCGTCACTCGTCGGTTCCAGGGTGGTGGCACCCTGCTGGCGGCTTACACCAATTCCAAGCTGATGAGCAATACAGATACACTCACCAGTTGGCTTGAAAGTGGCACGACCGGGGGCGTCGGAGGCGTGCAGGACTGGAACAATCTGGCGGGAGAGAGGTCTCTTTCCTCGCAGGATGTTTCGCAACGGCTGGTCATCAGCTACGTGCTTGATCTTCCGTTCGGGCATGGCAAGCCATACGCGTCCAACTTGAGCGGAATAGCGAACGGGGTAGTCTCTGGTTGGGGAGTTGATGGCATAACCACCTTCCAGAGGGGCTTCCCGCTGAAAATCAGCTATTCCGGCTCTACGCCTCTAGAGGCGGCCAACCTGGGCGTGGCGAACGTACGTCCCGATGTCGTTGCCGGATGCGACAAGAAAGCCGGCGGCGGCACGGTTGCAAATTGGTTTAACACCGATTGCTTCACTACTCCGCCAGACTGGGGATTCGGCAGCGAGTCGCGTGTGGACTCAGTCCTTCGCGGTGATGGTGCCAAGAACTTCGACTTCGCAATCTTCAAGAGGACTACGATCGCCGAGCGCGTGGGTATCGAATTCCGGACGGAGTTCTTCAACCTATTCAACCACCCGCAGTTTGGTATTCCAGGACAGGGCTTCAATGGTACTTCCGCGAGTGCCGGAGTACCCGCGGGCAACGGTTTTGGTCAGGTAACCTCAACCTTAGGCAACCCACGACTGATTCAGTTCGCGATGATAGTCAGGTTCTAAAGAGATCATCCGGGCCAGAAATTATTTCCTGGCCCGGATTTTTCTTGCCTTCGCAAACTGCTCGGTTGCTCTGCCCAGCGGTGGCCATTGACTGCCCTCAGACCCCGACCTGCCGGTCGTTGTATCCTTCCCACGTATGAGAACCCTCCAAACCATCGACCATTCCGAGGCGAAGCGGGCAGTCGATCTCATCGTGGAAAGAGCTTCCCAGATGCAGAAGGCGGCGGTGGTTGCCGTCGCCGATTCGCACGGCGAGCTCATCTGCTTTGCCCGCATGGACGGCGCTCCTGTCTCTTCCATCCGTATCGCCATGAACAAGGCGTGGACCGCCGCGCGCGAGCGCAAGCCGACCAAGGAAATCGGAGAAAAGGTCAAACATCCGGAGAAGGGTCATGACATCGCCTACTACGGCGATCCGAAGTATGTGGGGTGGGGTGGCGGGATTCCGGTCTGGAGGAACGGCGAGGTACTTGGGGCCGTCGCGGTCAGCGGCTTATCGTCGAATGAAGACATCGTTTTAGCGACACTGGGTGCGGAACTGATCGCCGGTTCATGATCGACGCTTTATGATCGCCGCTTTATAGATCGCTGGTTCACAGAAGTTGTGCCAAGCGGAGGGTTCGCAATGCCACGTAAGTTTCAATTAATTGGTCTGCTTCTTCTGCTATTCATTGTGCCCGCCGTGTCTCAGACGGCGCCGGTGTCCCCGGCAGCGACCGAGGCGCAAGTCGATTCTCTGCTCAAGCAACTGAGGCTGGAAGAAAAGATCGATCTCATCAGCGGCATTGACGAGTTCTACATCCGCGCCAACCAGCGCATTGGGCTGCCACGTCTGAAGATGGCCGATGGGCCGGTGGGGGTTCGGAACTACGGGCCTTCGACTGTTTTCGGCGGCATCGGCCTCGCGGCCACGTGGGATCCCGCACTCGCGCAACGAATCGGCGCCGTAATCGGAGAGGACGCACGCGCTCGTGGTGTGCATTTCATGCTGGGCCCGGGAGTCAATATTTATCGCGCTCCCATGTGTGGCAGAAACTTCGAGTATTTCGGAGAAGATCCCTTCCTGTCCGCTCGAACCGCCGTCGCGTACATCAAGGGAATGCAAAGTCAGGGAGTCAGCGCCACCATCAAGCACTTCATGGGCAACAACCAGGAATACGACCGGCACAACATTGATTCCATCATCGATGAGCGCACCATGCGCGAAATCTACCTGCCGGTGTTTGAAGCCGCGGTCAAGGAAGCCCACGTTGGCGCCATCATGGATTCCTACAACCTCACGAATGGCCTGCACATGACCCAGAACGGCTTCCTCAACAACGATGTCGTCAAGAAGGAATGGGGATTTACCGGAATCATCATGTCCGACTGGGATTCTACCTACGACGGCGTGGGAGCGGCGAATGGCGGCCTTGACTTGGAGATGCCGTCGGGTGAGTTCATGAACCGTGCTACGTTATTGCCGGCGGTTCAAGCAGGAAAGGTCAGTGAGTCGACGATCGACGATAAGATCCGGCGCATTCTCCGCACGGCGATTCAGTTTGGCTGGCTCGATCGCAACCAAACCGACTCGTCGATTCCGCGCAGCAATCCTGAAGGCAGGCAAGTGGCGTTGGAGGCCGCTCGTTCAGGAATGGTTCTTCTTAAGAATGATGGCAACCTTTTGCCTCTCGATAAGGGAAAGGTTCACACCATTGCAGTGATTGGTCCGGATGCCTATCCCGCTCAGCCGGCCGGTGGGGGCAGCGCAGAAGCAAAGCCTTTCACTCCGGTGAGTTACCTGGAAGGGCTGGCGAATTACCTGGGCAGCGGTGCGAAGGTTTACTACGACCGCGGGATACCCACTTTCGAGGAGATCGCGGAGCGCACTGAATTCACTACGGAAGAAAGCGGTGGGCAGCGTGGACTAAACACTGAAGTCTTCACCAACGCAACCTTAAGCGGCGCGCCCAGCGTGACCAGTACCGACAAACACGTGAACTTCGAACCCGCTCGCGGAGGGAGCGGCGCAGAAAGCGATATGTCAATCCGGTGGACGGGTTACTTCACACCCAGTGCTCCAGGTCAATATCTTGTCTTCGTGCAAGGACCGGGAGAAAACGGTGGCTACAAACTCTATGTAGATAAAAAGCTTGTATTCGATAATTGGAAAAACTGGTATGCATTTGTGAGCGAGTCCTCGATGACGCTGGCTCCAGGCCCGCACCGGATCGAGCTGGATTATTACGCAAAGGGTGGATGGGGCAAGACTACTGCGATCCTTGGTATTGTGCGTCCCGAGGCTGTAGTCAACCCAGTGGCGAAATCATTGGCTTCAGGTGCTGATGCGGTGGTGCTGGCGGTGGGTTTCGATCCATCGAGTGAAGGCGAAAGTGGTGACCGCACATTCCGGCTGCCTCCGGGACAGGATGAACTGGTCAGTCAGATGGCTGCAGTGAACAAGAACACGATCGTGGTCATGACATCCGGAGGGGGTGTGGACATGACCGCGTGGGTGGATCGTGTCTCCGCGCTCTTACAGGCGTGGTACCCCGGCCAGGAAGGCGGCACGGCGCTTGCACAACTACTATTCGGCGAGTTCAACCCGTCGGGGCGGCTGCCGATCTCAATCGAGCGGCGATGGGAAGACAATGCCGTACATGACAGTTACTATCCCAGAAACGGCGAGAAGAAAGTTGAATATGCCGAAGGCTTCTTCGTTGGATATCGCCATTTCGACAAGTCAGGAATCAAACCGCTATTCCCGTTCGGCTACGGCCTGTCCTACACCAGTTTCGCTTACAAGAACTTGACGGTGTCGCCGGCCGGGGTCTCGGATTCTAGGCGAACCGATTCTACGCCTAGAAAGGATCAGCCAGTCACAGTAGCCTTCGACGTGACCAACACCGGCAGTCGCCCCGGCGCAGAGGTCGCGCAGTTATATGTTGGCGACCAGCACGCGAATGTTCCACGCCCGACGAAGGAATTAAAGGGCTTCGCAAAGGTGGAACTGGATGCCGGGCAAACCAAGCACATTCAGGTCATGCTGGACCGGCGAGCCTTTTCCTATTACGACATCAAGAATCATAAGTGGACGGTTGCACCAGGCGATTTCGATATTTATGTCGCCCGTTCGTCCGCACAAATCGAGCTTACGGGGAAAGCAACGGTCCAGTAGGTCAACGGCCAAGACGAAGTTTTGATCTCATGGCATACCCGCTATGGTCACTGATTTGATCCCACGAGGAGGCCGCAACAGCATTTTGCCTCTGGAGGTCTGTGACCTATGTCAGTTCCATCGGCTCCCTAAGCTGCATGGGGAACACTACAGGAGAATGTGGGGAACAGCGACTCGTGCACTCCCACCAGGAAGCGGAGAACTTCTATCGCGAACTGAAGAAGAGAGGGGTCAGCGTAAGAGTGGGAATGGAGGCTACTGGGCATCCTCTTCTTGTACTGGCGCTTTCAGCCAGCGTTCAATGTAGAGAATGATCCACTGTTGCGGAGCATGTTTCTTCACTGCTCGAAGCATAGATCCTGCGACAGCGTGTCAAAGAAGCTCTTGATGTCCAGATCTAGAATCCAGTCCAAGCGCCAGCATCTCTTTCGCGCTTGACCTACTGCCTCCAATGCCGATTTTCCCGGTCGATACCCGTAGGAATCAGCATGGAACAGCGGCTCTACTTCCGGCTCCAGTCTTGCCTTGACCACCTGTTGCGCAATGCGATCGGCCACAGTAGGAATGCCCAGCTTTCTCTCGCCACCGTTCTTCTTTGGTATTTTCACCGTCCTGACCGGTGGCGGAAAGTAGCTGCCCGACGACATCCGATTCCAGATCTTCTAAAGATTCTTCTTCAACCTCTTTTCAAAATCTTCGATCGTTTGCTCATCGACCCCAGCTGCTCCCTCATTCTCCTTCACCCGCTTGTACCCTTCCCAAACCTCCTTCTTGGAAATACAAAACGGCTTTGCCTCATTCATCGGGCTCCTCCCATCGCTGGTTGGCTCATTGAATTCGGCTCCTTGACACAGCGCCTTCGCTCCATCCCTTTGTCGGGGACTTCCCCGCTACTACGCGCTGTTCCGCCCCTGAGTCTCCGCTTCCGTACTCTCGCCCTTGTGGTTCTGCCACTTGTGGCTTCTCCGTTCGCATCGGAGTCTCAGGTTCCCACGTTCCGCTCAACCGCCTCCTTGGCAAGCTCAAGGCCACCTCTCATGCCGGATGCCACTCCGCCCGTGTACAGGTTTCGTCGGAGTTTGGTCCCGCGGTAGCAAACCCCCCGCGGTTTTGACATCATCTCTTGACTTTCGACACTTCCATAGCGGTTCCCTTGAGGTCCTCTTCTTGCCTGTCACCTGCCTGGTCCTTGCCAGGCCTTTTCCTTCTGTGCTCACGACCATGGCTTTTGACCACAGCCGCCGAAGGTGGTTTGGAACCTGTCCCTGCCGACCGGTTCCGAGGGGCCTACCCTCATCAGTTAAGCAGTTACGCACTACTCAGCCTTTCGGCCTTTCGCGCTCGTGGCGCACGTTTGCCCGTCAGCCGCTCACGGACAGTCTCATTCGCTAAAATCACTACATGACAGCTCTTCGTTCTGTAGCGGTGTTCGATCTTGGCGGGGTACTAATCGATTGGAACCCACGCCATCTTTATCGCAAATTGTTCCCACATGAAGCCGACATGGAACATTTTCTGGCGAACATCTGCACGACAGAGTGGAATCTGCAGCAAGATGCCGGGCGAACCTTTGCGGAAGCCTGCGCAGCACTGAAACTCGAGCAT
>Ga0302326_10019877_pt1 | contig 13840 bp, 12 predicted proteins | sample Palsa_T0_3_FD_202264 | JGI IMG/M metagenome (GOLD analysis project Ga0302326, IMG submission 202264) | Peat permafrost microbial communities from Stordalen Mire near Abisko, Sweden - Palsa_T0_3 | ecosystem: Environmental > Terrestrial > Soil > Palsa > Peat permafrost | place: Sweden: Abisko... | reverse complement strand
TGTGTAATCTCTTCCACGCTTCCGCCGGTAACTTCGTAGCTGGAGAGCAGAGTCTTTAGGTTGAACGTCAGCTCCAGGTGACCCAGGGCAAACAGGGCGATGAGAACTATGCACGTGGCAAAAAACGCGGTCAGATAAAGTCCTCCACCCGTTGCCATTCCTACCGATGCCACGACAAACAAAGTTGCCGCCGTGGTCAAGCCTGTGGTCAGGCCGCGCATGTGCAGGATCGATCCGGCACCGATGAAACCAATGCCAGGAATGATTTGCGCCGTTATGCGCGTATGGTCGCCGAGGTGCTCCACTGCAAGCGAGTCGGAGAGAATTGTGAATAGCGCCGCCCCAAAGCAGATGAACATGTTGGTCCGCAGCCCGGCTGGCTGGTGCTTCAGTTCCCGCTCCAGCCCGATCAACCCGCCGAGTATGGCCGCCAGGACTAAGCGGACCATGGAAGTTGCAACAATTCCACTTGTCATCTCGATATGAAGCAAGTCGAAAATATGTTGCCACTTCATTGGCGCGATTCCAGATCTTTCAGGAATTGTTAGATGGCGGGATTTTATCATCGCTGAACGCGCGTCGAGGCAGTGCGGCATTAACCCGGCTGATTACCGCGCATCGCCTTGATTCCGGCCTTGTGTTCTACCTTGGAAGATCACAGCGCTAGGCTGGCCGGTGGTGTGGATTTCGACCAGGGCCGTCAAGTGGTGCTCCTCCGCCGCCTCCAAAACGGGGTCGCCCTCAAAACCCACTAAATAATCCGCATAGGCCGCGGGGTCCGCGAGCGCGCGCTCCCACAAACCATCGGGATCTGCGGGTTGCTTCCACACGCGGTGATTGCCTTCGTTGATGTCGCGCTTGAGAGGAATGCCGGCCTGCTCCAGAATTCCAGCATGCTCGCCGAGGTACATTAAAAGCGTGGAATCCTTAGGGAACCGCTCGATCCATTCCGCCAATTGCTTGTCCAATGCCACGCGCCCCCGCATGTTGATGGCGGCCTCGCTATAGCAGATGGGGTCGGCGTGCCAGATCGCGCCGTATGTTGCCGCAGCCAAAACGAACACAGCTATCAATGTTGCGGCGCCCGCCCGGCGGCTAAGGAAAACTTTGAATTGCGATATCTTCGTTGCGGATTTCACGATCCAGCCAACTCCCAGCGGCACGAATATTGCGAAGGCCGGGAGCAGTTGCAATCCGTAGCGCACGTTGTAATGCGAAAAGGGCCACCAGGTCGGGACAAAAATCGGGACGCTGCCGTAGGCGATCGATAAGGCATAAAAAGGCAGCGGCGCCCACAGCAACAGCCCCATCCGCCCGCGTTCGCTGAAGGCAGCAGCCAGACTTCCCAGTAAAGCAAGAGCGAGCCACATACGTCCTTGCCAAGTCGCCTCGCCTACATTCAGCTCTGCCGCTTTCATAAAATAAGAGCCCGCCGCAAATAAATTGCCCTTGGCCGGATTTACCGTCGCGGTCTTTTGCTCGATCGCCTTCGCCGAGTAAGGCCCGTTCGCAAACTCCAGCGGATTGCGGTAGACGATGGCGTTATACGAGAGCCAAAGCACAGGACCAGCCGCCGCGATCAAGACAAATCGTAAGATCGCAATTCGCGACTTTGCGCTCGTTAGGGGCGCTCCATCTTTGCTCTCTTTGCCTGAGCGGACGAAGACCAATACGGCCCCCACGACCAGGACTCCCGCCAGAAACCAGCCGTCATAGCGAGTTAGACAAGCGGCTGCCAGACACAGCCCGCACTTGGTCAGCGACCGATTTGCCCTCTCCGTGTCCGTGTGCCGGGCGAATTCGGCGAAATGCACCACGGCCCAGACGAAGAACGCCAGATAGAGCGACTCTCCCATTGCCGTGGTCTGCATGTAAATCAGATTCGGATTTGCCACGTAGAGAATTGCCGCCGCCCAACCTCCCACTTTGGCCGCGCTGTCCACGTCGCCGCTGCTCAGCACGTGGCGCCCCAACCGGAAGACTCCCAACACTCCCAGCACGAACGCTGCCATCGAGGGAATCGATCCCCCCGAGCCGCTTTCCCACATTCGCTTTGACACGATAAAGGGGATGATCAGAAGGTGTGGCAGTGGCAGCCACACAGTGCCCAACTGCAGCAGGCCCGGAGTTTTCGAGTCGAAGACGCGGCGGGCGATGTTGATGTGTGCTACCGCGTCGCCATACAACAGCACGTCTCCGAGACGGCTGTAGTAGAGAAACGAAAATACGGAAACAAAGATCGCCAGCCATGCCAGTCGAACGATTTCAACTTCGGAATGGGTCTTCGGCGCGGATGGCTGCTTCATTCGAGGTGGGTAAGTTCACGGAAGATCTGAAAACGGGCATCGATCTCTTCGCGGGTCAGAGACTGCAGCCGCTCCGTGCCAAAACTCTCCACCGCGAACGATCCCATGACTCCACCGTAGAATAGCGCCCGTTTCAATACTTCACGATTTAATTCTTCCTGCGAGGCCACATAACCCATGAATCCGCCGGCAAAGGAATCGCCCGCTCCCGTGGGATCTTTCACTTCATCGAGCGGCAAAGTCGGCGCGCGAAAAGGATGACGACCGATACCGAAGGCGCCCTCGCGAAAGAAAATGGTCGCGCCATATTCGCCGTGCTTGATTACCAGGGCCTGCGGTCCCATGGCAAGAACTTTCTGCGCCGCACGCGGTAGGTTTTTCTCATCCGCCAGCATCTTCGTTTCGGTATCGTTGATTAAAAGCACATTTACCAGCTTCAAAGTCTCGGCGAGTTCTTTGCGCGCACCCTGAATCCAGTAATTCATGGTGTCGCATCCGGTCAGGCGCACGCCATCGAGCCTTCGCCGGACATCGGCTTGTAAGGTTGGCTGAATGTTCGCCAGGAACAGAAACTCTGTGTCTTCGTACTCCTTAGGAATGCGCGGCTGAAACTTCTCAAACACGTTCAGATCGGTAAAAGTGGTCTTGGCCTCGTTGAGGTTATCTGCATAGGATCCGCCCCAGCGAAAAGTCTTACCCGCGGTGCGCTCGATCCCGCGGGTGTCGACTCCGCGCTGCTTCAGAACGTGTTCGTGCTCCGGCTTGAAGTCCTCGCCCACTACCGCGACCACGCGGACTTGCGTAAAATAGCTGGCCGCCAGGGAGAAGTATGTCGCCGCGCCGCCGAGAATTCCCTCCACGCTGCCGGAAGGCGACGTAATGTCATCAAACGCAACCGACCCGACAACGACGATGCTCATTGCGAAGGGGTACTCTCTTTCCTACTCAGTAGTTAGCGGACACTGCTTTTCACATACTTCCCGATAATCAGTTTCAACTTTTTCTTAGTCGCCGCCGGAATCTTCTTGTGATCCGTCAAAATCGCGTGCGCCAGCGCCGAACCGCATTTGCACGATCGTCCCCGCGGCATCGCCGCCACGCTTTCGCGCACGACTTTGGTTGCATTCTCCGCATTCTTCACCAGCACTGCTACGATCTGGTCGACAGTCACCGAATCGTGATGCGGATGCCAGCAGTCGTAATCCGTCACCATGGCCACCGTAACGTAGCAAAGCTCGGCTTCGCGGGCTAGCTTCGCCTCCTGCAGATTGGTCATACCAATCACGTCCATGCCCAGGCCGCGATACACGTTCGACTCTGCCTTGGTAGAAAATTGAGGTCCTTCCATGCACAAGTAGGTTCCTCCACGCCTGCCGGTCACCCCGATCTTCGCGCATGCTGTCTCAACCACTCCCGCAAGCTCGCCGCACACAGGATCACCAAATGCGACGTGCGCGACCACTCCCGCGCCGAAGAAAGTATCCACGCGATGGCGGGTGCGGTCGAAAAACTGATCAGGGATTACAAAATCGAGCGGCTTGTGTTCTTCCTTCAGCGACCCCACGGCGGAAACCGAAACGATCCTTTCGACTCCCAACTGCTTGAAGCCATGAACATTCGCTCGGAAATTCAGTTCACTGGGCAGGATGCGATGACCGCTCCCATGCCGCGCCAGAAAAGCCACTTGGCGGCCTTCAAGCGTGCCGCAAACGTAGGCATCCGAAGGGGCCCCGAACGGCGTTTTCAGACGCACTTCTTTTACCTTGCTGAGCCCCGGCATCGAATAAAGGCCGCTTCCGCCGATAATCCCAATCTCTGCCCGTGCCACTCAGCCTCCGCGAGTTTGAAGCCTACAGAAATACTCCACGTGAGTAAGTCAAACGTGTGATTATACCAAGCCGCTGCGAGTGGCCCTCTCTGGTTCACATTTGCCAAGTCGCAACGTTTCCTAAGGGAAACAGATGGAAACGACCGGTCCAGGAAAAAATCGAGCAAGAACTAACAGGAGCGCTTGATTACTCTATATTCCAAGTCGATCTATTTACTTCGACCCAAATATTTCCCGCTCCAGTATCTCCGTCGTCGACGCATCCAGACTCTCACTCACTAGTACGGTGTCATTCTGCTCGTCGATCACCACCGTACCTTCCTCGGTGGTCCAGGAGTGGCGTCCTTCCAATCTCCCAGGCTCGGGCTGGGAATTTTTAGGCGCAGATCGATCAGGAGCTGATCGATCAGGAGCTGAATCGACAATCTCCACCCTCTTGTACCGCTGGCTCAGCGACTGCGCATAGATCTCCGCGAACTCTGCCGCTTTCTCCGCGCTCGACCAGCGCGATACGTAGAGCAACCCCAATGGCGCGGCCGCGTCATCCTTGGGACGCGCCGCGTAGTAGTACCCGCCACGCCACTCCGGATACAGCCGCCTCGACGATTCTTTTCCGGCATACTGTTCAACCAGCACCGCGACATCGAACTCCCCCATCGCGCCGACATCGAACTTCTGATAATTCTTGAAGTCGCGCGAAAATTCGGGCAGGGGGATTGGCGCGATCTTCTCGCCCGAGAGGTAAGTTTCCGGTTGCATGATTTGCCGCGTGGTGTGCGGAGGATTCGCCAGCACGCCCGCGAATGCCGTTTCCTTGCTTTTCTCCATTAGCTTAACCACAAAATTCATGCCGTAGCTGTAGGGAAACGTCAGCGATTCCCTCATGAAAATGGGAGCTTCGTTGAACACCTTGGTGTTTGGCGTCCCGGTCAACGTCTCCGTTTCCATGGATTGCACCAGGTCCGGCGAATCGACAATCGAGCGCCCGGCGGGAGCCAGCGCGTATTGAAACATCATGGCTTGTGCCTGACCTTCGACCACTGCCTCGCGGGCGTCGTCCATTTCGTCGTTGTCGATGTCCTCCGGTGTGGGATCTTTCTTGATCTCACCCAGATCCTTCTCGCCTTTCTTCATCCACTTGTCGAGACCCACCGCCTGATCTTGCAAGGCGTGAGTAAGTTCGTGCGCCAGCACTGGCTCTTGCTCTTCCATCGGAACCCAATCCAGCAGGTTCACGGTTTTCGTTTTGGGATCGTAATAGCCCGCCACTTCTTCACGCAGCAGATCGACTAACAACTTTTCCATATTGAAGTCGCGCGGCAAGAGTCCAAACTTTTTCAGCACCAGCTCCGACCGCTGCAACCGCTTCACATCCTCGTCCTTCATGTGCTTGGTGAGGTAAGCGACCACCTCGTCGCGGCTGGTCAGCCGGCGCTTGACGTGCTTTTTCACCGGCAATCCTGTTTGCTTGCTATCGAAAGCCAAAATCTCATCCACGGAATGGAACAATTCGTCCGCCTCGCGCGGCGTGATCTTGACTTCTTTTTCTTCGGACGCGGGCTCCTGAGTAGAAGGCGCTTGTGTGGGCCGGACACTCTTTTCCGACTGCTTTTGATTTTGATCCTGGTTTTGACTTTGACTCTGATCATGTTGCTGGATGGGAGCCTGCCCAGTTTGATCCGGCACCTTCGCCCAAACCAAGCCGCTTACCGCCACAAGCAGCACAACCGCGGAAAGGAACGACCGAGACCTCTGGCCGAACAGCTCAACAATATTCATTAGGAACGAGTCTACCCTGTTTCCCTATACTGTTCTCAAGGGTAAAACATGACTACAAATACTCCCGTCAATCTTTGGACTTCATCCGGCCATGCCAGCGATTACCTGGGCCGCGCCGCATCCATCCCGCACCGAACCGAAGGGGAATCTACGCTGCTTGAGTTTGTTCCGGCCCAAACTCGCCGCATTCTCGATCTCGGCACCGGCGACGGCCGTCTGCTGGCCTTGGTCAAGGCTCACTTGACGCCGCCTGGGAGCGACAGCGACGGCAAAATTGAATCCGTCGCCATCGACTTTTCCCCTGCGATGCTGGAAGCCGTTGGCAAGCGCTTCGCGGGTGATTCCTTCGTCACCATTGTCACCCACAATCTGGATCATTCCCTGCCCGCCCTCGACAACTTCGACGTTGTCGTTTCCAGCTTCGCGATTCATCACCTCGTGCACGAGCGCAAGCGCGTCCTTTACGGCGAGATTCATAGTCTTCTTAACCCTGGCGGTGTCTTCTGTAATCTCGAGCATGTCGCGTCACCGACAGCACGCCTGCACGAAGAGTTTTTATATAGCATCGGTTACACCCCGGAAACCGAGGACCCGTCGAACAAGCTGCTGGATCTAGAAACTCAGCTCCGGTGGCTGCGTGAGATCGGCTTCATCGATGTGGATTGTCACTGGAAGTGGCGGGAGTTGGCGTTGCTGGTGGGGCATAGGTCCTAGGTTGCCAAACCAATTCACGTTCGCCGAGCGGTTCGCTTCGTTCAGGATGACAATGCTCAAAAGTTATCCACGACTAACGAAGTTGGCTACCCACTCTCCCGCTTCGCGCGTCCCGAGCTTTCCCCCGATATCCTGCGTAGTCTTTTTCTGCCTCACGGCTTCGAGCACCGCGGCCTCGATGTTCTCGGCTTCTTTGGTAAGTCCCAAATGTCCCAGCATCATCGCGGCGGTCAGAATGGCGCCGAAAGGGTTGGCCACGTTCTTGCCGGCGATTGGCGGCGCGGAACCGTGTACCGGCTCGAACATCGATGTGCTCCCGGGATGGATATTTCCGCTGGCGGCCATGCCCAGGCCGCCCTGCAGTCCGGCGGCGAGATCGGTGATGATGTCGCCGAACATGTTGTTGGTCACGATCACATCGAAGGGCCGCGGATCACGCACCATCTGCAGACAGAGAGCGTCTACGTACATGTGCTGTGTTGCGATCTGAGGATACTCGCCGCCCACTTCCTTGAAAACACGCTGCCAGAGGCCACCGGCATGGGTCATGGCATTCGACTTGTCGCACATGAGCACACCTCGCCGAGGCGAGCCGCCGAGCTTGGTGTGGCGCTCGCAATATTCGAAGGCGTAGCGGATGATGCGTTCCACGCCCTTGCGCGTGTTGATGTCTTCCTGAATCGCGATCTCATCCGGCGTGCCCTGCTTAAAGACTCCACCGGCATCGGTATAGACGCCCTCTGTGTTTTCACGGATCACCACAAAATCCACGTCCTTCGACTCGATTCCTTTCAGGGGACATAGCGCCGCATCGAGCAGCCGCACCGGCCGCACGTTGGCATAAAGGTCCATCTTGAAGCGCATGCCGAGCAGGATTTCCTTGGCATGAATGTTGGTGGCAACGCGCGGATCGCCGAAGGCGCCTGCAAAGATGGCGTCGAACTCGCGCCCCAGCATGACGAAACCGTCGGGCGGAACGGTCGTGCCGTCGCGGAGATAGCGGTCGGCGCCCCAATCAAACTCGCTCAGTTCGACATCGGCTCCCAACGCCCGGATTACTTTGAGAGCTTGAGGGATTACTTCCCGACCAATCCCGTCTCCGGGAATAACGGCGATACGTTTCCTGGAAGGCTCGTGCGGATCCACGGCAGAAAAGCTAACACAAGGCGAGCCGGATGAGTAGGCTGGCGTGCGTTCCTCGGAAGACATTGCCTCCGGGCGAAGGAAAACGCGGTGCCCGTGGGCAATTGAATCATCAGACCATTCGCTATAATCAAATTTGCATGTCCCGCACACCGCTACAAAGCGCTCTTTATTCGCAGGCGGTGAATGGTGTGGAAGCCATTCGCGAAGGTGATTACCGCGGGGCAACAACGATGGCGCGCTTTGCCGACCCACAACGGGAGTTTGCGGCTTTGCTGAATGGATGTGGAATTTCTGATCTCGGCTTTCGGGCCAGAATCTCCCTAACGGGAAGCGACCGCGTGCGTTGGCTTAACGGAATGGTTACGAACAACATTCGCGATCTCGCCGTGGGACATGGCGTATATGCTTTTCTGCTAAATCCGCAGGGACGGATACTCGGCGACATGTTCGTCTACAACCTGGGTGAAACGCTCACGGTCGAAACCGATCACAGCCAGGTCGAAAAGATCGTCGCTACTTTCGATCATTACATCATCATGGACGACGTGGAAGTGGTGGACATCAGCGGGCAGCACACGACTCTCGGCTTGGCGGGGCCAGGATCACGCGCCATCCTCAACTCGGCGGGGATCGAAGTTCCGGAGCTGAAGCCGCTGCAGATGATCAGCCCGCTATGCAACTGCGACTGCGGCTGCGTGGAATGTACTGTTATCCGAGGTGAGGATGCGCAGCATGAAGCATACGAGATCTGGCTTGCGCCGCAGGATGTTTACAAGACCTGGCAAGCGCTGATTGCAGCCGGCGCTACGCCCGTTGGAAGTGAGGCGCTGGAAATTCAGCGAATCGTGGCCGGCGTTCCGCTCTACGGCATCGATATTCGCGAGCGCGATCTGCCTCAGGAAACCGAGCAGACGCGCGCTCTGAACTTCAACAAGGGCTGCTACGTGGGCCAGGAGATCGTGGAGCGCATTCGATCACGCGGCAACGTTCATCGCAAGTTTACCGCCTTCACGGTCGATGGCACGGCGGTGATTGTGGCCGGGGCCAGGATTCTTTCCGGCAAGGTCGGGGAAGACGAAAAAGAAGTAGGCGAAGTTACGAGCGCCGCTACTTTAGGCACCCCATCCGGCGAACGCACGATTGCCCTGGGATACATTCGGCGGGAGGCAGGCATACCGGGGCGCGAAGTGTGGATTGGCACGGTCAAGGCCACCGTGACTCAGCCGCCGCTGCAGAATATTGCGCTGGGGCAGGCGGAAGATTCCCTGCTGCATCGGGCCTAGGAAAGACCAAACTGCGAAAGACAATAAAAAAGCTTCGTAAAGATTCTGACCGAGAGACTTGAGAGGACAAGTTGCTATGGCTGAGAAGAAACAGGAATCAGGTTTTACCGTAACCGATCGACGCTTGTTTACTGAAGACGGAGAATTACGGAAAGACGCTGCGGAAGAAGTGGAGAGGCCGAAAGCTCCCGCGCCTGCGGCCTCTGATCGAGCTCCTTCTCAAACCGCGGCTAAAGAAGCCGCGGCTGGCGATGGCTCTGTCACTGCGTTTCCATCCGATGAAGTCGCGGGGCTGGATGCGCCGCCGCCAGCGCCTACCGCCGCCGAGCAACAGGCGCAGGCCGATGCCTACAAAACCTCAGCGCAAGAACTGGACTCGCGCGTAGAACTTAGCGGCCGATCTGCCAAAGAGCTTGAGATGACCTTTGAGCGCTTTCTGGCGTCGCTTTACATGACCGCGATGTTGCAGTTGGGATTGATGCACCAGCAGGGCGAGCAGCCTCGCCTGGACATCATCGGAGCGCGCCAGACCATTGACACGCTGACGCTGCTGGCGGAAAAAACCAAGGGAAACCTGAGTGCCACAGAAGAAAACTTTCTGCAGAACAGCCTTTATGAAGTGCGCTTGGCTTACGTGGAGGTAACCAATGTTCTGTCACGCCCTCCGCAGCCCGGCGCCGCCACGGGTACCGGGGGACGATGAGCACGAAAGCAAGTGCATGAGGACCGAGGGATGAGGGCCACTCTCACGGTTCTGGGCAGTGGCACGTCCATGGGCGTCCCCACTCTGGGCTGTGACTGCGCGGTTTGCCACTCCTGTGATCCGCACGACCGTCGTACTCGGCCGTCGGTAATGATTGAGTATGCGGACAAGGTTGTGCTCATCGACACCTCCCCTGATTTCTACTCGCAGGCCATTCGCGAGCACATCACGACTGTGGATGCGGTTTTCTACACTCACACCCACGCCGACCACATTTTGGGTATCGACGACCTGCGACCGCTCAGTTTCCGTCACAGGCCCGGCAAGCTGCCGCTTTACGCGCGTCCCGATGCGGCGGCTTTTCTGCGCCGGATGTTCAGCTATATTTTCGACACAGATTACAAGTACGGCAGCCTGCCGCAGCTCGAATTGCGGCCGATTGACGGCCCGGTGGAGTTTTTTGGGGCTAGCTTCGAACCTGTGCGCCTGATTCACGGAGAGACCGAGATCTACGGCTACCGCTTTGGAAGCACGGCTTATCTCACCGATCACAGCGAGATTCCCGAGGCGTCGTATCACCAACTGGAAGGGCTGGACATTCTCTTTCTGGATGCGCTGCGGCACAAGCCGCATCCCACGCACTCAACGGTCGAGAACTCGCTGCGCATCGTGGAGCGGTTGAAGCCGAAGCGGGCCTTCTTTACTCACATCTGCCACGATCTGGCGCATGAGGCGACCAACGCGTCGCTTCCGCCCCAGGTGCGGCTGGCCTATGACGGGATGAAGCTGGAGTTTGAAATCTGAATCTTCGGTGGTCGGCGATCCGGTCGGAAAGGCTTACCGCCACCGGCCACTGACTATTATTATGCATGTTTTTTGCAATCTCGAGGAGGTCCCGGCCGATTTCGGTCCTTCGCTGGTAAGTGTGGGCAATTTTGATGGAGTGCACCGCGCGCATGCGCATGTGCTGGGCGAGATTGTGCGGCGGGCAAGGGATAGCGCGGCGAAAGCCGTCGCGGTTACTTTTGATCCCCATCCATCGCGAATTCTGCGACCGGATTCCGTATTGAAGCTGCTCACTCCAACGCCCGAAAAATTGCGTTTGCTCGAAACTACGGGCGTTGACGCGGTGCTGATGCTGCCCTTTGGGCGCGATTTATCACTGATGACGCCGCGCCAGTTCGCCGAACGGATCCTGAAGAAGAAACTGCATGCGTGCGAGGTGCACGAAGGTTTCAACTTCCGCTTTGGACACAAGGCCGCGGGCGACATCAACCTGCTGGCGCAGCTCGGTCGGGAGCTGGACTTTGACGTGAAGGTTTACCCAGAAGAACAGCGGCGCGGCGAGCCGGTTTCCAGCAGTCGCATCCGGAAATTGATTGGTGAGGGGCGGGTAAGCCGGGCACGGCACCTGCTTGCGCGTCCTTTCAGCATTCTGGGTGCGCCGGGTCGAGGACGAGGACTGGGATCGAAATACACCGTCCCAACGATCAATCTCGCCCCCTACGAAGAACTGGTGCCGAAAGATGGCGTCTACATCACATGGACGCGGGTAGGGAGCGAGTGCTTTGATTCGGTCACCAACGTGGGGAATCGGCCAACGTTTGGCGCCGATTCGTTCGCCATTGAAAGCCACCTGTTGAATTTTCATCCCATTGAGCTGACCCCGGAGAGCGAAGTCGAGATTTGCTTTCTCGACCGGGTGCGCGACGAGATCAAGTTTCCGTCGGTCGAGGCTTTGCGCGAGCAGATCGCGCGGGATGTGAAGAAGGCGCGAAGATACTTTCATCTGCTGCCACGGCCAGGATGACCTTTCGCCGGCTATCTCGCCGGGTTTACAAGAGAAACACGTCCTCGACTTTTGTGTGGAAAGAATTCGGATCTCGAAGTTAGAATGTGGCGCATGGCTAAGAAAACAGGAATGAGTGATTCGTCCCTCTGGATTGTCGCGATTGTCCTGTTAGCGCTTACCGCCTGGATGTACTTCAAGCGGTAGGACTTCATGGATGGTTGCTTCGCGATCAGTAACGTCCGAGGAACTCGGTCACACTAATGCGGCAGATAGCCTGATTCCATGGGCAGCTTGCCGTCAACCTTCACGACTTTGATGGTGTCATCGACCGAGCGAACATCGACAAGGCCGATGGCCCCGGGCGTGGATTGCACGATCTTGAGTACTTCGGCGTCCGAATCCGCCATGACAATGTCCTTGTGAGCGGCGATCTGAGCCTTCAATTCGCCGGGACTTACCTTGATCAGACGTTCCAGGGTTTCGCTTTCGCCGGGTGAGTCCTTGTGCAGAACCAAGACAACTCCCCTGCCGTCAGCCCACTTTTTCACCTCTGAGCGGAAAATTCTGGCAAGGTGGGCGGAGGCGATCTCATCGACCTTGTTCTCCTTGTTGACCACAACCGCCATATGGTGGGCGAAACAGGGAGTGAGGAAGGTGAGGAGAAATGCGAAGAGGGTTCCAACCCGCTGAATTTTCATAAGCACGTCCGGTTTGAACGTTATTAGCTGAAGTCGATACCACGAGCCTACCTTACAATCGCGGTCCTGCAACTAAAAAACACTGTCAAAGCGTCCGCCGGTGCACCAATGAAGAAAACAATGGGAAACCGCGGTGAAACTGGGAATTGTGCGGCAAAGGGAATTCGAAACCAACCCTCTACTCGATTCGTTCCACAACGACCGCCTGCGTTTCCGTAGCTCCGGTCGCCGGACGCTGCACGATTACGATGGCGGCGAGGACGAATACAATCCCTAAGGTCTGAATGGGTCGCAGCAGTTCGTCTAACAGCAGGGCCGCGAGAAGAATGGAGAACACCGGCTCCAGGCAACTGGCGATGATGGCGCGAGTGGGATCGAGATGCTGCAGGCCCAGGAAATAAAGCGAAAACGCTCCCAACACCGAGATCATCGAAAAGACAAACAGGAAAAGCCATTGCGCGGGAGCGTAGTGAGCGGCGGCGATTCTCCAGGGAGGATTGACGATGAGCCAGAAGGCTGCGGCGGCGGCAAGTGTCCAGACGAGCACGCGCCACCGGTCGTGGCGGGCGAGGATACGATGTCCGCCAACGTTATAGAAGGCGAAGGAAAACGAAGCCAGCAACGCCGCGAAAAGGCCGTAGGAATCGAGCCGCAACGCTTGGCCCTGAATTGATTTTGTTCCGAGGATGCCGATGACCAGGGCAATGCCGGTAACTGCGAGCGCCACGGCAACCACCTTTTGCAGAGACAGCTTTTGCTGGCGTCGCGCGACCACATAGAGCAGAACCCATACCGGCGCGGTGTATTGCACGATGATGGCGGTAGCCACATTCGTTCGCTGGATCGCGACATAATAGAAATAATTCGAGACGGCCACACCGAGGGTGCCCAAAAGAAAGCAATAGGCTAGATCGCGAACCGGCATTTTGATGCGCTGCCAGCCCCTGGAACCGGCGAGAAACAGGAGCAGTACCAGCAGAGAGAACGTGGTGCGGGTCTGCGAAAGGATGAGCGGATCGATAGGATGAATCGCACCGCTCAGCCGCAGCTTCCCGGTGAAAACCGCGCGGCCCAGAGCAGCCGAGACTCCCCAGAGAAAAGCGGCGGCGGCAATGAAGAAATATCCGCGCAGCGGATGCGGGTCCTGCCTTTGCTGATCTGTTCCTGGGATGTTGCAACCTCTCGAATCGTTTCGATGATCAGGCAGCGGGGAGGACGCGGTCAAGGCGATCGGGTGAGACCGATGAACACGAGTATGCAACGGGTCTATGGGTTCAAATACTCAATCTCGGTGGTGATCTTCGCGGTTTTTGCGAGCATGGCCGAGACCGAACAGTATTTCTCCTTCGAGAGATGAACCGCGTCTTCGACGGCTTTACGCGATACTTTACCGCCGACGCGGTAGACCAGTTTGATTTCCGTGTAGACCGAAGGCGGGTCGGCGGCACGCTCGGCCCTAGCTCGAACTTCGAGGCTGGTGAACGGCTCACGCTTCTTTTGCAAGATCGAAACCACGTCGTAGCTGGTGCAACCGCACAGGCCGATGAGAACGAGCTCCATGGGGCTGTTGCCTACGGCCTTGTCGCCATCG
>Ga0302326_10019876_pt1 | contig 13841 bp, 18 predicted proteins | sample Palsa_T0_3_FD_202264 | JGI IMG/M metagenome (GOLD analysis project Ga0302326, IMG submission 202264) | Peat permafrost microbial communities from Stordalen Mire near Abisko, Sweden - Palsa_T0_3 | ecosystem: Environmental > Terrestrial > Soil > Palsa > Peat permafrost | place: Sweden: Abisko... | reverse complement strand
TGATAAATAACACCGTCCGGCAACATCCTGCCATCACGAACAATGCGTTCTCGAATCGGGTTGGGATCACCATCCTTGAAGTCTTCGATGACCATGAAAAGCATGGACGGTACTATAGCAGAACCCTACCGGGAAAAATCATCGGCACCCTTCCCGGCATCTCCACCACAACCGATGCCGCATGACAGGGCATTGAGCACTTCGGATTCCTTGAGTTCCTCGTTAAAGTCATCGAACGCGGCGATCGCCCGGGTCTTTCTTTTATGCATGCGGAACTGCTTGCTGGCGAGCGGAAGGTTAAATGGTTCGCGGCAACCGGGCACTTCGAGTGCTGAATCGGACCTGCGCTTCTTGATTCCGATCGACCTCAGCCAGACTGGATTCTGCTGCGTGCCAAAGTTTTCGCAGTTGAACGTACCGTATCGACTTTTACCCGCTGTACTTCTTGATTCTTTAGATGCGACTCTAAGGCCTCGCCCTAAGGCCTAACGGTTCGCTTTGGGGGTCCCATCAAACCGACCAGACAAACGCGCGTCTTGCTATATTTATTCACGGACTCAATGCTTCGGGTCCGCCTTCAAGCTTGCGAATGTGATCTATTGCTAGACGCCAGTGCGATAATTCCGGTGAGACAAAGTGGCAATCCTCGCCCTCCAAGTCATTGCTACCCCAGGTTAAAAATATATCTAAATCAAACTTGGAATATTTCCACATATCGGAGTCTCGAGGTGCTGTTAATAGATGGAGTTGATAAGAGTTTTCAGTCTCCATACTGATCCATTCTAAAAGCCAGTGATTTGAGTAATAGCTGCCCAATTCCGGGCGAATGGGACGCCACTCACAGTAGCGAGTCGGAAGCGGGTTACCCTCCGCGTACGGTGTTAAATCGTTATAATTGGCCGGACCGAAACCCATCTCTTCTACGAAAAAGAAATCAATCATCGCGAGCGTAAATCTATCGAGCCATTCCAAACGCCAAAGCCAACTCGGGTAAGGGTCCGGTTCAAGACTGTAGCCGACAGAGGCGTCGGTTTCGCCATTTTGCACCTTCGAAATTCGCTCGAAAAGTTCGTCTACGGTCATAAATTCGGTTTGTATCATTTATCATAAGCCGTTCTTCTTCCCAGCAGACTTTCCGTAGCTCATCCAGAAACAGGACCCCATTGTGCGCCAGACTGAGCACAGAATGAATCAATCAGGCATTCGCATCCTGTGCCGAAACATCTGGTTCGCGCCCGTGCAGAAGCGCAAGTTGCTTTCTCCCCAGCCATAGACCCAGCACCAGCCATCCCCCGGCAAGCGGTAAACAGCCAGGGTAGATTGCCGACGCCACAGGCGACGCCCACCTCGTCACGAATGGGCACAGTCGCCATGAGCATCTGGACTGTTTAGCCCTTGGCGGCAGGCGCCGGTGGGACCGGCAGGATGATCTCCGAAGCGACCTTCCAGTTATTGCCGACCTTTATCCAATTGATGATCATCAGAAACGGCTTGGGTGTTCCGTCCTGGCCCGCATAGGAGACCGTGATATTCATCGGCACATAGGATTCTGCGAGGTTATCAGTTAAACCAACGACCTTGAGCTTCGAAAAGTCCGGCTGAAGTACGACCGGCCCGGATGTGGCGATATCGTGCAGCTTTTGATCGATCGCCTCGTTACCCCAGAAACCTGCCCAGTTGCCTTCAGACGGGGTCGCACTCTTCGCGACCAGAAGGGCTGAGGGCGATTGCCAGAACATCTCATGCAGAGCTTTGAGATCGTGCTGATTGGCCAGCTCCATGAGCTTGCCGAACTGTGAGCTGATCGTATTCAAGGTTTGAGCGTCTAGTGGCTCTCTATAGACAGCCGGGGCGGCTGCGGCTGATCCTGTAGAAACAGTCGCGAGGGCAAGTGCGGCAACCAATAACGTTTTTTGCATTTTCAATAATCTCCTTTGTGCGGTTTTTCACTACTTCGTCGATGAAATGAATCCTATGCCTGCTTTTTGGCAGTATTCGCGGCGCCCCAAAGCGAACCTGGATTGACGCGATCTGGATAGAGCTCGAGCATTGCGTCATAGAGCTGGCGCGCGTCGGCCGTTGCTGCGTCCAGTCGATTGAAATCGCGAAGGTATTGCTGCGTTTCGCCAATGATGCGAGGATCATCGTCGTTTTCAGGAACCTTGTGCCCGGCGATCACGGCCTTCGGTTTCAAGGCGTCAAGCTTATCGAGCGTGGAGATCCACTCAAGCCGGCTCTGCGTGTCGGTCTCGCCAAGATAGGGATGAATTCCGTTGTAGACGGCGTCTCCGCCAACGATCAGTCCGATCGAAGGAACGTACAGGCATGTGGAGTGAGCCGTGTCGGTTCGCCCCGTGTTGACCGCCACAAGTTTGTTCCCTCCCAGCTCTAGATCGATGTCTTTGAGTGGTTCGGCAACTAACAGGCAGTCCGGAATTTGACCGGGAAAGAGCCTGCGCCAAAAATGATCAATCCACGCAGGCGAGAGTTGTTCTTTCATCGTTTTGACGACCTCGGGCGTCGCGACCGCTCTTGCATGCGGGAACCGCTCCAGAATCTGTGCGAGGCCAAAGAAATGATCACCGTGTCCGTGGGTAAGATAAATCGCGGTGAGGTTCTTGCGGCTCTTGACGACCCAATCCAACAGAGTCTGTGATTGCCCGGTTGTGAGAAAGGTATCCACGAGAACGGCGTCGCGCTCTCCGTAGATGAGGGTCGACGAATTCGCCACCCACATCAGTTCTTCTTTCCCGGCTGGCAAATCTCGACTGAGGCCAGGGCGCTTTTCCGAGAGTACATCAAATCGAAGGTTATTGCTGGCAGTGTCGATGGCGTTCATCGTCAGATCCTTTCTAGTTGTGGGCCATTCGTCCTGGCGGAGTTGGCAACTGCGATAAGCCGTGAATTGCGACATCGGCCGCGATGGCTTGCGCTGCGGGGATTCGTCCGTTCGTCTTCGAGGTCACCAGTATTTGTCCCATTGTGTATGCTAGGCCGGATGCTTTACGCCAGTCTCCTGAGTCCGCATCTGGATTAACTTGATGCTGGCTACGATCATTGATACAACTGAATGTGACCGGTCGTCTTGCATTAATCAAGGAAAAAAATGACTCTCGTCCAGTCAGCCCACGGGAGCCCAAACCGAAGCCTGGAACCTGGCAAAAAAATTCTCATAAAAACAGGTATGCGGATGGTGCCTTCGGCTTGGTGAAGCTGCGACTCCTGATTGCCTTGGTTCATTAGCGGGTGAGGAATCTGACTAACCCGCTTTTGTTGTGGTGTAATTTTAGCACATTACGTGCCAATCTATAATTCTTGATCGCTTGTGCCTCTCTATCAGGAATTTATACAAAGAATACACCCGATTAAATATCGGTGCGCGACTTAGGACGTACGAACTTTCGTTCTGCCGAGCCCGCATAGGAGCGAGTGGATTCTTGCCTTCGAAAACCCGTAGTCGGCTATGACGATCGGCACCATCGCCAGTGTCGAGATTGATTAACCTCGCCGCCGCTTCCAGGAGTTGCAGCGCCAAGGCTCCGCCTAAGTCATTTGGATTTTCTTGACGCTGGCTGCGATCACTGTAATGGTCAGATACGACCGGTCGTTTTGGATTAATTAATGAGAAGAAAATGAAATCTCGTCCAGCCAACCCACGCGGGCCTAAACCGAAGCCTGGAACCCGGGAAAATCTCATTCAAACAGGTTTGTGGATGATGCACGCCGAGGGATATTCCGCGAGTGGAATTCAAAGCATCGTAGAAGCAGCCGACATACCCAAAGGTTCCTTCTACAATCATTTCGCAAGCAAAGAAGCCTTTGGGGCGGAGGTGACGGATGCTTATTTTGATCGCGGGGAGGGCCAGTTGCGCGTTTTTCTTTGCGATCCCGAGGTCGCTCCGCTACAGCGACTCGAGGCTTACTTCGACGACAGAATCAAGGCGCTTAGAGCTGCAAAATATACGCGGGGATGCCTACTCGGAAATCTCGCCGCCGAAGTGGCAGACCACAGCACCTTGATACGAGGACGTCTCGTCAAGCATTTTGGAGGGTGGAGCAGTTTCTTTGAGGACTGCATTGCCGAAGCCAAAAAACAGGGAGCAATCCGTAATCGATTGCCTGCGGCTCTGTTGGGCCGGTTTGTCCTCAATAGCTGGGAAGGTGCGCTCTTACGTATGCGTGCCGAAAAGAGCGACTCTCCTCTAATGGAATTCAAGAAGGTAATTTTCGGTGCTCTTCTTGTTTGACACTGCGATGGAGGTTTCTGGGCTATCTCACTGAAGGGGCGGAGCGCTGCAGGGTGAAAGTGTTGAGCGGGTGAGTGAGCACTCCGGCCGGAACCTCGCGGTCACGTTCTTCACCGCCCTCGAAATCGAGGGTCACGAATTCAATCTGACCGCCCCGCTTAATCCTGTTGTCGCGATCAAATTCGTCGGAAAGAAAATTCTTCAACGACGCCAAAAGAAACGAACGAAACTTCCCTTTTTCAGGGTCCACCTGTCGTAGCGACTTGCGTTCCAGCAGACTGAGAAAGAACCCTGCGTCAAGTCCTGGGCATCTTCGGCGCTATAGCCTCGGCGGCGAATAAAAGCATAAAGCGGATACCAATACAGTTGGCAAAGACCAGCCAGGGCCGTTCGCGAACCGGGCAAGCTGTCTCCGACTGGAAACTACCAGTGCTCTTAGGTCGTCAGAACTACCTTGCCGGTGTTCTTGCGCTCTTCTATATAGGTTTGTGCCTCGCCGACCTGCGCCAGCGGGAAGCTCTTGTCCACATGGGGGCGGACCCAGCCATCCGCGACGCCCTTCAGCAGTATTTCCATCCAGCCCGCGATCATGTCGGTCTCGTGCCACAGGTGCCCAAGGTTTACGCCGAAGGCTGATTTGTTTGCGTTCATCAGCGCGAGCGGATGGAATAACGGCATGCCGAGCGCAACCGGCAGCAGACGTAACGGCCCAAACAGCTTCGACGTTGTTGCCACCGAAACGCCAAACATACCAAGCCGTCCCGTCGAACGCAGCGCTTTGTAGCTCTTCTTCCAGTGATTGCCGCCCAGTGGATCGGTGATGAGCGCCACGCCTTTCCCATTGGTGAGCCGCTCCAGTTCGACCGCCCAGTCCTTCGTGCGGTAGTCGATGGCTTCATGCAGGCCGCGCTGTAGCAGGAAGCCGTGCTTGCCACTACTTGCCGTTCCGTAAATCGTGGCTCCGATGTGGCCTGCGATGTCGATCGCGGCAAGTCCGACGCCGCCGCCGACATTGTGAACCAGCACGGTCTCCTCGCGCTTCAGGGAGCCCATGACCACGAGCAACTGCCACGCCGTGAGGTAGTTTACCGGGATTGCCGCGGCCAGTTCATGGGAGAGCGAGGCCGGTTTCGCGAATATCTGTTTCTCGGGCACGACTACCACGTCCGAATAGCCGCCGAAGCGCGTCAGCGCAAAGACGTCCTTGCCGACCCAGGCATGGTCCACGCCGGGACCTACCGCGTCCACTGTCCCGGAAACTTCGTAGCCGACGACGCAGGGAACCTTGGGCGAGTCGGGATATAGGCCCTGGCGCGCCAGGATGTCGGCAAAGTTGACGCCGCTGGCTTTTACGCGAATCCGGATCTCGCCCCCCGCTGGGCTTGGTTCTGGGGATTCGCGCAGCTGCAGTTTCTCAGGGCCACCATGACCGACGATGAACATCTGTTTCATTTAGAAACTCCTCGTTGACCAAATACGTCATGCTTTCCACAGAAAAAAGGCTTTCTTCACCGCTAGAATACAACTCAAGCAGTCCGACTTTCGTACGCCTGGTATCGGTCGGGAATGAAAGAACACACGCTACTCACCGAAGGCCCCAATCAACCGTACGCGAAGCGAGGAGGCATTGCTGACTTCGCTCAGTTGACGACAACGTCACCAGGGCGCCTTGCAACGCCTCTCGCGATACCCCGAGTCCGGCCCATTCCGCGCTTGTTCCCTCGATAATGTAGGCCGGTCGGAAGGGCGAACTCGACATCCGTCCAGCTTGGCTAAACAGGCGTCCGTCCATCAAGGATTGGGCGAAGTCTGCCGCTGTTTTTCGTTCGATCAGGACAGCGCCATCGACGCAGTAATCGCCGATCGACAGATGTCCGATTTTGACGATTGCTCTGCCTGCTTTTTCTCACTCGGTGACGACTCCAGAGGGGCGTTCACGATCATCGGCCACGATTTCGACGGTTTGATGGTTTTCGCTGCCACAAGCTCCAATCTGGATCGGAGGAGAAGCGGGGCGGCTCTCCTTACTTTCGATCACGGTTCGTGCGGTTTCCTCAGTGTTCGCTGCCATAGATTTTGATGCAGATCGGAGGCAAGGCGGGGACGCCTTGCTTACCAGAGGCTTCGATCGAGGGCGCGGTATTGAACAGCCTCGGCCAAGTGATCCACCTGGATCTTGCGAGTGCCGGCAAGATCGGCAATTGTGCGCGCCACCTTTAAAATCCGGTCGTAGGCCCTCGCGCTAAGATTCAAATTTGTCACCGCTTGTTTCAGTAATTCCATGCTATCGGAATCGAGCACGCAGTGCTTGCGCAGGAGCCGTGTCGTCATCCGCGCATTGCAAGTCACCTTGCTCTCGTCGCTGAACCGTTTCAATTGCATGAAGCGAGCCAGAGTGACTCGTTCCCGGATCGAAGCAGAAGGTTCCTCGAGCGAGGTTCCCGTCATGTCCTTGAGCTCCATTGCCGGCACTTCCACATGAATATCGATCCGGTCCATCAAAGGGCCCGACAAACGGTTCCGATACTTCTGAACCTGCGCCGGAGCACACCGGCATTCCCGACGCAAATCTCCGTAGTGTCCGCAGGGACACGGGTTCATCGCCGCAACCAGCATGAATTCAGAGGGGAACGTCAATGAGCCAGCCGCCCGCGATATCGTCACCTTCCCGTCTTCGAGCGGCTGGCGCATCACTTCCAAGGTGGAACGATGAAATTCCGGAAGTTCATCCAGAAACAACACCCCGTTGTGGGCCAGACTGACCTCGCCCGGCGAAGGTTGGCCAGTCCCGCCTAATAGCCCGGCATCCGAGATCGTGTGATGCGGACTGCGAAACGGCCGAGCCGTGACAAATCGGTGCTCGCCATTTAGCAATCCGCAAACGCTGTGGACCTTGGTGGTTTCGATCGCCTCGCGCAAAGTGAGCGGCGGCAGAATGGACGGGATCCGTTTCGCAATCATCGATTTCCCCGATCCCGGCGGCCCGATGCAAAGAATGTTGTGCCCGCCAGCAGCGGCGACTTCGACGGCGCGTTTGACATGCTGCTGCCCTTTGACCTCGCCGAAATCAAGGTCCTGTTCATTGGATCCGAGGTCGGGCCACCCGTTGGTTGAGCGGACCGGATCCAAGTCGATATCTCCGCGCAGAAAATGGACAACCTGCGAGAGCGAACAGGCTCCATAGACATCGAGACCCTCCACTACGGCGGCTTCCGCGGCATTCTCAAGAGGCACGATGAGAGTCTGCCGTTGTCGGCGCTTGGCTTCCAAGGCGATCGAGAGGACTCCTTTCACCGGACGCAACTGGCCCGATAACGCCAGTTCACCGGTGATGCAGAAGGCATCGAGGGCCGGCAACCGATTGTTTTCTTCCAATTTCAGCATCCCTAGAGCGATAGGCAGGTCAAAGCTGGGTCCTTCTTTCCGGACGTCGGCCGGGGCCAGATTGATCGTGATCCGTTTTCCATACGGCCAGCGCAACCCGCTGTTGCAGATGGCGGAGGTGACCCGGTCCTTACTCTCTTTGACCGCGGTGTCCGGCAGTCCGACGACCGCGATCTTGTCGGTGTTCCCCCACCCCGCGTGAACTTCGATCTCCACTTCAAACGCTTCGACACCGACGACTGCCGCAGAATAAACCTTCGATGGCATAACAGAAAAGGAAGCTGTTTTATTCTAGTAACGTTTGCAAGAAATGTTTTCATCGAACCGGGCGGAGTTCACTCTCCATTGACGAACTGCTCGCTGGTGGGCGGAAGACCGAGAAATTCGCTGTCACTGTAACGCCTGGTAACGCCTGGGCCTTTCATCATCGGAAAGCATCCAGCGGTTGCAGCAGAAGTTTGTGAGTCGCGACCCCCGGGAGAAATGGAGTACGGGTGTTCGTCACCCATGCTTTATGACAATCCCGGTAGTGCGGGGAGAGCGGATTTCCGCTCTCCCCACCTGCCATGATCAAATACCCGAAGTAAATCTTTCTGCGCATGGCTTGCTTGTTCTCTCTTCGCGTCTCTTAATGAGCTTTGCAAAGTCCTCACCCGATCTGTTCTACCGAGCTTATATTCGGACAGGTATTTCCGGACAAATGTTTTAAATCGACTTGGTTCTTTCATTCACCCAACCCGGGCGTCAGAGCATGGCGATTCATACGATAGTTATTTCTCGTACACGGTGCTGTCTGGCACCTGGCCAGTGTGTGCTCACGTTCGACGATGGCCCCGCAGGCAAGGTCACCGAGGACTTGCTAGCTGTCTTGCACCAGTTCGGTGTCAAAGCCGGCTTCTGTCTGGTTGGCTCGCAAGTCGCGATGCGGCCCGAACAGACTCGCGCGATTTCCACAGCCGGGCATCTTCTGGTCAACCACACCTTTCGTCATCGGTTCGCCGATTTGTGGAACCTCGAGAGATTCACGCTGGATCTTGCCAGGTCCGATGAAGCGATCTGCGACGCGCTCGGTGAGACACGCCATCCACTTCGTTGGTTTCGTCCTCCGTTCGGTCTCGTGACCGCCGCTGTTGGAGAGATCGCCAAAACGAGACGAATCCTTCCGGTCACCCATTTTATGGTTGATCCCTGGGTTAAGTTCGACCGGACGAGAAGGCCTGCCAAGTGGATTATTGAGGATGCCAAGTGTCGTCAGGGCGGAATCTACGTCCTTCACGATGGAATGATGGTCAGCGGAATTTCGCGCTTCGTCAGGAGCACATCTCCCCGCAGCTGGATTCCTCACGTCGTGCACGAGGTATTGGGAAAACTCACCGTGGCTGGCTTTGAATTTCCTGACCCCTCGCAGGCCTTTCAAGCCTGTCTGTTGTAGGGCGAAGCTCCGGGATCGGGTCGTGTCAATTCTTTGGCCCTTCGCTCCTTCCGGCTTTCACTGGCTTTCTTCACTACTACGGCCTCTGCTGGTGGCCAACAATCAGTCTGTCTCCGTGTCGTACGGCACCGACTTCACGCAAGTCGGGCAAGCCCGAAGGCTCCTTCCAGCAGATCGGTTGCCTTAGAAAGGCCGCTGGTCTCGGCAATCAACTTTCGGAAATAGCAGGCATTATCGCGATCGGTGGAGTCATTGAGCACCCGATCAACCCGCAGAGAGACCCGAGAGGCGGTTAGATCATCAGCGGAATAACCACTCCAGTTTTCTTCTCAGCGATCCTGGCAGCGACGCCAGGTTGATCATTCGTAATCGGAATTGCGACCATCGCTTTCAGCTACGCGTGTCAAAGTTTTCCAGTCAAGCGGACCGTATACTTTTACCCGCTCTAATTCTTGATTCTTTAGATGCGGCCCATCGACCTGAGCCGCGTCCACCGGGTATTCAACACCGCTTCCCTTTTGAAGATTTTCGTCTCAAGAGAGTTGCTGAGAATGGCGTTCATGGTAAGAGCGCCTGAGCTTCGGCCCAAATGCGCCGGACGAAATCGGCCGCAGGCTCGGGACGGGCGAGCGCCGCGCTTTGACCCGCCCAAGCCGCCATTCTTTGAACGTCGTTCGCAGCCAGTGCGGCTTGACGCATCGGGGCGGTTAGGCCGCCTTGAGCCGGATAGGAAGCGGGTCTGCGGGCCTCAGGCGAGTTGGCCGCCCGGGTGTAATCATTCTCAATAGAACGGCCGAGCCGACCGCTAAAGGCGCGTGTCAACACCGTTGCCTCGGGTTCAAGTTCGACCAGCGCACCGGCCCAGGCAGCATTGGTCTGAGTTTCCGGACATCGCAGGAAAGCCGCTCCGATTTGTACGGCGCTGGCACCCAGGGTCAGCGCGGCGGCGATCCCGCGGCCGTCGCCGATGCCACCGGTTGCGACGATAGGTATTGAGAGTTTGTCCGACAGGCGCGGAAGTAAGGCCATGAGGCCAACGCTTTGACGCTCGGCGGACGCTTGGTCGAAAGAGCCACGATGACCACCGGCCTCGTGGCCTTGGGCCACAACGGCATCTGCTCCGGCGCGCTCGGCCTCTCGCGCCTCAGCAAGCGTCGTCACGCAGGCGAACCACGCTATCCCTTGATCTTTTACTCGGCTCACGAACGCTGCTGGAAAGAGGCCCATGATCGACGAAACAACGAGGGGCTCGGCGGCAAGAAAAGCTTCGCATTGCTGTTCGAAATCAGGGAACCGAACATCGCCGACTTCGGCCGGAACCGGGGGACCCCACTTTGACAAGAAATCCCGCATCTGTTTTTCCGCTGCCGGGTTACGCGCGGGCGTCGCCTTCGGAACCCAACGGTTCAACTGAAAAGGGCCGTTACTTTGAGAACGAAACTCCGCAACCCACTCGGTAATGGCCTCGGGACTCGTGATTAGCGCACCCATCCCTCCGAGACCGCCTGCATTCGCCACGGCCGCCGCCAGGCCAGCAGGACACGAGCCCGACATCGGTGCTTGGAGGATTGGCACTTGCAAGCCGTACCGGTCACAAAAAGCCGCCGCTCGACTTCTTGCATTTGGGAAAAGCGAAGACCTTTGTTCAGCCATTTTGTTCGCCAGTTAAGCTTTTGGAGGAGAGGCCATCTTCGACTCTTGTACAGCTATTCTTATAGGCCTTCAACTCCTGGCGCGGTGCATGCCTTTTAACGATGTTACGTCGATCGGATGTACTTCCTGGCGCGCTGGTCATGGCCGCATTTTTTTGGCGTTGGCTGGCGTTCACCCACATGCCTGCCAAATGCGAAGGACTGCGGCAATTATTCTGACGCGAACGGCATAGGTCCAAAGGTGAGAATGTTGTGTCCGCCAGCACCGGCGACTTCGACGGCGCGTTTGACATGCTGCTGACCTTTGGCCTCGCCGAAATCAAGGTCCTGTTCGTCCTCGTCGTCGTTCTCGTCCTCGACTTCTGTGAATGCGGGAATCGCGCCGATTGCCAACGACGTTGAAAGATCGAAATCACGATTGATGATGTTCGCAGGGAACTCAACGGTAAGGATCTCGTTTGCTGATGTAAACCCGGCGCTCCATGTCATGCTGACGTACTGCTTGTCTTGGCCAATGGCGGAAGAGAAGAGTGTCCAGAGGTTCGGACCGAAGGTTCAACGGCGGGAGCGAACGATAACTTCTGCCTTGAAGGAACCGAGGAAACGAGCCCGTTCAAACCGTTAAGCGAACACGGGTCCGGGCAGAATTAGCTATTTTCAGTTCAAGGGTTGGTCGTGAATCACTCCTTATTCCTCGTCTTTCTCAAAACAAAGGTCCTGAACGGCAATTGCTTAAGGCCGCGACTCTCTAAAAACGTATCACAAGCTTTCTGGACAGATAGGATCTGGCCTCTGCGCAGACCATCAGTTTTTTCGACCTCGTGGCTTGAATTTGAGTCGTCATGTTCAACTCGCCTGTTTTCGGCAAATCCCACGCGCAAGACATATCTACTATTCATTGCCGTGCAATTTTACGGCGATTGACGCTTACAGTCATATTGTATTTCTCAATATTATTGTCCTTATGAGACAAGCTTCGACGATGTGAATGGGACTTGCGGGCTTTGGCAAACACACGGGGATATCATTCATCGAATGTCAGTGCATCGCGAAGCACCGGAATGGCGCAAAGGCGCTTTGACTCAAAACTTTCTAATAAAACCTAGACTGATCGTAGGTATTGAGGCGGATTTTCCAAAAATTGCCCTCAAGAATCAAATCCGATGTAAAATGCCCGTTGAACTCTTGAGTGCTACCGTCAGGCTCTTGAACAGTATTACTCCATGTTCCGATCGCACGTAATTGGTCGCCTACTGAAATTACCCGATCGACAGTAATGGCCTCGTCGGTCCATCTCAAAAAACTCCGTGCCCTCCGTGTCCTCCGTGCCAGTTCTTCTTCCGATACCGGAGGCATGATGTGACTTTCCCTTTGCCGGGCGAGATGCCAGCGATCTGCTTCAAAAATCTTCACGATCTTTGGGGCAGGTGTTGGGGGCTCGCACGGAGGACACGAAGGTTTAGATTAAGTCACTGGTTATCGCTCGTGCGCCGTCATTCCAATTCCCGGGAATCGGTCGACCGTAGAGCGACCACGTGGAGTTGATCGCCCGGTGAACGAACGGGGAAGACCGAGGAGGGCGGCCAGAGCTGCTCCCGGGTTCGGTTCGAGCCGACGATGCGTGGATCTGGCTTGGTTTTGCTTTTCGTCTGGAAGGAAAGGGTGGGCAGACAAACGAAAATGCGGGAGAGACAAGAGATTATCTTCATTTGAGTAGGTGCAGCAACGTGATTCCCGGTTTTGCTGTGCCGACTTTCTTGGTCGGGCTTCTGCCTCGTTACGGTTTCCCTCTTCGCCGCCTTGCTTGCTTCCGGGGGCGGAAAGGCGGAAAACTCGAAGATACGGGTTTCGCGCGGTAGCGGTTTTAAGATTGCGAGTGTGGTAGCGTTCATAAATTCAGGTGGTTGATAGCTTTTGGATTCAGCCGTTCATCGGCCGCTTGATCGTCCGCTACCTTGTACTAAGGATTTTTCGCCGTCGGGTTTCAGCCAGCCCAAGAAAATCTTTGAAAGGGGTCAGTCAAATTGACTGACCCGTTGAGAGAGCCACAAAATAAACGACCGCTACTCCTGTCCCGCGACTCTTGGCATAAAAATCGTCCCGTCGGGTAGCATCACTACCAAGAATGGTTTCAACGGACTGGGTGTCGCCGAATCTTCGGCACTCTCGCCTGTGATGGAAACATCTTCTTTGGCAATTTCAGACCGCATCAAGCTTCCAAACGAGATACGGTGTCGCATCATTGAGATTGCGACGACGATACCGGCAATAGACACGGACAGCAGGATTAAAACCATATTGTCATAAGTTTGTACGGATTACCGTGCAGGTTGGATGCAGGAACGCGCGACCGGCCAAAGCTGGAACCAGTTCGCACAAGGTAAATTGTCAATTCGCCATCTTTTGCCGCGCGACCTGAAGCTCCGCAGCTTCCGAGGCGAGGGCCCTCACTTCGACGGTTTGACCATAGTCGAGTCCGGGGCAGTTTTTGGCTATCTCCACCGCTTCCTCTAGAGTGTCCACTTGAATGATAAAGAAACCGGCAATCGCCTCCTTGGATTCTGCAAACGGTCCGTCCGTTACCACGTTTCTGCCCGCAACAATTTTGCCGTTATGCTCCAATGGATGCCCACTTTTGAAGGTTCCCTCATTTTTTAGGCGCTCGAACCACGAACTGAATTTGGCGATATTATACTGGATCTCTTCCGGAGAAAGATCTTTAGGCCAGTTGGTGCCTCGGAAGAGCAGCAGGTATTCTGAAGGGGTCGTTTTTGCGGACATGGTCACACGATATTGATTCCTTTGAATAACCGACGAACAAGTTCAGATGATAAGGACAGTTCATGTGATTTTTCTTGCGGCAAAATTGCTCCGGCTAGTCGACTCAAGAGCTTCATGGTATTCAGGGATAAAGAAAGGGAGAGACCTCTCGCCGATGTTTGTGAGGGTCGGATGACACAACAGGGCCAAGAATCGTTTATAGGCGTCTTTGTGGCCCCAGATAGAGAATCGACGCTACAAGGTGGCGTTTTCATCGATCGACAGCCCGGCTTTAGAGTTGCTTCGCGCCTCTGGCCAGCACCATAACCGAAACGTCGTCCAGTCTGAGGGAGCCTCATCACCTTT
>Ga0302326_10019875_pt1 | contig 13842 bp, 8 predicted proteins | sample Palsa_T0_3_FD_202264 | JGI IMG/M metagenome (GOLD analysis project Ga0302326, IMG submission 202264) | Peat permafrost microbial communities from Stordalen Mire near Abisko, Sweden - Palsa_T0_3 | ecosystem: Environmental > Terrestrial > Soil > Palsa > Peat permafrost | place: Sweden: Abisko... | reverse complement strand
CTGGGTTTCGGCGAATATGGCGAAGGCTATGTGCGCATTGCGCTGGTCGAGAACGAACACCGCATTCGCCAAGCCGCGCGTAACGTGAAGAAATTTTTGTCGTCGCACGCCACCGCGCCGCAACTGGAATCAGCAAGATGACGAGACCGCTGCGCGTAGCCATCGCCGGGCTCGGCACTGTGGGGGGCGGCGTCGCGCACGTCCTGCTCACGCGCGGTGCGGAACTCGCGGAACGTGCGGGCCGCCCGCTCGAATGCATCATGGTGTCGGCACGTGAGCGGACGAAGAAACGTGCTGCCGATGTTTCCGGAATTACCTGGTCCGATGACGTCGTTGCGCTCGCCAAAAGCGATGCCGATGTGATTGTGGAATTGATCGGCGGCGAAGATGGGCCGGCGCGCGCGCTCGTCCAATCTGCGCTCGAAGCTGGCAAACATGTCGTCACCGCCAACAAGGCACTTCTCGCCTATCATGGCGCGCAACTCGCCATGCTCGCGGAGGAGCGCGGCGTGGCGTTGCGTTTCGAGGCGGCAGCCGCGGGCGGCATCCCGATCGTGCGAGCGTTGCGCGAGAGCCTGATTGCCTACGGCATTGGCGCGGTGCGCGGCATCCTCAACGGCACCTGCAACTTCATTCTCACGCAGATGGAAGCGAGCGGGAGGCCCTTCGCGGATGTCCTCGCGGAGGCGCAAGCGCTTGGTTACGCCGAAGCCGATCCGACGCTCGACATAGGAGGCGGCGACACCGCGCACAAGCTTGCGCTGCTTGCGAGCCTTGCATTCGGCATCAAACCAGATCTGTCGAACATTACGATCCAGGGCATCGCGCATATCACGCCGGAAGACATCGCGTTCGCGCGGGAGTTCGGCTGCCGGATCAAGCTGCTCGGCATCGCGCGCCAAACACCCCATGGCATCGATCAGCGCGTGCAGCCCGCAATGGTGAAGCTCGGAACGCCGCTCGCCGATATCGAAGGCGCGTTCAACGTCGTTGTGGCCGACGCGGGCGAGGCGGGACCGTTTTTCTTTGAAGGTCGTGGGGCAGGCGAGGCGCCCACGGCGTCTGCCGTCGTGGCGGATTTGGTCGATATCGCCCGCGGTGCCGTCGGCCCCACTTTTGGTCGTCCGGCGCGAAACCTCAAATCCGGGAACCCCGCGCCGGCCGGGTCCCGGCGCTCGGCGTTTTACCTACGCTTCGACGTGCTGGACGTGCCCGGCGTCCTGGCAGAAATCGCGAGCCGGCTCGCCGAAGGCGGGGTTTCCATCGAAAGCATGATCCAGCGCGGCCGAGCGCCCGGCGAGCCGGTGGCGATTGTCATGGTTACCCACGAATGTTCCGAGACGGCGGTGGCGAGCGCCTTGAAGGTCATCGCCGCGTCCGACAAGGTTCTGGGAGACCCGTGCATGATTCCCATGGAAGCGGGCTGACCGGAAAATCCAAAGGTCTCAAGGAGATATCGCATGTCACAACCCATGGACCGCAAGCTCGCGCTCGAAGTCGTGCGCGTCACCGAAGCCGCGGCCATTGCATCCGCCCGGCAGATCGGCCGGGGCGACGAACGCGCGGCCGACCAGGCCGCAGTACAATCGATGCGCGCGGCTCTCAACGAGCTGCCGATCGACGGCACGGTCGTGATAGGCGAGGGCGAACGCGACGAAGCGCCGATGCTGTATATCGGCGAGAAGGTGGGCTCCGGCGGCGTGGCCGTCGATATCGCGCTCGATCCGCTCGAAGGCACGACGCTGACAGCCAAGGCGCTCGCGAATGCGCTCTGCGTCATCGCGGTCGCGGAAAAAGGTTCGCTGCTGCACGCACCCGACACCTATATGGACAAGATCGCAATCGGGCCTGGATATCCCGAAGGCGTCATCGATCTCGATGCAGATCCGATGGAAAACATTCTCGCGATGGCGAAGGCGAAAGGCGTCGATCCTTCCGAGATTACGGCCTGCGTGCTCGATCGTCCGCGCCATGCGGCCATCATCGAAGGTGTGCGCAAGGCGGGCGCGGCCGTGCGGCTGATCACCGACGGCGATATTGCCGGCGTGATCGCGACGACCGATCCCACCACCGGTGTCGACATTTATATAGGGCAGGGCGGCGCGCCAGAAGGCGTTCTGGCGGCGGCGGCGCTGCGTTGCGTCGGCGGACAGATGCAGACGCGGCTCGTGTTCAAGAAGGACGACGAGCGCGCCCGCGCCGAGCGTCTCGGCATCAAGGATTTCAATCGGAAATATTCTCTGATGCATCTCGCATCGGGCGATGTCGTGTTCGCAGCGACGGGCGTGACCGACGGCTCGATGCTGTCGGGCGTACATTCGCACGGCGAATACATCACGACCGAGAGCATCCTGATGCGCTCCGGCACGCGAACCGTGCGCTGGATCAAAGCCCGCCATCTGCGCCGGGATGGCAATCGCTGAGGCGATCAGGCCGGCTGGACCGGCCCTCGGAGTCGCCCGCTCATTTCTCGGGCGGCGCTGGAGCTTGCGCGAAGCAGATGACGAGGCCGCACGTTCGCTCGCGCTGGCGCATGACATTTCACCCATGCTTGCAAGGCTGCTGGCGGCGCGCGGCATCACGGCGGAACAGGCCGTCGATCTTCTCAATCCGACACTAAAGCGATTGTTGCCGGAGCCATTGTCGCTCAAAGACATGGACAAGGCGGTCGCGCGCGCCCGCGCCGCCATCGAGCACGGCGAGAGGATCGCGGTGTTCGGCGATTACGATGTCGACGGTTCCACATCGGCCGCACTCGTCAGCGATTTCTTCTCGGCGATCGGTCGTCCCCCGCGCATCTACATTCCAGACCGAATGACGGAAGGCTATGGACCGAACCCGCGCGCGATGCTGCTGCTGAAAGAAGAAGGTGCAGGCCTCGTCATCACCGTCGATTGCGGGGCTGCCGCGACCGAGGCGCTGACGGCAGCACGTGATGCAGGGCTCGATGTCGTCGTACTCGATCATCACGCGATCGAAACGCTCCCGCCCGCCTTTGCGCAGGTCAATCCCAATCAGCCGGGAGATTCATCCGGGCTCGGGCATCTGTGTGCGGCGGGCGTGACGTTCCTGTTTCTCGTCGCGCTCAACAGAAACCTGCGCGATACGGGCTGGTATGCGAGCAACGGTGTCAGAGAACCGGATTTGCGCGACGCGGTGGATCTCGTGGGCCTCGCGACCGTCTGCGATGTCGTGCCGATCAAAGGCGTCAATCGTGCGTTTGTGCGCACGGCGCTCGGAAATCTTTCGCTCGCAAAACGCCCCGGACTCGCGGCCCTCGCGGCGATCGCGAAAATCGCAGCGCCCTTCACGCCCTATCATTTCGGATTTGCGTTGGGCCCGCGGATCAATGCGGGCGGGCGGGTGGGACGCTGCAGCCTGGGTGTCGAGCTGCTCACCGCTGCGAGCGAAGTCGACGCCATGCCGCTTGCCGCGATGCTCGATCGTCACAATCGCGAAAGACAGGCGCTCGAAGCGGTGATCCTCGAAGAGGCTATCGCCGAAGCCGGCACACAGCACAATGCGCCGTTTTTGTTTGCGTCGGGCGAAGGCTGGCATTCCGGCGTGGTTGGCATCATCGCGGGGCGATTGAAAGAACGCTTCGGCAAGCCGGCCTTCGTGGCGGGGTTCGAGAACGGAATGGGCCGCGGTTCGGCGCGCTCGATCCCCGGCATAGACCTCGGAGCACTTGTGCGCGCGGCGCACGAAAAAGGCCTACTGTCGTCCGGCGGCGGCCACGCGATGGCCGCGGGGTTCTCCCTCTCCCAGGCAATGCTCGAGCCATTTCAGGCCTTCCTTGCCACGCAGTTCGCCGATGCCGGAGGCGCGCTGGCTGCAGCCAACGATCTCATGCTCGATTGCGCGATTTCGGCCTCAGGCGCGACCCTGGGGCTCGCCGAGGAAATCGCCCGGTTGGGACCCTTCGGCGCGGGAAACCCCGAGCCGCTGGCCGTAGCCTCCGATGTCCGGGTGGCGTTCGCAGATATTGTGGGGAAGGGCCATGTCCGCATCCGCTTGCGGGGCGCCGATGGCGGCCAACTTGGCGGAATCGCCTTCCGGGCCGCCGATACGGCCTTGGGAGAGGGCCTGTTGCATTCCCGCGGCGCGCCGCTCCACGTGGCGGGCTACCTCCGGGCCGACAACTGGAACGGTCAGCGGCGAGTGCAGTTTCAGGTGGAAGATGCAGCCCCGGCCGGGGTGTGAACCCACGCTTGCCAAGTCCGCGGCGGCCCATTATAGCCGCCCGTTCCTGCGCCCTTCGTCTATCGGTTAGGACTCAAGATTTTCATTCTTGCAAGAGGGGTTCGACTCCCCTAGGGCGCGCCAAAGTAAGTTGTATCCCATTGATATTATTATGATAATTCTGCTGAATTGCCCCACTGGCAAATTCGGGAGTCGAACCCTGTCGCAATCATACAGACATGATCGGTAAGGTGCGCATGAGGTTCGCAATACTCGTTGTTTCTGGCGCGATTGCGCTGTCATGCTCGGCAACCTCCGCAGTAGGCGGCTGTTCCCCTGAAGCGCTGGCCAAATGCAGAGACACCAACCAACTCATCTGGAACAAGACCTTCGAGGACAGCTTGCGGCGCTTCTTTGGTCATCGCCGCGCCGACTATCTCTACGAAGGCAACCCTCTGGTTTCGGATCAGGCAATTGCTGTTCTCGGTGGGCCTCCGGATGCGCCGCAGCGGATTGGTGATCTCTGGCGCTTCACGGCATGCAGGGCTCACTCTTGTCCCGAGAAGGGCGCTGCGGTGCTGAAGCCGGACGGTGAGCTAGTCGCGGTTGCGATTCTTCACTCCCCGTGCCGCGAACTTGGTCGCCGCATGGATTGCTCTTCCCATTGGACATTGTCGATTTTCATCCATCCATCGAGCCGGTCCACTATGGTGATCGAGAATCTTTCGGAGTGGGGCAAAGCGGAGGTCGACGCGGAGTACCATCCACAAGGTCTTCCAGTTGATCAGCTGGACGGCATTGAGGTCATCAAACTCTAGAGCGGAAGAACGAGCGGTTTGTGCGTATGACCAATGCGCGCCACAAAACCAATGGTGCTGACGATGAACCGATTGCTTTTCATGTGTGCAGCCTTCGCGCTAGCCGCCTGCGCAGCGCCGACACACGTACCATTCAGGACCGTCGAACGAGCCCCGATCCCGGGGTCCGTATTCCGAGATTGCGATGACGTTTGCCCCGAAATGGTGATGTTACCGCAGGGGAGCTTCACAATGGGCTCACCGGACAGCGATCAGGACCGATCTTCCGCCGAAGTTCCGCAACACAGGGTCTCGATTTCCTATCCGCTAGCCGTCGGCAAATACGATGTGACGCGTGGCGAATATGCGGCATATGTGAAAGCAACGGGTCATGCCGACGGGAGCCCTTGCGGTACCGAAGCAATACCCGGCTACGCAAAATTTGACAAAGACTCGGACCATAACTGGCATAGCCCCGGCTTCGACCAAACCGTTCGCGATCCGGTCGTCTGCGTGAGCTGGGACGACGCGCAAGCCTACGTGCAATGGCTGAGCGAGAAAACGGGCCGCACATACCGCCTGTTGTCGGAATCCGAATATGAGTATGCCGCCCGAGCAGGCACGACGACGACGCGTTATTGGGGCGAACATGCGAGCAATCAATGCGCCTATGCTAATGGCGGCGATCAAGCATTGGATCGCTCTTTCGTCACGAAAACTGTATTTACTTTCGCAGATTGCACCGATGGTTACGTCTTCACCTCACCAGTGGGCTCATTTCCGCCTAACGCCTTCGGCCTTTACGACATGCTCGGTGACGCGCATTCGTGGACCCAGGATTGTTGGAACGAGACCTACTCTGGCGCGCCTACGGACGGCAGTTCTTGGCAAATCGGCGACTGCAGCCAGCGCATACTGCGGGGAGGTGACTGGGACAGCACTCCTCCGAACCTCCGCTCGGCCGCTCGCCTAATGGACACTACGTCCGACCACCTCAACGGCTTTGGGTTCCGAATGGCCAGAACATTTTAGATGTGTAAGTTGAGAATTCTGCGCCGAGCGCCTCATATGCAATCCGGTGGGACATCCGCCTAGAAAGCATTGAAAAGCACTGGGAGACTCGATTGTCCCACTTTTGGCTAACCCGTTGATTTTCCTGAATTGAGCAACTCCCCTAGGGCGCGCCATCCACGTATAGAACTGCGAACTTCGTCACTGAGTGCTTGCGCTGTTATTGCGGAAGCAATCGCCGCCTTTGGGCCGGATATGACGGCGGTTTCTCTGTCGACCGCGATGCTCGCCGCCTGTTGGCGCGACAGCGCTCGGCACAACGCTGGAGCGTCGGTCTCCATCAAACTCAGATGACGGATGCATTCTTCGCACTCGGTCTCCAAAGAGCCGAGATTGCAACGGAACGACGAGAACGATTATTTGTCGCTGTACCACAGAAGCGGCGAGGACTTGGCCCGGTTGGTCAATTTGGCGTGCATGACGCCGGCGCTGTCGTAATCGCCGTCGATGACGAGGGCCCGGCCGACGAACAGTTCAATCGTGCGGTCAGCCGCGTCCGCCGCGGAATTGTCGACCATCACGATTTTGCCTGTGCGGGTCTTGAGGCTGATCATATTTCCGTTGATCGCGACCGCCGTTCCATAAATTTCGTGACCGGAAACGCGCGGCATGGGCGTACTCCTTCTGAGCGCGACGCTGGACGGGGAATTGAGTCCAAGGATCGCCAGATTGTCTCCGCCCCACACATAGACTTTTCCGTTGGCGACGACGGGCACGACATTTGAGTTCTCCCCGACATTAGGCCATGTGCCCGCAACCGAGGACCAGATCGTCGTGCTGTCGGCGGCGTTAAACGCATAAAGCGTGATGTTGCCCTCGGTCGTCGTCGGACGCGAGAGCGCCCAGATGATCGCGGTCTGCGCCTCAGTTCCATTCGAGGAGACCGCAGTGAAGAATCCGCGATCCTGGCCGGAATCAAGCGGAACCGATTGGCTCTCCTGGACCAGACCTACGGTGGGCGTCGTCTGCAGTTTCCACACTTCTTCCGTCACGTCGCCGCTGGACACCACGCGACCGATGCCGTCGGAACCCGTGAAATAGGATTGCCCGCACCAGCACCCCCCGATCGTATATTCACCCACGACATTGTCCGGTGCGGTGAGCGTGTGCCCGCCCATATTGTTACGGTTGAGCAGATACATGATGCCGCTCTTGCCGGCTGCAACCGCGAGGCTTGCATATTTGCCGGGCTGCGGGGGCAGAAGCGTGATTCCGCCAGCGCCGAAATCCCAATCCGTATTGTCCAGAGTGTTGGCCTCATGCGGCGTGAAGATGTCCTTGATCTCCGCGAGATCGCCTTCCATCTTGACCGCGCTCTCCTGGATATTGCTGGGCGGCGCGTAGGTGCCGGGCTGCGAATTTCCCGTCACGAAAAACAGATCGCCCGCCGTGTCCGCCGCGATGCCGGTTTGCGACATCCAGATCGAGGTCAGATAACAGGTTCCCGTTTGATAGCGGTTGCAGGTGCCGCTCTTGCCCGCACGCGTATTCGTGACTTCGTTCTTCGTCATCGGCGCCAGCGTCGTTGCGCTCCAGCCCAACAGCCAGCCGCGCGAAGTCGTTTGCGCCAGGTCGGAGAAACTGCCGAAGCCTGCGTAGATCTTCCCGTTGGCTTCCAGAAGTGCTGGACGCTGTCTCTGTACCAAAGCCTGGAACTGAACCACCTGGCCGCTGACCAGCTTGGTAGACCCCGCGACGACAACCGACGGCACCATGTCGGTGAGCGTGCTGAGGTTCAATTTGTGCAGACGATAGACCGGCAGATTGTTTTCGTAGGTGCAGGTGAGCACAAACATCGCATTTTGCGTCGTGTCGATCACGGGGGTCGACGGCACACCGACTTGAACCGGGATGGGGAAAATCGTCTTTGGCGGCGGAGTGCCGAGATTCACCGACAGGAGTTTCTGTCCGCTTGTCGCGTCGAACGCTTCGACGTTATCCGCATTGGTCCCGAGATACACGACATCGTGCGTGCCCCCGGCAATGCTCACGCCTTGAACGATAAGGGGCTGTGTTCCGATGCTTCCGGTCGCAACCACATTCGCCAGAATGCCGAATGTCCCGCCGGCGACGCTGGCGGGGGTGAGGACCGTCTCATTGGGGTTCCAGCCCGTCCGGAAATTGTCATAGTGGTAGGTCGTCACGTTGATCGCGGACGCACTGCAGATCCACAGCGAAGACAGCGCCATTGCCGAAAGCACGACGCGCGCGAACGGTGAATACAATCCGGCCATGCTCAGACACTCCCCGATGTGACAAATGCGGCAAACCCATCGGCGCCCAGGTCGGCGTTTGCGGCGATGCGCAATGTCCCCGGTGTCCAAAAAGCATTCCTGCCAAAACGCTACGCAGATTGCGAGATGTTCGCAAGCAGTCCGGTCCAATCCCATTCGCGGCCACTGGAAACGGCGCCAGTTTTGCGTACCGGACTTCTCGCTAACATGTCAAGTTCATTGGACAATTTGGAAATTTGGCACTTGCCCAGAAGCTCCTGGTTCCCCAACCAGGCCAAGTTAGTGGGAATGCTTCCAATCACGGATCACAAGTAAAATCCAGTTCGCAGTTTCATCCTGCCCGGCGGGGCCAATCTACGCGGCGACTGCCGCCGAACCGCGTTTTCGAATTTTCCGAGCATGTCTTGGATGAATCGGGGGATCGGATGTTGTTTTCTCCCGATCGGCCCCGCCGCAACATTTGGGTTCTCAATTCCGTCCGGTAGGCGGTTTCAATCGAACGAGCCGTGGCGCCGTCAATGCTAATGCGATTTCACGAACCGGATGATGTCCTCGCGCAGCGTCGTCTTCCACCGAAAGCCCGGGACGATCGACGGATAATTCCGATGCGGCCCACGCCGGGATATGTGGCGACGTCGACGGGGCTGTCGAACGATTTCAGGCGCGCAGCGAGCGGTGCCCTCGGCTGCCCCAATGGTCGCGGTTGATCCGATTTATTCGTTGGAAAATTTGGACATTTGACGATTCTGTCAATGCGGAATTACGTCGAGGGTGCGCCGGACGCGGCCTCTGGCGCTTGCGAGTCTTACTTGCCTAGAATGCTCTTAAATGATCGTAGGTGACGGTCTTCGTTAACGGTGGACATTGGGCGCGGCCTTTTTCGGGCCTCTCGGCGGCGCATGGGGGAATAAATCCTGTCTGACAACAGAAATCATCTTCTCGGCCGGTTTGACGAGGTTCTGGCGGAAAAGCCCAAGGTGGTCATTCAGCCCCACGAAGTCGGAAAGCTGTACGATCTCTGGCACGCCTACCCCAAGGGATGCGACGTTGTATTGGCGCCGGGAGAATTTTCCTTGCGAAGAACCGTTTACCTCAACCCCGGCACGCGCATTCGGGGCAGCGGCAGGGGCGTCACGACACTGATCCTTGAGCCCGGCAGCACCTGCCACATGTTCACGAATGTTGTCAGTCAGCGCGGCTCGCACAATTTCGGTGTCGGCAACATGAGCATTGTGGGAAATGGAGATCTACAAATCAAACGCGATGGAGATTCTGCGATCACGTTTGCCTGCGCCTTTTATTTCGCCAACGCTTATTCGATCATTGCCGAAGAGATCGATTTTTTCGACATTCGACAAACCGCGCTCCATTTCAACAATTGCGTGAATGTTGTTGTCGAATCCGTCACCTGCCGCCGCCTGGGATGGAGCGGCATTTCGACCAGCAATGCGTCGAATATCTACATCAGACGGACTCTGATCGAGGACGCGGGACGCGATATCAAGCATTCAGGCATTCACATCGATGGCGGGGTTGGCGTCTTCATCGATGCGCAGGTCAGAGACACGACGGGCAACGGAATCATGCTCGATTCCAACTACTCTCTGTTGCAGGGTTGCGTGGTGCATGGCGACGTCGAGGGATGCCTGAAAGGCGTATCGCTGTCCGGATTCAGGGACAGGCCGATACAAGAAGTCGTCATCCGCGGCAGCTATTGCCGGAACAGGGAAGTCGGCGTCATGATTTCGAATTCCGCCAACGTCGCCGTGATCGGCGCGCAAATTGAAGAAAATACCGACTGTGGAATCCTCATAACGGGCAAGTCTGGCGGCAAGAACTGCATTATTTCAGAGTGCAGGATTCTCAATAACGGCACACCGATCCGACAGACCGTGTCCGAGAAGCTTTGCTACTTTCCCGAACCGCACGACACCGAGGCGCTGTTCGACTCCGACATCAACGTAGGCGCACTGCGCCAGTTTTCAGTCGAGGAGGTACGGAACGCTCGGGGCACGCCGTGGTTCGCAATGAATGCCCCGAAGGGGACGCAAGAAGCCGAGGGAACGACGAATCCAGGGGCGGACCCGTCCGGCAAGTCGCTTGAAGAATCTCCGACCATGCAGGCGATCCGCACAGGGTCTAAGCTCGATCCGACCCTCATGAAGGATTTCAAGGTTCGGGCCGCTCAGAACCCCCAATTCTACATCGCGCGTATCGCCGCACTTCAATTGCATCTCGCAAATGCCGACCGCCTGGACGACAGAACGGGTAAATATATATCCGATCTAAAACGTCAGCTTGAGGCTATGTTGCCGGATGAGAGCAGCGATGACGAATTCGACGTTCCGCTCAAGTTTCGAAGGGGAGCAAACAAAAACAATCAAAAGGCCTCCATCGATTCTGCAGTCACGATGATCTCGGAGATCGCCCAGGAATTGGGTATAGACGATCTCTCCAGCGCGAGTGTCCTGGACATCGGCTGCGGCGTGAAGTTCACCCAAGCCTTCTACGGACGCAAGGTTCCGGTGAAACGCTATCACGGAGTCGAAGTGAACGCCGACATGATCGAATTCCTGTCGTCGAACGTGAAAGACGAGAAGTTTTCCTACAAGCTGATCAAGGCCTACAATGCGTTCTACCACCGGGCCGGAAAGCCGCTCTCGGCGGATGCCGACATTGGCGTAGCCGGCGAGACATTCGATGTGGTCTGTCTGTTCTCCGTATTCACGCATCTTGCGCCGCCGGATTTTCGGGTGATGCTGGAGTTGGCGCGGAAGTTCATCTCGCCCACGGGAACATTCATCTTCACGGCGTTCATCGACGACACGATACCCGACGTCTTCAAGGATTCCGACCCGTCGCAGCCGTTGCTGATGGCGCTCTATAAGGAGAGCACAGTGCGAGAATTTGCGGCCGCCGCCGGCTGGTCGATCAAGCGCATTTTCCTCAGGCGCTTGCAGCATTGGGTCGTCTGCAAGCCGGCGTAAAGCCAAATTCAAGACACCGGTTGCAATTGGCCACCCCAGCGTTATCAATTCGAAGGGCGTGGATTGCGCGGCGCGTGCAAACTCGTGCTTCGATGCGTTGAGATCGGGAATCCGAGCGATGAGTGAAATCGAGCTGGAAGACGCCATCGCGCGCATGGAGCGCAACCGTGTGTGTCGCTGGCCGGGACGCGGCGCTGCAAACCGGCTGGAGCCGGAATGCTGGCCGGAAATGAACCCCGGCTTCCGTCTCGATCCGGGTTCGACGGTCTTCACGATCGGCAGTTGCTTCGCCAGGAATGTCGAGAGGCATCTTGCCAATCTCGGCTTCGACATTCCGATGCAGCGCCATCTCGAAGAAAACACCACGCTGCCGCTGCACGGGGATTATGAACTCGTCACCAAATATACACCGGCATCGATCTATCAGGAGCTAGCCTGGACGAAGCGCATCCGGGATCGTGACGGCGTCATCACTGACGAGGACATCGAGCCGTTTCTGCTCGATCTCGGCGACGGCCGGTTCACCGATCTCCAGCGCTCATTCCAGGGCGAATTCGGCACCGGTCGTGCCGACTTGCTGGCCTTGCGTCGCACGCTCTACGGACTCTTCGAAAATGCGTTCTCCTGCGACGTTGTCATCATCACGCTGGGTTTGATCGAGTGCTGGCTGGACCGTAAGACGGGCCAGTATGTCGAATTCAGCGAGCATTTCAGGAAGCACAACGCGAACAACCGCTTTGTGTTCAAGCGACTGAATTTTCAGGAGACGTACGACCTCACGAAGCAAAGCATCGATCTGGTTGGCGCGAACGGCAACGCGAACGTCCTCCTGACCGTGTCTCCCGTGCCTTTGACGCGTACCTTTACGGAAGATGACGTGATCGTTGCCAACATGCATTCGAAGAGCGTATTGCGCGCCGTGGCCGGCCGCATCGCTGAGGAACATCCGAATGTCGACTACCTCCCGGCCTATGAAACGGTTATGCTCACCAAGCAAGCCGCTATCTGGTCCGGCGACCTCAGGCACATCGAACCGGATTTTGTCGGCCGCATCATGAGCAATCTGTGCGGGCGGTACCTCGCGGAGACGGATAGCCGTCCGGAAATGGCCCTGTATGCACAAAGATTGCGACTCACGGGTCTCGTGAAGCAGGGCCGGTTCGACGATGCGCGCGAAATACTCGACCTGTTGCCGGAGGACGGCCCGGCCGCCGGCGCGGGTTGGCAATATGTCCTCGCGCTTGCCAAGCTATACCTTCATTGCGGCCAGCGGGACAAAGCTCTGGCAATCGTCTCGAAGCTGCGGGACCGTGCAGCCGAGTTCGGCGAGGAGGCCTGCGTGGTGCTGCTGGGTTGTGCCTCGATTTTCGAGGCGCTGGGCGACACGGACGCATTGGCCGGCGCCAGAGCACTGGCGTTTGCAAAGCTGCGCGATCCCATGCTTGTGAAATCGATGATCCGCAGGTCCGTCACGTCCGGCGAGTTGGATACGACACGGCGGCTTATCGACCACGTCGAAAACCGCCTGGCCGACAATATCGATCTTCTCAATTTTGCGGCACAGACTTGCTACGCGATCGAGGATTTCGACTCTGCGGAGCGCATCTGCCGTGCGGCGCTCGAGTCTCAGCCTCAAAATGCGGAAATGCTGGCGCGGCTCGGCTATGTCCTTTCGCGTCGAGAACGGTCCGAGGAGGCCGTCGTCGTTCTCGAGCGCGCGTTGACGCAATCCCCGACGAATACGCGTATTCTCGAGACCCTGATTCAGATTCAGATGAAATTGAAACGCCTCGACCAGGCGGAGCGATGCGCGCGCATGCTCATTTCCGCCGCGCCGCTCAATCCAGCCGCCCACTCCTTTCTGGCCAGCGCGCTCAAACGGGCCGCCCGCCCACAGGAAGCCCTCGCATCGGCCAGGCGCGCGGTAGAATTGGACCCGCACAATGATAGATACCGCCGCTATGCCGACGACCTGGCAGCATCTGTCGCGGACAATGGCGACTCCGTCCGATCGAGGTCGAAGCGATTTTAGACCTGCCAGGTTTGCGCCACGAGGCCCTTGCGGAGCCGCGTTAGGTCCTATGTTTGTTCCCGCAACCGGAACCGTCGCATGACAACAAATCCGATCAATCCTCAAGACGCATCTCTCGCGGCGCTGCTGCGCGCATCGCGGCGCGCCGTCGTGTTCACGGGTGCGGGCATCTCCACCGAATCCGGCATTCCGGATTTTCGTTCGCCGGGCGGGATCTGGACGCGTATGGCGCCGATCGATTTCCAGGATTTCGTCGCCTCAGCCGAGATGCGCAAGGAAGCGTGGCGCCGTCGCTTCGCGATGGAAGAAACATTCGCGAGCGTGAAGCCGAATGCGGGCCACATGGCGGTCGCCGAACTCGTCAGCTGGGGGCGCGTCTCGCATGTGATCACGCAGAACATCGACAATTTGCATCAGGACTCCGGCGTGCCGGAAGGGCAGGTGATCGAACTGCACGGCAATACCCGCTATGCCAAATGTCTCGACTGCGGCGCGCGGATGGAACTCGAACCAATCCGTGCATATTTTGAGGCGAAGGG
>Ga0302326_10019874_pt1 | contig 13842 bp, 11 predicted proteins | sample Palsa_T0_3_FD_202264 | JGI IMG/M metagenome (GOLD analysis project Ga0302326, IMG submission 202264) | Peat permafrost microbial communities from Stordalen Mire near Abisko, Sweden - Palsa_T0_3 | ecosystem: Environmental > Terrestrial > Soil > Palsa > Peat permafrost | place: Sweden: Abisko... | reverse complement strand
ACCTGCCTCGTCCAGCCACCTTGTTCCTGGCGAATATGCGATAGAGAAAAGGAGTATTTGAAAGGTGGTTGACCGCCCGCATCCGTAGGCGGGGCAAACTTTGAGTTGGGGTTCTCCCCATCTAAGAGCGCATTCTTCGGAGCTGGCTCCGTCTCGTTGGGCAGGTGATGGTCCGGCGACCGCGGCACCGCCTCCTGCGCCTGTGCAATCTGCATACCCGACGCAGCCGCGGCCGCAATCATTGCCGAACCCGTCCCCAAAAATCTACGCCTGCTCACCTTAGACTCTACTGAATCTGACATCGTCCGGATTTCCCTCTCATTCTTGTAAGTGTTGCTCCTTCCGACAACGGTTCCGGAAACTCCCTCGCGTACCGAAGGCGCCTCTCACCGCGATCTGCGCGGAACAGGGTCGCCGTTCGTCTCTCAACTTCGGCAGCCTGCACGCTTGAAGGAACGTTCCACGGCCTCACGACTACCTGGAAAATGATCGCGACAAACCTATGATATTCCCTGTCTGCCGGGGCACTTGTCTTTTCACAGATTTCATCGGCAGGCACCGATCGGAATGCAGATGGAGCCTGCACTGCGCCTTATGAAAAGTCCCCAATTGGTCTCGCCTCAACGCCGAGAGTCCCATTTGCGGAATGCTCCGTGGCGGCCCGGAATCGGGATGCGCTCCGTCTTCTGAGAAAGGGGGTGTGTGATTCGCGGGAACGCATCCCGATCTGGCCCTCGACAAGGCTGGCGTCAACTCGACCTCCCCGCTGTGGTTCAAGCCCTCTTGGTTTCAGTCGATAACCAGGAGACGCGGGAATCGGCTCACGAAGCGCCCTTCAGCCGGCTCCCTGCAATGGTGGCGAACTGCAGCCGCCGGAGGAGCCAGACCTGGAACAACTTCGCGTCCGTCCGGTCGGCAATTTGCCGAGGATCCTCAATGAATTGTAGATAGCGGAGGACGCCGCGCAGCAAGGGAAGAGGGAATGCAACTATGATCTGGAAACGATTCGGACTGGAGTTCCTGCTCATCGTCGGCTTCGCGCTGGTGATGGCGGTCGCCACCGCGACTGGAATTTTGTCGGTCGAACGCAATATCTCCGCCAAGCAACAGAGCGTTCTGGTCGCAGTCGATGCGCATCGCGCGCTGCTCGCTACCCGGCTCACCATGTTGCAACAGCGGGAGCAGGCAACATCGCGCGCTTATTTCCTCCAGCCCTCGGCAGATGCCCTGAAACGTTACCGAGATTCGCGAACCATGTTTGACGCGACCTACGGCGAACTCGCGGCCTCGACTACCGACACGGAAGGTACGGCTCTGCTGGTCAAAGCCAAGCAGCTTTGCGACCAGGGCGCCGATCAGTTGGCGCAAATGATGACACTTGAGGTCGCGGGACAACATGCGCAGGTCCTCGACGGTCTCACCAAGTCGGTCGCCCTCAGCACGAGCATCCGTACCGCCATTGACGACTTTGCAGCATACGCTCTCCATCAAGTCGATTCGCGGCGCGACGGCCAGTTGCAAGAAGCGGACCGCGGAATCTGGTATTCGATCTCCGGCCTGATTTTGGGCTTTGTATTGGCCGGTTGTACTGCGCTGCTTACCATCCGCATTGTCAGCAGCCGGGTAAAAAGGGCTCAAATCGCATTGGACGCAGTGGCTAACAAGGATTTATCGGGCAACGAAATTGAAGTGCTGACGGGCGATGCGTTGGGACAGATGATGCAATCCGTCAACCAGATGAAACGAAACCTAAGCGGAGTGGTGGGCGAACTCAGTGACGTAGCGGGGCATGTGGCCGCGGCTGCGACCGAACTAGCCGCCACAGCTCGCGAAAGCGCCCACGGGGCCGACGAAGAACGTACCCAGACCGAGCAAGTGGCGGCCGCTTTGACGCAGATGGCACACACCGTTTCGCTGGTTGCGAATCACGCGAATCAGGTCTCGCAGTCGGCTGCCAATGCCGCTTCCGCCACGCGCCACGGGGACGAGGCAGTCACGATGGCCTCCAGAAAAATGCAGGAAATCTCTCAACAATCCGATGCAGTAACTTCCAGCGTTCAGCAACTGGCTCGGCATTCCGCCGATATCGGGCAGGCGGTGCAACTGATTGAAGCGATCGCCAAGCAAACCAACCTGCTAGCGCTCAATGCGGCTATTGAAGCGGCCCGCGCCGGAGAACAGGGCAAAGGCTTCGCTGTTGTGGCCGGCGAAGTACGGCGCCTTGCTGAAAGAACCGCAAGCGCCACCCGCGAGATCGATACGATCATAGAGGCTGAGCAATCGCAGACCAGGCGAGTCATTGGCGATATGCTCTCCTTTAGCGCGCATGTCGCTGACGGAGTTTCGCTGACGGACAAGACCCGTACTTCCCTGGCAACAATCCTCACATCGGTCCAGGAGGTGGAGTCGATGACCGCGCAAATCGCGATAGCAACCTCACAACAGGCGACCACGACTGAAGAACTGAATCGCAATTTGCACCGCATCGCTGAGATAGTCTCGGCCTCGGCATTCTCGGCTCACCAATCCTCCGAAGCTTGCAGTGAGATGAGCAAGATGTCGGAGAGAATGAACGCTCAATTGGCCGACTTCCGGCTGGCATGAATGCCAGCGGTGTGACAGGGAAGCGGCTCGTGACTGATCACGCCTGGAGCAATGGACTTTGCCGCAGATCAATTGTAGGATGGCACCCGATTCTGCTCAACTAATCGCTTTTCTGCTTGGAAGTTCGGCATTTGTCGCAACGCCAAGTCCGGAGACTCTTGAGGACCGGTCTCAATTGCCCTCGAAAACCTTGTTGTTGATCCAGGAGGCTTTCGCCGCTACAAATTCACCGGGAAATTCGTTGAATTCTAGAAATGCTGTAAGCTATTGGAAAAAATGGTCGGGGAGAGAGGATTCGAACCTCCGACCCCCTGGTCCCGAACCAGGTGCTCTACCAGGCTGAGCCACTCCCCGAACTTGGGTTGCGATAGCCGCGCACTCTCCTGCTCTGGCCTGGTCGGTATCGGCAAGGAAGCACGCGCTCGTTTGAGTGTACCAGAAATTACCGATGCTTCGCCCGCCCAGCCACCCGCTCGGGGGACCGGAATTTGGCAATCCAATGCCTTCGCCGCATATCATCGACCTATGACGCCTCGAGAACAGCTCCATTTCGGCACAGTTTGCATCCTCGACGGCGGCATGGCCTCGGAGCTCGAATTTCTCGGCTCAAATATCAGCGGCCCGCTGTGGTCGGCGCACGTTCTAGAGGAGGCGCCGGAAAAGGTGATCGCAGTGCATCGCGCTTACCTCGAAGCCGGCGCTCAAATCCTGCTAACCGCCAGTTACCAGGTTTCGCGCATGGGCTACGCCGAGTTCGGCCTCGATCCATCTCGCGCCGATGCCGCCCTGCTGCATTCCGTAGGGCTCGCCTGCGCCGCCCGCGCTGAATTTCCAGAGCGATCCATCCTCGTCGCAGCTTCGCTGGGCCCTTACGGCGCAGCGCTCCACAACGGCTCCGAATATCACGGTAAGTACGACTGCTCCTTCAACGATCTTGTCCGATTTCACCAGGAAAGAATCGCAGTTCTGGCGGAAAGCCAAGCCGATCTTCTAGCCTTCGAAACGCTGCCTTCGCTTGAAGAAGCTCGCGCCATCGGCCAAGCCCTCGAACCTTGGCCGAATCTCGCCGCCTGGTTCACCTTTGTCTGCCCGGATTATCGGGCCGTTGACCTTCAGGTAGCCCACGGAGAAGCTCTCCACGACTGCGCTGCGCTCGCCGCCGGTTTTCCGCAAACCATCGCTGTCGGAGTCAACTGCACGCAGCCCACCTGGATCCCCAGCCTAATCGCCGAGCTGCGCCAAGCCTCTGCAAAGCCGATCGTCGTCTACCCCAACTCGGGCGAAGATTGGGATGCCGAAGCCCGTTGCTGGACAGGACAAAGCGATGCCGCCGAATTCGGCCAGCAAGCTCAGCAATGGTTCGCCTCAGGCGCGCAGCTCGTCGGTGGATGCTGCCGCACCCGGCCGGAGCATGTTCGTCAGATAGCGGCAGTCGCACGGGAAAGCTTTATCGTTCCTGCAAGCTGACCGGGTGCGCGAGTAGTTGCTTGGCAATTGTCATCAACTGCATATTCGAAGTGCCTTCGTAAATCTTTCCGATCTTCGCATCGCGGAAATACTTCTCAGCCGGATAATCCCGCACATAGCCGTTGCCGCCAAAGATCTCCACGCACTGGCTCGCGACCCGCTCCGCCACCTGCGAAACGAAATACTTGGTCATCGCCGCCTCGGTCACAAACGGCAGCCCCGCGTCCTTACGCCGTGCCGCGTTGTAGACCATCAGCCGTGCGGCTTCGATCTCCGTAGCCATCTCGGCCAGCGTGAACTGCACTGCCTGAAACTCCGCGATAGCCTTGCCAAACTGCTTCCGTTGCTGCGCATACCGCGCCGCGTGATTCCACGCCCCCTGCGCCAGCCCCAGCATCTGCGCGCCAATCCCAATGCGCCCCTCGTTCAGCACCTCGATGGCAATCTTGTAGCCCTTGCCTTCCTCGCCAAAGAGATTTTCCGCCGGCACTTCGCAATCTTCCAGAATCACCTCGCAGGTACTCGAAGCACGTATCCCCAGCTTGTCCTCCTTGCGCCCAACGGTGAGACCCGCAGTCCCAGCCTCAACCAGAAAAGCCGTAATCCCCTTATATCCAGCCTGGGGATTGAGATTCGCGAATACCAGAAAGACTCCGGCCTCACGCGCATTGCTGATCCACAGCTTGCGTCCGTTAAGCCGATATCCGGCATCTGTTCGCACCGCGCGCGTCTCCATCGCAAAGGCGTCCGATCCCGACCCTGCCTCGCTCAGCGCATACGAGCAGATCATTCCTCCCGCCAGCTTGGGCAGCCACTCGCGCCGCTGCATCTCTGTGCCCCAGCGCAGAAAAGAGTTCACGCAGAGCGTGTTCTGAATATCGACCACCAGCCCCACCGAAGCGTCCACCGCCGACAAAGCCTCGACTGCAAGAATGGCTTCAAAGAAACTTCCGCCTGAGCCGCCCAACGCTTCGGGAACCTCAATCCCCATCAACCCCAGCTCAGCCAGTTGCGCAATCAACCCCGGCGCAAACTGCTGCGCCTCATCCATTGCTCGCACCTGCGGCGCAATCACCTCTGAGGCAAAGCGCCGCACGCTCGATTGCAGCAGCAGTTCGTCTTCGCTCAGCTCGGTAAGTGAGCGCCCTGCGGACGATGATTTAGATACGGCCTCTATTTGCGGCGATGACAAGAAAAACCTCCAAATTGCCTTCAAGAACAGCCAAGGCTACCAGAGACAGCCCATATTTCACCAGTTGCCGGTCGGACACCGCTGCGATCCGAACCGCAAGTGGCTGAACACACGAGACTTCAAGCACTCATTACGAACGTGCAAAAATGGAGAAGTAAAGGAAAAACATGCGTCCTCACTGTCCCCGCTTTCCCCTCGCCGTTGTGCCCGCCCTTGTTGCCTTCTTGCTCTTTAGCCACTCAACCCAAGGAAACGCGCAACGTCTGCCGCAAACGGTCAAGCCCGAGCACTACACGCTGACGCTCGCGCCAGACCTCAAAGCCGCCACCTTCACCGGCCGCGAGACGATCGATGTGGTCATCGATCAGCCGGTCGACGTCATCACTCTCAACTCCGCCGAGATCAAATTCGAGAGCGTCACCACCACGCTCGACGGGAAGTCGCTGACCGCAAAAGTCTCTGAAGACGCGGACAAACAGCAAGCCACCTTCGATTTCGGCCAGAAACTGCCCGCAGGCAAGCTCACGCTCGAGATTCGCTACACCGGCATCCTCAACAACGAGCTGCGCGGCTTCTATCTCTCCAAGACCGCCAAGCGCAACTACGCCGTAACGCAATTCGAATCCACCGACGCCCGCCGCGCCTTCCCCAGCTTCGATGAGCCGGCCTTCAAAGCCACCTTCGCCGTTACTTTAATCGTCGATAAGGGCGACACCGCCATCTCCAACACCAACATCGTCCACGACGAGCCGCAATCGGACGCAAAACACGCCATCACCTTCGCCACCACGCCCAAAATGTCCACGTATCTAGTCGTCTTCCTGGTAGGCGACTTCCAATGCCTCTCCGGCTCCAGCGACGGCGTTCCCATTCGCGCCTGCGCCACGCCCAACCAGGTGCAATACGGAGCCTTCGCTCTTAAAACCGCCGAATACGTCCTGCATTACTACAACAATTACTTCGGCATCAAGTACCCCATGCCCAAGCTCGACATGATCGGCATCCCCGACTTCGAAGCCGGAGCTATGGAAAACTTCGGCGCCATCACCTATCGCGAATCCGACATGCTTCTCGATTCCAGCCACGCCTCCGTGGGCGCCGAGCGCCGCGTTGGCCTCGTCGTAGCGCATGAAATGGCCCATCAATGGTTCGGCGATATGGTCACGCTCGAATGGTGGGACAACACCTGGCTTAACGAAGGCTTCGCCACATGGATGGAAGCCAAGCCCCTCGAAGCCTGGAAGCCCGAATGGAACATGACCCAGGAAGTGGCCAACGACAACCAGGGCACGCTCAACCTCGACGCCCAGCGCATCACTCGCACTATCCGCGCCAAGGCCGACACGCCCGACGAAATCAACGAAATGTTCGACGGCATAAGTTACGGCAAAGCCGGAGCCATGTTGCTCATGGTCGAAAACTATCTCGGCAAAGAAACCTTTCGCCAGGGAGTGCATAAGTACCTCGCCGCCCACTTATACGGCAACGCCACCGCGGAAGACTTCTGGAACACGCAGGCCGAAGTCAGCCACAAGCCGGTCGACAAGATCATGGACAGCCTGGTCTCCCAGCCCGGCGTGCCCATGCTGACCTTCGGCCAGCCTTCCGGATCGAGCGTTCTCGTATCGCAGGACCGATTCTTCCTCAACTCCAAAGCAGATCCCGGCGCCTCCCAGGCCTGGACCCTCCCCGTCTGCTTCAAGACCGCCGGCAGCGAGCACTGCGAAGTCCTCAGCGCTGCGCATCAATCCCTGCCAGCCTCTTCATCGCCTTTTCTCTTCGCCAATGCCGAGGGCAAAGGCTACTATCGCAGCAGCTATGCTGGCCCGGTCTACAATCAGCTTCTTCCCCACGTCGAAACCGACCTCGCGCCTGAAGAACGCATCAGCCTCCTCGGCGATCAATGGGCGCTCACCCACTCCGGCAAAGCCAGTGTCGAAAGCTATCTTGACCTCGTAGCCGCCATCCGTAATGACACCTCCGCCGAGGTTATCAGCCAGGCCGCCGCTAGCCTCCATACCATCGACACCCAGATCGCCGGCGACTCGACGGAGCGAGATGAGTTCTCCTCCTGGGTCCGCAAAAACTTCGCCGCGGCCTACAGAAATCTCGGCGCTCCACAAGCAAATGATGCGCCCGGCAAGCGCGAACTGCGCGCAGAGCTGCTCACGCTGGTCGCTGGCCTGGGCAAGGATGAGGCAGCAATTGCGGAAGCCAAATCCATCACCGCCCGCAGCCTCGCCGATCCCTCCAGTGTCGATCCCACCGTCGCCATCGCCGCGCTCAATATTGCCGCGCGCAATGGCGACGATGCGCTCTTCAATCAATTGCAGAAGACCAGCGAAGAAGCGGTCAATCCGCAGCAGCGCGCCACTGCTCTTCGTGCGCTCACGCTCTTCACCAATCCTGCACTTGAGAAGCGCGCCCTTGAATACGCCGTCTCAGGCAAGGTTCGGAATCAGGATGCAGCCGGGTTTCTCGCCGTTGAGTTACGCAACCGCGACACACAGGACGTAGCTTGGCAATTTGTCCAACAGAACTGGGATCAGGTCAAAGCCCAGCTGACAACCTTCAGTGGCGCTGATCTCATTGGTGCCACAGGCGGCTTTTGCAGTGCGGAGAGCGCTGCGCAAGTGACCAGCTTCTTCAGCTCTCACAAAGTCGCAGCTTCAGAACGCGCTCTTGCCCGCGCCAAGAATCAGATTGGCGATTGCATGGACTTGCGCGCAGCGCAGGAACCGAATCTCAAGACATGGCTAAGCCATCAATAGGCCAATCGCTAAGTCAAGTCACTGCATAGAGCAAAATCAATGGGATGCACTTTGACGGTAAGGTCAAAGTGCATCCCATCGATCTATTTCCGATCAGCAGAGCTAACTTTTCAACGCCACTCGAATATGCAGCTCCCGTAACTGCTGCTCCGTTACTCCAGTAGGCGCATCCACCATCAGATCGATAGCCTTCGCCGTCTTGGGAAAGGCGACGACTTCGCGCATATTGGGCGCGCCTGCCAGCAGCATCGCAATGCGATCGAGGCCCAGCGCAATCCCGCCATGCGGAGGCGTCCCATACTCCAGCGCATCCAGAAAGAATCCAAACCGCGCCCGCGCTTCCTCATCCGAAATCCCCAGCGAAGCAAAGATCTGCTGCTGCACATCCTTGCGATGAATCCGAATCGAACCCGAGCCCAGTTCCAGCCCATTCATCGCCAGGTCGTAGCAGTTAGCCCGCACACTCGCTGGATCGCTCACCAGGTTCGCCATATCCGCCTCAAACGGAGCGGTAAACGGGTGATGCGCCGGCAACCACTTAGCGGCTACAGATTCATATTCAAACATCGGAAAATCCGTAACCCAGATCGGCTGAAAGGCTTCTCTGCCATCCACCATCTGACCCGAACCGAGCGCGTAAGAGTTAGCCTCGTTCACCACCGCTTGGGTAACTCCAAAAGCACCATGCCGCGCGGCATACTTCTTAGCTAACTCACTGCGGAAGTTACCGGCAGCGAGATAGACGTTGATCTCCCGCTCCGAAAGCCTTCCCGGAAACTTCGTATCGCTGGCGTGAATATGGTGCGCCGGATCGCCCGCGACGATGATGACAAAGTCCGCTTCGGCTGCGCCCACAAGCTCACGCACCTTCGCAGCCGCCTCGGGAAATCCCTTGGCCAGCCGCTTGAAGTCGTCGATGAACTTCGCGCCCTTCTTCAAATCGAAGAGCGGGTGATTGTCCTCGCGCTCCTTGCGGCTCAACTCACCTACATTCGGAATGCGCAGCGCCACCACCGGCAGCGCCGGATCGATCTGCAATGTCGCCAGCGCCTCATCCGTAAATGCCGAGCGTACATCCGTCAGTCCAGGCAGCCGTAGATCGGGCTTGTCGCTGCCAAACTGCCGCATCGAGTCGTCATACGTAATCCGCGGAAACGGCGCGGCAATCGTAACCCCAGCCGCCGCAAACCCCGCTACCATAAACTTCTCCACTACCGCAAAAACCGTGTCCTGCTGCGGAAAACTCATCTCCAGATCGACCTGCGTAAATTCCAACTGCCGGTCGGCGCGCAGGTCCTCATCGCGGAAGCACCGCGCAATCTGAAAATACTTGTCGAAGCCTGAAATCATCAGGATCTGCTTGAATATCTGCGGCGACTGCGGCAGCGCATAAAACTCCCCAGCATGAACGCGGCTCGGCACCAGAAAATCCCGCGCTCCCTCCGGCGTAGACTTGGTCAAAATCGGCGTCTCAATCTCCAGAAATCCCTGATCGCTCAGGCTCTGCCGAATCGCCAGTGTGATGCGATGCCGTACAGCGAAGTTGCGCTGCATCTCCGCTCTGCGCAGGTCGATGTAGCGATATTTCAGCCGCACTTCCTCGTTGGCAATCGCCTCGTCCGCCGGCGAAAACGGCGCCAGCCGCGCATCGTTCAGCACCAGCAGCTCCGTAGCCTCAATCTCGATCTCACCCGTAGGCATCTTGGGGTTGATCGCCAGATCGTCGCGTAAGCGCACCTTGCCGACCGCCGCAATAACATACTCAGGCCGGATCGCCTCGCCCTTCGCATGGCCCTCCGGCGTCAGGTCGCGGTCCAGCACAATCTGCGCAATCCCGCTGCGGTCGCGCAGATCCAGAAAGATCAAGTTCCCATGATCCCGCCGCCGGTTCACCCAGCCCATCAGCACCACTTGCTTGCCTGCATCCGATGCGCGCAACTCCCCGCACACATGCGTCCGTTCCAGCTTGCCAATAAAATCGAGCACTTCTTTGTGTCCTTTACGCGCAAAGGATCGATCTTGCCTTTGCTCTTGTTGTTGCTTTTCTGTCTCTCATTCCCGTAGGGAATCTGCTTCTACTCGGCCAGCACTAGCATGGAATCAACGCGAAGCCAACACCCCAGCCAGCTCACCCCGCGCCACCTTGCTCTGAACTCCACTGGAGAAATACTTGACCGTCAGAATACCGGATTGCACTTCATCCTCGCCCAGCAACACGATTGCGCGCGCCACCTTATCCGCAGCCTCAAACGACTTCTTCAGGCGAAAACTCCCATCCCCCAGCTCAATCCTCAGCCCGCCGCGCCGCAGCTCCCGCGCCAGCTCCAGCGCCGCCGGATTCTGCGCCTCGCCCAGCGGAGCGATATACGCATCCGCCAACTCCGCCTTCGTCTGCTCAAGGGTTTGCAGCGTCAGCACCAACCGGTCCTCGCCCATGGCAAAGCCGATCCCCGGAGCCTTCGGCCCACCAATCGCCTCACTCAACCCGTCATACCGCCCGCCGCCCAGCAGCGCATTCTGCGTACCGAGCCCGGCATCGTGCGTAAACTCAAATGTCGTCCGCGTGTAATAGTCCAAGCCCCGCACCATCCGGTGATCGCGCTCGTAAGGCACGCCAGCCGCATCCAGCGCCGCGCACACCCCGGCAAAGTGCGTTCTCGAACTCTCATCCAGCGAGTCCGCAATCTTCGGCAGCGCATCGATAAACGGCTGATCGTGCGGCACCTTGCAGTCCAGCACCCGCAGCGGATTGGTCACCGCCCGCCGCTGGCAGTCCTCGCACATCTGCCCCACTACTGGCTCCAGCGCCGTCTTGAGATTCGCGATATATGCCGGCCGGTCGCTCGCCGATCCCACAGAATTGATCTTGAGCTTCCACCCCGAGATGCCCAGCTCATCCAGCATCGTAGCCAGCATCTCCAGCACCTCCGCATCTCGCAAAGGGCTTTCGCTACCCGCCGAAACCGGCCCAATCACCTCCGCGCCAATCTGCGAAAACTGCCGGTAACGCCCCTTCTGCGGCCGCTCCCGCCGAAACTGAGGACCAATGTAGTAGAGCTTCTGCAACTGCCCCGTCTCGCCAAGCTTGTGCTCGATATAAGCCCGCACCACCCCAGCCGTATTCTCCGGCCGCAGCGTTAGGCTCTGTGTCTTTTCCGATTGCGCCCGCGCCCGGTCCTCCCAGGTGTACATCTCCTTGGAGACAATATCCGTCTCCTCGCCCACCCCACGCGCAAACAGCCCCGTATCCTCAAATACTGGAGTCCGAATCTCGCCAAAGTTATACCGCTCAAAAACCGACCGGGCCACCACCTCAATCCGGTTCCAAAGCGCCGTCTCCGGAGGCAAAAGATCCCGCGTCCCCCGCACCGCCTTCAATGTACTCATAACCTCTGTAGTCTAAATGTTCAGCGGTAGACTTGAAATGCACGCCTCTGTCGTCAATTGACTACCAACACGAAAAAGGCAAGAATGCGATAATCGAATTTCTTGGAGTTCGCCATGATGTTTCACGTCGTTCTACATCCCGAAGAAGACGGTTGGATTGTGGCTGAGTGTCCCGCGCTCCCAGGTTGCCTTAGCCAGGGCAAGGACGAAAAGGAAGCCATGGCCAACATCCGCGAAGCCATCACTGCTTGGCTCTGGGCAGAGGATCAGAAGGCCACTGATGCCTTACCGTCCGATCAATCTCCGCTTCTGGTCGCTGTGTAGCATCCGCCAAGTTATCTCTCTTCAGATTAAAGCCCCGTTTTCCACACACATCTAGTGCTCCAATTGTGATGCAATTGGGTAGGAGAAACTTGATCGGTGGGAAAGCTCGGCAACATTTCGGGCAAGGATGCAGTCAAGGCATTCGAGAAAGTCGGCTGGCTCACCCGTGGCCAAGTCGGCAGTCATCGCGTCCTCACCAAGCCCGGAGTCCGCGCAAACCTGACCGTCCCAATGCATCCTGAACTAGCGCAAGGCACGCTTCGCGCACTAATTAAAGTCGCTGGTCTGACCGTTGAGGAGTTTATTGAACTTCTTTAGCTCAAGTGGGTTCGGCTCTTAATTTCCCCGCTTAATCGACTCCAACAGCGTCCGCTCAATCCGCGTCTGCCATCCCGGCCCATCCGCCTTGAAGTGCTCAATCACCTCCGGCGCCAACCGCAGCGATACCAACTTCTTCGTCGGAGCCTTTTGCGGCCCGCGCTTCCCCCTCCGCACAACCTTCCCTTCGCGAATCACATCCGCCTTGGCCAGCCAATCTGCTGCCGCCTTGGCATCGTTCGGGTCATAAGGCCCATCCTCCAGCTCATAGGGGATCGCATCTCCCTCCTGATAAGCCTGCACCCGGCTCCAGTCGGTTTCACTGCCCAGCTTCGTATCTTTTTCTGTCTTGTTTATAAGCCTTGCGCTCCTCTCGCGAAGCGTTGCGGAACGAGATCACCCGAACGTCGTCCTCAATTTCCATATAAACCAGGGTCAGCAGCCTGCCCTTGACCACCAGCAAAGCCACGTCCATCAGCCGGTGTTGTCATGGCGGCTGGCGTCATACGTGCATTTGTTCGGATCGTCATAGACCAGATGGGCATCGCGAAAATCCAGCCCATGCTTCTTCAGGTTGGACAGCCGCTTTGTCTCATCCCAAACGATCACGATTTAATCGTAGCTACAATAAATTAAGAATACAAGAAGAATTCATAGGAACTTGCAGCGTCAAAACGCTTCCCAATCGCATCCAAAACCACATGGAATATAGACTTCTCGGAGGCTCCGGCCTCAAAGTATCCGCGCTCAGCTTCGGCACCGGCACCTTCGGTGGCGGCAACGAATTCTTCAAAGCCTGGGGCGAAACCGACGTCGCCGAAGCTCGCCGCCTCATCGACATCTGCTTCGAAGCCGGCGTCAATCTCTTCGACACCGCCAATGTCTACTCCCACGGCCAATCCGAAGAAATCCTCGGCAAAGCCCTAGAAGGCAAGCGCGACAAGGCGCTCATCTCCACCAAAGCCACCTTCTCCATGGGCGACGGGCCGAACGATAAAGGCTCGTCCCGTTACCACCTCCGCCGCCAAATCGAAGAGAGCCTGCGCCGCCTGAACACCGACTACATCGACATCTACCACCTCCACGGCTTCGACGCTCTCACCCCCATCGATGAAGTTCTCGATACACTGAACAAATTTGTGCGTGAGGGCAAAGTTCGCTACATCGCCTGCTCCAACTTCTCCGGCTGGCACCTGATGAAATCTCTCGGCATCGCCGACCGCTACGGCTGGACCCGCTACGTCGCCCACCAGGTCTACTATTCGCTCATCGGGCGCGAGTACGAGTGGGAACTGATGCCGCTCGCTCTCGACCAGAGAGTCGGCGCCCTCGTCTGGAGCCCGCTCGGGTGGGGTCGTCTAACCGGCAAAATCCGCCGTGGCCAGCCGCTTCCCGAAACCAGCCGCCTCCACAAGACATCCGAACAGGGACCGCAAGTCTCCGACGAGCATCTCTACAACGTCATAGACGCTTTGGACGTGGTCGCGAAGGAGACCGGAAAGTCCGTTCCACAAATCGCGCTGAACTGGCTCCTCCAGCGCCCGACCGTCTCTTCGGTCATCATCGGCGCACGTAACGAAGAGCAGCTCCGCCAAAATCTCGCCGCCGAAGGCTGGAACCTCTCCGCCGATCAGGTCGCCAAACTCGACCGCGCCAGCGAAGTCCAGCCCATCTATCCCTATTGGCATCAACGCCAGTTCACGGAGCGCAATCCGCTGCCAGTCCCGCAACCAGCCCCGGCAGAGGGTTAAACCGATCCCATTCGTCCCGAATCGGGGC
>Ga0302326_10019873_pt1 | contig 13843 bp, 12 predicted proteins | sample Palsa_T0_3_FD_202264 | JGI IMG/M metagenome (GOLD analysis project Ga0302326, IMG submission 202264) | Peat permafrost microbial communities from Stordalen Mire near Abisko, Sweden - Palsa_T0_3 | ecosystem: Environmental > Terrestrial > Soil > Palsa > Peat permafrost | place: Sweden: Abisko... | reverse complement strand
TGATGAGCGAGAGAATATCGCCCATGCCGAGAATGCGCCCCACGATGCGGTCAGGGTGGAACGGCTCCAGTGCATCGTATTTTTCGCCGACGCCGATGAACTTGATAGGCTGCCCGGTCACGTTGCGAATCGAGAGCGCCGCGCCGCCGCGCGCGTCGCCATCCATCTTGGTGAGGATAACGCCAGTGAGCGCCAGCTTCTTGTGGAACTCGTCGGCCGAGCGCACTGCGTCCTGACCAGTCATGGAGTCGGCGACGAAGAGAATCTCCTGCGGGTTCAGGATCTTCTTCAGCGACTGCATCTCGTCCATCAACTGCTCATCGATGTGGAGACGTCCGGCCGTATCGACAATGAGCACATCGCAGGCGTTGTTGATGGCCTCGCGCCGCGCTTCCTTCACCAGCCGCTCGACGGTCGCGGTGTTCGACTCCTCGACTTTGCCCTCGTACAACTGCGCTTTAATCGCGTTCGCAACCACTTTGAGCTGCTCGCGCGCGGCAGGACGATAGACGTCCACCGACACCAGCATCGGCCGATGTCCGCCCTGCTTCAGCCAGTGCGCCAGCTTGCCCGACGTGGTCGTCTTGCCCGAACCTTGCAGTCCAGCCATCAGCACAATCGTCGGAGGCTGCGAAGCGAACTTCAGTTTAGCGGTGTCTTTGCCGAGGACATTGACCAGTTCGTCGCGAACGATCTTCACCACCTGCTCGGCGGGCGACAGCGCCGTCATCACTTCCTGCCCAACCGCCTTTTCGCGAATGTGATCGACTAGCTCTTTGACGACTTTGAAATTGACGTCGGCTTCCAACAGCGCCATGCGGATTTCTTTCAGCGCTTCGCCGATGTTCTCTTCCGTCAGGGTGCCCTGTCCGCGCAGGTTCTTGAAAGTACGCTGCAGTTTCTCTGTTAGGTTTTCAAACATTGTCAGGAGTCCAAATGTGAGGATCGAACGGCCCAGGAAATTCTAAGCCCTGGCGTAAGGATATCATCGGTTGTGCGGCGCGGATGCGAGGAGCGGAATCGAGACGTGACGTCGGCGGCTATGGCGATCTAGTGCGCCCCGGGTTCGCGGCTGCGTCGCAGATCTTCAAGGATGGCTTCGATTGTGATTTCGCTGCGATCCAGCCGTCGCTCGTGGGTCTCGGCAACAGTTTGAAGGTTTTCAGTAGCGTGCAGCAGGCGCGTCGTAGCTTCCGCAAGGGTGTCAACGTTTTCGCCGAGCCGCTCAACGTTGTTGACCAGACGCTCCACAGTTCCGTCCGTCCGATCGATACGGGCCTTCGACTCCAGTATGCTGTCATACAAGCGCGTCAAGGCCGCCCAGAACTCTTCGAAGCTGCCGAATTCCATAATGCTTAGAGCATAGCAAAACGCGGCCGGTGGCAACAGGCCATTGCGATCCTGGCAGGCGTATCACCGAACACTTGCCGTCCGATACACCTCCGCCGCCGCAATGACGGTGTTGCAGTGGATGGTGATCGTGTCCTCGATGCGAACGGCATATCCGCCCGCGTAGGTGGTCATCACGGGAATGTTGCGCGACCGCGCGGCGCACAGCACCAGCTCATCGCGCTGCTTCAGTCCCTCGATCGACAGATTAAGTCCGCCGAGCTGGTCCTCGCGGAAGGGATCGGCCCCGGCAACATAGCAGATCAGCTCCGGCTCAAACCGGCGCAGCCCGGAGCTCAGCGCATTGTCCAGCCAGCCCAGATACTCTGCGTCTCCGCAGCCGTCGGGAAGATTCACATCGATCGACGATGCCGGCTTGAAGTAGGGGTAGTTATTCTCCTGATGCAGCGAGATGGTGAAAACTTCTTTGCGGGGGCTATTGCTTGTGCTTTCACCCTGAGCACCGCCAAACCCCGCAGCCGATGACGACGGAAGTGGGCCCGGCCTGTGTCGCGAAGGCGCGAAGATGAACGCCGTTCCATTGCCCTGATGCACGTCGCAATCGACGGTCATGGCGCGGCGGATGCGCCCGCGCTTCTGCATGGCGCGAATGGCGACGGCAAAGTCGTTAATCATGCAGAAGCCTTCGCCGTGATCGGGAAAGGCGTGATGGAAACCGCCGCCAATGTTGACGCAGACACCGTCCTCCAGCGCGCGCTCGGCCGCCAGAATCGACCCTCCGGTGTGCAGCATGAAGGCGTCCACCACCTGCGGCGAATACGGAATCTCCATCTCCAATTCTTCGCGGGCGCTCAGGCTGCCTTCCATCAGCTTGTTTACATAGAGGGGCGAGTGGACCAGCATCACGTCGGATTCGCTGGCCGGCTCAGGAGCAATGAAGTCGCTCTCGTCAGCCATCTGCTGCTCCAGCAGGCGCTCGCGAATCAGGCGGAACTTGTCGGCGCGAAACACGTGCTCGCCGATGGGCAGATAATACTTCTCGCTATAAACCAGCTTGAAGGGCAGCATGGGCCGATGATGTTGGGACAGCCAAATTTCACGTCCGGGATTCAATTCTAGACCCATCGGCGAATACTGCGAAGGATCTTTACGGCCATTTCGTGGGTGCGCGTATAAAGCCCTTTTGGCCGATTCGTGATGAAGCCATCTTTCCTTAAGTTTTATGCGTAAGTTCCCGGCTCACTCTTCCGATTACGGAAATTTGCCTGGGCTTGTTGGCATCCTGGCGGCAACTCGCAACCATGGTCGAGAGAAGCCGCGCCGATTTTGCGCGGATTGAGGTGGAGGAGCGACGGCACCGCTTGCGACACAGTCTGCCCAAGGGCGTTTCCCCGGCCACGTGACTCTGCTTTAATATGGCGTCGATGACCTCCGCTGTCCAACTCGCATCGCTTCGCCGCGCCGCCGGCTACAACGTTCTGGCGACAGCAGGCCTGGCGATGGTCCTGGTCTTCCTGGCCTGCGCCCTGTTCGCACCTTGGATTGCGCCGCAAGATCCCGCGCGCATCGATCTGCCACAGCGTCTGATGGGACCATCCGCCTCGCACTGGTTCGGAACCGATGAACTGGGCCGCGACATTCTCTCCCGCGTCATCTACGGCGCTCGCATTTCCATGCTAGTCGGCAGTTGCGTGGTTGCCGCTTCGCTCACGCTCGGGCTCATCTTCGGCTCCATCGCCGGCTATTACGGCGGCATAACCGACCGCGTGCTCAACGTAGTCGTGATGAACGCCTTCATGTCGTTTCCCGGAATCCTGCTGGCGATTGCGTTCGTCGCGTTTCTCGGACCGGGCATCTTCAACCTGATCTTCGCACTGTCGCTCGGCGGATGGGTGGGCTATGCGCGCCTGGTTCGCGGACAGGTGCTGGTGGTGCGGGAGCGGGAATTCGTCGAAGCTGCGCGAGCACTCGGCGCCAGCGATCTCCGCATCATCGTGCGCCACATTTTGCCGAACATCATTCAGCCGGTCATCGTGCAGGCGGCAATCGGCATGGCCGGCGCTATTCTCGCCGAAGCAACCATGAGTTTCCTGGGACTCGGCGTTCCGCCTCCGACCGCAAGTTGGGGATCGATGCTGAACGACGCGCGCTCGCATCTGTTCGACTCCCCGCATCTGGTGCTCTTTCCCGCGGTTGCCGTGATGCTCGCCGTCCTGTCGTTCAACTTCATCGGCGATGGCCTGCGCGATTACCTCGATCCACGGGCCCGAATCGAAGTTGGACTGTAAAAGCAGTTGCCAGTGCGATTACGTGACTACGAACGCGAGCCCCCGTCAATTCTTCGCGCGGCGTCCCTTTCAATGTGTCATCCCGACCGAGGACTTCAGTCCGAGTGGAGGGACCTGCTGTTCGATAGTCGTTAGCGCAGTAGCCTGTCAAGACAATTAGCCACGATATATCCTGTTTGCGACAATTCCCGCGCTCGCGCCGGGTGCCCCACCCTTGTCGCCTTTTGGCGACAGGGTGGGAACTGTTAACATCCAACCATCATGCCAACCGAAACCGCAATCCTCGGCGGCGGATGCTTCTGGTGCGTCGAGGCCGCCATCAAACAGCTTCAAGGCGTCGACTCCGTCCGCTCCGGCTACATGGGCGGCCGCGTCGCGAATCCTACGTATCAGCAGGTCTGCTCCGGCAAGAGCGGCCACGTCGAAGTGGCCGAGATCACCTTCGATCCTTCAGTCATCACCTTTAGCGACCTGCTGCACGTCTTCTTCACCTTGCATGATCCAACCACGCTGAACCGCCAGGGCAACGACGTCGGCGAGCAATATCGCTCGGTGATTTTCTCTCGTGATGAAGCCCAGAAGAAAACCGCCGAGGAAGTCATCGCCGAACTGACTCGCGACAAAGTCTTCGCCGACCCGATCGTCACCGCCGTCGAACCTGCGTCGACCTTCTACGTTGCCGAGGACTACCATCAGGATTACTTCGCCAACAATCCCAATCAGTCTTATTGCGCCTACGTCGTGGCGCCCAAGGTGAAGAAGATCCGCGAAAAATACGCGCAGCGGCTGAAGGCGTAGGCGGTTTTTTCGAGACAGGCGTCGAATGCATATGTCCAGGAAGCAAGCCGATATCGTTGAGGCCAAAGTTAAGTCTCAGCCTCTGATCGCTGTACGTAACGTTAGAGCAAGCGCCCGTTGGTATCAGCAGTTGCTCGCCTGCGACTCACTTCCCGAGCACGAGCACCGGGGCTCGTATGACCGCATATTTTGCAACGGCCAGCTGATTCTCCAACTTCATGCTTGGGATGAGGACAATCACCCGAATTTGGTCAGCGCGGATGCAGCACCTCCCGGCCACGGAGTAATACTCTGGTTCATGGTGCTGGCCGAGGTGGTCAAGCTCGTCACGCAGTTGATGTTACCGCAGGGGATCCTAAGATGGCGAACGCTCACATCCGAAACAACATTCGCAGGCTGCGCTTCGACCGCTCGGAGATGACGCAGCAGGAGCTGGCGGAGAAAATCGGCGTGACCCGCCAGACCGTCATCGCCATCGAGGGCGACAAATATTCGCCATCTCTGGAAGTGGCGTTTCGCATCGCTCATGCGTTTGGAGTGCCGCTGCAGGAAGTGTTCCAGTACGAATCGAGCGACCCGTAGACCTTTCAGCTATCTTCCATGCTGCCGCTTGTAGATCGCCTCCACCTGTTCGACGGTGTCGATATCTTCCGGCAGCTTGTCCTGCCGCACGCGAACGATGCGGGGAAATCGCAACGCGAATCCGCTGTCATGCCGGTCGGAGCGCATGATGGCATTGAACGCCACTTCCAGCACGATCGTCGGTTCCACTTCGCGCAGGTGCCCATGATCAGCCGTGGTGTGCGCCAGAAACCATTCCGTCAGCTCGGCAATTTCCTGGTCCGTCAGCCCTGAGTACGCTTTGCCGATATTGACCAGATCTTCGCCTTTGCGCACCGCGAAGGTGTAATCGCTGAGCACGCGGATGCGCTTGCCATGTCCGAACTCCGCGGCCGTCACCACGACGTCGAGGGTCGCCAGCTCGCGCTTCAGTTTGAGCCACCAGCGGCCACGGCGTCCCGGCATGTAGGGCGACTCGAGGTCTTTGATCATCAGCCCTTCATTGCCGCGCGCCATCGCCTGCTCGAAATACTGCTCGAGCTGCTTAGCTGAGTCCGCTCGCATCGACGGCGCGCGCAACACCCATCCCGACGCAGGGGCTTCTTCAATCTGCGCCTCGAACAGCAGCTTGCCTTGCGCGTTGACTACGGGACGCGGCGCGACCCGATTCGCACCGGCAAAGACGCGATCCAGAACCCGCGCGCGTTCCGAGAGCGGCTTGTCGAGCGTGAGTTCGCCGCCGGCATAAATCACGTCGAAGACGACATAGGCCACCGGCACTTCGGCGATGATCTCCGGGCTGACCTGCTTGCGGCCGTGGCGTTTCTGGATTTCGCCGAAGGGCATCGCGTGTCCCCCGTCCTGGTTGTCGCGCCAGGCGACGATTTCACCGTCAAGGATCACCTCCCCGGCAAACTCGCTCAATGGCCCAACCAGCTCGGGAAACGACGGCGTCAGCTCGTCGAGCGTTCGCGAGAACAGCCGCACCTGCCCGCCGCCGCAATGCGCCTGCGCGCGAATGCCGTCGTACTTGTCCTCGACGAGGGCGTCTTCGAAATACTGGAAAGCCTCTTCGGCGTCGGCCGCCGGACTGGCCAGCATGAAGCCGATGGGATGAAACAATCTCATGCGCGCTTCATCCAGACGATACTCAGCCGCGAGTTGCAGCGTAGCGCCAATGTCGCCCAGCAGCATATTGGCGCGCTGCACGCGGCCCAGCGGCTGGTCATAGGCCTTCGCAATGGCTTCTTCCACCAGGCTTTCTTTCAGGCCGATGCGTAGCTCGCCGGTAATGATCTTCAGGATGTACTTGGCTTCGAGCACGGTCGCGCGCTCCAGCAGAGGCTTGAGCACCGCAGCTTTGGCTGTCGCCGTTCGGGTATCGGCGATTCGGTCGAAAATCGCATGGACTTCTTGCAGCGTGATCGTCGAGGACGCCGGCGCAGTCGCCAGCAGCACATCATAGGCGGCCGCGCCCAGATCGCCGCGCTGGCGATACGCGGCGATCAGCGCAGATGCCTCGCTGGCGTTTTGAAAGGGCGCGCCCTCGGGTTTCCCACCAGCCGCGCCGGCGCTTTGAAAGGCCACGCCCTCGGGCGTCCCACCAGCCGCGCCGGCGCTTTGAAAGGGCATGCCCTCGGGCGTCCCACCAGCCGCGCCGGCGCTTTGAAAGGGCATGCCTTCAGGCGTGCCGTCAGCCGTCTTATTGTTCTTGTCATCCCGAGCGGGCTTCAGCCCGCGAGGGGTCTGCTTTTCTGATTCCGCTCCTGTGCTCTTCTGTCCAGCGGCAAACTCCACCACCAGCTTCCACAACAGCGATCCACCGATTTGCAGCGTGCGTTCGTCAAAGGCGGCGAAGGCGCGTCCGGAGAGAAAGACGGCGGAGATCGCGGCGTCCGGCAACTCCCGCGAGCGGAAGTACTCGGCCAGAAACGCGACCTTCTCGGTCTTCTTGGTGGTGGCGGCGATCCGCTCGCACAGCTCGGCCAATCGTTGCATAGGTCAGCAACCGCTTTGGATGCGACAATGCGGGATTCAGAAGCAGGATAGAGCAGGTTCGCAATCCCTGGGTGGAACACGCCTTCAGGCGTGCTTGAAAAACGGGGCTATGCGCTACTGCCCGCTGGCCTGCGCTGACGCGCGCTGCTGGCCGGCATAGTATCCGCTGCGCGTGCGCACCTGGAGCTTCTTGTAGCCCTTGGCTTGGGCTTCAACCTTCACCGTGCGGTAGCCGCCGGCGCTCTGCGGTGTTGAGGGCTTGTACCCGATGGTGTACTGGTTGCGAATGTCGTGGGCAATCTGCTGGGTAATCGCTTCTACTTCATTCAGGTCCTTGGGGAAGAACGCGACGCCGCCCGTGTCCTCAGCCATCTCGCGCAAGGCGCGACGGGCCCGCTTGCCGTGCTCTTCACTTAGCAACCCGATGGTGTAAATTGTCGGGCCATTCTGCTCCTGCAAGCGACGCAGCGCCTGCTCCAGCGACTCGCGGCTGGCATTGTCTTCGCCGTCGGTCACCACCAGCAGAACCTTCTTCTCCAGCTCACCGCTTTTCTTCAGGTGATCGGCGGAGGCGACGACAGCGTCATACAACGCGGTACCGCCGCGCGACTCGATCCGTTCGAGTGCGTCCTTGAGTTTGGGAATGCTGCCCGTGTAGTCCTGATCGAGGAAATACTCCTCGTTGAAGTTAACCACAAAAACTTTGTCCTGCGGATTGCTGGAGCGCACCAGGTTGACTGCGGCCGCATTCACCTGCGGGCGCTTCTCGCGCATGGAACCGGAATTGTCGATGACGATGCCCATCGCTACCGGGATATCTTCGTTGTGAAACGAGGTTATCTTCTGCGGCTTGCCGTCTTCCAGAACGTTGAAGTCGGCCTTAGTCAGATTGGTAATCAGACGATTGCGATCGTCGACCACGGTGGCATGAAGCGTGACTTCGTCCACTTCCTTCTTGAAGATGTAAACGTCATCATGCTGCGCAGCAGGCTCCTGCCCTTGTGCTGCCGGCGCCTGTACGGTGTCGCCGGCCTGGTTGGAAGCTTTGGGAGGCGTGGGTTGCTGCGATTGGTCCTGAGCTCCCGGCTGAGCGGGGGAAGCGCCGGAATTTTGGGCCGCCAACCACATGCCTGCCAACAAAAGCAAAGTAATCAGGAGGAAATTGCGTTTATTCCGTGGGTGCATAGTATCCAGTTTTGGCGTAAACGTGCAGCGGCGGCAAGCCCCTGGGAGGATTCAGCTTCACTTTGATCTTCCGCCACTTGCCATCGCGTCCCGGATTGGTTGGACGGTATCCGAGGACATATTGATTGCGCAGTTCAATGCCTATCTTGGTGGCGACGTCCGCCAGCTCGTTGGGCGAATCGATGACAAACGTCCGCCCTCCGGTTACTTCGGTAACGTCGCTCAGCAGGCCCGGGCCTTCCCGTTCCTCCGGACTCTTGAAGTCGCGGTCGAACAACCCTATGCCGTAGATCTGAACATCGGCTTCCCGCACCATGTTCTTGATCTCACCCTCGGTGTAGCGGCTGTGGTTGTCGCCGCCATCCGAGATGATCAACAGCGCCTTGCGCTCATAGTGCGCTTTTCTCATCCGGTTCATGCCGAGATAGATAGCATCCAGCAAAGCCGTCCGCCCCTTGGGAATCGCATACACCAGCTTGTTCTGGATGTCCTCGACCGAGGAGGTGAAGTCCACCAGCACTTCCGGCTTTTCCGAAAACGTGATCAGGAAGAACTCGTCCTGTGGATTAGCAGTGCGAAAAAACTCAACTACAGCCTGGCGCGATTTGTCGATCTTGTCGGCCATGGAGCCGCTGATGTCGAAGATGACGCCCAGCGAAATCGGCGCGTCCTCGCTGGAAAAGTGCCGGATCGTTTGCGGCTTGCCGTTGTCGGTGAGTTCGAAGTTCTCCTTCTCCAGGCCGGTTACCAATCGGTTCATAGGATCGGTAATGGTCACCGGAACCAGCACCAAATCCACATCTTTCTTCACCGGCTTGGTGTGGGTGCGTAGCGTGGGATCGCCGGGAATGTCTGGTACTGGTGCGGCGTCGGCCTTCTTGGTCTCGCGCGGAGTGATGTGAATGTCATCGTTCTGCGCAAATGCGGACAGCGTCGCGCAGCAGGCGACAATGCACAAGCCGAGCAGCAGGAGCAAGGTCTGGGAAACGCGCACGGCTGATTGGACGGGCTGGCCGGGAAAAAGTCCCGCCGCACGATTAAGATACCGAGGCTGGATGGCCGAGCCACTTGACCCGAATGCCGTACTGCTACCGCGGGCCATAGGATCCTCTAAAGCTTGTGCTGAATGTTATCACAGCTTGCGGGCAACCCGATCAGGACTCTCGGCGCCGCTTGCAACTCTTCGCCGCTGGTTGGCTGAACCTTTGGATGTGATTCACGTCATTCTGGTTTCCTTGTCGTTGTTGCTACAATCACCCTTCCCGAGGCTCATCTCTCATAAAATTTCGCGTCGGGAGCAGGGACTCTTATGGCAGACATACTTCCTTTTCGTGCTCTTCGTTATGACCCTTCGAAAGTGACAGCGGGCGAGGTAATGACTCAGCCCTACGACAAAATCACCCCGGCGATGCAGGACCAGTATTATGCGGCCAGCCCTTATAACCTGGTACGAATCATTCTGGGCAAGTCTCAGCCCGGCGACAACGATCAGGAGAACGTTTACACCCGGGCAGCGGCTTGCCTGCGCCAATGGCAGGCCGAAGGCGTTGTGCGGCGGGACGCTGAACCCAGCATTTACGTTTATGCTCAGCGGTTTAAGATTCCCGGCGATGCAACCGGAGCCGAGGCGGAACGGCGCGGCTTCATCGCCCTGGGCCGCGTGGAGGACTACGACCGCAAGGTGGTCTTCCGCCACGAACAGACCTTGAGCAAGCCCAAGGCCGACCGCCTGAACCTGCTCCAAGCGACGCAGGCGCATTGCGAGCAGATCTTCATGCTCTACAGCGACCCGGCGGACGAGGTTGCCAGGCTGCTGAAGCAGGGCACGCCGCCTACGGTCGAGCTGCGCGATGAATACGGTGTGCTGCACCAGATGTGGAAGGTCTCCGATCCGGCAACGGTCGCAGCGGCTCAGGCCAAGATGGCGGACAAAAAGCTGATCATTGCTGACGGCCATCATCGCTACGAAACCGCTCTCAACTATCGCAACCAGATGCGGCAGCAGTCGAAGAGCGATTTGGATGCTCCTTATGAACGCGTCGTGATCACCTTCGTCAACATGGATGCGCCCGGGCTGGTGGTCCTGCCCACTCACCGCGTTGTCTTTGGGCTGGAAGACTTCAGCATCTTCGGGATGGTTGCCAAGCTGCGGGAGTATTTTGAGGTTGAGGATATAGGGCCGGTCTCCGACGTGCCCGACGCAATGCGTCGACTTCACGGAGCCGGTAAGGACCATACAGCGCTGCTGGCGGTAACGGCGCATAGCGGCTTTCTGCTGCGTGCCCGTAAGGATGTGCAGCCAGCGCGGCTGAAAGATCTGTCCGCACAGCAGCGCGGCCTCGACGTGGTGCAGTTGCACAAGCTGGTGCTGGAAGAGCTCCTCGGCATGTCGGAAGAGGACATCCGCGCGCAGAAGCACCTGAAGTACATCCGCGATGCTAATGAGGCCGTGGATGAAGTGCGCAGCGGCGCCGCACAAGTAGCGTTCCTCATGAATCCCGTGCGTATTGAGCAGATGCGCGATATCGCCTTCGCCGGCGCAGTGATGCCGCAAAAGTCCACCGACTTCTATCCCAAGATGTTGAGCGGGCTCACCGTCTATTCGGTGCAACAGGCGACCTAGGGATAGGGCTCTTTTCTTTTTTGTCATCACGAGCGGGCCTAACCCCGGGGCCCCCGACGAGCGCCGGTGTTGCGCTTGGCGGGGTGGTCTGGCCCGCGAGGGATCTGCTGTTCGAGCTTTTTCCCGGAATCCTCGGGCTATGTCGAAGCTACTTTCCTCTGCTCCACATTGCATATATCGTTGAGGGAACCTGTACATCGCTCATGGATCGATTGGATGACTTCAAGGTTCCCGCTGGCAGATAACCGTTCCCGCCTTTGGCTCGGCCTGATTCTGCCTGCCCTGGCGCTGGCGGCCATGATCGCGCATCTCGCGACGGTGCATGCGCAGCCAGCAGACCAGCTCACGGTCTATTCGCCGCAAACCTCGTACTCCGTTTTGCTGCTGGATGTGAAGGGCCTGCCCTACGCCGGGCTGGTCGAATTGCTCGAGCCTTTGGGCTCCATCGACGCTCGTCCCGACGGCAAGAAATACAAGGTGAAGTTCACTCCGCCGGGTGGCCGCGCAGTCGAGGCGCAGTTCAATGAGGGCAAGGACAAGGCGAAGATTTTGGGAGAAAATCACAAACTGGCGGCGAATTTTCTTCTCCAGAACGGCCGCGGTTACGTTCCGTTGAGTTCGGTGCCGGAGATCCTGAACAAGCTGCTGGCGAAGCCTGTCCAGATGCACCTTGCGGCCCGCCGCCTCTTCGTCGGCGACGTTCCCATTCGCTACAGCTTGGAGCTCGACAAGAGCAACCCACCGAAGTTGGTGGTGAGTTTCCCCAGCCCGGTGAATCCCACGATTGCCACTGAGCCGGGACGAGTGCGCTTTACCTTCCGCCGCGAGCCCGTGGTCTCCAACGGACAAGATAGCGCAAACTTCGAGGATGCGGTGATCACCGGCGCGGTCTTCGCCGAGCACGACGGCTTGGCCGAGCTCGACGTGATGGGCACGGCCCCACTGATGGCCAGCTTCGCCGACGGCGGCAAGACCATCATTGTGACCCCCGTCCCTCCTCCGCCTCCGGCGCCGCCGCCTCCAACGCCGCAGCCGCAAGCTCCAGCGCAAACGCAAGGGCCACAGCCGAAGCCGCCGTCCGGCCCGCGCTTCCTGGTGATCATCGATCCCGCCCACGGCGGTGCCGACAGTGGCGCGTCGATCACTCCGTCGTTGATGGAAAAGGACGTTGTGCTGGCGTTGGCGAGACGATTGCAGCGCGAACTGGCAAGTCATGGCATCGCCGCTGGAATGCTGCGCAACTCCGACGTCGCCATCTCGCTCGACCAGCGCGCCGCGTCGGTCAACGCGACGCGTCCGGCGCTGTACATCACGCTGCACGCTGCCAACACCGGACGCGGCGTGCATGTCTTCACCTCGATGCTGCCAGCAGCGAACTTGTCGCGTGATGGATTCTTGCCGTGGGACACCGCGCAGGCCGCATTCCTCGACTTGAGCGGCGTGGCCGCGGGATCGGTGGCTGCGGAACTGGATTCGCGCAAGCTGCCCAACACCACCCTGGTCGCACCCCTGCGCCCGATGAACAACATTGCCGCGCCGGCAATCGCGGTTGAGATCGCGCCTCCCGACGACAACGTGGACAACATCGCCAGCGCCGAGTATCAGGAGCAGGTGGCGCAATCGATCGCCGCCGGCATTGCCGCTGTGCGCTCCAAGCTGCCGGAGGTGCGGCCGTGATGCTGCCCGACCCGAATCCGCCCAAAACCAGGACGGCTTGGGCGCCCCGGTACATCCTGGTCATGTTCGCCATCCTCGCGATCGTTGCCATCGGGCTGGGCTTTTACGCTTTGCATCTGAAGCGCAAGGTCGCACGTGACGCGCAGGCGGCGGCCGAGGAGCAACTGATCGTCGCGCCTCCGGTGAACGGGCCTCCTGAGCCGATAATTTTGTACGTTGCCAACGACAGTGACGGAACGCTACGCAAGACGCAGGTCAACATTGCCTTGCCGGCCGAACGCAGCGAGCGTGCCCGCGCCGTGCTGCGGACGCTGCTGGCACAATATCTGAAGTCGCCGTCGCCGCATCCCATCGGCCCGGCCTCCGATGTGCGCTCGGTGTATCTGCTCAGTGAGGACACGGCCGTGGTGGATACGAACTCGGCGTTCGCCGACGCGCATCCCTCTGGCGTGCTCGCCGAGGAACTGACCGTCGCGTCGCTCGTGTTGACGCTGAACGCGAACGACAGCAAGATCGCGCGCGTGAAAATTCTGGTGAACGGGCAGGAGCGCGAAACCCTCGCCGGACATGCCGATCTGAAACGCTTCTACGAGGCCGGCAATATCGGCCAAGCCATAAAGGACATGCAGTGACATTGCCTCGCATAGGAGTCTTCGACTCGGGCGTCGGCGGCCTTACCGTTCTGAAGGCCATGGCCGAGCAGTTGCCCGCTCACTATCTCTACTTCGGAGACACTGCTCGGCTGCCGTATGGAACCAAGTCGGCGGAAACGGTTGCGCGCTACGCCATCGGCGCGACGCGCTTTCTGGAGAAGCAGAATATCGATCTGCTAGTCATCGCCTGCAATACCGCGACCGCGCTGGCACTGCCGCAAATCAAAGCAGCCGCGCATGTGCCGGTTGTCGGCGTAGTTGAGCCGGGCGCGGCCATGGCAGCCGAGGTCAGCAAAAAGCGCGCCGCCATTGTGATCGCGACGGAAGCCACCGTCAGCAGCCATGCCTATCGCGATGCACTGCAACGCCACGGTCTGGAGGCGCTGGAGAAAGCGTGTCCGCTGTTCGTGCCACTGGTCGAGGAGGGATGGATTGAGCATCCCGTGACCGAGCAGGTGGCGCGAATTTATCTGAACGAGGCGACTGCGCAATCTCCCGACGGTGCTGACGTGCTGGTGCTGGCCTGCACTCACTATCCGCTGATCGCGCCGCTGCTGCGACGCATCGTGCCCGAGTCGATGCAGATCGTGGATTCGGCGGAATCGACCGCACGGGTGGTGAAGAGGATGATAGAGGAAGATCCCACTCTGTCGCCAAAGGCCGGCAACAAGGATGGGGCAACCGGCGCGCATCGCACTTTCCGTTTCTGC
>Ga0302326_10019869_pt1 | contig 13846 bp, 9 predicted proteins | sample Palsa_T0_3_FD_202264 | JGI IMG/M metagenome (GOLD analysis project Ga0302326, IMG submission 202264) | Peat permafrost microbial communities from Stordalen Mire near Abisko, Sweden - Palsa_T0_3 | ecosystem: Environmental > Terrestrial > Soil > Palsa > Peat permafrost | place: Sweden: Abisko... | reverse complement strand
GACTGGGACAGCTATCCGGAGGATCCGGACTTTATTGTGCTGGAAGATCCCGAAGGAAACCGGTTCTGCATCGTCGACCTGAGCTATGAGCATGCCTAAGGCGGCATATCGAGACACTAGACGTGCCCGGAGGAGCGTTCTATCACGCGTCGACGTACGCGGTGGAGGCGGTCAGCGACGCGATGCGAATAGAACTATCGCCGTTCGGGATTGAGGTTGTGCTCATCGACCCGCGCCCGCTCGTTTTCCTTGCTGATCAAGCCCGCACGGAGCATGCTGGGCATGACGGTGGTTACCGCGAAACTCGGTGCTCGTGGCTGCGAGTTCCCCGATCGCTCCGTCGCGAGGTTTTCCCCCAGTCACCTCGAAGACAAGACGCGCAGTGAGGAGTGACGGCTATGGACCGGTACACCGAGGCGTTCCGCCAGAGCATCGAGGACCCCACGGGATTCTGGGGCGGCGCCGTGCCGGGCATCGACTGGTACCGCCAGCCGACCGTCGTGCTGGACAGCTCCAATCCGCCGTTCTACCGCTGGTTCTCCGGCGGCGAGCTGAACACCTGCTTTAACGCAGTGGACCGGCATGTCCGCGATGGCCGCGGCGATCAGGCCGCGGTGATCTACGACAGCCCGGTGACCGGCACCGGCCAGACCCTGACCTACCGGCAGCTGCTTGATCAGGTCGCGCGGTTCGCCGGCGTGCTGCGGAGCCTGGGGACCCAGCCCGGCGACCGCGTGGTGATCTACATGCCGATGATCCCCCAGGCGGTTATCGCCATGCTTGCCTGCGCCCGTATCGGCGCGGTGCATTCGGTGGTGTTCGGCGGCTTCGCCGCGCCGGAGCTGGCCGCCCGAATCGACGACGCGGCCCCCAAGGTCATCGTGTCAGCGTCCTGCGGGATCGAAACAAGCCGGGTCCTGGAGTACATGCCGATCCTGGACCGGGCCATCGCGCTGTCGAGCCGCAAACCGTCGTCGTGCGTCATCCTGCAGCGCCCGCAGGCAGCTGCGACGCTGACCGCCGGCCGTGACCTGGACTGGGACCAGGCGCTGGCCGACGCCGAGCCAGCCGACTGCGTCCCGGTCGCGGCCACCGACCCGCTGTACATCTTGTACACCTCGGGCACCACAGGCAAACCCAAGGGCGTTGTCCGCGACAACGGGGGTCATGCGGTCGCGCTGCGCTGGAGCATGGAGTACATCTATGACACCCATCCGGGAGAGGTGTTCTGGGCGGCCTCCGATATCGGCTGGGTGGTGGGGCACTCCTACATCGTCTACGCCCCGCTGCTGGCCGGGTGCACCAGCGTGCTGTACGAGGGCAAGCCGGTCGGCACCCCGGACGCCGGTGCGTTCTGGCGGGTGATCGCCGAGCACAAGGTCAAGACGTTGTTCACCGCGCCCACCGCGTTCCGCGCGATCAAGAAGGAGAACCCGGCCGGTGACCTGGCCCGCAAGTACGACCTGTCGACCCTGCGGTACCTGTTCCTGGCCGGGGAACGGCTCGACCCGGAAACCTACCGGTGGGCAGGTGAACTGCTCGGCATCCCGGTGATCGACCACTGGTGGCAGACCGAGACCGGCTGGGCGATCGCGGCCGACCTGATGGGACTGGACCCCATGGTCACCAAGCCCGGTTCGCCCACGGTGCCGGTACCGGGTTACGACGTGCACATCGTCGACCCCGCCACCGGCGCCGACGTCCCGCCAGGCAGCAGCGGCGACATCGTCATGCGGTTGCCACTGCCGCCCGGCTGCCTGGCGACCTTGTGGGGGGATGACCAGCGGTTCATCGATTCCTACCTGTCAACCCACCCCGGTGCCTACCTGACCGGGGACGGCGGATACCGGGACAGCGACGGATACCTCTACGTGATGGGCCGCACCGACGACGTCATTAACGTGGCGGGCCACCGGCTGTCCACCGGGGAAATGGAAGAAATCCTGGCCAGCCACCCCGCCGTCGCCGAGTGCACCGTCATCGGCGTCAACGACGCGCTCAAAGGCCAGGTCCCGCGCGGATTCGTGGTGCTCAAGGCGGGCATCGACGCCGACCCCGACGTGCTCAGCACCGAGCTCGTCCAGCTGGTCCGCGACCAGATCGGGCCCGTCGCCGCGCTGCGCAGGGTCGACATCATCACCGGGCTGCCCAAGACCCGCTCGGGCAAGATCTTGCGCAAGACCATGCGCGGTATCGCCGACGGCAAGGACGAGCCCGTGCCGCCCACCATCGAGGACGTCTCGACCCTCGACGCACTCCGTCCCCTGCTGACAGACGGCAGTTGAGAGACAGCAGCTGAGCAGCGGCGCCACCCCGGGCCGTTCCGACTGTCATAATGCGCCAATGACCGCGCGCAGGCCGACGATCGTCGCTACCAGTATCGGATTCCGGCCGGCCGGGCGCGGGGCGATGGATTGGCGGCTGGGACCGGCTTACGGACTGGCCGCCTCGTTGGCACGGGCCGGTGACAGCCCTCGGGTGTGCCTGGTAGGAACGGCTTTGGGGGATGCTGGCGATACGCTGCTGGCGATATACGCCGCCTTCGGCCGGGCCGGGTGGCGCGTCAGCCACCTGGCGCTGTTCCCCGAGCCGAACGTCGCCGACGTCGGTGAGCATCTGCTGGCTCAGGATGTCGTGTGGGTGGCCGGCGGCAGCGTGGCCAATCTCCTGGCCCTGTGGCGGCTGCACGGCGTCGGCCCGGCCATGCACGCGGCGTGGCAGGCTGGCGTGGTTCTCATGGGCGTCTCCGCGGGCTCGGTCTGCTGGTTCGCCGGCGGCACCACGGACGCCTTCGGCCTGCCGCTGCGCCCGGTGACCGATGCCCTGGGCTTCCTTCCCTACTCCAACAGCCCCCACCACGACGCCGAGGAGCAGCGGCGCCCCGCCATCCACCGGCTGATCAGGGAAGGCATCGTGCCTGACGGCTACGCGAGCGACAACGGAACCGGGCTCATCTTCGAGGGGACAGATCTCGTCGACTGCGTGACCGAAGTCGACGGGGCGAGGACGCGGCAGATGACGCGCAGCCCCGATGGGACCGTCAAAGAGAGTCCCCTGCCGACTCGGCTGCTGTCACCCTGACCAGCGTATGGTCCGGGACAGCGAGAGGGGGCGGCACCGGGCCGCCCCCTCTGGCCGACCGGTCACGGCCGGTCGTGGTCTAACTCTGTCTATCTGGCGAAGCGGGCCAGCGCCGGAACGAACGAGGCAGCATTCACGGTGCCCCACCCGGTCGCGTCGTTGTAGGAGCCGTTGGCGCTGAAGCCGGGGACGGTCACCAGGTCGGAGCTCGAGGGGCAGGAACCGTTGCTCTCGGTGTCAGCGGCGATGCAGAACGTGTAGGTGTTTTTGCCCTGGGAGATCGGCACGATGCCACTGGACGTCCTGCTCTGGGCCAGGGCGTACAGGGCCGGGTTCAGGTAACCGAGGCTGTGCCCCGCCACCTGGTCGGCCAGGGCCACGATGCCGGAGAAGAGCGGGGAGGCTTCACTGGTCCCGCCCACGATTCCCCAGCCGCCGACCGACGGGTCGGTGGTGTCGTAGAAGACGACCGCCCCGTTGACCGCGGCGCTCATCGCGATGTCAGGCGTGCCCCGGCTGCCGCCGACGATGCCTGCCACGCCATCCTGGAATTGCGGGCGCGAGAAGACCGTGGAATGGCCTCCGCCACTGGACCCCCAGGTGTAGACGGGCCCTGTCACCCCGACCGTGGAGCTGAGGTCGTTCCAGACCCGGTCCGGGGCGGTCCGGTCGCCCGCGGCGTTGAGCTGCAGCTGGGTGCCGCCCACCGCCGTGACCAGCGGGTCCGACGAGGGCCAGTCGATCGCCCTGGTCGAGCTGCAGCAGGTGGCGTCGTTCGGGTTCGCGCAACCCGAGCTCGGGTCGCAGTAGTAGTTGGTCGAGCCCTGGTCACCGCTCGCCGCCAGGACGGTCACCCCGTGCTGTGCGGCGTTGACGTACGCGGAGCGCAGCGAGTAGATCTGGCTCGGGCTGGTGAAGGTCTGCTCATTGGCGCCGAAGCTCTGGGTGATCACGTCACCGAGATGGTGATCGATCACGAAGTTCTCAGCCGCCACGATCTGCGGCAACCCGTAGATGCCCTCGGTCTCCGTCATCGGGGTCTCGACCAGAAGGATGTTGGCCTTCGGGGCCATCACGTGCGACCACTCGACGTCGAGGCTCGTCTCGTCGGTCCAGCCGTAGTAGTCCGAGCACAGGTCAGGGCCGGTCGGGCTGTACGTGGTCGTGCAGTTCGTGGGGTTGGTGGTGATCGGACCCTCGGGGGTGATCACCCGGAAGGAGGGCGGGTTGGGCAGGCCATTTTCCGAGTCGAAGTTCTGCAGGTCGGAGGCGATGGACGGGGAGCCGAAGGCATCGACGATCACGATCGTCTCGCCCTGGCCCTCGATCCCCTTGGAGAACAGCGGGGCCAGGTCGTAGGCCTTCTGGAACTGGAAGGGCTGGTAGCAGGCGATGCCGTAGTCTTTCTCACATACTGCCGTGGTCGGCGGCTGCGCCATCCTGCCCGCCACCAGCGGGATGACGTGTCCGGTCGAAAACGGGACCACCTGGACCGCGGCGCCGGCGGCCGGAGCCAGCGCGCTGACGGCCGCCGGAGCCACCACGGCGCTGCCCGCACCGAGCACCGCGATCGCTGTCATAGCCGCGCCGCGAACCAGAACCATTGCGCGAGAACTTCTCATCCCGAGTCCTCCATTTCGCCGCCTTTGCCCGAACCGCGCACACAACGCTCCCGGGGCGGCCCCAGGCCCGTATGAACCGGCGCGGCTATTTTTACCTAAACGCGGCAGAAGATTATCAGGAGGCACCGGACGTACCAATAGTTAGCGGAAGGAAAGATTCGACTCGTTATCGGAAGGAAGACTCGACGTTAACCTCGATGCTTCACGCGGAGGCTGATCTGGCGAGGTCCGGCCAGCCGTTTGCGCGGAACCGACCGTCTCGAAGGCCACGTGGGGCGCGAATCCGGCACCCGCGCACGCGCTGGCCACCGCCACCCGGTTCGGGTCATCGGGGCGTCCCCGAGAGGAAGGTCTCGAGACGTAGCTGGCGCACGCGCACGGGCCGTTGCTGTTCGTCGACGGCGGCGCGCCCGGCTGGCCAACGCGGCCGCACACCTCGAGCGAGGTTCGCCAAGCAGGCCCGCCAACTCGCGTCGCCATGACGCGCTCACCGCAGTCGGCTACCGGACGGTTGCCGGGCCGAACCCCACCCGCACGCTCACGGGTGACGCCGGCGTGCGGGCGGCTCCTTCCCTGACGCCAAGTAGCAGGCATGCGTCAACCGTCACGACGTTGCGTAGTCAGCGGAGTTTGCTAGCGTGACCAGGTGATTATCCACTTCATCTGCCGCGGCAACTCGTTCAGGAGCATTATTGCCGAAGCATATCTGAACTCGCTCGAGGTCAAGAGTTGCATCGTTCTTTCGAGCGGGACGGCGGCGGCATTGGACAAAGCGGGGAATCTGGTCTCCTACGCCAAGACGCTCGCGCTGCTCGAGAAGCACGGCATACGGGAGTTCGCCAAGGCTGACTACGGAGATCAGCTGACGCAGTCACGCCTGGAGAAAGCCGGCCTGACGATCTGCATGAATCAAAGGGTTTATGACGAGTGCCTGCAGATCGTGGCCTTTCCTGCCGGCCCGCGTATCTGGTCAGTCGCCGATCTAGGCGAACCGGGCAGGATCGCTGATACCGAATCGGAAAAGAAGCTTTACCAGGAAGAGGCTTACCAGGAAATCGTCAGGAATGTCGATCGGCTGGTCATGGATGTTTCGGTTGACGGTTTACACCCATTTGGATTCCTCACTCAGACTCTCCTTGGACACTCGTACCGTCAGGTCGCCTCGTACTTCCAGCAAGGCCACCATCAGTGCTGACTACCGGTGCGATTGTGCCGCTTACGGGGCCTCAGGCCGGGACCGGCACCCGGCCGATCGCGGTTTCATGCAGGCTGCCGAGGTAGAGCCAGCCGTCGTGCTGGCGGACGCCGACGATCTCGCGGTAGGACCCGGCGGGGCCGTGCAGCGACTGCGTGATCAGTCCCTCTGCGCCCAGGCGCGCGACGAGCCCGTAGCGCTGCGCGGCGGGCTGCAGCCGGTCCGGGAGCCGCGCGGCGACGCGCCGCGGCGCCGGGTGCGGCATCAGCCGGTCGACGAACGGCAGCCGCGGCGACGGAAAGGCGACCCAGTAGGTGCCGTCCCCGGCCGCAGACATGTTGTCGGGGATGCCGGGCAGGTTGGATGCGAACGGCCCGGGACGGCCGGCCGCCGGACCGGTGAGCGGGATGCGGAGTACGTCGTAGCTCCCGGTCTGCGCGACCAGCAGGAACGACTCATCCGGGGCCAGGGCCACCCCGTTCGGGAAGTACAGGCCGTCCGCGACGAGGTCCAGGCCGCCGGCGGCCGGGCGGTAGCGGAAGACGCGGCCGTTGGGCCGGTGCTCGAGCAGGTCCTGCTTGTAGTGCTCAATGCGGAACCGGGTCGAGCTGTCGGAGAAGTACACGGTGCCATCGGCGGTGACCGCGGCGTTGTTGGTGAACTTGAGCCGGCTGCCGCCGTAGCTGTCCGCCAGCACCCGGACGTGACCGGTCTCCGCCACCCGCAGCAGTCCCCGGTAGGCGTCGCAGACGATGAGCGTTCCGTCGCGCGGGTCGACCTCCAGGCCCAGCGGACGGCCATGGGTGTCGGCGAACAACTCGGCCGCGCCCGAGTCAGGGAACCCGGCCGGCCACCGCCAGATCCGGCCGTCCTCGACGCCCGCGTACAGCCGACCGGCCGCGTCGAACACGACGTCCTCGGGCCTGGCCCCGCCGGGCACCTCCCACCGTTCCACCTGGTCGAGCAGCCGGTTGGGGGCGAGCGCACCCGCCAGGGCCGGGGCCCGCGGCGGGGTCCACCGCACCGGGTCGGCCCGGGGGTCCGACTGCTCGCCGTCCCGGACCACGATGCTCCACCGGGCCCGTGTCGTCGCGCCCGGCCGCCGCCACGGCTCCGGCTCGCCCACCGTGGTGCGCAACCTGCCGAGCGGACCGGCGGACAATTCGACCACGTCGCCCGGCGAAAGCCAGCGGCCAATCTCGGCCCCGCTGCAACCAGGGACCGTTCCGAGCCCGATAACTGTACCCGCGGCCAGCAGCTCGCCCGCGCTGGCGTAGGCGATGACGTCCGCCAGCGAGTGCTGCATCCCGCGGGTGCTCCCGGCACCCCACACGTCGCCGTTGACGCGGACCTCGACGTCCAGCATGCCCAGCACGGGCAGGAACTCGTCCGGGGTGACCACGACGGAACCGAGCGCGGTGCCGAAGTCCTTGGACTTCGCCGGACCCATCAGGCCCTCGACCATCTCGCGGAACTGCACGTCACGGGCGCTGAAGTCGTTGACGAGCACGAAACCGCCCAGCACGCCGAGGGCCTCCTCCGGGGTCAGGTCGGTGCCGTCCCGGGCGATGACCACCCCGATCTCCAGCTCATAGTCCAGGGCCTGGGCGTACGCCGGCCAGCGCACGGTGTCCCCATCGCCGATGAACGTCGCCGGGTTCCCCTTGTAATAGATCGGCTGCTCGTACCACAGCGGGCGAGGCCGCAGCCGCGGGAACGGGCGCCGCGCCAGCCGCTCGAAGCCGTCGGCCACCGCTCCCGCGGCCGATTCGCGCATCCGCAGCAGCGCGCGGCTCACGGCGATCATGTGCTCCTCCCACAGCGAGCAGTCACGAAACGCCGCCGGACGGAACGGCGGGGCCAGCAGCGGCAACGGCTCAGTCGGCGACGCCGCCGAAACCAGCTCCTCCGCGAGCTCACGGACCTGCTCCCCCGCGTCGAGGAACGCCAGCAGATCTGCCGACGCGGGCCCCAGCCGATCCGCGCCCGGAACCGTCAGCAGCGGCACCCAGCCCTCCTCGCGCCCAACCGCCACGCTCGGTTCCCCGGCCGCCGTGCTGACCATCCCAACCCGCATCGCATCTCCCTGTCCGTGTCCGCTGTCCGTGTCCGCTGTCCGTGTCCGCTGTCCCACCATGGTTCCCGAGGCGCATACCGTGTCGCCAGCCGGCCCGCGGATGGGAACCGTTCGGCGGTGGTGGTCAGCGGGCGCAGCCCCTGGCGGCGCAGTCCCGCCGGACACCCTAGTGTTGAGTCGTGACCAGGAGCGGCCAGACGCCGCAGGATGCCCGGCGATCGTGGTTCCGATGACGGAGCCCGGGTGGCCGGCGCGACAACGAATGGTCCGGGTGGATGTCATCTCGAACCTTCCCGCCGCTCTCGACGCGCTGGCGGTCGGCCGCGGCCGCCCGGTCCTTGTGCTGGTCGGCGGGGCTGGCGGCATGAGCCAGGAGGACCTGAGCCGGACCGGGGAGGTGCTGAGCCGACAGGTCGTGCCGGTGCTGGCCCGGCTGGGCGCGGCGGTGGTGGACGGCGGCACGGACTCAGGAGTAATGCGGGCGATCGGCCAGGCCCGGTCGGCGGCGGGCGCGGATTTCCCGCTCATCGGCGTCGCTGCCGAGGGCACGGTGTCTGGTGCCGAGGAGATCGAGCCCGGGCACAGCCACGTCATTCTGGTGCCGGGCGATTCCTGGGGTGATGAGTCGCCCTGGCTGGCGGACGTAGCCGACGCGGTGGCCGGGCCCGCCCCTTCGGCGACACTCGTGATAAACGGCGGCAAGATCGCCTACGACGACATCGCTCGCAGCCTCGAGCGACACCGTTCGGTCATCGTGCTGGCCGGCACTGGCCGGACTGCGGACGCCATTGCCGTCGCCGCCGACGGCGATAGCGACGGCGATGGCGATGGTGAGGACCTGCGCGCCAGGCAGATCGCTGGTTCGCCGCTGACGCGCGTCGTCGACATCGACGATGGGTCCGCGCTCGCGGAGATGCTGGAGAGCATCCTCGGCCTCTCCCCCGCCGCCGGAGTAGACGAATAATTCTGAACGGGACCAGCTAGCTGCCCACGGCACTGGTTACCCGCTGCCCCGGGGACGGCGCGGGGACCGAGGGCGAGGGAGCGATCCGGTGCCGGGCCAGGTGCGGCGGCGTGCACAGCGGCTTGTCCTTGTACACGAAGGCCCGCCGCAGCTGGGCGTACGGCTCGGGCGGCCCGGAGAAGTTGCGTCTCATGACGGCCAGCTCGGCGGCCCGGTGACCGGCCAGCGTTCGCTGGCCGCCGGCCCGGGCGAGCCGGCGCTCCTTGGCGGCCAGCCGCGCCGCGTAGTCGGGGCTGCGGGCCAGCCGCTCGGCCAGCGCCGCCACCTGCGCGCGGTACCCGGCCGGATCGGCCGCGATGACCCGGTCGACCAGGCCCGAGTGCAGCGCCGAGGCGGAACTGACCGGCAGGCACCCCTCGGTCAGCCGGGCCGCCTCGCGGGCGCCGACCCGCCGCGGCAGGGTATAGGTCCAGTACTCCGAGCCGTGCAGGCCCATCAGCCGGTAGTGCGGGTTCAGCACCGCGCCGCCCCGGCACCAGACCTGGTCGGCGGTCAGCGCCAGCATCAGCCCGCCGGCCGCGGCGTTACCCGCCAGCGCCGCCACGGTGAGCTGGCCGGTGCTGGTCAGGATCGCCTCCGCCAGGTCATCGATCGCGTTGATGTTCCGCCAGGACTCTTCGGCCGGATCGGCGGCGGCCTCGATCATGTTCAGGTCGATGCCGTTGCCGAAGAAGTCGCGGGGGGCGCCGAGCACGATCACCTTCACCGGGCGCTCCTGGGCGTGCCGGTAGGCGGCGAGCAGCCGGCGGCACTGCCCGGTGTTCATCGCCCCGCCGGGGAAGCTGAACTCCAGGTAGCCGACGTCGCCGGACTCGCGGTAGCGGATCTGCTGATAGGTGCGCCGGCCCGGCGGCGTCACGAGCGGGGCCGGGACGTCCGGTACGCCCGCCAGGGATCCGCGCAGCACCCGTGCGGCCGGCAGCTTGAAGGTCTTAGGTCCGCCGGGCGCCGGGCGGCGGCGCAGCCGCGGGATCCAGACCGCCCCGTCCGTGGTCGCCCGGCAGATGGCGCCGTCCCGCTGCGCGAGGATCGTTCCGGGCGCCCCGCGCAGCTCGTCTTCGGCATGCCCGCCGACCAGGTAGTACTCGGTGTCGCCGAGCACGTCCAGGACGCCGGGGCTGGAATCGGCCGCCCACAGCTTGGCCAGCACGGCGGACGTCGGCTCAGACGGCCAGTCGATCCTGCGGTCGGCCTGCCGGCACGGCGGCCGGGCCTGCCCGGACACACCGGGCCGGCCGTAGTCCAGCGGCTCGGGCCGGAACTGGCCCGTCGCGAACCGGGTCACGGCCAGCAGCACCGCTCGCGCCGCGGCGTCCGCCACCTCGGTCCGGTACACCGAGCTCTTCGAGCCGCCCGGCATCGTGAACTCCGCGCTGGCCCAGATATCGCCCGCGTCCATCTCCGCGTTCGCCTGCAGCACGGTCACGCCCCATCGCCCGGCGCCGGTCATGACCGCCCAGTCCAGCGAGGACGGCCCCCGGTCACCCACCGGGCCCGGATGCACGATCAAGCACGGCCGGGCCGACCAGATGTCCGCCGGAATCGCCGTGGTCAGCATCGGCGCGATGACAAGATCCGGGTCAAAAAGCCGGACCCCGTCCCGCAGCACCTCATCCCCCAGCGCCAGCTCGACCGACACCTCATGCCCGCCGTCCGCCAGCTCCGCATGCACCCGCTGCGTCATACTGTTGTAACCACTGGCAATCAGCAAGATCCGCATCAGCGTTCCCCCTCCGCCGGCCGAATCGGTAGCGCCCCGCGCGCGGCCGTCCCGTCCCCACCGCGCCCCGCGGCAGGCCTCTGTTAACGGAGCCCGCCAGCGCCGCCCTGATACACCACTGGGCCTAATACCGCAGGAGCCGGGGAGGCGAGGTGGCCGGGGAGGCGAGGTGGCCGGGGAGGCGAGGTGGCCGGGGAGGCGAGGTGGGGGCGGGGGCATGCGGTAGTGCCCGTTCTGCATAAGAATGCTGATTCTTTGTGTGCTGAAACTTGGTTTCTGGCCGTCGGAGGACCGGTTGCTCGGACGACGATGATGGTGTGACGCACCCGCAGGTGCGGCCCGACCCGGCGTTCGGGCTGCTGAAGCTGTACGACGATGCGATGCCGCACGTCTACGGCTACCTGCTGGCCCGCTGCGGCGACACCGGCCTGGCCGAGGATCTTACGGCCGAGTCGTTCCTGGCCGCCGTGCACGCGGTCCGCAAGCCGGGCGCGTCCGACCCGTCGATCCCGTGGCTGATCGGAGTGGCCCGGCACAAGCTTGCCGACCACTGGCGGCGGGCGGAGCGGGAGCAACGCGGGTTGCGCCTGCTGGACGGCGAGACGGCGCGCGTCGACGACCCGTGGGAGACGGTCGTCGACCGGATCCGGGCCCGCGAGGTGCTCGACCGGCTCGGCCCGCATCACCGGGCCGCGCTCACGCTGCGCTACCTCGACGGGCTGCCGGTGCCCGAGGTGGCCCGGCACCTGGACCGTACCCTGCACGCCACCGAGGCGCTGCTGGTGCGGGCCCGCGCCGCGTTCCGCCGGATCTACGAGGGAGAGGAGGGCTCGCGATGACCGATCCGTTCGAGGCTCTGCGCGAGCCCGTCACGCCGGTCAATCCCGACCCGGAGTTCGCCCGGCGGCTGCGGATGCAGCTGACCCGGGAAGTCTTCGCATCCCCAGGAGGAACCATGTCCCAGCAGACGGTCACGACCCGGGTCGAGCGCGAGCCCCCCCCGGCTCCGGCGCTGACCCCCTACCTCGTCGTGTCCGACGCCCGCCGCGCCATGGACTGGTACGTCGAGGTGTTCGGCGCCCGGCGCCGCGGCGAGCTCTACGTCAACGCGGACGGCACGATCGGCCACGCCGAGGTCGGCATCGGCGACGCGGTGCTGATGTTCTCCGAGGCTTCCGACCTGTGGCCCGATGTGCCTGTGCGCGCGCCGGAAACCCCCGTCACGTTCAGTCATTCTCTTCATCTGGAGGTCGACGACGTCGACGCGAGTACCGAACGGGCCCGGCGCAGCGGCGCCGCGGTGGAACGGGAGCCGGCGGAGGCGCCCTACGGTCGCGCCGCGGTGATCGTCGACCCGTTCGGGCACCGCTGGATCCTGCTCAGGCCGCCGGCCCGGGCCACCGGACTGCGCCAGGGCGACGTCGCGAACGTGACCATGATGGTACGCGACGCGAACCAGGCCAAGGAGTTCTACGAGGCCGTGCTGCGGGTGCCGTTCCCCGCCGCTCACCCCGGCACGTGGCGCACCGACCAGACCAGGCCGCCGCTGGGCATCATGCCGCTAGGCGTCGTGTCGCCGGCCGACGCCGAGCCCGAGGTGCAGCTGTCCTACCGCGTCGACGACATCGCAGCCGCGGTCGAGCGGGTCCGGGTGGCCGGCGGGCACGCGGATGAGCCGGAGCGCAGGCCGTTCGGGCTGACGGCCAGGTGCGTCGACAATCAGGGCGCGACGTTCCGACTGTGGCAGCCGGCCCCGGGCACTATGTCCCGCTGATCCTGTTGTCCTGACCGGTCCATTCGCGGTCGCGCAGCACGAACTTCTGGATTTTGCCGGTGGAGGTCTTCGGCAGCGGCCCGAACTCGATCGTGTCTGGGCACTTGTAGTGCGCGAGGCGTCCGCGGCAGAACGCGATGATCTCGTCCGGGGTTGCTGCGGCGCCCTCGTTGAGGGTGACGAACGCCTTGGGCCGTTCTCCCCAGTGCGGGTGCGGGATCCCGATGACCGCGCATTCGAGCACGGCGGGGTGGGCGCAGATCGCCTGCTCCACCTCGATGCTGGAGATGTTCTCTCCGCCGGAGATGATGATGTCCTTGCCGCGATCGCGCAGCTCGATGTTGCCGTCGGGATGCCACACGGCAAGGTCACCTGAATGGAACCAGCCGCCGGCGAACGCCTTGGCCGTGGCCGCCTCGTCGTTGAAGTAGCCGCTCATGACGTTGTTCCCGCGCATGACCACCTCGCCCATCGTCGCCCCGTCCCGGGGGACGTCGTTCATCTCCTGGCCGACAACACGGACGAGATCGGCGGAGGGGTAAGCCTGCCCTTGCCGGGCCAGGTACCTGGCCTGCTGCTCCACCGGAAGCTGGCGCCACCCCTCCGGCTCGGGACACACAGTGATCGGGCCGTAGGTCTCGGTCAGGCCGTACACGTGCACGACGCGGAAGTTCAGCTCGCTCATCCGGCCCAGCAGCGTCGGGGACGGCGGCGCGGCGGCCACCATCGCGGTCACCGGCCGGTCCAGGCGGTGCGCCCGGGGATGGTTGATGACCATCAGCTGCACGGTCGGCGCCCCGTTGTAGTGCGTCACGCCCTGGCCGTCGATCAGATCCCAGACCAGCCCCGGGTCCACGGCGCGGATGGCCACATGCCGCGCGGCCACCGCGGTGACCGCCCACGGGAAGCACCAGCCGTTGCAGTGGAACATCGGCAGCGTCCACAAGTAGACCGACTCAGGGCCCAGGCCCGCCACGATCACCTCGCTCAGCGCGTTCAGGTACGCGCCGCGGTAGGTGTACTGCACTCCCTTGGGCCGGCCCGTGGTCCCGGAGGTGTAGTTGATCGAGATCGTTTCCTCTTCATGCTCCAGCCAGCTCACCGGCATCGCCGGCGAAGCCGCGGCCAGGAACTCCTCGTACTGATCCGGGCAGCGGATCACGGTCAGGCCGGCCAGCTCCAATGGAGCAGTCAGCCCTTCCAACGCGGCGTCCACCAGTAGGTATCGCGCGCCGCTGTGGGCCAGGATGTACCCGATCTCGGCGCTGGCCAGCCGGTTGTTCACCGCGACCAGGATCCCGCCCGCGGCGGGCACGCCGAAATGCGCCTCGAGCATCGCCGAGGAATTGAACA
>Ga0302326_10019868_pt1 | contig 13847 bp, 11 predicted proteins | sample Palsa_T0_3_FD_202264 | JGI IMG/M metagenome (GOLD analysis project Ga0302326, IMG submission 202264) | Peat permafrost microbial communities from Stordalen Mire near Abisko, Sweden - Palsa_T0_3 | ecosystem: Environmental > Terrestrial > Soil > Palsa > Peat permafrost | place: Sweden: Abisko... | reverse complement strand
CGCCCTTGCCGTCACCTTTCACGATATCCTCCTGCCCATCTGGCCGGTCGTCCTGCGGTGGCAATTCCAGATCGGCTTCTTCATCATCAGCCGGCCGCATCGCCTGCCGGCCAGGTTTTCTCCCAAGCATTTCCACTACGAGAATCTCTTGTCCTGGAAAACCCTCCACATCCTCTGGCCCACCTTCATCGGTTCCGTCATCCTGGCCACCCCGCTCGCCGCCATCATGTACTTCATTGTCGTTGAAACCGTGACGCGCGCCCAGGCCGCCAAGGCGCGGAAGATCACGCACAGTTAGGATCTCCTTACCCAGGAAACGCCAGCGAATAGCACCAGAGTCCGTAGAGGATCACGCAGCCGTAAATTGCCGGCCCCCACCAGCGCTCCGGCGGGCTCCCCGGCCTTTGCATCTCCGCCGCGATCAACGGCAGCAGCGGCAGCCAGATCGCCCCGCTCGCGGTGATCCCCATTCTCTGGCCGCTCCACCCCGCGAATACGCTCACCCCCGCCGCCACCGCGCAAATGCCCGCCGCCGCGCTCGCCGCCCGCCGCTCATCCGTCCGCCATCGCGCGAGATAACGTCCCACCGCGATCAGCGCCACCGGCGTCACCAGCACCGCCTGCCATCCCCCAAAGAGCAACGCGGTCATCGCCGGCCCATTGGCGGCACGCTCGCGGTGGTCCAGCAGTCCCGGCAGCCGCCACCACGGCCACCAGAACAACGCCGTCGCCGCCGCGCAGGCCAGCGCTCCCCATCTCCGTTCCCACCCCAGGGCAAAGGTCATCAGCCACAGCGCCAGCGCCCATTCCGCCACCAGCACCGTCGCAGGCGAAAAAACCGCGCCCGTCCAAAAGAACACCGGCAGTACGGAAAACAACAGCAGCGCCCGGAACGCCGTCGTCTTGTCAAAAGCCCGTTTCCCGGCCTGGAATACCGCCCAGGCCCCGACACCCCAGCAGAGCAGCGCCGGCAGGTTCAAGCCCGCGTCCGTACGTCCCCCCACCACGGTCCCGAGGTTCCGCAGCGCCAGGATCATGTCCCACAGCGCGAATCTCGAGCCGACCCGCAGCATCGCGGCATTCGCGCCGAAGTATCTGATGTGAGTCCCACGCATGCCCTCGGCCATGTCCACCATCCTTTGATCCAACGGCATCGCATACAGGTACGCCAGCCGCAGCGCCAGCAGGTACGCCGTCGCGCCCAGCGCCGCCACCCGCCAGCGCACACCGCTTCCATATTGCTCGCGCACCGGCCAAATGAACAGGGCATACCCCAGGAACATAACCAGCCACCCCGTCACAATCGCCGGCACGATCGCGGCCGGCCACGGCCATCCGAAGGCCCGCGCGCACGTCGCCAGCACTCCGCTGCGCAGGAATAGCGAGAGCAGCGACACGAACAGCAGCCGCGACAGAAACCGTGCGCTCCGGCTCGTCTCCAGCGGCAATTGCGCCATCTTCAGCCACGCATTGAGCGTTGCCCCGGCCACAAAACCCAGCAGGTTCGCCTTGCTCAAACCCGCCCCCAGCCGCCACGCCGCCGCAAACACTGCAAGATCCGCCGCCCACACCAGCCCGGTCTTCGCTATCGCCAGACCCACGCTCTGCCGCGATTCCCGCCACCCGGAGAGCGCCAGCAGCCGCCGGAAGTAAGTCAATATCACCCCGGGTCCCATCTTCGATTTTCCCAGCTCCCGGTCCCGGAAAGCAATCGGCGTCTCCCCCACGCGGATCGCATCCCCGCCGCGCACCAGGATCTCGAGCGCGATCTTGAACCCCGCCGCGTCCGATGGAATCGCCGCCAGGAGATCCCGGCGCACCGCAAAAAATCCCGACAGCGCATCGTGAACGTCCGTCAGCGGCCACGCGCACGCCGATGCCGCGCGCGACATCAGCCGCCGCTTCCGCGACCATCCCGGTGTGCTCCCTCCCGGGGCATACCGGCTCCCGATCACCATGTCGCGCTCCCCTCGGATCACCGGCAGCGCCACCTCGGGAATTTTCTCCGGCGGGTGCGACCCATCCGCGTCGATCACCAGCACCACTGCCGCCCTGGCCGCCCGCGCTCCGGCCAGCACCGCGCCCGCCAGCCCATCCTTCGGCTTCTCGCGCGCAAGCAGCCTCACCGGCAGACTCTCACTCAGCCGCCGCACGATCGCCTGCGTCTCATCCCGCGACCCGTCATCGACCACGATGATCTCCATCTCCAGCGTGGCCCCGCCCGCCAGGATTTTTCCAATGATCCCCTCGATATTCTCCGCCTCATTCAGGGTCGGAACAATGACCGAGAGGCTCGGAGAGGCAGGCTGCATGCGCGGAGAAAATCCCTTTGCCTTGAATATCGGCATTAAACGGCGTTCATCCCACTCCCGCTGGCCACGTCCGAATGGCCCGCTTCTGGCGTTCCTGCGTCGGGGTCTGGTATTCCAAAACCTGGAGACAGCGTGATCATGCGCCGGGCTTTTTTTGTGCAAGGTAGAGATAGGTGCCTTTATCCTCGAACATCAGACCGAGCGTATCGGTCCGGCTAACGAGGTCCAGGGCAGCTTTCTGGGACGACTCCCGGCTGTGGGAGAAGATGATCCAGAGGCGTGAATGCGTCATAAGGTTTTGGGTCAGGTATTTTGTCCAAGCGACATCGTCCTCATGGAATACGGAGTCCATCGGATTCGCGTTGGGGTCCGGCGCATACTTGATGAGGGATGGAAGGTGTACAAAGACCTGGGGTTCGGCCAGGGTCTGAATGGCGATACCATCATTCGGTTGGACGTGGGCAAAGAGATAGGCGCCGGCGCCCTTGATGTTTTCATCTCCCGTGAAGCGGATGTACATCAATGTTGACCTTGCGCCCACAAGACAAAATATCGCGCTCAAGGCGATCGCGAGCATCCGCATGAGCGCCAGGCGGCTGGATAAAATTCTGGCAAAGGCAAATCCCGCAAATAGGTAGATAAATACCGTCAGGTACATGGTGTGCCTTTCCCCGTCGAACGGATAAGCGCGCAACAATGCGCCGATAAACGTAAGTCCCGCCGTTCCGATAAATACGGACAGTAGAATCCGCCCGTGACGATCCCGCGCCGCGCACATCGCGCCCGCGAGGACCATGAGGAACATCAGCGGGCAGAAGGAGTAGGAGAAGGAAACTGTTTCCCATGCCCCATGGACCAACAGGGCCAGCAAGGAACCGAGGCCGGACCGGTCCCAATAAGCATGCGTCAGATAATCTCGCTGCACTCCCTGCGCGATCTGATAGCGCAGAAAAGTGAAATAGATCGGGATGCCACTGGCTGCTCCCGCGGCCTGGATCGCCAACCACTTGAGCAGTTCCTCGCGGGACCGATTTGGCTGCCTCAGCCACAGGATGATCCATACCACGCTGATGCTCGTCAGCGGAAAGAGCATGCAATAAAGCACTACCGGACTGACGAACCAGACAAGAGCGGTCATCCCCGCCCATTTCCAGCGGAATTCCTCTCCAGGCCATGCGATGCAGAGCAGCGCCAGCAGCGTCAGGAAAGGAGCAAAGGCGTACTTTGAAAGCTCCTGGCTGTAAGCAATCTGGTTGAAAGAAAGCGCCACCAATCCCGTTGTAAAGATCGCGGCGCCCAGCCCCAGCAGGCGTGAGGAGAGGCGCGCCATCGTCCACACCGACCCGATGCCGGCCATGCACGGCAATATCCGCATCAGTTCCGGAGTTACGCGAAACCTGTACAACAGGTTAATGAAAAGCCCCACAAACGGTGGGTCGTCATGATAAGCGCGATGCCGCCAGAGGAGATCGTGCAAAGGGCCGACCGATACCCAATACACATATGCCTCATCAAACCAGAATGATTTGGCAGTCAATTTCCACAGCCTTAGCAAAGTACCTAGTAAAACCACCGCCGAAAGCCCAACAACCAACCAGCGCCCCACTCCGCTTGCGCGGGCTTCCCGGACTGCTGTCGGAGCCGTTGCTGCGGTACTGTCAGCCGTTATTCCTCCAAGTAGCACCGGTTCAGAATTTTCTGTTTCCATAGGTTATACGATTTGGTCCGTATAAGTTGCTTTGCTACGCGGGCGGCGAAGGCACAAACTCATGGAGCATCGACTTGCGGACCAGCTCGTAGCGAATGCCCAGGCGGCCCAGCCAGCTTGCCGCCGAGAAGAAAAGCTTCTCCTTGGCCGAGTAAGTCCGCGTTACGAACAGCCCGGTGTAACCCGGAATTCCCCAGTTGGGTGAATATTCATGGTGAGTTGGGATGATTTCCTGCGATTTTCTCTCCGACCAGCGGCTTTGCAAGCACATTCCGGGCCGCAGGAAGTGAGAATTCACCGCGCGCGCGTCGCGTACATCCGACTATTTTCGAAATTAACCGTTTTTTTCGAGCGGGAGATGAACGGTTGATGTCGCCTCGCTCCGTTCGAAATTCGCAATTCGAATTTCCTCCTCCTCCCGCACCGGTTCCGGCTCCGCCCGCATCTGCCGCCATCCCGCCTCATCCTTCAGGAAAAGCCGCCGCTGGAATTTGATGAATACCCGCTTCAGCGGTTGAAGATTCGCAATCGGCACCGCCACCTCCACCCGCCGACCCTCGACCCGCACCGTCGCCATTCGTACCAATCCCCCCGTCACCGCGTCCTGCAGCGGCGCGCATTTCGAGGCGCCGGGGAGCGGTAGGACCCAGCGCAAGCTTCCCTCGGTCACGCTCTCGATGGCCAGGAGCAAGCTGGCTTTTGCCAGGTTGGGACGCGAGCCACGAAGCCGAAGTTGAATGCGCAGGGCCCCCCGGTCAAAGGCAGCCCCGATTATGGGGTGATTATGAACCGTCTGCTCGTGGAGCGGAGCAGAATAGAAAGTCTCATGTTCTGTCGCGTAGCTGGCAAACCGCTTGTGGCTCAACGCCATCTGGCTCTCGTGCGCGAGGATCGCCGCCCGCTTCCGCGCGACCTCCGCCTCCGTCAGCCGCAGCGTCACTTTCCCGCGCTCCGATTGTCGCCGCGGCGCGTGAATGATGAAGCGCAGCGTCTGCGGCGGCCGCTCGAGCCGCATCATCGCAAGCTGCACCAGCACGAAGAGCGCCGAGTGATCTGGGTGCGCATCGGTCGCGGAAGGGATTACAAAGATCGTCGGCTCCCATTCCGTCATCTCCGCCCAGAGCGTAAAGAGCACTCCTTCCTCCACCCGCATCAACAGGTTTGTAATCCCCTGGTCCGGCAGCCCGAGGAAGCGGGCCGATCCTTTCGGCAGCCCCAGCATCGCCAGCGCCGCCAGCGCTTCCCTGCGCCGGCGACGGCCCCAGCGCGCGCGGTCCGTGTAGCCGATCTGCAGCTTCCGCTCCAAAAAGCGTTGCGGCCACGGATTATTGTCTCCGTCGGTCGCGAAGAGCACCCGCACCTTTGCTCCAGCCGTCACCGCCCGCTGGATCAATCCTCCCGCCGCCAGCGATTCATCGTCCGGGTGCGGCGCCAGGATCAGCAGCCGGTCCTTTGCGGTGATTTTTAATGCGTTCATGTTGCGGTTTCTTTTATCAGGAAATTCATTGCGATATTCCAGCCATCGTCTTGGTAAACGGGCTGAACCCTCGCTCCAGCGCCTGCGTCCATATCAGCGCCACATTTCCCTTGCCCGCCGTGATGTCCAGCCGGTGATCCCCCGGCGCGATTTCCTGCGAATCCCGCAACGGCGCCCCGTCGATGCTCCCCGCCAGCTTTCCGCTGTCGGAGACAATCGAATACTTCGCCTTGATCTCCGTATGGAAGGTCATCGCCGGCCGGGCCGCTCCCAGGCCGTGGCCCGCCACCCATACCTTGCTCTCCCCCTCCAGGAAATTCGCCCGCAGCCAGTTCTGATCCTGCGGTCGCAACCGATGATTGAGCACCACGCACGTCCCCGTCTTGACGACCTGCTCCTTCACGTCGTTCGGAATCAGCCCCATCTGGATCCGCCTGAGCGTCACCCCTTCGAGCACCCAGTAAATCGGCCGGTTCCGGAAGATGGTTTCCCCCTTTGCGTCCATCACCAGGTCATCCGGATTGGTCAGGCGCAACACGACCGAGAGGTCCTGTTCAAAGGGCGCCATCCTGTTATCCAGCGGCGATTGCAGCCTCCAGATGCCCGCCCCCTCGCCCGCCAGCAGCAGCACTCCCGCTGCCGGGATCATCACCCGCGCCGGCCAGCCCGTCAGGCTCAGCAGGTGAAATAAAAACGGCAGCACCGTCAGCGCCGCCAGCGGAAGCACCGGCATAAAGTCTTGCGCCGTCACCAGCGGCCAATAGCCGCGCAGCAGGAAATAGTAGGCGCCGCACGTAATCAGGATCAGCGCCCGCCCCGCTCCGATCCCCGCATTCGCACTCGAGTGCATGCAGAGCCATCCCAGCCCCAGCAGCACCGGCAGTGAGAGCGGAAAGAGCCATTGGTGCAACCCCGGCTTGGCCCACTTCCCAAGGCCCGGCAGCGCGTTGTGCTGGATCACGCAATAATACATCTGGTGCAGCGCCCCGTGAGCGGCGAAGAATCCGATCAGCACTCCCGGAACGATCACCAGCCCGGCCAGGATCAGTCCCGCGCTTTTGAGCATCGCCCCGGCCGCCATCTTCCGCCGCGAGAGTGCATGCAGCGCCAGCAGCCCCGCCGCGCCCGTGCCCAGCGCGCCGATGAGCAGAGTCGTCTTCATCGACACCGCGAGGCACGCTCCCATAGTCAGCCCGAAAACAAACGCCCGCCGGCCCGCCACCGGCCTGCTCACCGCCAGCCATACCGCCAGCAGCCACAGCGTTGTCCAGAGGTCATCGGTCCGGAATTCCGTCGTTACCACGAAAAACCGCGGCACGCCTCCCGCCACCAACGCCATCCACACTCCCCACCGTTGCACATAGAGCGCGCGCCCGATCAGATACATGAGCCACAAGTCCGCCACATAAAGCGGCAGCATCGCCAACCGCATGGCAACGACGATCCATGCATGCTCTCCCAGCGCCCACATCAGCGGCGCGCACAGCATCTGGAACAGCGGGGTGTGATTATCGAAAAGGTCCCGGTACTGCAGCATCCCGTGCGCCCAGCCCCAAACCACGTGCAAATGCTGCGGCTCGTCCGAATCCACCCGATACACGAATGCATACACGATGCGCAGGGCGATCAACCCCGTCAGAGCCACGGCCGCCGCCCACGACTCGACAACCCCGGATACCCGCTCCTGCGAAGCGGCATCACTATCTGGGCTGATCATCGTGGATGCAGGCAATACAACTTCCGGTAGCATGGAGGGGATCAATATGGGGGACGATCCGTTGCCCTCTGGTTGCGTGCAAGTTACAGATTTTTAACTCGCGGCCCCGGCACGCTCGGGCGAAGAGCGCGATGGTCGTCCGCCAGCGCCCGGGATTGCTCTATGGTCCAATTCCTATGGCGCCGCCCTCGGAGTCCCCCAGGAAATAGCCGCCGCCCGTCCGGGAGCCCTGGAGCAGGATGCCGTGGATGGTCCGGGTAACTCCGCTGAGCGGATCGATGAAATGCCCCGACAACAATCCAGTGGCCGGCTCGATGGTCAGAGCGAGGCCGTCATTTCCCACCCCCAGGATGGTCACCACATTGGTCGCGGCAATGGCAATCGAACACTGGATGGGCGAGTTCAGGTTTCCACCGGAAACGACCGCCTGCCCGATGTTGCCGGGGTTGGCGCCGAATTGCAGCGCCGCCGCGTGGACGGGCGGGATGTATTGGCCGCCGCTCCCGGTAAGGGTTATCGAGAAGGGTCCCGGGTCAATCCCGGCGGTCGAGTCAGCCGGCTTGGTCCAGACCAGTGTGCCGCTGATTACGCTCTCCCCGGAGCCGCTGAGCGCGAGCGTCCCGGCCAGGCTCCCGCGATTCGGCGAGGCGTAGAGCAGGCTGAAAACCCCCGCCCGGCCTGTCGCATCCACTGTGGACGGGCAGGAAAAGGGGGCGCCATCCGGGAGGGCGCCGGTAATGGTGGCCAGGCCGGAGGGGGCGATTCGCACAAGGGCATAGCCCGAGCCGACGTAGGAGGCACCCTGCGGCGGCGGCAGCAGCACGGTATAAAGACCCTCCGCTGCCGCCGCCGCGGCCGGCGGCAGGCTCGCCACGAGGCGCACGGCATTCATCGCCACTCCCGCGTTCAGCGCGTAACTGTTCCCCGCCTGAACCATGCCGAGCGTGACGGTCGGGCCACCGAGCGCGGAGGGATTGAGCGTCGTCGAAAACTGCCCGCTCGAGTTCAGTGCGCCCGTGAAGGGATAGGTCACTCCCGCGATGGAAAGCGACGCGGTGAAGCGCCCCGTTGGCCCGAGGGTGAGGCGGAGAAAACCGCTGGGAGCATTTTGCGTTGCGGGATCGAGCAGCACCGCGGAGTAAGTCCCTGCCAGTGTGGCGTAATTGACCACCGTCACCTGGCCGGTGGACGACCCGCCAAAATCATCCGCGATCGTGTACGTGAAATGATCCTCCGGCTGGTAGATCGAGGTGAATTGAAAGGCGACCGCGCCGCCCCCCTTGGTCACCGCTGCCTTGCCCTCGATTGCGCCGCTGACCCTGGTCACCTTCAGCTTTTCCCCGAACGGATCGGTGGCGCTGGTTAGCACCGGAATGGTGAGCGGCGTCAGCCCGGCAAAGGCCGAGAGGTTTGCCGCCCCTGGCGGGATATCCAGGGTCGTAAAAGTCTGCATTTTGCCATAAGTGGGCCCGGTGACATCCTGCCCCACGGCCCTGAAGTGATAAAGCTGATGCGGCAACAGCCCTGTCACCGGGATGGAAACACTCTGGGCCGTGCCGCTTGCGGCCAGGCTCACCATGCTGCTGGTGCCGCTGACGGAGGTGCCCGTGCCGTAAACGAAATAGGCCTGGAAGTTATTCGGGCATAAGATGGTCGAATTTAACGTCGCGCCCTGCGTGTTGATATCGGTGGCGGGAAACGTGGAGACGCTGACATCGGGGAAGAGCGCCGTTACAGTCATAATGCCCGAGTCGAAGACGAGTTCGTCCGTCGTATCCGGCTGGCCATTGGTGACGATCCTCACGTTGGTGACCGAGAAAGTCGCCACCCCCGTGATATCGATCGAAAGCGTAAACGTGGCGTTGAAGACGCCATTGGTGCCGGAGGTGACCTGTTGGTCGAGGATGGTGCTGGGGAATTGTGAGCCGGGGTTCGAGACGGTGCCCTGCAGCGCATAAGAGAGTCCCGGGCTGATGGCCTCGAATGCCGTGGCCGCCGGCTCGCTGGTGGGCACGAGCATGGAATAGGTCGGGCCTACCCCATGCACATTGCCCGTGATCGAGTAGATGTACGCGGGGGCGGCCACCAGTTGGAAAGGGAGGCTCGTGCGGACCTGGTTCAGCTCACCCTGGATGGAGAACCCGGTAAGGCCCAGGGAGACCGAGTTCTCCTGGCCGTGCGCCGCCGCGCAAATGCACGCCACGTAAAGCAGCAGCAGCCAACGCGATGAGCGCGCAAGGAATTCCATGGCAAGTAAGCCGGTGGCCGGTGGTGGCATCGTTGAGATGCGCGCCATGCGCGCCGATTCCCCGGATACAGAGTCCCTGTATGAGGGCGCCGCCCTTCGCGGGCAAGCCCATTCCGCCGATCCTTACACCGCGGCCAGTTGCCCCTTGAATATCCACATCAACGCCTTCAATCCCAACTCGAGCAGATTGAAGGGCTTGCCGATGAAATCATTTCCGCCGCTCAGGCTCCCCTGCGCGCGGTTCTGGAACGTGTTCATGCCGGTGAGGAAAACAATGGGCGTGCGCCGGTGATCCTCGAGCTGGCGAATCTGCGTGCAGAGTTCGAATCCCGAGCAGAGCGGCATGTTTACATCCAGGAAGATGAGGTCGAACTGGTTATCCCCCAGCACGCTCAACGCCATCTCCGCATTGTCCGCGCAGGTGATCTTGAGATGCGCCAATTTCATCGCCGCATTGATCATCTGGCGGGCCGGCGGCTCGTCATCCACCACGAAGACATCCGCGGAAGCCGGGTCCTTGAGCCGGTCCAGGTTCCCCTCTTCGAAGAGCACCGCCAGGAAGTCGATGGCCTGGCTGAGGGTTCGGACAATCGAGGGGTTGATCTGTTCCGGCATCGCGTAGAGATCGTACACGAGGGCCTCGATCGATGTCGTCAGGCGGTCGAGCGCCTTGAGGCGCAGCATCGAGACGCGGTGGGAGAGCTGATGGGCCTGGCGGAAGAGCTCGTAAAGCCCCACCCCGCTGCGCGGGTCCTTGATGAAATCGTGCAGCGTCATCCGCAACGCATTGATGATCTCCGGCGCCGCCTCGGAAATGGAATGCACCCACACCTCGTCTTCTTCCTTTTCCCTCGCGGAATCGATATCGCGCAGCCCCAGCGCCTCCGCCACGTGGGAGAACAAATTTCCATCCAGCGAGTCTCCCCTGCCCAGCACCCGGTTGGCGCCGGCCTTTTCCATGGCCTTGGCGACCGGATTCGGGGGCCGGGAAATGATCCACATCTCCTTTTCCCCCAGCGCCTCGCGCAGGGTTTCGACCGACTGGATCGGGCTGAAGCCGGACATGATCGGGTCGATGAGCGTCAGGTCCGGGTTGCGGTCCCTGGCCATGCGCCGGCCTGATTCGGTGGATCGGGCGGCATCCACGGAAATTCCCATGGCCTCGAATCGTACCCGGTGGTAATTCGAGACTAGCTGGTCCTCGGCAACGAGGAGAATGCGTTTCATACTGGTAGGCGGCAAGCAAGAGGACTTAAGCACCTTGCGTTCCAGCGGGCCAGCACGGGAGTGCGCGCGAACTCTTTGCGAGATTGGAACGGGGCCTGCTTAACAAGAGGTCTGTGAAAACGCAGAGCGAAAATCACAGACCGGTGCGCCGGAGAAAATCTTCGAATGGCGTAAATTCGAAGCTCATTCTCGCGGCCTTGCGGCTCTGGGAGCTGAAGAGGCGGAATCCCCGCTAAAGTTGGGCCGGGCGGTCTGTTTCCCCCCTTGGGGCCGCTCGCTCTGCAGCGCTTTCACCTCGGCGGCCGTCAGCGCCCGCCATTCCCCCGCCCGCAGGTCCGCGAGCCGCAACGGCCCGATGCGGATGCGGACGAGCCGCTTCACCTCGTAGCCCACTTTGAAAAGCATCAGGCGGATCTGGCGCTTGAGCCCCTGCCGCAGCACGATGCGCAGCCGGTTTGGAGACAATTGCCGCACCGCATCGGCCCTGGCGCGCCCATGTTCGATATTCACCCCTCGCAACAGCTTGGGCGCATCCTTCGCGGCGTCAAAAGGCCGGTTCAGCAGCACTTCGTACTCTTTTTCGATCTTGTAACGCGGATGCGTGAGGCGCAGCCCCAGTTCCCCGTCATTGGTCAGGATGAGCAGGCCCTCGCTGTCGCGGTCCAGCCGGCCCACGTGGAAGAGCCGCGGCCACATACCCGGCAGCAGGTCGAAGATGGTGCGCCTGTCATGGGTATCGCTGGCCGTGCAGAGGTAACCCCGCGGCTTGTGCAGGAGAATATAGAGATGCTTTTCCGGCAGGATCCGCTTGCTGCCCACCTTCACGAAGTCCTCCTCGCTTACCTCGGTCGCCAGATTCTCGCAGATTTGCCCATTGATGGTCACGCTGCCCCCGAGGATCAATTGCTCGCAACTCCGGCGCGAGCCCAGCCCGGAGGCGGCAAGAAAACGGTTGAGACGCATAGTTAATTAAATTCGAATTTCTGATTTCGAATTTCGATTTTTTCAGCATGCTCCGCCACCAAGTGTCGCGTCAACCCATCCCCTTGCGTCCCGTGGCGGCGCCCGAGTTCAATCTCGCCCTGACCCTTGGCTCCGGGCAGGTCTTCCATTGGCTTGCGCAAGGCGAGGGGTACATGGGGGCCATCGGCGCGACGCCGGCGTATGTCGAGCAGCGGGGCCAGCGCCTGCTCACCACGGCGGACCCGGCCCTGGTAGCGCGGTATTTTGCCCTCGATCACCCGCTGCCGGAAATCTATCGCTCCTTTCCCGCGGACCCGGTCATGGCTGCGGCTCTCGAGTTTTGCCGGGGCATGCGAATCATCCGCCAGCCGGCCTGGGAATGCCTTGCGACCTTCATCACCTCCTCCATGAAACAGGTCGCCCACATCGCGCAAATCTCGCACACGCTGCGCGCCCGCTACGGCGAGCCGCTCGGAAGCGGCGGCCCTGTGGCCTACCCCCCGGCCGCCCGGCTGGCCGCTCTGCGCGAAGAGGAGCTGCGCGCCTGCGCACTCGGCTACCGGGCGCGGAATCTCCTCAAGACCGCGCGCATGATCGCCGCCGGCGAGTTGGACCTCGAGGCCATCGGCTCCCTGCCTGATGACCAGGCGCGCGCGGAATTGTGCCGCCTCGCGGGCGTGGGGGAAAAGGTGGCCAATTGCGTGCTCCTCTTCGCCTACGAGAGGGTCCGCGCCTTTCCCATCGATGTCTGGATCGAGCGCGTGCTGCGCGAGCACTACTTCCGGGGAAAGCGGAAGGTCACCGCTCGCAGGCTGCGCGACTTCAGCCGGAAATATTTTGGTGAATTTGGCGGCTACGCGCAGCAGTATCTCTTCCACCACGCCCGGTCCGGGCATCGGCGGGCATAGGGCCTATGGGACACATCGGCCCTATAACTCCCATGAGCACACCAAGCGGCAATATTGACGTAATCCTCTCTCCGGCGGAGATCGACCTGCTCCCGCAACGCGAATTGGCGGGCTCGGTGGCCGTCGTCTTCGACGTGCTGCGCGCCACCTCCACCATGATCACCGCCCTGGCCCACGGCGCTGCCGGCATCTGGCCCGTGCGCGGCATCGAGGAGGCATGGGCGCTCAAGGATAAGCGCCCGGCCGCCTTGCTGGGCGGTGAGCGCCACGGGGATCGCATCGAGGGCTTTGACCTCGGTAATTCCCCACTCGAATACGGCGAGAACGTCCGGGGCCGGGAAATCATCACCACCACCACCAATGGAACCATTGCGTTGCGCGCCGTCGAGCACGCCTCATCCGTGCTGGCCGCCGCCCTGTTGAACATCGGCGCGGCCGCCGTTCATCTCAACGCGCAGCCCCCCGGCGAAATCCTGTTGGTCTGCGCCGGCACGTACCGCGAGCCGGCTCTCGAGGACATCCTCGCCGCCGGCATGCTCATCTCGCTGCTCCCCGGCCGTAGCCTCAGCGACTCCGCACAGCTCGCGCTCGCTCTTTACTGTCAGGAGGAACGCGACCTCCCCGCCGCCCTGCGCCGCGCCAGAAACGGACGCGCCCTCCTGGCAAAAGGCCGGGAACCGGAAGTGGAATGGTGCGCCCGGCCCTCGGTCTTCCCGCTCCTCGCGGAGATGAACCGGGAGGGATTTGTGCGGGTTCGCGCACAGCCCTGAGGGAGGATGCCGTGAGATTTCGAAGAAAAAGTCACCTTTCAAATGGCCGGGGACGAATTTCCGGTGAAATATAGATCCGCATGCATTCGAGCAATAAACCGACGCCGGCGAGCACCTTTTTCCCCCGGCGGCTGATCGCGATGGTGGCGCTTGCCGTGATGGTCCTGGCTCCCATCTTTCTGCTGGCTAGTTGCATGATGACCCCGGAGGACAAAGCCTTTTACGGCCGCGGCTGGATCAATCCGGACGAACTCGATGAGGAATCACCGCCTCCGCAGTCCTTCACCGATCCCACGGCGGTGCAGCCGCATATGATGGGGCCGGGAGATTACTGAGGATTGCGCCCCGCTCAAAAAAAAGCCCCCGGTGAAGACCGCAGCCTGTCACCGGGGGAACCCTAACCCACAATGCAAATCGCAGGTGCGGCGGAAGGTGGATGCATCGTCCGTAACCAGCGTCCGCCGGCGGCAAAAAAACCGGGGCAGGGGAAATCCCCCTGCCCCGGTTTCATGAGAAC
>Ga0302326_10019866_pt1 | contig 13848 bp, 6 predicted proteins | sample Palsa_T0_3_FD_202264 | JGI IMG/M metagenome (GOLD analysis project Ga0302326, IMG submission 202264) | Peat permafrost microbial communities from Stordalen Mire near Abisko, Sweden - Palsa_T0_3 | ecosystem: Environmental > Terrestrial > Soil > Palsa > Peat permafrost | place: Sweden: Abisko... | reverse complement strand
AGTTGGCTCTTCCTGTCCAAATGGGCACCATTGCGACGTCTCGCATGGCCCCATCTTGATTGCTCAATGGGCACCATCAAGAAACCCGTCCAAGGCACCCGGGCGGACGCTTACACTTAACAAACGAAACGCACTTTTCTAGAAGGCCTGCGCCTCTACCAATGCATGGCACCAAGTAGATCAAACAGGCTCACACACCAAAAATGCAACTATTGATTTCAGCGTTCGTTAGGGAATGTTCTCGGACAAATTCGCATTCAGCGATTCTCGAATTCTCACAAAAAAACTAGAGCGTGGCTGCGCCCGAGTATAGAATGGAGTATAGACAACCAAGATAAGCGCGAATCTTTGCAAGAACGAAACCTCGTAACTCGTTGATTATTATGGTGCCCGGGACAGGACTCGAACCTGCATGTCTTTCGACACAGGCTTCTGAGACCTGCGTGTCTACCAATTCCACCACCCGGGCGCACAATCTAGCGGCTTCCACTTCAGATGCTTGGCTTTCGAAGCCAACTCAGCGGAGCCCAAAGAACAAAAACCAAAGACCTGCCCGACCAGCGACAGGGGGTGTTAAGTACGCCCGCGCCGAAATCAACGGCAAGCAGAAATGGCCATCAGCTAAATTTACAGGATTTTTCGCGGCTAACTAGCCTCCAGCAAGTCACTAAGCTTAAAACTGGATTGTATCCCGTATCATTGCCTCTAGTTGTACCCAATGTCACAGCACGGTCGCTCCGCATTGGCTCTCGTTGCGCTCAGCCTGAGTGTTGCCACTTACGCAGCCGATTCCGTGCCTCCGGAGCTGGTGTCGCTGCATGCCAAGGCCGAGTCAGGCAACGCGATCGCGCAATACAACCTGGGGCTCGCCTATGCCTACGGTTACGGGGCGCCCGGGACCGTGAACCAGGCTGAGGCCTACGTCTGGCTGACGCTGGCCACCGAGCACGGCGCCACGGGCAAGGACCTCGGCACTCTTGTATCGGGCATGAGTCCAGCCGCGCTTGCCGAAGGCAAGCGCCTCCTGGGAATCGAGAGGGGAAACATCACCACATCGGCGCATGTAGCCAAGATCACCCTAGGGCCGCCGGTCGCCGAGGTGGCTGCGCCTGCAAGAGAGGAGGCGACGACCGAACCGGCCGCACCGCAGGGGCCGGCACCCATGTCCGATTCCGATATTTTCGACCTCAAGTCGAAGAACAAGGAGCTTCAGCAGACCATCGACCAGCAGAAGACGCTGAACCACCAGCTGTTGACCCAGCTCGACGAGCGCAATGAGGCTCTCATCCAGGCGTCGGCGCAGCTGAAGACGCTGAAGGGCCAGCAGGACGACCTGGCCAGCTCCAAGGCAGCGGATCTTTCCTCAACCCGCAAGTCGCTTGAGGCCGCGAACCTCGCGCTCGGCGAGGCTAACAAGGAATCGGACTCAAGGATCGCCGCACTCAACGCGCGCTTGTCGGAGACCACGGCGCAGGTGGCGAAGCTGTCGGCGACGGTTTCCGCGGATGAGGCTGCGCTCAAGGCGTCGGGCGCCTCGGGGGCCAACGCGCAGGCCCTTGCGAATGAGCTCGTGGAAACGAAGAGCGAATTGACCGCGACCCAGGGCCTGCTCGCGCAGGCCACCAAGACTGCGGAGTCAGCGGCCGCCGAATCCGCAGCTGAAAAGTCCCGGTTTGAATCCCTGGCTGCCGCCAAGGCCGCGGAACTGGCTGCGGCCCGCCAGGCTGTGGACGACGCCACCGCCGCCGCCGCAAAGGAGAAAAAGACCGAGGTGGCCTGGTCCTCGTCCCTGGAGGCTGAACTTGCGACACGGACGACGGAGGCGGACGGCCTCGCGGCCAAGCTCTCAACCGCGGAAGCGGAGCTCAAGTCCACAGGCGATTCCGGCGCGAGGTCCCAGGCGCTTGCGGCGGAGCTTGCACAGACCCGGTCCGACCTTTCCGAGGCGCGGGCCCAGAACACGGTGGCGCAAAGGAATGCGGATTCGCTCTTTGCCAAGCTGGCCGACGACGAGGCCGCGCTGAAGTCCGGAGGCGATTCCGCGGCAAAGTCGCAGGCGCTCGCAGGTGAGCTCGCGCAAACCAAGGCAGACCTTGCCGAGGCGCGAGCAAAGAACGCGGAGGCGTCACGGAATGCGGATTCACTCTTCGCCAAGCTGGCCGACGACGAGGCTGCCCTGAAGGCGGCAGGCGATTCCGCCGTGAAGGCGCAGGGTCTTTCCGGCGAACTCGCCACCACCCGAGCCGCCCTCGAGGCCGCGAACGCCGCAGCGGCAAACTCTAAGAAGGAGGGTTCGGCGACGGCCGCGTTGCTTGACAAATCAAGGGGCGAACTCGCCGCGACGCGTGACCAGCTCGCCAAGGCCCAAAGGAATGCGGACAGCCTTTTTGCCAAGCTGGCCGCGGATGAGACGGCCCTCAGTTCGGCGGGCGACGCCGGCGCAAAGGTGAAGAGCCTTTCAGCCGATCTCGCCTCAACCCAGCAGGCTCTCGCAGCCTCGACCGCCGCCGCCGCCAGTGCGAAGAAGGAAGCGTCCACAGACGCCGGCTCGCTCGACAGGGCCAACACCGAGCTGGCAGCTGCGCGCGCCGAACTCGCCCAGGAGCAGAAGAAGACTGAGACACTTTCGGCAAAGCTTGCCAGCGACGAGTCCGCGCTGAAGTCGTCGGGTGATTCCGGCGCCAGGGCCTTGGCCCTGGCCGCCGATCTCGCTTCCGCGCGGAAGGCGCTCGATGCCGCCAACGCCTCGGCTGCGGCCTCGAAGAAGGATGCAGCAGGCCTGTCCGCGGCGCTTGACCAGGAAAAGGGCGAACTCGGCGCGGCCCGCTTCCAGCTCGCCCAGGATGCCAAGAACGCCGAGGCCCTTTCGAGCAAGCTCGCCGCCGATGAGGCGGCGCTCAAGTCGATGGGCGACACGGGCGCAAAGGCCCAGAAACTCGCGTCCGACCTTGCGTCCGCCCGGCACGACCTTGAATCCGAGAAGCTTGACGCTGCAGCCGCGCGAAACGAGTCCGCCTCGAATCTCGCCGCCCTGGGCAAGGTCAACGGGGACCTGGCAGCAATGACGGCCCAGCTGGCGCAGGCCCGCAAGGGCACCGAGGATGCGAAGGCCGAAACGGCCGCCAGGACGGCACCCCTCGACAAGCAGATCGCCACCATCACCGCGGAACTCGCCCAGGCCAAGAGCGACCTCGGCAATGCGAACGCGCAGCTGGCGCAGGCCAACAAGAGCGGCGAGGCCGCCATGGGCGACAACGTCTCGCTTGAGAAGAAGCTGGCCGCACGCGTCTCCGAAAATGCGGCGTTGTCGGCAAAGCTCGCCGCGGATGACGAGGCCATCAAGGCAGCCGGCGATTCCGGTCCAAAGGCCAGGGAACTGGCTTCTGAACTTGCGAAGGCAGAGAGCGACCTCAGCGACGCGCGCGCCAAGCTGGAAGAGGCCAACGCGGGGGCCCGAACCACGGCCGCCGCCGCCGCAAATGAAACCGCGGCGTCCGAGAGGTCCGTCGCAAAGCTGTCAGACGAGAAGAGCGCCCTCGCGGACCGGCTCGCCAAGGCCGAGGCGGCCGAGCATGCGGCGGAGGCGGCCGCAAAGGATGCCGGCAATGCCGACTCAAGGTCGCAGGCCCTCGCAAAGGAGCTCGAAGCCACAAAGGCCGAGCTCGATGCGGCGCGCGGCCAGGTCGCGACGGTCAGGGCCGAATCCGATGCCCGGCTCGCCGAATTCTTCAAGGCGTCCGACTCCGAAAAGACCGCCGCGCTGAAGTCGATCGAGGCCGCCAATTCCGCCGCCGAGAAATCCAAGGGCGAGTCGGCCGCGAGGATGGCCTCGCTCGAGCAGGACCTTTCCAGCCGTTCCGCCGAAAACGAGGCGCTGAAGGCCAAGTTGAAGGATGACGAGGCGGCGCTCAAGTCCGCCGGCGACTCCAGCGCGAAGTCCCAGGCCCTCGCCAGTGAGCTCGAGGAGACAAGGCAGGCGCTTGGGGCGGCCCACGCCGAGCTCGCGTCGTCCAAGGCCGCCTCCGATGAACGTCTCGCCGAGGCCGTCAACGCCGCTGGCACCGCGAAAGCCTCGGCGCAGCAGTCGGTCGAAACCGTCATTTCCGCCGCGGAAAAGGCGAAGGGGGAATCGGCTGCCAGGATTGCCTCTTTGGAGCAGGATGTGGCCAGCCGTTCCGCCGAGAATGAGGCGCTGAACGCAAAGCTGAAGGCGGATGAGACGGCACTCAAGTCCGGCAGCGATGCCGGCTCCAAGACCCAGGCCCTGGCTTCCGATCTCGACGAGACGAAACATGCGCTCGACGCAGCCCGTCAGTCGGTCGAGGCGGCCCATTCCGCGGCCGAAAATGCCAAGAGTGAGTCGGCTGCCAGGATTGCCTTGCTCGAGCAGGATGTGGCGAGCCGCTCCGCCGAGAACGGGGCGCTGAGCGCAAAATTGAAGGCGGATGAGGCGGCGCTCAAGTCCGCCGGCGACTCCGGCTCCAAGGCGCAGGCCCTCGCGTCCGACCTGGAATCGACGCGGCTCGCGCTCGACGCAGCCCACCAGGCGGTCGATACCGCCAATGCCGCCGCGGACAAGGCCAGGAGTGAATCGGCGGCCCGAATTACTTCCCTCGAACGGGACCTGTCCAGCCGCTCCGCGGAGAACGACTCGCTGACGGCAAAACTGAAGGCGGACGAGTCCGCGCTCCGGTCGGCCGGCGACTCCGGCTCCAAGGCCCAGGGCCTCGCTTCCGACCTCGAATCGACGCGTCTCGCGCTCGATGCGGCCCACCAGGCGGTCGATGCGGCCAATGCCGCCGCGGACAAGGCCAGGAGTGAATCGGCGGCCCGGATAGCTTCCCTTGAGCGCGACCTGTCCAGCCGTTCCGCCGAGAACGACTCGCTGGCGGCAAAATTGAAGGCGGACGAGTCCGCGCTCAGGTCGGCCGGCGATTCGGGCGCCAAGACGCAGGCCGTCGCTTCCGATCTCGAAGAGACGAAACGGGCGCTTGATGCGGCCCGCACCGAGCTCGCAGCGTCCAGGGCGGCCTCCGACGAGCGCGTCGCCCAGGCCCTCAAGGCCTCAGATTCCGAGAAGGCCGCGGCAATGCGGTCGGTCGAGGACGCCAATTCCGCCGCGGAAAAAGCCAGGAGCGAGTCGGCTGCCCGGATCGGTTCGCTGGAACACGATGTGGCCAGCCGTACCGCCGAAAACGAGGCGCTGACCGCGAAGTTGAAGGCGGATGAGTCCGTGCTCCGGTCCGCAGGCGACTCCGGTGCCCATTCCCGCGACCTGGCCTCCGATCTCGATAAGACCCGGCGTGCGCTCGATGCCGCCCATGCGGAGCTCGCGGCGGCCAAGGCCGCGTCCGAGGAACGCGTCGCGGAGGCTCTCAGGGTCTCCAGTTCCGCCACGGAACGGGCTAAGGCCGAGTCGGCGACCAGGATTGCCTCCCTGGAACAGGACGTGGCTAGCCGTTCCGCCGAGAACGACGCCCTCTCCTCCAAGCTGAAGGCCGATGAGACGGCGCTCAGTTCCGCCAGCGATTCCGGCGCCCGGGCGCAGGCACTCGCGGCCGAGCTCGAGCAGACGAAGGCCGAGCTGGCCTCGGTGCACGCCGATCTCGCCGCCGCGACCGCCAATGCCGACAAGGAACGCTCGGCCGGCGCCGCAAGCGCGAGCGCGGACTCGGAAAAGGAGATCGCGGACCTGAAGAGCAAGCTCCACGACGCGCTGAGCGGCTTTGCCGAAGTCGAGGAGGAGAACCTTCGGCTGAGGAGAACGACCCTGTACCGGCCCGCGGCCGTCGTCGCGGCGGTTCCCACGGCACCCCAGCCCGCCGCGGCTCCCGCGCCCGCACCCGTTCGCGCGCCTGCGCCCACCCCGACGCCCGCGCCCGCGCAGAGGACCTACGTCGTTGTCGATGGCGACACGCTGACCAAGATCTCCCTCAGGTACTATGGCACCGCCCGCCGGTGGCAGCAGATCTACGAGGCGAACAGGGACACGCTGCCCAATGAGAGCACGCTCTCGATCGGGGCCACTCTGATCATCCCGTAGACCCGTTCAAGCGCCGGCCTTGGGGAGGAAGTCCGCGATGTGCGGGATCTCGTGGACGCGGCGCCCGCCGTTGCGGCGCTCGAGGTAGGGGTCCTCCGCAGCCTTCATCTCGACCTCCTCGCCCTCCTCCTGCTCGTCCTCGTCGTCATCCTCGTCGCCCGCAATCCATTCCTGCTCGTCGAAGACGTGGGACATCCTGCGGGCGACGGGCGCGAGCACGAGGGCCGGGTTCCTCACGCTGGCGTCCCTCACGAATTCAAAGAGGCACGGATAGAACTTGTGCTCGAACTTGCCCTTGAAGTCGCCGATCCACTTGTTCGGCACGCCCTCGCGGCGGTTGAGGAGCACGACGTCCGTGAAGTGGATGCAGGCCTCGTACCATGCGAAGAGCTTCGGGTTCCTCTCCAGGAGCTGGCAGTCCACGACGCAGAGGACACGGGCGACGTCCGAACCCCGGTCGCCAAGCCATGACTTGAACCCCTCGATCTGGTCGACGGGATTGAGCCTCCCGTCAAAGACGACGAACACGTGCGTCGCCTCCGCTGGAAACTCGGCCTCGACCTGGTTCTCCGGCATCAGGGTCCATCGGCCCACATTCGGGAGCCTCTCGTCGGCGGGATCAGGCCACTCCGTCACGGAGAGGAGGACCGCGGGGCGGTCCGCCTCCCCCAGCCCGCCCTCGATCAGATCGGACAAGACGTCCCGACGTCCCGAGCCCGCCGACCCGAGAATGAGGTAAACCAGTGGCTTGTCATCCGGGGTGATCAGAAATTGAAGACCTTGTTCTGGGCCGCGTTGCGCATCCAGTGGTCGATGAGCACAAGCGCGGCCATCGCCTCGACGATCGGCACCGCGCGAAGGACGACGCACGGGTCATGCCGCCCCCTGCCGGTGAGCTCGGCCACCTTGCCGGAAATGTCGACCGTCGCCTGCGGCTTCATGATCGTCGCCGTCGGCTTGAAGGCCACGTTGAAGTAGATCTCCTCGCCATCGCTGATGCCGCCCTGGATCCCGCCCGAGCGGTTGGTCGCGGTGCCGATGCCTCCGTTCTTGGGGACATAGGCGTCATTGTGCTCGGAGCCCTTGAGGAAAGTGCCCGCGAATCCGCTTCCGATCTCGAAACCCTTCGTCGCCGGGAGGGACAGCATCGCCTTGGCCAGGTCCGCCTCTAGCCTGTCGAAGACCGGCTCGCCGAGGCCCGCGGGCACGCCGCGAATCCGGCAATGGATGATGCCTCCGACCGAGTCGCCCTCGGAGCGGACCTCCTCGATCCTCCGGATCATGGCGGCGGCCGTCGCGGGATCCGGGCACCGGGCGGGCGTCGCGTCCACCTCGGCCAGCGTGGGGAACGACGCGGCGGCCCCCGGCGGCAGGACGATATCATGGATGCGGGTCACGTAGGCCCGGATTTCCACGGATCCGGCAACCGAGAGGATCTTCCGCGCGACGGCGCCCGAGGCGACGCGCCCGACGGTCTCGCGGGCGGAGCTGCGCCCCCCGCCGCGGTGGTCGCGGATCCCGTACTTTGCATGGTACGTGAAATCCGCGTGCGAGGGCCGGAACTTGTCCCTCATCTCGTCGTAGGCCCCAGGGCGCGCGTCGGAATTGCGCACCAGCATCGAGATCGGGGCCCCTGTCGTCCTGCCCTCGAAGACGCCGCTCAGGATCTCCACCCTGTCCTGCTCCTTGCGTGGCGACACAATGTCGCTCTGGCCCGGCCGGCGCCTGTCCAGTTCTGCCTGGATGTCCGCCTCGACCAGCGGAAACCGTGGCGGGCAGCCGTCAATGACCACCCCGACAGCGGCGCCGTGGCTCTCGCCCCACGTGGCGATGGTGAAGAGTTTTCCGAACGTATTGGGCATCGCTTTGCGGGAGGGTTGGACCCCAAAACCGGGCCCGCAAGCGGCAAATCCAGAAGATAGTGGCAACCTTCGAGGGGCTGTGGCGTCATATCACAACGCCATTTACAATCCCGGTGCTTTGCGCTTTTATCCTCGTTCCCAAATCTGCATGACATTGCGCCTCGCACGCTTGTGGCTCGCCTCGGGCCTTCTTGCCGCCGCCCCGGGCCTGCTGGCCCAGGTGCCGCCGCAGCCTTTTGCGAGGCCCATGCCCCCGATCCAGACCGTGCCGGGGCCAAGGCCCACGGACATGGTGGACTCGTTCAAGCTGGCCGATGTCGACATCGACGCAGTCCTGGGCGCGCTCGAGAGCTACACGGGCAAGACCATCATCCGTCCCGGCCAGCTTCCGACAGCCAATTACACCCTCAAGATCAACCGGCCGATCCCGAAGGAGGAGCTCGTCACGGCGCTGGAGACCATCCTCGAATTGAACCAGGTCTCCGTGACGCCCATGGGCGACCGTTTCCTCAAGGTCACCGCCCTCTCGACGGCAAAGAGCGAGGCGCCCGAGATGATCACCGGCACATCGCTCAGCCTGCCGCCGAGCGGAAGGATCGTGACGAAACTCTTCGAGCTGACCTTCCTTCGGGTCTCGGAATTTGTCCCGCAGATCCAGTCCTTCATGACCCCGGGGGTCGCCAGCGGCATCGTCCAGCTGGAGAAGGCCAACGTGATCATGGTGACGGACACCGTCGAGAACGTGCAGAGGATCGAGCGGCTCCTGGAGGAGGTCGACAAGCCGCGGGAGGGCAGCCTCGTCCCGAAGTTCTACTCCCTCAAGAACGGGGCGAAGGCCGCCGATGTCGTGACCAAGATACGCTCGATGCTTTCCGGGCCCGCGGCGACCCAGCTGCGCGCCACGACCACCTACACCGCTGACGACCGCACGAACCAGATCATCGTGATCGCCGACTCGCGGGAGTATGCCCTCTTTGACACCCTGATCGCGCAGCTCGACATCAAGTCGGATCCCTACACCCGCATGGAGGTGATCCCACTCAAGCACGGGGATGCGAAGGACGTTGCGACGCTGCTGAGCGCGCTCATCAGCGGCCAGACGAGCGCGGTCAAGAACGCTTCCACCCAGTCGGTGCGCCCCTACCAGCTGTCGGTGCCCGGCCAGACGCCCGCCACGAATCCGGCGGCGCCCGCGACACCGGCGGGCGCGGCCACCTCGGAGCCCGGCACCAGCGAATTCAGCAGCTTCATCACGATCCAGCCCGACGAGCGGACCAACTCGGTCGTGGTCTCCGGGACCTTCGACGACATCCGCCTCATCAAGGGGATCGTGGACAAGATCGACGTGCTCCTGGCCGAGGTGAGCATCCAGGTCGTGATCGCCGAGGTCACTCTCAGCGACACCGACCAGAGCGGCCTCAGCGCTCTCGGGCTCACCTTCGGGAAGGCGCCGAACGGGGGCACCTCCATCACGGGCTTCACCGGCACCGTCGCCGGCGCCTCCGTGGGTCCGGCCATCACGACGGCGACGACGGCCATCGTCAACCCCCTCAGCTTCCTGGCGACGATGCAGTCGGCCGGCGACAGGCATAAGGTCAAGATCCTGCAGCAGGACACGATCACGACGACGCACAACAAGGAGGCCTCCTTCGTGGTCAGCGATCAGGTCCCCATCATCACGGGAACGACAGGCGTGCCGCTGGCCGCCGGCTCCACGGGCACCAGCTCGTTCGCGACCTCGTCCTCGGTCACCTACACGGACATCGGCATCACCCTCAAGGTGACACCCCTCATCGGCGACGACGGCAGCGTGCAGCTCAAGATCGACCAGAAGGTGGACAACAACGAGGGCAACGTGACGATCGACGGAAATTCCCAGCCGATCATCGGGCACAGGGAGGCCACGGCGTTCATCAACTGCCAGGACGGCGAGATGGCGGTCCTCGGCGGCCTTCAGAGCGCGGGCCGCACGACGGACAAGCAGAAGCTCGGCATCCTCTACCAGATCCCGATCATCAGCCAGATCTTCGGCTACCGCACGACGGACCTGGAGCGCACGGAGCTGCTCCTTTTCATCGTCCCCCATGTCCTTCGGCCCGAGGAGGACACGGCCAACACGAAGAAACTGATCGAGGGGATGGGCAATAGCGCCCAGATCAAGGCCTATCTGAAGAACCAGGACAAGATGCCGGACCCCCCGGAAACCCTCAGGGACAAGCTGGACCTGGACTGACGGCGACCGAAGCGATGCCCGCGACTCTCCAGGACACCCTCCCCGAATCCATTGCCTCGCGGCTGACGGACGAGCAGCGCCAGGCGGTCGTCGAGGCGCCGCGCGGGATGCGCCTTGCGGCGCTCGTCACGGCCCTGGGCATCGATGAGAACGCTGCGCTTTCGATGGTGGCCGCCGCGGCCGGCCTCGACATCGCAACCAACCTCGAGACGGACCCGGGGGCGCGCGGGCTGCTGCCGGCGAGGCTTGTCCACGACTTCCAGATCATCCCGATCCTCTTCGGCGCCCACGAAGGGGCGCATGCGGAGGCTGAGGCCACCGCGTCCACCCCCCTCCACCTGGCCTCGGCGTGGGTGCCCGACCCCTCGATGTCCGACTGGCTGAGGACCTTCACCCCTCGGCCCCTCGTGTGGCACCTGGCGGTGCCGGAGCGCGTGCACCAGCTCATCATCGAGAACTTCGGTGTCGGCTCCGGCGCGCTGGAGGACAGCGACGAGGGCTACGTCGCGCCGGAGGCCCTGCGGGACGCCGACGCGGACGTCGACGAGGACGCGGCCGTCGTGCGGTTCGTGACGGACGTGATCACGCAGGCCGTCGACGACCAGGCGACCGACATCCATTTCGAGCCCCAGGAGGGCCAGCTGCGGATCCGCTACCGCGTCGACGGCCTCCTTGTCCCGGTCTCCGTGCCAGAGAACCTGCTGCGGTTCCAGGACGCCATCATCTCGCGCGTCAAGATCATGGCCCGGCTCAACATCTCCGAGCGGAGGCTGCCGCAGGACGGCAGGATCAACTTCAAGGCCGCGGGCACGACCCTCGACATCCGCGTCTCGACGATTCCCACGATCTACGCCGAGTCGATCTCGCTGCGCCTCCTCAACAAGAAGAAGGAGGCCTACACGATGGACAAGCTCGGCATGAGCGCCGAGGAGCAGTTCCAGATCAAGCAGGTCCTCGACTATCCCCACGGCATCATCCTCGTGACGGGGCCGACCGGATCGGGAAAGAGCACCTCGCTGAACGCATTCCTGCGGCAGATCAACTCGACCGACCTGCGGATCATCACGATCGAGGACCCGATTGAGTACGAGGTCCCGGGCGTCAACCAGATGCAGGTCCGCACCGAGATCGGGCTCACATTCGCGAGCGCGCTCCGGCACGTCCTGCGCCAGGATCCCGACGTCATCATGGTGGGCGAGATCCGCGACCGGGAGACGGCCGACATCGCGATCCGCGCGTCGCTGACGGGCCACCTCGTGTTTTCGACGCTCCACACGAACGACGCACCGGGCGCCATCACCCGCCTGGTCGACATGGGGATAGAGCCGTTCCTGGTCGCCTCGGCGATCGAGCTCGTGATCGCCCAGCGCCTCGTGCGCAGGCTCTGCCCCGAGTGCAACCGCTCGGCGCCGGTGACGAAGATCAAACTCCTGGAGTCCCTCTCGATCCTCGGCTGCAACCCGGCGGAGGCCGAGGGCATCACCGAGCTGCGCTCTCCGGTCGGCTGCGACCGGTGCCGCGGGACGGGATACCGCGGCCGCATCGGCCTCTTTGAGATCTTCCGCCTAAACGAGGAGATGCACACCCTCGTCCTCAAGCGGGAGAGCACGCGCACGCTGGCGCTCAGCGCCCGCGAGCACGGCATGCGGACCCTCGGCCAGAGCGGATGGGAGAAGGTCAAGGCCGGCTACACCACCTTGGACGAGGTCCTTCGGGTCATCACGGTCGCCGAGAAATAAGGGCGGCGCGGAAAAAGCCCAAGATGCCCCGCTTTGCCTACAAGGCCCGCGACCCGTCGGGCAATGCCGTCGACTCGGCGATAGACGCGCCGAGCCGCAAAGACGCGCTTAGGCTCCTGTCGGCCCGCGGACTCAACGTGGGGGCTGTGACGGAGGCCTCGGCCGGGACGGCGGCAGCCGCCTCGTTCCCGCGCAGCCGGGCGAAGGCGCCGGCACCCGAGACCGCCGCCGGAAGCACCGCTGCCCCGCGCGCGCGCGGGGACAACACGCCGGGCCGCGCCGAGAGGCTTCCCTTCCTCGAGTCGCTCCACGACCTCACGTCTAGCGGATTGTCCGGCGGTGAGGCCGTGCGGCTCCTCTCGATGCGCATCAAGGAGCCGAGGCAGCGGGCGCTCTGCGAGGGCCTCTGGGCGCGCCTGAGCGAAGGCGCCCCCCTTTCCCGGGCGATGGAGGCCTATCCCCAGGTCTTCGACAGCTCGACGACCAACCTCATCCGCGCCGGCGAGGCCACGGGATCCCTAAGCGCGACGCTGGCGCGCCTGATCCAGATGCTGGTCGAGCAGCGCGAGCTCAAGATCGCGGTCCTGACGGCGATGGCCTACCCGCTCGTCATCGTCCTCGCGTCGTTCGGCGTGGTCATGTTCTTCCTCTTCTTCCTCCTGCCGCGGCTCCAGTCGTTGTTGAATTCGCTGGGGGGCAAGATGCCGATGTCGACGCGGATCCTGATCACCGGGGCGAGCTTCACCCTCCATTACGGCGTCTTTGTCGCGCTGGCCGCCGCCATCGGGATTGTCTCCCTATGGCGCTGGCGCTCCACCGAGGCTGGGCGCGAAAAAAGCGACGCCATGCTGCTCAAGCTGCCCGGACTCGGGCCCTTCATCGTTTCCCAGACGGTCCTGTCCTTTAGCCAGACGCTCGGGGTCCTGCTCGAAAACGGGATCACCGCCGCCGAGGCACTCCGGATGACCGAGCGCCAGATCGTCAACCGCGTGCACCGAGCGGCGTTCGACGGGGCGATCGACCGCGTCCTCGAGGGCGAGGCCCTTTCGTCGGCGCTCGCCCGGACGGGATGCTTCCCCGAGCTCGTCCTCGACCGGCTCTCCGTCGGCGAAAACACGGGCAACGTGGTCCCGTGCCTCAAGGACATCGCGGACAACTACCAGAAGAAGATCTCAAGGCAGCTCAACTTTTTCACCAAGGTGATCGCGAGCGTCATCCTGACGGTCGTGTTCCTCCTCGTCGGTTTCATTGCGATCGCGATGATCATGGCGGTGCTCCAGGTAAGTTCGAGCTTCAAGGTCACATAGAGGCTCTTGAGTCGCCGGCGAGAAGTGGCGGAATTCCGAGGTTCTCAAGCACTCCTGCATGGCTGCAGCCGCGATCGGCGGCATATTCCTCTTCCTCGCCCGCCATCTCGCCAAGCTCAATGGAAGCGGCCCGGGTTTCCGGGCCGCTTGCTTCTGCCTCGCAAGGGAGTTGAAAGGGCCTCCCCCCTTACCGTTCCCGCTTCTTGTCGGTCACAAAGACGAACTCCAGGAACTCAACCGTCCGCGCGGCCCGGCCTTTGAGCCTCGGATAAGTCGCCGTCACATTCACCAGCAGAACATCGCCTGCCTTCGCGCCTGCCGGCACCTCTCCCGAAATCTCCAGCGATGTTGTTTCCGCCCTCTCATCCTGCCTCAGCAGCCAGACGCCGGGCTCTCGCTCCTTCACTTCGAGTCCGCGCTTTGCCTTCACCTCGGGCTTCATTGGCACCGTCACAAGTCCCTGCCTCAGGCCCGGCAGCAGAAACAGCGGCACATTGCTCTTTGCCCCCACAGCGCGAAGTGTGTCGGCGATGCCCAGCACCACCGGTGTCCGCGTCCATGTGGCCGGCACATGCTTTGTGTCGATCTTCAGCAGCACCGGCTCCTCCAGACGGAAGGGAATGAGCCCCAGACCGACATGGAAGCCGAAACGGCCTCCCGGCCC
>Ga0302326_10019863_pt1 | contig 13850 bp, 16 predicted proteins | sample Palsa_T0_3_FD_202264 | JGI IMG/M metagenome (GOLD analysis project Ga0302326, IMG submission 202264) | Peat permafrost microbial communities from Stordalen Mire near Abisko, Sweden - Palsa_T0_3 | ecosystem: Environmental > Terrestrial > Soil > Palsa > Peat permafrost | place: Sweden: Abisko... | reverse complement strand
CTGCGAACAGCCATACTTTCGGTATTGCCCTCCGGGTCCATTGCGGGTCACGATCACTAAGTTGCCTCCGCACTGGCCGCATTTCAGGAGTCCGCTAAAGAGATAACTGCTGGTCGCAGAGCGTTGCAGGAGGCCCGGTTTCCTCTGACCCGCATAGAAATCCTTCAGCCGAGTGAGCCGGTCGCGCACCTGCTGCCAAAGCTCCTGATCGATGATTCTAAGGTCCTCGCGATGCACTATGCGCCATTCACTCTCTGGTCTAGCTCGACGCACCCGCTTGTTTGTCCCAGGGACCTTCACAAACTTCGAGGTGTTCCAGACAAGTCGGCCCATGTATACCTCGCGGTATAGCATTTCGCGAATGGCATTTGGACACCACGTCGCGAATTTCTTGCCCGCTCGCGGACGAGGTGGCCGAACACATTCTCGATTGAGGGTCATCGCGATTTTCTTGAGCGCTAGGCCGCTCGCTGACATTTGAAAAATGCGGCGAACAATGGGGGCCTCGGATTCATTTATGACGAGAGTCTTGCCGACCCCGTCCTCGGCGGGCACCGTGTCGTATCCAAAAGTACGCCCTCCAGCGTGCCGCCCCTTCAAGACAAGGCCCTCAAGTCCTCGATGCGTCTTCTTGGCGAGTTCCTTGACGTAGAGGCTATCCACCATCCCATGAACGGTCACGAGCACCTGAGCCTGTTCGTCCTGAGAGTCAATCCCCTGGCTCACGGCGATGAGACGAATTCCGGCAAAATTCAAACGCTCGAAGATAGTCAGCGCATCTTTTGTGTCTCGTGAAAGGCGGCTGCTATCGTCCACCAGAATCACGTCGAAAGGACGCGATTGCGAAATCGCCGCCGCCATCAGCGCACGCAGACCAGGCCGATCAGATCCAACACCACTGATAGCTTGATCGATGTAAACGTGTTGCTCGATGAACTCGAATCCGCGTAGGGTGGCATACTCCCGACACTTCCTCAGTTGATCTTCGATGGAGGAGGGACTCTGGAGGTCACTGGAGTACCGCGCGTAGGCAGCACATCGAAGCGTCATTCAACAACCTCTTTACGTTCGAGTATTTCTGAGACCGACACTACTCCACGCTTTGAAGGCAAAGCAAGATTCTTTGGATTTTCAGAAGGCAATTGGCGCAGATATTCTTGGAGCAAGGCTGGAATGATCACGTTGTCCAGCCAGCCTTTTAGTGCGGGGTCGAGTTTTGTTGTCGGGTTCATCGCAGAATTCGAGCGCGTTGACGGACAAACTCTCTTCCCCTCACCTGACGGATGTTCGGTCCAGACTGCTTCCCCTAACGTCAGTCTTCGCGACTGATTTCGTGCGTACTACCGGAAGCATTTCCTGTGAAGTGGTGATCAGCGCGTCCCGAGTGCAATGCAGCTTGAGCCTTTTGAACGGTGTAGCGTGCATAGCTCGGGTGCTTTTCGTCCCCCCGATAATCGGCAATTCGGCGAATGATTTCTTCGGGGTCGTCACCACGGGCAAGCGAGCGTTTGGCGAATGCCCAATCCCGTTCTGACTGGGTGATGTCGCCAGCAGGAACGCTTCGTGCTTCATGCGGGCGATATTGGGGCCGGGGTCTCGTGAAGATCCGTGCGAAGCCTAAAGTCTTCGAGATGATATGTCTGCGTCGCCCCTGGTTGTGCCCTTACTACATGCTCCGTCTCATACTTTCGATTTACGAACTCTGGTAGTCGCAGAACGCGCGAATCCGTGGCGGCGGGATCGCCGCCGAATTCTCGCACCATCGCACGCTGAAGGGTCTCTGCTTGATCTTGTGCAATCCCCTCGACCTTCCAAACGACCTGATACTTTTCCGGCGATGTCTCAAGGACATAGTTGGGCCGTGGCACCAAGCCGGAAGCTTCGACTGCCTCCAAAGCTGACGGCCCATTGCGGTCGATGTCGAGGTACAGATGCCGGATTGTTTCGATGTCCTCTTTGGTGCGACTTTGGGCATCGTGTCTGAGCGTGTTCATTCCTATGTACACGTCAGAATTGACATTCTTGTGCCGGAGCCACGCCTGAAAGTCCTGGCTGGCCGCATTCGTCGCCGTCGTGATCCGTTGAATCGTTTCGCCCGCTTTGCGACTCCGTACCAGCAGAGCAATGCGGTCGGACGCTTCAAAGTTTTGAAGAATGTAGTCCGGCGCGGACAAGGAATCCAGTTTTGACTCCAGGTTGGAATTCATAACGGCTCCCGCTCACTCTGAAAGATCGCCCCGAAGTCATACTCGTCCCGGTCTGGGTCGTACCCCTTGACCTCGACAACCTGGGAGACGAACCGCCTACCCGGACGGCGTTCGAGCTGCACAACTACATTAAGTGAATAGCCGATGTTCGTCTTGATTGCGCGATACGGCAGGTCCACTCCACTCTGTAGGACGCAGCTCGTGAAACGGGCTAGCGCCTGCCTCGCGGAAGTAGCGTGAACCGTTGAAAGACTGCCAGAGTGCCCGGTATTCAGAAGCTGGAGCAGGTCGAACGCCTCTCCCCCACGGATTTCGCCGAGGATGATTCTGTCGGGCCGATGTCGAAGTGCCGCTCTCAGGAGATCCCGAATCGTCACTGCCGGCAGCCCGTTCTGAGGCTGCCGGGCCTCAAACCTGAAAAATAAACGCAGGAAGCCTGCCGAACTTCTGGCCCGGTTCTCCCACCTGCTGGTAGAAAAACATGCCCTTCTGAAGATCCGCAGACTTGAGGTGTGCACCGCGAGTGAGTTCCTGGTAGTTCATAAGCTCAGTGGCACGTGCGGGCCGACCGCGATAAGGCACCCGAAAAATTTGGCCTATTGTGATGGCGGAAGAGTTGTTGTTCGACGGATTCATCCAGCGGCCAGGTTACGCAAAGTTAAGCATTCACACAAGTCTATTGTGCGCAGACGGGCACGGAGGGGGACAGAGTTCCGACCGCACACCTGAATTCGTCCCAAACCGTCCTTGTACTCGTTGCTGCGGCGAAAGCGTCGTGCAAGAACAAACCACGATACACATCACGATACACAATAGCGTTGCCTACGACGTACTTCCAATGACTTGGAGTGCCATCCGTACTCTTCAATGTGGCTGAAAGTACTTGTACCCGCTAACTGTCACGGCACGGGCCGGCCCGGTGAGCGCAGGCTTTCGAGGATAAATCCGAGTTCAATGACCATTGCGGCCCTCGCTGTCGCCGCAAATCTTACCGCAGGTTGCTTTGGCTGTCGGCTAAGCCCAAGTCAACGCGTGAGTTACGCTGCGCAGCGGATCAATTCAGCTCGGAACGGTATGACTAGCAAATTCGGATGGTTGCAGGCCTCCGCAACGAGACTGCGTTCTGTTTCAATCACTTCTGTAGACCCTGCAACCATCCGAATGTGAGTCGTGTGGATATTCGAGAAGAATTCTCTAAGAGTTCCAATCTGAAGTTTTTCTAGAAAGGCTTTCGACCAGTTCCCCGTGCCGCCCGGAGGCAATTTACCATTTTTCAATCTACCTGATCCTCCTTCTTAACACGGGCTAGGGTGCTACTTTTTTCTCCGAATTTGAGATCGCCACATCGTTCCTCTTGACAACCAGTAGGAGAAGCGTATGCTCCTCTTGGTAACCAGGAGGATCGAGGATTTTATGCCGGAGAAGGCGAGTGATCTCATCCAGGGCACTCTAGATATGCTTATCCTTAAAACGTTGGCCCTGGAACCCATGCACGGATACGGGATTTCCGTCCGAATCGAACAAGTAAGCAAGAGCGTTTTTCGCCTCAATGCGGGCTCGTTATTTCTTGCCATTCAACGATTAGAGAGAGACGGGTTGATCCAGAGTGAATGGAAGCCAACGGAGAACAACAGACGAGCGAAGTATCATGCTCTGACGCGGAAGGGACGAACGAGGCTCAACAGCGAAACGCGAGAATGGGAAAGGCAAACAACGGCGATCGCCAGAATCTTAGAGGCGACGTAAGGAGAAGTTATGTCGATCTTGCGACGCGCAGCCGCAGGCCTTCGGTCATTGTTCCGTACGGAACGCTCAGCGATGGAGTTGGAGGAAGAATTAAATGGATTCCTCGAGATGGCAGCCGCAGAAAAGATGAAGGCGGGTCTTAGCCACCAAGAGGCACTTCGTGCCGTTCGCATAGAGTGCGGGAACCCCGAAGTAACGAAGGATCTGGTCCGCTCTGCTACTTGGGAGTCTGGTGTCGAGACTTGCTGGCGAGACCTATGGTTTGGGCTTCGGACGCTGCGCAAATCCCCCGGCTTCACGGCAGTCGCAATCCTGACACTCGGGCTCGGCATTGGCGCCAACACAGCAATCTTTTCCGCAGTCTATGCGGTCTTACTCAAACCGATACCCTTTAAAAACGCAGAGCGCCTTGTGTTTATCGAAAAGAGAAATCCTCCTCGCGGCTGGAACCGAAATCCTATTTCGCCAGCCGAAATCATAGCGTGGCGCAACGAAAGCGAAGCCTTTGACGACATCGCTGCATACACAGAACGGTCGTGTGTACTGACAGGGGTCGGAGAACCGGAGGAGGAGCCTTGTGAAGTTATTACGAGCAACCTTTTTCCGTTGTTGGGGGTTGCGCCGATTCGTGGCCGGACGTTTTCGACGGATGAGGACAAGCCAGGAGGGTCGCGCGTAGTGCTCTTGAGCTACCGTTTATGGCAACGGCGCTTCGGCGGACGGGAGAAGGTGATCGGCACTGCCCTTGATATAGGCGGCGACAGTTACACCGTCGTGGGAGTAATGCCCGCAAACAATTCCCACCTGTACGCTTCACCCTACGGTACGCCACCCGACTTATGGCTGTCTGGAATTGCGCTTTCGCCCACAGAGGTATCGAACGAATATTTCGGTATAGGTCGGCTAAAGCCGGGCGTTAGCTTACAGCAGGCTGAGGCGCGCATGGACGCGATCTCTATTCGAATCGAGCCGATGAATTCCGATCTGAGGGGTTGGCGAGCCCAGTTGATGACCTTCCGAACGAATACCTCGGGCGATACCCGTCCAGCGCTTCTTGTTTTGATGGGAGCAGTAATTTTTGTTCTGCTGATTGCGTGCGCGAACGTTGCCAATCTGTTGCTCGCGCGTGGTACACGCAGGGCAAACGAGTTTGCCGTCAGGAGTGCTTTGGGAGCTAGCCGAGGCCGTGTTGTCCGTCAACTGTTAACCGAAAGCCTGGTGATTTCGATCGCTGGCGGAGCATGTGGAATCTTACTGGCGTCGTTTGGAAGAAAAGGTTTAGCGGCACTGGCTCCCGAGTATTTATTACAAGCCGCGCCTGACTTAGCTCATGCAGCACCGGACCTGCGAATCCTGGCATTCGCACTCCTAGTCGCAATAGGTACGACTTTGCTCTTTGGTTTAGTGCCTGCGTTGCGGTGCGCAAGGCCATATGTAACAGACGCCTTAAAGGAAACGGGACGCAGTTCTCTCCAGAGTCCGCGCAGTCGTAGCTTACATAGTGCCTTGATTGTTTCTGAAATTGCTCTGGCTATGGTGCTTTTGATCGGAGCCGGACTGATGATCAGAACTCTCGCGCAGCTTGGTCGTGTGAATTTCGGCTTCAATCAAACAAACGTCCTAACACTTCGGGTGCCCCTGGCAGGTGAGCGATACAGGGAGTTTCAAGCCCAGGCGCAATTTTGGGAACGTGTGGTGTCGGCTGTCGAATCATTGCCTAGTGTAGAATCAGCGAGCGTTTCTCGCGGCCTGCCTATCAGCGGTTGGAGCGGGCAGTTTTTTGCGACCTCTGAAGAACCGAATCCACCCGCAGGACAAGTTCCAGTTGCGAATTACGTGGTCATTGGCCCTAACTACTTTCGCACAATGCAAATTCCGATACGCGCGGGGAGAACCTTCAATGATCACGACAATAATGGCGGCGAAAGGGTTGTGATTATAAATGAGGAGTTGGCTCGATTGTATTGGGCTGGTCGAGAAGCGGTCGGGAAAAGGCTGCAAATAGGAGGGAAAGGCCCTTGGCTGTCGGTCGTTGGAGTTGCTGGAGATGTCCTGAGCCAGGGACCCGATGCCGGATTTCACTCAGAGATGTACGTTCCGTACCAACAGTTTCCGTGGCTAATGGACGGCCCTAAAAACTTGGTCGTGCGCACGTCGGGCGGCGTAAAGCCGGAGTCTGTAGTAGGCGAGGTAATTCAGGAGATACATCGCATTGATAAGGATCAACCCGTGGTCGAGATCGCTACCATGGAGCAGATTGCCTTGGAGCCGGTGGCTCAGCAACACATGGTGATGGCGCTACTGGTATCTTTCGCTGGTCTTGCCCTTATTCTCTCAGCACTCGGGACTTACAGCGTTCTTTCCTATTCGGTTGCTCAGCGGACCCGAGAAATCGGCTTGCGCATGGCACTAGGAGCTCAACGCAAAAATGTACTCCGTCTGGTGGTCGTGGGAGGTGTTAGGCTCGCCTTCCTCGGCATCGGCGTAGGACTTACAGCCGCGCTGGCTTTAACTCGCCTCATGAAGGTGCTACTTTTTGGGGTCCGCCCGACAGACCCGTTGACCTTTGGTGCCGTGATTGGGGTACTCGCGGTAACGTCGATCCTTGCTTGCTACATTCCAGCGCGGCGGGCGACGCGAGTCGACCCGATCGTGGCCATACGTTACGAATAGTCTCCGTAGCCCTCGAAAGGAATAGTGCGGGAGAATCCTATGCCTACCCATTTGCGTTTTATCGTGGTTCTCATGTTCTTAGCCCTGCCGCTATCAGCGCAGGACTCAGAGCCAACCGTCCCCAAAGAGACAGTCTCTGTTCACACGGTTGAGCGCGGCAATATGCCCTTAAAGGGCCGGGCCACTGGTTCGATTATTTCTCTTGCGCCGAATAAGGCCCTCATGCGGATAATCCCGGGCTTTCAGCAGCAGTGTCATAGCGGAGGGATCTCGGATTGCTTGAACCGGGAACACGAGAGACCCGGCCTCGGCGAGCAAAAACCATTGCGCCTCAATAGGTTACGCGGCTAGTCGAATCAGTTCCAACTTAAAGGGCAAGACTAAACAATTCGGATGGTTGCAGGCCCCCGCAACCAATGCCTTCAAGGTCCGACCCGGAGACATGGGTAACAGAATGTACCGGCTACACGGGTAACACTTTTGGGCCGAAGGGATTTTCCAGCGGTTCCAAGACCCGGGTCTCCAGATCAAAGTATCCTAAGTCATAGTCCATAAAAGAGACGAGCCAAATATCGTCGTGAATTTCTTTGATGCCGACCGCTTGGCCGGCAAAGACCTGACTGAAGTTGATTTTCTTGGCGGCCAAACAAATTCTGCCGCAACGGCACATAGGTTACACTTTTCCCTTACGATCTGTTACCTATGTGTCGGGTCGATCACAATCACTTTCCCGTCTTCGCCACTCGAGTTTGGCACCATTTGACACCAGAATTATTCGTTTCCCGCCGGCATAATCGCCGCGGTGGGTCCGGGAGAAGTCCCGTTTGCAGGGCTTGCGCAGAATTCCGGGGCGTCGCGGATCGGTGATCAACTACGACATCAATGCAGCGGGCTAGGGCTTCGCCAATGATGCAGTGATCGCGACCATCGGCGTTGAAGGACGACCCAACCATCGAATGCCTCGACGATCTTCTGGACATCAAGGTGGCAGCCAGGCAGCCTTTCTGCTCGCTAGGGTTGGCGAAATGCGATGAAATCGGCACACAACTGGGGCCAACACTGGCCAGAAGCCCAGAAGAATGGGGCTTTCGACTCACCGACAGTCAGTCGTCTTCACTTCCAACACTACTACCAGATTGCCTGTAACTCATGAGGAGTGACTTCTGCGCGAAGCTGCCACGATGCGGATGGGCAGCGAGACCGACCTTCGCCCTATCGCGAAGCAACCTCAGGGATGCTACTGTGCAAATATGGAACGTCGTTCAATCGACCAACCGCGGAGCGCTTCGAATCCTTATCAGGTTGCGGAAAAACTCGGTTTCGACAACTCTTTAAGCGAAGGATTGGTCGTTATTGTTCCCAATCCTGCTTGTGATCGTTCCACCAGCGTCGGGCATTGTTAACGCCCTCTCCGAAGCTACAGGGGCCCGGACCGCATTTGGGAAATCCGAAATCTTGGCCCGTGAATCGTTCTAATGCACGGGCAGCATACGAGGCGATAATCTCGTTTTCGTCGAAAAGGAAGGTTGCGAAGAAGGGGACGTCTGGCTTTGAGTCAAGCGTCTCGATTGCTCCAAGTATCCATACGCGGGTTTGGGGAGATGGGTTCGCAGCCTTAGTCTTCAGCAGCGGAACAGCTTCATGGGCACCGAGCATCTGCAGGGCCAAGGCCGTTTGCTCGATGACTCCGCTATCCTGTTCGTTTGTTAGTGTGCGCATCAGGTCCGGCGTAGCTGAGACGTCATGAATTTCGCCAAGTGCACGGGCGGCATTCGCCCGCACGTAGTTCGACCTCGAACTCAGCGATTGCTTCAGGAAAGGCGCAGCGTCCTTGAATCTTAGTCGGCCAATTCCTCGGATCGCCAGCCATGTGGTGTCAGTATCCTCTGTGGTGCTGGCAATCTTCAGCAACGCCGAACCAGCGTCCGGGTAGCCTCTGGTGATGTTCTCGAGGATCGCTTCCTTCGCTGCCCGATCCTGTTCAGCTTGGAAGCGCAAAAGCAGCGTTGAGAGATCCTGCGCAGCAACCTGATGGATGCCGACTAGGCAGGTCGCCAAGAACAGCGACGCAACGCGCCTCGGATAACTCATAGTTACCAGTGTAGAACTGGGGCGCCGCATTGGGCATACCAAGTAGCGCCAGGGAAGACAAGGGGCAAAAGCTCGCCCAGGAAATCAGCAACCTTTCCAAACGGCAACAACGCAGCCATCTTTGCCGTGAGATACCGTGGTGAGATTCTTGTTCGTGAAGAGCGTGGAGAAGCTGCGCGCCTGCGATCTCGAGCACGAACATCCTCTTAGCCGCCGGATACGCATGCCAACCTTCCCGTATCCGAGCGATTTTGAGTGTAATCTGTTAACAACAGTTGACTTACGGGACCGAGGCAGCGGCGTTGTGCAGCATCAGTGGGCAATGGCAACGGCTTGACCGTCGCCTCTCTTCGTTGTAGTGCTCAATTCGAAAACCAGCCGTTTTAAGCTCCGCTTCCACTTCCTCGCGAGTGAACCGATGAGCGTAAAGACGCCACTCGAGATGGTCACCGGGACTCAAGAGTTCCCTGTCCCCGAAGAAACGGCAAAGTGTGGCCGTTCTGTAGACAACGTCGTCGTACGAGTCGGGAAGTCGCGTGAAGAATGAGATTAGCAATGGCGAGCGTGGCGAAGCCCGCTGGCGCAGAGCGCGGAGGAAGGCAATCCTGCGCAGCCTCGTCGGTATGTGCGTATATGCACTCCAACCTACAATCAGCCCGTCGTAAACTGGAGGACCAGAAGGAACAGTGTCTGGCGGACAATACGTCACGTATTTGGATTCGCCGAGTTGGTCGAAAATCTCTTGGCAAACACGCACGAGTGGCAAACTACATTCGAATCCTTCTGCGTCGAACCCGACCTTTCGTAGGGCGAGAGTCTCGCGGCCCGCTCCTGCGGCTGCAACGAGAATGCGCGACTCTCGTCGAAAATAGCGGTCTAGTAGTGGTGGTTCCCAATCGAAAAAGCCGCTGAGGTTGTGTGCATTCGATGCGTAGAATTGAGACTCGTCAAAGTGCTTCCCCGTAACAGCGTTAAGATCATCGGCACTCAGGCAGCCGAGCCAAATACCCTCATGCACCGCTGTCATGACCCCAACGATACGTTTGAACCACCGATCCGCGCGATCAAAACATTGTGTCCGGAATTTTCGTGCGGGAAGCATCTGATCGATAACGACATTCTCTCTTATGAAACTTCCTGTGCCAGAACGCTCCATCGAAGACTATCTGTGGGAGGTTCGTAGAGGCAAGGCCACCATACGGAAGACCGTGCGGGCCGGGTCAACTGATGTTAAATCTCTATAGCACTTTTTTGACCCGGACGGTGTCGGGCAATTCTCGGCGAGCGTTATCTGATAACGCCAGTTATGCAATGAAGAGTCTCGACTACACATTCAGCTAGGCGGCGGGGGTATCCAGAGCCGCGCCTCCAACTCGGGGCGTGCGGTCCGTCGTTCCCCGTTTCGCCGAGGACCTTCTGTCCAGTCTCTCTCGGAGACGCAGCATTGGCTGCTCCACGCCGTAATACGACAGGCAAGCGCAAGCGAGCGCCGGCACCACTAGGAAATACCCAAAGTGTAGCGAGACGTTGGTGCAGAACAATTCCTGCCAGAGGTAAAGGCTGTAGCTGAGCCTTCCCAACCACGCAACCGGCGGCAAATTCAGCAGGCGATAGGGAACCTGGATCACGTGCAAGACAAGACCGGCAAGGCAGATATTAAGCAGCGGCCGGAGAACGAAAAGCATGAACAATGTTCGCCAGGGGTTTATTGCGGGAAACCACGGAATCAAGAGTGCTGCAAGAAGCATTATGCCCGCTACTGAGCCTCTAATTCTCGGAAGACGGGGCGCAAAAACTGCGAGTAAGCAGCCAATGGCGAGCTGATCTGCGTATACAGGCAGACTGTTACGGAGTCCGTTATGAACATGAAAGAAATCGATGCCTACCCGGAATATCGGCGTAGCCATGAAGACGCATAGCAGAATAGCAGTCTTGTGACGCTGCCACTTTTTCAACGCCAAGGGCCAAAGCAGATAGAACTGTTCTTCAATACTGAGCGACCACAGGTGCCCGAAGATCCAAGGCCGCGAAATGTCCATGTTTGCCGCATAAAACACCGCCGCAGCCACGTGGTACCAGCGCATCTGGTGCCAATAACGAACCACAACGACTGCCAGAAATACGAATGCCGCTGGAAAAATTCGAAACGCTCGCCGAATGTAAAAATCGCGCAGGCGAATTGTGGAACTTCGCTCATATTCCCGAAGCAAAAGATTTGTAATTAGATACCCGGAAAGCACGAAAAAGACATGGACACCGAGCTCGCCATAGCTCCCAAGTACTTCCAGTGACACCTGGTTCCATCTTACGAGGTGGCTAAGCACGACCAGCATGATCGAGATCGCCCGCAAACCGTCCAGCGAAGGTATTCGTTTCGTACTCACCACAAATGGATTTTGCCTTTGGAGCTAAATTTGTTAATCGGTCCCAAGCGTACTTGAAATGCATCTCTTACAATGCCGGCTTTGTCAAGTACTTTTTCCCCACACTGTTCCATCCACTCAGAGATGAGCGCCATTTCGCTCTCGTAGAAATAAGTGCCATCGACCGCCCCACCCAATTCTCAATGAGCGAAATCGCTGTTAGCAACACTGATCCTGCTACCACCCTCCATTCAGTTTAGATCCCAGACTGCTCTAGACTTTAAGCATGAAGACCTTGGCATTCTTGCACGTTTTCCTTTGGTATACGGCGAGGCGAACACCCAGTCGTTTTGCGTTGGATGGGGGGTGATCGACCGCCATCGGCGCAGTTATCAGATGAACCAAGTGTTGCGTCGCGGTGAGCATCAGCCTTCGGCGGATACTAAACTAAGAATTGTGGTGTTAAAAGATGGCCATCCCTTCCCCCTTTGCGGCGGTAATTCTGGCGGCAGGAACCTCAACAAGGATGGGAACAGCAAAGCAACTGCTGCTACTGGACGATCGTCCGCTATTGCAGCACGTACTCGATCACGTGGGTGCATCCGTGGTGAAGCAAATCGTTCTGGTTCTAGGATTCGCAGCGGAGGAGATCCGAAGGAAAATCGATGTGCAGAATGCACGTGTAGTTCTCAATGAGAGTTATCAGCAGGGCATGGGAACTTCGTTGAAGGCTGGACTTTCCGCTGTGGATCCACAATGCGTAGGTGCGCTCATCGTTTTGGCGGATCAGCCGTTTGTCCGGCCTGCGACGCTCGGCCTGTTGATGGCGGAGCATCATCGCTCCAAAGCGCAGATCGTGATTCCAACTTACCGGGGTTTTCGCGGTAACCCGGTTCTCCTGGACCGCTCGGTTTTCGCCGAGGTGATGGCCCTCAACGGCGATATCGGATGCCGCGCAATCTTCGGCGACCATCTCGAAGGTATCGTGAAGTTGCCTGTGGACGATGCGGGAATCCTGCTGGACATTGACCGGCAGAGCGATTTCGAGGCGCTCCGCCGTGCCGGCGGTCCCACAGAGAGAGAGAAGGCCTTGCTTGAAACCGCGGATCTTCACGGACGACAACTTGCCGGCGCAACAACTGCGCGGCCGGAGTTGGTCATTGTCGGCAGGGACGCGATGGCAGCTGCCTTGGCGAAGCTGGGAAAGCTGATGCGATTCACGGTGACCGTTGTGGATCCGCTGCTGGCCGCTGCCGACTTGCCCGATGCAGATCGGGTGCTTCACGCGCTCGATTTTTCCGTGCTTGGGGCAAATCCCGATCGGAACGTGGTGGTGGCGAGTCGCGGCACGTGCGATGAGGAGGCGATTGAAGAAGCGCTGGCTGCGAACAGCGCCTATATCGCCCTTGTTGCTAAGAAGAAGAGAGGGGATGAAGTCGTTCGCAGCCTGCGCATGAGGGGAGTTGTGGCGGACAAATTGGCCAGCGTGCGAGTGCCCGCTGGACTAGAGATAGGTGCCGAGACTCCAGAGGAAATCGCACTCAGCATTATGGCGGAAATCGTTTCTGAAAGGCGGAAGCGGGTGAGCGAGGTTCGAAATCCGGCCACCAAGGTCAGAGAACTATGATCGGGGAATCTTCGGATCGCCGTAAAGATGGTCCGCGCTCAGTCTGGCGTGTGCGCGTCGCACTGGGTGATTACTTTTTCGGAGACATCGCTGTCCGGCATGTCCAGCTCTGTCAGGTGTAACGCGCGGCTGGAGCCGCCACGCCGCAAGGCTACGATCTGGCTCACGATACTGAGCGCAATCTCCTCTGGAGTGGTAGCCCCCAAGTCGAGGCCTGCCGGCGCAAAAATTCTCGCGATCTTGTCCTCCGGCACTCCCTCTGCGGCGAGGTAGTCGAGTACGAGCTTGGCCCGATGGTGGCTGGCGATCAAAGCCACGTAAGCGGCTTCCCCTCGCAGAGCCTTTTGCAGCCAGATGTGATCATTCTTGTGTTGTGTGGCAATCACGACATACGTGTTTGATCCGATGGGTGTCTGAACGAGGTCAAAATCTTCGGCAATCACTTGCTCGGCTTGCGGGAATGAAGTCTGGTCGGCGCCGGGGTCGTTCACAATGATGCGAAAGCCGAGCAGGTGCGCGAACGTGGCCAGGGCCTCGGCGATCCGCCCATGACCGGCGATGAGCAGATCGGGTTGAGGCAACACCGGTTCGATATAAACCTCCATTTTCCCTCCGCAGGGCATCCCAACACCCAGGAGTTCGTCGGTCATGTCAAGAGTGATGACGAGCGGGTGTCGCACCTCGATGGAGCGCAGCGCTTCGTTGCGAACGGCACTTTCGGCGCACCCGCCGCCCACCCAGCCGAAAACCAGCTTCCCTTCAGCGTCAATGATGGCCTTGGAACCGCGCCGAGCCGAAGAAGACCCCTCCACCCGAACCACTGTGGCTACGGCAAAAGTCTTCCCTTGGGCCGTAAGTTTGGCGGCTTTGGCGTAGAGATCCGAGGACATGCATCACGTATGATAGTTCCCGGGAACCCGGAGTGCAATCCAAACGCGGGGATTTCGTAGTGTCCAGCGCGATGTACAGTGAACAAGTCCGAGCCCATTATGCCGCGCCGCGAAACGTAGGCAGCATCGCCGAGCCTTCGGGCAAGGCAATCGTGAGGAGTCCGGTGGACAGCGATACAGTGCTGATCACGCTGCGGATCGAACAGGGCATTGTTCAGGAAGCGAAGTTCAAATGCATGGGATGCGCCGTCGC
>Ga0302326_10019862_pt1 | contig 13850 bp, 16 predicted proteins | sample Palsa_T0_3_FD_202264 | JGI IMG/M metagenome (GOLD analysis project Ga0302326, IMG submission 202264) | Peat permafrost microbial communities from Stordalen Mire near Abisko, Sweden - Palsa_T0_3 | ecosystem: Environmental > Terrestrial > Soil > Palsa > Peat permafrost | place: Sweden: Abisko... | reverse complement strand
GACGCGATGGTCCCGTTCGAAGGTCAATCGAACCCGCGCGACAACGATCAGCGAGCGATGGGCCAGATATTCCTGAGCGTGGACAAGCCAACGGAGGAAGTAATCAAGTCGCTCAAGAACGTCCCTGGAGTCACAGAAGCTCTGGCGATTTCGGGCCAATGGGAGATTCCCACGGGCACGTCGTACAGAATCAGGTCCAGCCAGCAGTGGCACCCATGGGAAATCCTCGTGACAGTGCGCGGGCAGAACTACGAGGAGATACTCGGCAAGGCAGTGTCTGAGATATCCCAGATCAGTGGTGTTCGAAACAGCGAAACCTCTTTCGTCTACAAGCCGACAGTGGCTGCGTAGACGGACGGTCAATTTTTTCTTAGCAAGGTAAGGGAGAATGGCGACTCTTCTCGGCCTCGCGGTACTCTTCCTGGTAGTCGCATTCGTCGCATATGTCTTTGGCGCCAAGGGGGTCGCGGGCTTTTCCATGAGCCTGGCGAAGGTGTTTGTGGTCGTGTTCGTAATTCTCTTCGTCGCTACGCTGCTAGCAAGCACCGTGAGCACCGCCTGAGAGACCCATAGGTCTGCCTGCCCGAAAGGCGAGACGGTCCGCCAAGCCACTGAGGCGATGGCTCAATATAGAAGCCGTTACAGTAACAGATTGTCGATATCACAATGAGCAGCGCAAAAGGCGGAGGCGGCTATGATACAGAGAAGATCTTCGCCGATTTCAACAGGGCCTGGATGACATACTGGGATGCCTACGTGGAACTACAGAACCAACTCTATGAGAGCATAAAGGCAGCGCGCGACGTGTCCTGGCTCGCGGGTACGGACACTCAGAAGATTAGCGACATAAATCAGGCACAGCGGGAGCTTTTCGCCAGCATGCCCCGCAGGATGGACTACATGCCCTTGGGTGAGATCAGCCGCGACCTGGACAGTGCAGTCAGCAAGCTCGAAGCTCTTCAGAAGGCGTTATTCGTAGAGAACGAGATGTGCAAGAGGCTCGAGGACGCGACCGGCGTGTTGAAGGAGAGCGCCAGAGTCGCAGAGCAGGCCCTTACGGGCGCAAAGCAATGAGGAATGCCGGGGTTCTGAGAGATTCCATTGGCCAGTAGCGACTTGGGAATAGACACCACTCTCGAGTCGTCCGCTACCGACGACGGGGGTGACCGGAGGCCGCGGGGAGCAGCTAGCGGGAGCGAGAAGTCAAAACTTCCAATTTTTTCGATTCTCAATTCGATGGACTTCTCGCGTCATTTCGTCCTTCTCGGGGACGTGGGAACAGGCAAGAGCACCGTGACCCCGATTCACGAGTTCGAGCTGAGCGGCAGGGAGAGGAAGATCATCCTCCGTGAGCCTTCAAGAGCGGCCTGCAATGCGCTCTTCTACTCGCTGGAGGCGCTTCATCCCGAAGTCCGGGAGGAGCTCTCGGTGGTCACGAAGGACACAAAGATCAACGTAGGCGGGAAGATCAAGATTGTCACGGACGGCGTTCTGCTGCGGATGCTCGCCGAGAACTCCGTCTTCGATTCGTCGATCTACTTCGATGAGAGCCATCAGATGTCGTCGCAGCTGGAGCTCTGCCTGTCGCTTGCCAAGAAGGAAGAGGCCAACGCAAGGAACCTCTTTCGAGTCATGAGCGCGACGATCGACCCGAACGAATTCATGTCCTTCCTGGGGATAAGCAAGCTCTACTCGCTCAGCGGGCGGAGATATCCGGTCAAGGTTGAGGTCGAGCTTGCTCGGGACATCGACGAGATGTTCAAGAATTTGTCGCTCTATCTCAACGCACGGCCGGCAGACGAGTCTTGGTTGATCTTTCTTCCGACGAGGCGTCTTGTCGAGAAGTACGCGAGCAGCTACGGCGGCGTCTATGTCCACGGAGGTCTTGATGGCTCCGAGATCAACAAGATCCAACTGAGGGCCGAGTCCGACAAGAACCTGAGAATCTTCGCTACCAACGTCATCGCCTCTTCGGTGAATATCTTCCTTGACAACGTGCTGATATTCAACGACGTAATCGACAGCAAGGACAAGCTGGGACAGAAGACGCTCCGCTACAGGAAGATAGACAACAACTCGCTTCTCCAGATGATAGGCCGTATTGGTCGCTTCAAGCCCGGCAGGGCGGTCATCATCTCAGACGCTCCGATTCCCAAGAAGATTGCGCCCGTCCCTGTCCGCAAGGCCCTCGAGACGGAGACTCCGTTCGACCTCGTCCTGCTGATGTCGAAATACGGCCTGAAGTTCTCTGAGCTGGAGTTCATGTCAAAGGTGGACCATCGGGAAGTCGCCTTCGCTGAGAACTGGCTGACTCAGATCGGGGCGATCGACCGGGGCACCCACCAGATCACCGAGAAGGGCCTGCTGATGAGCGAGATACCCTACGAACCCGACTTTGCACACATGATATCCGGCGCGCTGATTTCGGGGGACTACTACATGGCGAGGTTCTTCCTCGCGAGCGGTGCGTTCGGCGACTCCCTCAACCACGCATACAAGACTGACATGGAAGGCGCAGCACGCGAATACCTGTATGCCCTCGACAGGTCGAACGAGCTCAACATCAAGGCCCGCCTCCTCAAGGCGTACTCCGAGGACAAGGACGGTTCGTTCGCTGCGAGGCTTTCAGCCAACGGCGTGTTTCCGGGATTTCCCGAGGAAGCATGGAAGAACTACGAGTCAGCCAGGGACGCATTAAACGACCTGCTCCTCGCTTCAAGTAGGGAGCCGATTCCCAAGGACGTAATCGCCGACCCGTACGTGTTCAAGCTGAGGCCGTATCTTGAAGACTGTCTTTCGTTCGAGAAGTTCGACCTGCACGAAAAGAACGAGCACAACTTGCGCGAGATGGTGATCGAGGGCCAGTTCTTTGCAAGGTCGCTAACAATAAACTACAGACGGATTCTGTTTGACATCGTGGCGATGAACCCGCCTAGAAAGCATCGCCATCGAAGCAAACGATAGGAAGTATAACTCCCGCCCGTGCGAGGTGGGAGCGGGCCCCAAATCCTCACTCCTCGTCTATCTTCCGTGCAGTCTTTCCGACGAACTCCCTCACCGAGCCGGTAATCTCTTCCGCTTTTCCCTCGACCTGCTCGGTCGTATCGCCTGTTATCGCCCCAACTTTTCCGCGCACCTTACCTTCAACCTGTTCCTGTTTGCCCTTGATTTCCTGCTTGTTCATGAAAGAAGAGCCTTTCGAGGCTTATACACAGACTGAAACAATCCACTGTCGTATGCTTTCCGACCAAACACCGTGATGGATGGGCGGCGAAACGCCACCACCTTTCGCCGCGGTCGATTAGTTGAACTCTTTCCTCTCGAAGAGTACTAGTCCGAGGATGCCAGTGACCACCAGGTAGGCTACCATTATCACGAGGCCTTCGGCGTTGCCCGCATTGTAACTAGTGACCGTAATCACTTGCCTCCCGATAGTAGTTGCGGTGGTCGTCACGTGCGGCAGACCAATAACGCAATAGCTGGCAGAAAGGAGGGATGGGCACCAAACCTGGAGGACGTTGCCGACGATTCCCGAGCCATACGACAGAATGAACCACGGCTCGATTCCCACAAGGTCCTGGATGATCATCTCGATGAGTGCGAACCCGAAAAGTAGGAATACCGCGCTTACAAGGATGGAGTAAGAGCCGCTCTTGAAAGCTGAGCTTAGGAAGAAGGTGAAGCCGAGCACTGCCAGTAGGTAGACCCAGGCGAACAAGGCAGATTCCCAGAACTCAACGGGAACATTCGGTCCGAAGTAATAGAGCTCGTTGACCACGGTTATCGCCGCGAAGATGACGAGGATTATGGAAGCGGCTATCAGAGCCGCCACGAACTTCCCGACGTAGACGGAGGACCTTCTTATTGGATTTGGTAGGACGGAGTACCCCGTTCTATTCTGGAATTCGCTGGAAATGGCATCGCCCCCGAAGAAAATTCCTGCGAGCGCGACCACAAGCGTGGCTGACGTCCCCCACCAAGTAGAGTAGAACGCTAACGGGTTGAGGAGGGCTTCTGGAGGTCTCTTCCAAGCGAATACGACCGTGAGTAAGGCACTGATGAGAAGTACGAGAACGAAGAGTATAGCAAACCTGCGCGAGCGAAAGTAGTCCAGAAGGGTGTACCTTGTAATCATCCCCGCCTGAACCATGCTGCCAGGCACGATGTTGGCGGACTTGGCTTCTTGTTCGCTCATGATCGATCACAATGTAGCGGTAATCAGCTTGAGATACGTATCCTCGAGAGCTGAAGCGGTCGGCTTGTAAGAGACGACCCCTATGTCTAGCCTGACCAAGTCTGATAGTATTCTCTCCCTGATGTCCGACCCTCCGGCGAACTTTATGCGCAGGTTCCTGTCGTCAATCCGATCTACCGAGACGACGCCGGCCAATGACGTGATCGTCCGGCCTACAATCGCGGTATCAATCGGCCGTGCCAGCTCGACCTCCACGACATTCTGGTCTCCCGAGAATCTGCTGGTCACATTAGAGAGGGTGTCATAGACGAGCAGCTTTCCATGATCTAACATCGCGACCTCATCGCAGACTTCGGCTACCTCACTAAGAATGTGAGAACTCATGAAGATCAGTCTCCTTTTTGTTTTTAACGACTTTACGATCTCTCTCACCTCGCTCATGCCCCGAGGATCAAGTCCGGTGCTAGGCTCGTCCAATAGCAGAATCGTCGGATCACTAAGCAGCGAGGACGCGATGTTTATGCGCTGCTTCATGCCCTTGGAGAACTTGCCCACCTTCTTGTCAATCCATTCTTCCATTCGGACCTGGGCGACCGCGTCCTCCACCCTCTTCTTGCGCTCTATCTGAGGGATACCTCGTATATCGGCAATCATGTACAGCGCCTCCCGCGTTGTAAGTGCGGGGTAAAACTCGGGCGTCTCGATAAGAGTGCCGACAGAAGCGAGAGCCCCCCTTTTTTGGGTGTGGACATTCTCACCGTTGATGAAGGCGTGGCCGGATGAGGGTCTGATCAAGTCGGTGAGCATCTTTAGCGTGGTAGTCTTTCCTGCGCCGTTCGGTCCGAGGAACCCGACGCACTTCGTCCCCTCAATTTTGAGATTGAGGTCTGAGACGGCTGTAAACGACCCGTAAGATTTTGTAAGACTTACTATCTCGATGGAGGGATTTGTCATTCGGCTCTGCTCGTTTACTATTGCCCGATTCCTAGGGTGTTGCCGATTCCGGCTACGAGGACCTTTTCTCCTTCCTTCGTCCTCTCGTCCATCACAAGCCTCACTGCCGCGGCGCCACCTAATAGAGGTTGGGTCCCTCCGGAATACGCGTCTATGCAGGTGGTAGCGCGGCGATTCCTTCCTTTATCGTGTCAACCCCCTTCATAAATTGAGCTCGTTCCGCCTCGTTCAGCTGGAGCTCGAATATCCGCTCGACTCCGGAGGCGCCCAGCATCAACGGGACGCCTATGCCGAGTCCGCTCACACCGTACTGCCCTTCGAGGAAGGCAGAAGCGGGCAGCACCTCCTTTCTGTCCCATGCGATCGCCCTGACCATCCTGGCGATGGCGTTTCCCGGCGCGTCGACCGTCGCGCCTTTCTTGGATATGACGTCGATCGCGACCTGCCGGGTGCTCTGGATGGTCTCTTCGACCTCCTTCTCGTTGAGCAGAGAGGTAAGCGGCACTCCGCCTATCGAGGTGTACCTCGCGAGCGGGAGCATGTTCTCGCCGTGCTCACCGATCACCAGCGCGGTGATCGACGACCGAGAAACTCCGAGCCTGAGGGACAGCACGTGCTTGAAGCGAGACAGGTCCAGCACTCCGCCCATCCCGACGACGCGGTGCGCGGGGAATCCCGTCGCCTTGAGCACGACATAGTTCATCACGTCCATAGGGTTGGTGACTGTGATGATGACAGACTCCGGGGCGTGCTTGGCCACCTCCTTCGCGACGGAGCCGATGATGACCGCGTTCTTCCCGAGTAAGTCCATCCTCGTCATGCCGGGCTTCCGCGCTAGTCCCGCAGTGATCACGACGATACCACAGCCTTTGAGGTTCGAGTAGTCAGACGAGCCTGAGACCGTCACGTCGACGCCGGTCTCGGATATCTTGTGGCTGATGTCCAGAGCCTCGCCCTCTGCCAGGCCCGGCACGATGTCCACAAGGGAGATATCGTCGATTCCCTGAGAAGCGACCTCGAGCGCGGCCTGAGCCCCGACGCGTCCAGCCCCTACGAAACCAATCAATGCTATCGCACGCGGGTGGCGTCGGACGGGTTAAAAATCAGACTCTAGGAGTCGGGCGGCAAGGACGGTAGACGCCTAAGAAGCGAAGCGGTTGCGAAGGATTAGAGGCGCAGACCGAACGACTGTGCAAAGTCTTCGAACTGGCCGTATGCCCGCAAGAAGCTGAGGCCCTTGTCGCTGATCTTGTACTTTGAGTTCTTCTCTATGTTGAGCTCGACTAATAGTCCGGCCCCGACCAGGTCGGTTATCAGCTTGGTCATCCTCGAATAAGAGACATTTCCCCTCCTGAGCAGGGTCGTGATGCCCACGCCGTCCCCGGCCGTATTCAGGTCTCGGGCGGTTGCTAGAATATCAGCGATAATCTTGGTCTGGGTTCTATACTGGGCCATTCCAACCACCCTTCTTGCTAAGGGAGAACTTGAGGACCGGGATGAATAGCGTGACTAGTCCAACTTCTTTGAGCAAAAGCTGTATTATATTTAACAAAAGGCCATCGGTGAAGGCGAGCGACATCCACCAGCCGCCTGCGAGCACCGCGAGTCCTGATGCAATCAGGAGTGTGTTGGGGTTCCTGTTCTTCGAGTAGGCGAATAGAGTCTCCACGACGCCATAGAGGATGAAGTAGAACGAGAGGCTGGTCAGGACGACGGCGAGGCTGCTCTGGTTGATCGCCATCAACGGGAAGAGGGCTAGCATGACGCCCATCCTCTTGTCGAGCACCACATCGAGCATGTGGGAGAATGCTAGGAAGAAGTAGCCCGCCGTCTCAAGGAAGAGGCCGGCGATCAGTAGGGTCGTGAGGGAGACCTCGAAACCTGGAAGCAGAGCCAGCGAGCCGAAACCGTAGAACCCTTCAAGGAGAAAGCCTGTCCCGAGGAACATGAAAGCTGCGGAGAGCCTAAGTAGCGAACTGCTTCTGGTCTGTTTAACGCCCTTGTAGGAAACGAGAGCTATGGAAAATGCGACAAATGCCCCTACAAATTGGAGCGCGTTCTCTAAAAGCAGGAGGCCTTCCATGCCGCGTTCAACAAAAGCTTTACCTGCGTTCTATAAAAGTGTGATGAAACTCTCCTCCACATTCCAGGAGTTTTCACTATATGGAGCGGCGTCAGGATACATCAATAGAGAATTTTTGTCTAGTTTTGACACGATTTGGAATATCTATCGTGAGACCGCATGTAATATTGCGATAACCAATAATGTTTCATCAATACATTTCACGTTATTTTATCGCGAATACGCGAAATAGATGAAGAATGCATAAAACTTAAATATATTTGGCGGGTTTGCTTGGTTTGAAGATTAAAAATCTTTTCGTGTGTTTGTTGCGATGACCTACGAAAGAGACTTCTCGAGGCTGCTGAAGCTGCAGAAGGCGCTGGACAAGTGCCCCCGTTGCGGCAAGGGTCCGATGATAGTGGACACCAACGGTGGGGAGCTTTTCTGTAGCGGTTGTGGATTCGTTGTAAAAGAAAAGATAGAGGAGATAGGGCCTGAATGGCGGGCATTCTCGAAGGACGAGAAAGACGACAGGTCGCGTGGAGGTGTCCCGACATCGATCGCCATGCACGACATGGGTCTTGCCACGGTGATAGGGGGGATCAACAAGGATGCTTCTGGGAAGTCTCTCTCAGCATCGATGAAGGCGACGGTCGAGCGGCTCAGGACGTGGGACAGCAGGAGCCAAGTGCACGAGCCGATCGACAGGAACCTGAGGCAGGCCTTCAGCGAGCTGGACAGGCTGTCCGACAAGCTGGCGGTGTCCGACTCGGTGGTGGAGAAGGCGGCGTACATCTACAGAAAGGCGCTCGAGAGGGGTCTTGTAAGGGGGAGGTCGATATCTGCGATAATAGCGGCCTCGCTGTATGCCGCTTGCAGGGACAGGGAGACTCCGAGGACCCTGAAGGACCTCGCGGTCGTGTCGAACGTGAAGAAGAAGGACATCGCGAGGTGTTACAGACTTCTGCTCAAGGAGATGGACATCAAGATGCCGGTGGCGGACCCGACCAAGTGCGTATCCAGGATCGCTTCTAGGGCGGGCCTTTCAGAGAAGACGAAGCGCAGGGCTCTGGAGATCCTGAAGAGGGCCGAGCAAGCGCGTATCTCCGCAGGGAAGGACCCGATGGGGCTAGCCGCCGCGGCCTTGTATGTCTCGTGCACACTGGAAGGAGAGGACAAGACGCAGCGGGACGTCGCAGAGGCGGCTGGGGTCACCGAGGTCACCATAAGGAACCGCTACAAGGGCCTCAGGTCCGCGCTCAGTATCTGAGGAACGAGCGCCGACCGGACGCCGGTCCCTGAATCGGGCTTCCCTTAGATATTACATAAATCTCTGGAGCGCAATATATAAGTATCGAAGGCCCTAAGCCAACGGTCTAGGCATTTTCATGGCCCTTACTAAGACGAACGCCCAAGGGGAAGACGCAAGCTCGAATGTGAAGACCGGACAGCTAGCCAGGATGATTACTGAGATCGGTCCGAACATATCCGAGATTGCGAGGCAGCTGGGGCAGTTCAAGGAGAGCGTAAGATACAGGTACAAGGAGAAGCTTCTCAGCAAGGGGTTCGCGGTCCACGTCGCGGTCGACCACGAGAAGCTCGGGCTCAGACGCATGATAATTTTCGTAGATTTCGCGGACGCTTACAAGCCCATCTCGCAGAAGATGATGAGAGTCCTCAGTGAAGAGGGATACCTCGTCAGCTACGAGAAGGTGCTGCCGGACGGCCGGTACATAATACACTGCTCAGTGCCTGATGAGTGTATAGAGGACTACAGGGACTTCTTCGGCGCGCTGCAAAAGAAGGGCGTGTTCAAGTCCATGGAGCTCCACACCTTTCAGTGGTTCCGCAACCCTCCGATGAAGACCAACCTGTACGACTTCGATGAGGGGGTCTGGGACTTCGACTGGAAGTCCGACACCAAGCTCGACAGGCAGGCCGCGACCCACGTCCCTTCGAGCAAGGAGAGGTTCGACTCTGTGGACCTTCTCATACTGAAGCAACTCCAGATGGACGGGAACAGGACCCTCGCGGAGATGGCCGAGTTGCTCAACATCAACTACAAGACGCTCACCTGGCACTTTAGGAAGCACATCGAAGAGCGCAAGCTGATCAAGGGTTACGTCATCAAGTGGATGGGCACGACCTACGACTACAAGGCGGAGAGGGCGGCAAACAAGAAGCACACCTACCTGTGGGTCGTCGTCACGTTCACCGACCTCGACCAGCCGAGGAGGCTGGAGATCATGGCCAGGCTCAACCAGCTGCCGTTCATCTGGTCCGAGGCGGTGGGGGACACCTACGAGGCCGAGCTTGTATTCCCCATCGAGTCACTGACGGAGGGACTCCAGTACTTGGCGGAGGTGATATCTGATACCAGGAGCACGGCAAAGTACTTCATAGTAGACCAGGTCAACTCGCTCGCGTTCACGATAATCCCGGAGCTATACGACGAGTCAAGGCAGAGGTGGCAGTTCAACAAGGCCCACCTGACACAGGTGTGCGAAAAACTGTTGTTAGAAATAAGGGAGGGCACAGCTCGCGCCGTGCCGTCCGACCTGCAGGGACCTTAACTTCCTATTACTCGAGTGGGCCTACGCCGGTAGGGTCTAGAGGGCCCAAGTGCATCCCAAGGCTCGCCAGCATGAAAGACGCGGCAGCCACAGCCAACATTCCATACCTGACCTTTTGGTCGATAGTCATGCCATATGGTTGGCACGCCTATTCCTTAAACTTAGCGTATTCTTGGGAGACTACCCGAATAGTCCATGAAAAAGCTAATGACTCAGTCTCCGCTGCTTACCCTGTCCTTCTTCATCCTCTCGAGCTCGGCGGGCGTGAACAAGGTGGAGAAGTTCTTTGAGAGTATGCTGGCATACTTGTCGGACTCCGCCTGGTCCATGTACTGGAACATGTAGTTCCCCCTGTAAGGCGAGGGCTCGCCCTCTCGGGTGATGAACTCGATGTGGATCAGGGGGTCGCCGTGCTTTATCGTGATGGGCGACCTCTCGTTGTTCAAGTTCACCAGCTCGAGAGCCAGACGTCCGACGAAACCACTGTGGACCTTGACCGAGTTTAGGAAAGAGAGGCCCATCCTACCGAACCTGCTTTTCGCAGTGAGGTGCGCCACGAAGTTTGGAGGCGTGAAGATGACCTCCTTTGAGATCATGTTCCTGTGTTCGAGGTAGTTCAAGGTCCTGTCTTCCCGGACGGTGAGGACGTACCCATCTCCGTCGAACCCGTCGGGGAACGTCGGTGAGATCACCTCGTACTTCTGGACCAGATCAAGCAGGATTGATTTGCCGACTACTGTCATCCTCAGTCGTCACCTGATGCGGCTTAATAACTCGCTTCAAAAAGAGATTCAAGAAGAACAGCAGTCCGGGGAGTCCGACGATGATGAGAATGTCAATCGTCGGCACGATGCTGTAGACCGAGTTAGCAGTCCAGGAAGTCCCATAGACGGCCTGCCCATAGAAGGCAAACGCGTTCGTCGCGTAGTCGACGGCCCAGTGGAAGAGTATACTCGCGTGCAGGCCGTAACGGACGTAAAGGTAGCCGAGGGCGACTCCGTCCAGGGCTGCCTCGCTGATTTTGCCGACGTCCCAGCCCGCACCAGAGAGGTAGTGGGCGAGACCGAACACTATCGAGCTGAGAGCGATCAGGAAGATGGTGAAGTTCTTCAACGTGTCCGTGGGGACTTGAATGTGTTCTGGGTCGGGGTTCGGTTCGGCGTCCCAGGCGGCGGAAGGCCTCCAAAGGGTCTTCAGGAACTTCCGCGCGGTCGGGTGTGTTGCCAGGAGCAGCACGGCGAGGGGCACCCCGATGAGGAAGAACCTGTAGCCGATCTCTTCTATCAGTGGCGATAGCGTCAGGTCCCTGAAGAGAAGGAACGGGTCTCCGGAGATTCCTCCCGTTGGCACACCGACAGAACTCTGGAATGTTTGTAGGATTACGGTCGCCAGGAGAGTAGCTCCAAGGATCATGATCATTGCAGAGAGCGGGTTGCGCAGGAGGGCAACGGGGCCCTGCCTTGCAGTCGCGACAAGAGCGCGTACGAAACCGCCTCCCTGGAACGCAGCGAGGACGATGCATGCGACGTAGACGCACGTCAGTCCGAGGAACAGAGTCCCGAATGTCGGGGTGACGGGGACCGCGATGGTCAGGAGCCCGATATAGAGCGGGAAGTAGCCTATGCTGTTCGCGTAGCCGATGGAGGTCGAAAGGGTCGTGAAGAAGACGGTGTAGATGCCGACGGGGATCGAGAGAAGGAGCATGACGCACGCAGTGGCGATTATCACGGCGTAGAGCACGCCGAACGGATTCCACCGCGGGGTTTCCAAAACGATTCAGTCCGCGCCTTTCTCAGGGTCTGCTTCCAGGTAGGCGTGTCCCTGGTATCCGCAGTTGGGGCAGTAGTAGTCCTGCGGGACGAGCCACCCACCGAGCTCGCTCACCCTGTGGAGGGGCGTGAGGCACGAAGGGCAGAGCCGGGGCACTACGGCTAGCACCTTCCTCCTCACCAGCCTCGGGACCCGCGCATCCGAGTCGTCGTCCGACATTACATTTGGCTGGCCGAACGCAGAGCTTAAACGCTTTTCGAACGTCGACTCAGGTCACCTCGACCGGGACGTAGACGGACCTGTAAGTCACTCCGTCCGTCACAGTGACGAGTACGAGGTACTCGCCGGCGGGGGCACCGGGTTTGGCGCTGATGTTCACCACGACGTCCCTGACGCCGGCCAGTCCGGCTAGCGAGCTTTCGTTGGAGCTGATGGTCAGGTTTGCGGGAACAGCGGAGTTGGACTCGGAGTCGGCGTACTGGAAGGAAAGTGGCGCAGCTGAAGTCCCGGATACCTCGAGGGTGACGTTCGCCCCGGAGCCAGGCGCTATGGTCGTGTCACTCGAGGCAGAGTTTGCCGCTATCGAGAACGACGGGCGTAACGACGCGTTGACGAAGCCGACCACGTTCCCGGTCCATTCAGTGAACCAGACAAGGTTGTGGTCGACAGCTATTGAAAGTGCGTTTCCGATACCTCCGGTGGAAAGCGGCGTGCTCGAGATGTTGTATTCGGTCAGCGACGAGCCGCTTATCACGGCTATCTTGTTGCTGTCGTGCTCGTTGAACCACACCGAGCTACCGTTGGCCTGCAGATAGTATGGGAGCGTGAGGAGTACTTCCGGGTTGACGGAGGTCGGGAAGAATGACCAGCTTGAGGAGGTCTGGTTATAGAACGCGACGTCGGACGAGTCATGCTCGCCAACCCACAGGCCTCCCGCAGCCACGGCTGCACTGTAGGGGCCGAGTAGGGTCTCGTCCCCGCCGACCCGTGTGAACGTGGGCGCTGAGGCCGCGGGGTCGAACGAGAATACTTCTCCCGCGTTGTCGCTAGGGTTGACGGTTACTACGTAGGCAACCGTGGAGTTGTAGAACAGCAGCGAGGCGGTTATCTGGCCGGGCGCGGCCGGGACATCGAAGTATCTGGGAGCGCTCGAAGGAGAAGCGATCATCCCGACCCGGGTCTGGAGGGAGGACTCAGTGAACCAGAGGTTCCCGAGCGAGTCGAGGGCCAGGAACCTGGGCAGCGAGCCGCTCGCGAGGTGGACGGTCTGGAAGGTGTCGTTGGAAGGGGTCAGACCCACCAGCTGGTCGTTCGCAGAATCCGAAGCCCAGACCATCCCGTGCCACAATACTAGCCCCCAGAGCTCCGAGAGGTCTGTGCACTCTGTCTGCGGGGTGATGAACGACGAAGGCCACGCGTACTCGAGCAGCGTTCCGTTGACGAACAGATGCGCAACGCCCCGGAGTGCCACCTCGCCAAACCAGATTGACCCGTCCGGCGCGACAGCGATGGAGTTCGGGGCCTTGAGCGGCTTGGGGAGGGCGAATGTCGTGACTTCCCCGAACGGCGCTGACGCCGATAGTTGGACCCTCTCGATGCCGGCCGGCTGAGTGCAGAGGGAGGTAGAGGTTGTCGTCGAGGTGGATTCACTCGATGAAAAGGAGTCAGCGGCCAGCAAGCCGACGAGAAGTACGACGACTATGACAAAGAGTGTGCCCGTATTCGCGGAGGACCCCCGGACGGTGTTATCCGCCAACCCGCGATTACCCGGAGACCACTGTAATAGTGCCAGTCATCCACACGGGATGCCATTCGCAGTTGTAAGTGTACGTCCCCGCGGTCGTCAAAGTCACATTGAGCACCTGCCCTGGCAGGATGTCGAACGCGAACGGCGTCCCGTTGGTGGGCCAAGAGGTTGTCTCGAGTACGTGGCCGAGGTTGTCCTGCATATCTGCGTCGTAGAAGTAGACCGTGCTGTTCACGCCGAGAACGACCTTCAGATTGAAGGGGTTGAAGGTGATGTTCTCCTGTTTGGCGTCTGCGTTCTGGATCCCGGGCGGGATGATTACCTCGGAGCCGCCGGCGGGCAAGACGAAGGTGCTACTGGTGCTGCTCGTTGTGCTTGTAGAAGAAGTTGTAGAGTGAGTGGTAGATGAGGAAGAAGTCGAGGACGTAGTGAGTGATGATGTCGACGTGCTGGTGGAGCTCGTCGATAGCGTAGTGCACACCGGCTGCGCACAGTTGTCGTTAGTCGAAGACGTCAAGGAGGTAGTCGTGCCGTCGGAGACGGGGC
>Ga0302326_10019860_pt1 | contig 13851 bp, 8 predicted proteins | sample Palsa_T0_3_FD_202264 | JGI IMG/M metagenome (GOLD analysis project Ga0302326, IMG submission 202264) | Peat permafrost microbial communities from Stordalen Mire near Abisko, Sweden - Palsa_T0_3 | ecosystem: Environmental > Terrestrial > Soil > Palsa > Peat permafrost | place: Sweden: Abisko... | reverse complement strand
GATCGGCCGCCACCGCGACTCCCTCTTTGTCATGCACATCGACCGCGGGATAACTCGTCGCCTCGCGCGCCGGCGGCGGCGTCCCCTTGTCGCCCGCAAGCAGCATCGGCTGGCTCAGCAGCAGCGCTGCAAGCAGGACGAAAACTCCGCGGCATTTCACTCGTCTCATCACTCGCCCATTATCATGGGCCCTGTCCCCGAAACGCAAAACATGATCGCCCTTTACAGCGTCGCGCTTGCTCTCGCCCTGATCCTGGGACTGCCGTACTGGCTCGCCGTGATGCTCTTCTCCGGCAAGTATCGTGAGGGCCTGAGCGAGCGCCTTGGCTTCGTGCCGCGGCGTTTGCGCCCCTCATCATCCGGCGAAAAGGCTGTTTGGCTGCATGCCGTTTCCGTCGGAGAGCTCCTGGCCGCAGAACCGCTCATCGCCGCTCTGCGCGCGCGTTCCCTGCGCGTCTTCGTTTCCACCACGACGCGGACGGCCCAGCAGATCGCGCGCCAACGCTTCGGCGCCGACTCCGTCTTTTACTTCCCGCTTGACTTCACATTTCTCCATCGCCGCTATCTCCGGCGCCTCGAGCCCAGCCTTCTCGTCCTCATGGAATCTGAGTTCTGGCCGAATTTCCTCCGCGCAGCACCGGGCATCCCCCTTGGCGTCGTCAACGCGCGCATCTCCGATCGCTCCTTTCCGCGCTACCGCAAGCTCCGTTTTTTCTGGAAAGAGGTGCTCGCCCCAGTCACGCGCTTCCTGGCGCAGTCGCCCACCGACGCCCAGCGCCTGATTGCGATCGGTGCGCCGGCCGCGCGGATCGAAGTCATCGGCAATCTCAAGTATGACCTCGCTCCAGTTCGCGAACTTCACTTGCTCGCCACACTGCGCGACCATTTGCCCTCCGGCGCACGGGTGTTTGTCTGTGGCAGCACAATGGAAGGAGAAGAGGCAGCTTTGCTCAGCGCACACCACGCCGCGCTTCTATCTGTGCCCAACCTGGTTACAATTATGGCGCCGCGTCACCCCGAGCGCTTCGACGTAGTCGCCCGCATGCTCCCGGCCAATTCGATTCGCCGCAGTAGCTGGGGGCTCGCTCCAACTCCAATTCCGCCGGGCTCGATTTTCCTGCTCGACTCTATCGGTGAGCTCGCCGCAATCTACTCACTGGCCACCGTCGCATTCGTCGGTGGCAGCCTGCTGCCGCCCGGCGGGGGCCACAATCCATTGGAGCCGGCCCGCTTTGGCGTCCCAACTCTCGCCGGTCCGCACACGCAGAACTTCCGCGACATCACCTCCGCGCTCGAGCTTGCCAGCGCGCTCACTGTAGTCACGCCTGCTTCGCTCTCCGCGGAACTTTCATCCCTGCTGACGCAACCAGAGCTCACCACCGAGCGAGGCCGCCGCGCACTCGCCGTCGTCGAAGCCAACCAGGGCGCGACCCAGCGCACGCTCGACGCACTGCTGCAGTCGCTGTCAGCATCCCCGGAGCGACCGGCATGAAGCGCCAATTTCTGCGCCCGCTCAATCCGCTTTACTCCATCGCCACTGCGATCCGTAATCGCGCGTATGATGCGCAATTCCTGCATCCCCGCACGCTGCCCCATCCCGTCATCAGCGTCGGCAATCTGTCCACCGGCGGAACCGGCAAGACGCCCTTGATCCTCGCGCTCGCGAAATTGCTTACCGAGGCCGGCCGCCAACCCATAATTCTTTCCCGCGGATATGGCCGCAACAGCCAGGCGACGTTTCGCGTCGACCCCGCAGGCACGGCTGCGCAGTTTGGCGACGAGCCGCTGCTGCTGGCGCGCGACTCCGGCGCTCCGGTCTACGTCGGCGCGGACCGCGTTCGGGCTGGCGTGCTCGCCACGCGCGAACTTTCTCTCGGTCCCAACGCAATCTTCCTGCTCGACGACGGCTTACAGCATCGCCAGCTCGCCCGCGACGTCAACATTGTCCTGCTTAGCCCGCGCGATCTCAACGATCGGCCACTGCCCGCCGGAAATCTCCGCGAACCCCTCAGCTCGCTGTCGCGCGCGGATATTCTTGTCCTCCGCGAAGAAGACGCAGCACTCGCGCCGCAATTTTTCAAGCGCTTCCAACACGTCACCTGCGGCCGGCCTGTCGTCTGGATTGTGAAACGCTCTCTTCAACTCGATCAGCTCTCCCTTCCCCTGGACCGCGCTGTCGCCTTCGCCGGCATCGCCCATCCCGCAGAATTTTTTGCGGCCTTGCGCGCCCGTGGCGTCACCCTGCTCGGCACCCACGCCTTTCCCGATCACCACCGCTTCGCCTTCGCCGACATCGCGCGCATCCTCTATACCTCCCAGGCCTCGAAGGCAACCGCGCTGCTCACTACAGAAAAGGATTTCCTCCGCCTCGACACCGCCGCGCGCAAGTCGCTCGCCGCCGCGCTCCCCCTCGCCGCCGTCCCACTGCATACGGAGCTGGCCGACGCCAGCCTCTACCTGAAGCAAATTCTCGCGCTCTGCGTGAGACAATCTTGAGTTGCAAGCCGCATGAATCAGCCTCCATCGCCGCGCATTCTCATCGTGCGCCTCAGCGCCATGGGCGACGTCATCCACGCCATGCCCGCCGTCACCGCTCTCCGCGCCGCTCATCCGCGCGCTTACATCGCCTGGGCGGTTGAGCCGGCCTGGGCGCCGCTCCTTTCCGTTCATCCGGGAAATTTCAATCCACGCGACGCCGGTCAGCCGCTGGTCGACGCGCTTCATCTCGTGCCCTTCAGAAAATGGGCGCGTTCGCCGCTGTCGCCGACAACTCTGCGTGAGGTCCGTGCCATGCGGCGCGAACTCGCCGCCGCCTGCTACGAAATTGCCGTGGACATGCAGGGCTCGCTGCGCTCCGCCTGGGCTATGCGCTGGACGCGTGCCCCGCGCCGCATCGGTGAAGACCGGCCTCGTGAATTTCTCGCGCGCTTCCTCTTCAATGAACGCATCACCCATCGCGGAACCCACGTCATCGAGCAGGACATCGAACTCGCTGACGCAATCTTGCCCGGCTCGCGACCGCTGTCCTACGTCCCGCCACCATTTCCCCGCGATGCCAGCGCCGATGCCGAGGCCGCATCCCAGCTCGCGGCGCATCACGCGCAGCGCTACGCCATGTTGCTGCCGGGCGCCGGATGGGGCTCCAAGCGCTGGCCGCCCGAACGCTACGGAACGATCGCCGCTTCCCTCGGCCAACGCGGCTTCCACAGCTTCATCAACGTCGGCCCCGGCGAAGAACACCTCGGCGAAGCCGTCGTCGCTGCATCACAAAATTCCGCATCCGTCGTTAACTCGACCATCACCCAACTCATCGCGCTACTCCGTCGCTGCCGACTTTGCATCGGTGGAGACACCGGCCCGTTGCATCTCGCCTCCGCATTGCAGCTCCCGACCGTCGGCATCTACGGTCCGACCGATCCGGCGCGCAACGGTCCCTACTGCCCAGCGACTGTCTCCGGCTCCGCTCCGGCCGCTCCCATTGCTCCCTGCCGCGTCCTCCGCCATCCGGAGAGCCGTCGCGATCACGCTCGCCACGATGCGCCCGAAGCCGGCCTGCTCACCATCACGCCGGAAGAAGTTCTCGCCGCGGTCGACGATTTACTGCGCGAGGTCTCCGCGTGAACTACCAGCGCATCGCCCGCCGCATCCGCGTCCCTCTCGGATTCATCTTCGCCGCCCTGTTCTTATGTCGCGCCCATCCCACGCCGCAGTCGCTCGTGTGGAGCGTGCCCGCGATCGCCGCCGGACTCGCGTTGCGCGCCTACTCTTCCGGATACGTCAACAAAAATACCGAGCTCGCCACTACCGGCCCCTACGCGTACACGCGCAATCCGCTGTATCTCGCATCGTTCGTCCTGGCGCTGGGATTCATCATCGCAGCGCGCAGCTGGCTTCTTCTCGTCACCTTCATTGTCCTGTTCGCGATCATCTATATTCCAACCATCCTGTCGGAAGAAGTCTGGCTGCGCGACAACTTTCTGTCGTTTGAAAATTACTGCCGCCGGGTGCCGAGATTTTTCCCGCGTCTCACTCCAGCCTATCTTCCGGGCGGCGGCGCTTTTTCTGCCGCGCTGTATCGCAAGCATCGCGAGTACAATTCCTTCATGGGCGCGGCCGGCGTGTATGCCGTCCTGTTGCTCAAATGGTGGCTCCAGCGCTAGTCGCGCGGGTGCATGCCTCTACAAATCGCGGAAAAATGAAGAACACGATCTTGCGAGTGCTGCGCCCCATCTTTCTTCCGACACCGTTGCCAGCTCGGCTGCGGCCGACGCTCCAGTCGCGATTCAGCTGGCTGCTGCCGGCGTTATTGCTTGCCGCAACCCTGCATGGTCACTCCCAGCAGCCGGTCCAAACCCCGCCTGCATCACCGGCGCAAACTCCGTCCACCCTGCCGCCGCCGCAAAGCGGATTCGACTTCCCCCACGCGCAAACTCTTACCTATGAAGCCGACTGGCGCCTGCTTCCCGCCGGCACCATCACCATGCACCTTGAGACGTCTGGCAACTTGCAGCACGTGACTGTAACCGCGGCCACACTGGGTTCGATCAGCCTGCTCTATCGCGTCAACGATCGCTTCGAGTCAGTCTTCGACCGCACCACCGGCTGCTCGCAGACACTCACCAAGCAGACCGAAGAGGGCCGCCGCCGCGTCAACACTGACATCCGCTTCGACTACGCGCAGCGCAAACAATTGCTGTCAGAAAAAAACCTCGTCAAGGGTAGCGCCAAGCAGGCTTCGGGATCGCTCAACGCCTGCGCCACCGACATCCTGTCAGCGATTTTTTATATTGCTTCGCAGTCGCTCAACCCCGGCCAGACTTTTTATTTCCCTCTGGCCGACGCCCTGCGAGTCGTCAACGTCGGTCTCAAAGCCGAAGCTCGCGAAACCCTCAAAGTTCCCGCGGGCCCATTCAACACGATCCGCGTCCAGCCGACAGCCGACGCCGGCATCACCCGCAACCGCGGGCAGATCTGGCTCTGGTACACCGACGACGCGAAGCACATCCCGGTGCAAATCAAAGCCCGTCTCTTCTGGGGCACGCTCACTTTTCGACTCACCAGCATCGAGAACAAGTAGCTACATCAGCGGTAAGCTTTGCACTGCCGGCGCCTCGGCCAGCAACTCCAGTGGCGCGACTTCGCTTTCGCCCTTCACTAAGCCGCCCTCGAAAACGACGACTTTGCCGGGCATCGCCGCAACCCGCTCGCCTGCCAGCGACACTCCCACCAGGTTCATCGGATCGCACGCCGGGACGGCAACACACTCCCGTAAATCCTGCTTGCGGGCCGCGCGCAACCCCTCCAGCACCTCGGGCAGGCAAAATTGCTCGCCGCTGCAGCCGGTCACAAATCGTCCGCCGCGGACCTCGCCGCGCGCTTCCATTCGGCGCAACATAGCGAGCAGCTCACGCCACTTCGGCCCCACTTGTTCGCGCCCCATCAGCTCATAAAACAGCACGCCGTAGCGCTGCAGCAGCATTCTGCACGTGTTCGCGACCGCTTCATCATGCATGCCCGCAGTCAAGTCACCGCCCGCCAGCAGCAAGCACCAGCGTCCCGCCGCCTGCGCTTTTCTCGCGCCTCCGCCGAGTTCGCGCGGCCATTGCGCCACCGCACGGCGCTTCGGATCGATCAGCATGCGCAGGTTATCGAAGCCATCGGCGGACGCAACGCCCGCTGCCGCCAGCTCCCACAACGCGCGCTCGCACTCCGCCTTCGACAGCTTCGTCCACCGCACCACATCGGCCAGAAAACACGCGCCACGCTCCTGCAGAACTGCGAGGACCGCGCGAGCCGCGGGAGAGAGACACGCCGCCAGCTGCTGCTCGCGGCCCTGCCCGCAACCGGTCAGCAGCTGCATCCACTCAGCATCGTCGCGAAGGAAAAATGTAATCGGCGCCATGCTAGTCGGCACAATCGCGCGCGGAACAGCGCTTACCGCGCGCTCCTCCGTCAGCGCGGGATGCGGCGAAAAACGCCCCCAGCCCACGCGCCCGCTCATGCACAGCGCGTCCAGCCAGCGCGGATCATAGTTTGTAACTCGCGCTGGAAGAATCTCCCGCTCCCACGCAATGGCTGGCGCCTCAAATCCCTGCAGCCCGCGCAGCGCCTCCAGCAATCCAGCCTCGCCGCTCAACTGCGTCCGCGGCGTCAGGTGCTGCCAACCCAGCAGCCACTGCATGTGGACAGCCGGCAGCACCGGCTCAACCTGCTTGCGCAGCGTCGCCATCGTCCGCCGGTGAATCCGCTGCAGCACGTTGCGCTCGCACCACTCGGTCTGCGCCAGGTCATCGGCCGCAACTTGCGGACCCAGAAATCTGCCGCGCAGCACCGTCCCCGACATCTCCATCTGCAACAGCGCCTTGACCCACTCACCTGCCGCGACACCAAAATGAGTGCTCAGCTCCGTCGCGGTCACCGGTCCCAGCAGCGGCATCCATCCCTGCAGAAGCTTCAACAGGGCCTCGGCCGGCGTCTCCTCCTTGGCCGAAACTTCGGCAAGCCCATCTGCCCGAAGTTGCCAGCCATCGAACACTCGCCGCACCCGGGGAAGCCGTTCCGCTGCGACCCACAGATCGCGCGCTTCCCGATTTGTATCTATAACAGTTACGATTCCGGCGCGCCCTGTCCTCGTCAGCCGCTCGAGAAACAGCGGCCAGTCGCGCGCCCCGGCCTGCGCAGCAGCCAGCTCCACCGGCAGCGCCGTCATCGCGGCCAGCACATCGTGCAGCTCATGTTCATCGCGAATATCCGGCCAGCACTCCGCCACCACGCCAGCAATCGCCGCGGGATCCAGCAATCCCGGCTCGCCTGCAGTCGCGCCGAAGCCTCCACGCCGCGACTGCACCGCCCGCGCCCGTCGCTCCTCGACACCCGCATCATCGAGAAACGCATACGGCTGCGCATTGATCAGCTCATGCGCAAATACCGACGGGGTCGTCGTGTCCACCGCGACGCACCGCAGACGCCCGTCCGCAATCTTGCGCAGCACCTCGATCAACCCGTCGAGGTCCATCGCCTCCTGCAGCACGTCCTTCATCACTTCGCGCACCAGCGCGTGATCGGGAATCTGGACGTCGCCCTCGATGTTTTCAAAACACGCCGCCGCCTGCGGAAAGACGCTGGCCAGCAAATCGTCGGACCGGATGCGCTGAATCTGTGGCGGGATGCGTTTGCCCTTTTGAAACCGCAGCAGTTGCAAACTCCGCCCTGCGTCCCAACGCCACCTCGCCTTGAAGATTGGCGACGCAAGCGAGGCCTGCTCCAGCAGCTCCTTCGCCGTCTGCTCCGTCAGAAACTGAAACACGTCGCTCAACGGAAAGCTGTGCTGCTCGGCCAGCGCGATGCTGAGGCCATTGTCAGTCGCCGCCGCCTGCAGTTCAAAGTTGAAGCCGCGGCAGAAGCGCTTGCGCAGCGCCAATCCCCATGCCTTGTTGATGCGGCCGCCAAATGGCGCATGCAGGATCAACTGCATCCCACCGCCCTCATCAAAAAATCTTTCCGCGATGATCGTGTCCATCGTGGGCACACAACCCAGCGCCGCACGACCCGCCGCCACGTACCCGATAATCTGCTCCGCACCGGAGTCATCGACGCCGCACTCCGCCTTCAGCCACGCCACGCATACTGCGACCTCGGGATTGGTCTGCGTTACGTAGCCCGGCACGACATCGTGCGTGCACTCCGCCACCTGGGCGCGCAGCCGCGCCACGTGCTGACTCAACTCGAGCGTCCGCTGCGGCGCCTCGCCAAACCAGAACGGTATCGTCGGCGGCGCGCCATGCGCATCCTCCACCAGCACCCGTCCCATGCTCTCCACTTTCAGAATCCGCCAGCTGGTATTGCCCAGTTGCAGCACATCGCCCGGCGACGAATCTACCGCGAAGTGCTCATCCAGCGTCGCCACGGTCACATTCTCCGGCTGCAGCACGACGTTGTAGAGCGCCGCATCCGGAATGGTCCCGCCATTTGAAATCGCCGTGATCCGCGCACCACGCCGGCCCTGCAACCGCCCCTGTACGCGGTCGCGCAGCAGATACGCACCATATCTTCCGCGGCTGGACGCGATGCCATCGCAGACCAGTTCCAGCAGCTCCTCAAATGTTTCGCGTTGCAAATCCTGATAAGGATGCGCCCGCCGCAGCACTGCAAACAGCTGCTCTTCCTCCCACGGCTCAGCCGCACACATCGCCACCATCTGTTGCATCAGCACGTCCAGCGGCTCGGGTGGAGTCTCCAGCCGGTCGAGGTCGCCCTCCCGCATCGCGCGCACCAGTGCCGCGCACTCCACTAAATCGTCTCGCGTGGTTACAAATAGGCGTCCCTTGGGAACAGCTCCCCGCCAGTGTCCCGCACGCCCAACGCGCTGCATCGCGACGGCGATAGCCCGCGTCGTTCCCACCTGGCAGACCAGGTCCACCGCACCAATATCAATGCCGAGCTCGAGCGAGGCTGTCGCCACCAGGATCTTTACCTCGCCGGCCTTCAGCTTCTGCTCCGCTTCCAAACGCAGCTGCCGCGACAGGCTGCCATGGTGCGCCGCCACATTCTCCTTGCCCAGCCGCTCACTCAGAGCAAACGCCAGCCGCTCCACCATTTTCCGCGTGTTCACAAACAGCAGCGTGGAGCGGTGCTCCCCGGCAAGCACCGTCAACCGGTCGTAGACTCCCTCCCACATGACCGACGACGCGACCGCGCCCAGCTCCTCCGCCGGCACTTCAATGGCAAGGTCCATCACCCGCCGCGTGCCGACCTGGATAATTTCCGGCTGCCAGCCTGGGCGAGAGATATTCGTAACTGAATCAGTTACTTGTTGTTGAGCTCCGTGCCGGCCGGAGCTCCCGACCAGAAATTCGCCGACCAGCGTGATCGGATTCTGCGTCGCACTCAGCCCGATCCGCTGCGGAGGCGCTGTCATCCCGGTCAGCATCCCGCCGCCGCTCAGACGATTCTCCCCCATCACCAGCGCGTCCAGCCGCTCCAGCGTCACTGCCAGGTGCGTGCCCCGCTTGTCATCGGCAATCGCATGAATCTCGTCGACGATCACCGTCCGCACCTGCCGCAGGTTCTCCCGCGACTTGCCCGCCGTCAGGAGAATGTAGAGCGACTCCGGCGTCGTCACCAGGACATGCGGCGGCCGTCGCAGCATCATCGCGCGCTCTTTCGGCAGCGTGTCGCCCGTGCGAACGCCGGTCCGCACTTGCCCCATCAGGTAGCCGCGCTCCATCGCGAGCTGCTGAATCTCCGCCAGCGGACCCTCAAGATTTTTCTGGATGTCGTTGCTCAGCGCCTTCAGCGGGGAGATGTAAACCACTTCCGTGCGCTCCGCCAGCCCGCCTTCGCAGGCTTTGCGGATCAGCTGATCAATGCAGACGAGAAATGCCGCCAGGGTTTTGCCGGAGCCGGTTGGCGCGCTGATCAGCGTCGCGCGGCCCGCCACAATCGGTGGCCAGCCTGCGGCCTGCGGCTCAGTCGGCGTGCCAAAGCGCCGCACAAACCACTCCGCAACCACCGGGTGCGCCCAGGCCAGTGCTTCAGGAATTTCAATTTCCGGGACCGGCGGACAAACCGGTAAAGACGAGGTCATGCCGCATCCTACCACGGCGAACAAGGGGCGAAAGTGTACGCGCCTGCGACAATTTGATCCGGCAAACTAATCCATCGGCGTTAGTTGATCCCGCATCTTTTCCGCCGCCTTCTTCATCTGCTCCTGCGCCTCGCGCATCTGCTTCTCTACCTCTGGCTGTTGCAGCTTCCACTCGGATGCAGCCTTCTCCGCCTCAGCCTTCGCCTCGGCAACCTGGGCCTGCATCGCCGGGCCATTGGCCGTCCACTCCGCCGCTGCCCGTTCCGCTTCAGCCCGCGCTTCCGCGAGCTGCTTCTTCAGCTCCGGCATATCTTTCTTCCACTGCGCTGCCGCCTCCTGCGCTTCACGCTGCGCATCTTCCACCTGTTTCTTGAACTCCGGCGAAGACATCTGCGTCTTCACCTCGGCCATCGCGTTAGCTATCTCCGCCTGCGCTTTGTCCATCTCGTTCTCAAATTCTTTCTGTGCCTGCGGATCCTGCGGCTCCTCCAGTGCTGCCATCGTCTCCAGGCCATCGTCGTCGTTATCGTCTTCGATGACGAAGGAGGTTGGCGCCATTCCCGGGACGAGGCCGCCCTGCGTCCGCACCGGCGGCGTCATGTTCAATTTTTGCGCGTGCTTGTCGCGCAGGATCTCAACGCTCACCGCCTTGCCGCGATTGGCCCGCGTCACCCGCTCCCAATCGACACGGCTGGCAACGTTCTGTCCGCCGACCTTCACAATCACATCACCCGCGCGCAGCCCGGCTTTTGCCGCGGCCGAATCCTGCCGAACTTCCTTCACCAGGACACCGGCGCCACCTTTCGCACCAAAATATTGCGCCAGCTGCGCGCCCAGCGTCTCCACACTCGCGCCGGAGATACTCGGCCCGAACATGATCGGTCCGTTGCCGGCATCCGCGTCGTCCAGTTCAATCACACCGTTCGCCGGAACCAGGCTGCCCAAGCTCGCCAGGTCCGGCATGTTGATGTGCATGTTGAGATTTTCCATCGCGCCCTGCTCGGTTGCTGAACGGTCACCCAGCACAACCTCCACCTTCACCTCGGCGCCATCGCGGCTCAGCGTCAGCTCCGCCTTGCGACCCGATGGCGTCTCCCGCAGCATGCGGCGCAGCTGCTCCTCGCTGGCCACTTCCTGCCCGTTCATGTCCAGAATCACATCGTGCTCGCGGATGCCAACCTTCGCCGCCGGCCCGTCATGATCCAGGGCGATGACCTCAACTCCGCGCGCGTCCTTCAACTTCAGCGCAGCCACGCGGTCGTCGGAGACGTCCTTCAGGCCCACGCCCAGGTACCCGGCATGACTCGAGCCCGGAAACTCCGCCATCAACATCCGCCTCTGCGCAGGAACTTCGGCCGCTCGGCCAACCATCGGCAGGCCCATCGCCGCCACCAGGATTGTCATCGTCATCGCACGCTGCATTTGTTTCTCCTTCACTCGCCCGGCTTCGCGCCAGCTATCGGCACTCTTTCAGACGCGGGCTGGCGCCAAGGGTAAGCAGAATGGCCAAAGCATAAATCACGCGCTCGGGCGTAGAATTCCTCTACTCACGGGAGGCGGCCATGGCACTCGGCGGACGTAGTTGGGATGATTGGATCGCGCAATACTCCACCAGCCACCAGGACCCGCGCAATCGCTTCTGCCATTTCTTCGGCATCCCCATGATCGTACTGTCGCTGGGGCTGGGCCTGGTCGCGCTGGTCTTGCTGGTGCTGCAAAAGCCCGCAACGCGCCTCGGATGGGCCGCGCTGGCCCTCTTCGTCATTGGCTGGGCGCTGCAATTTGCCGGGCACGCCATGGAAGGCAAGCCGCCGGAATTCCTGTCTGACTGGCGCTTCCTCTTCGTTGGCACCCGCTGGTGGGCCGCAAAAGTCCTCGGCCGCAAGTCCTGAGCCTTCGGAGTGATGCGCAGATGAAAATTTTAACGCCGCCATTTGCCCGCAAATACTTACGGTTTTTGTCTGGACGTCGCGCGCTCCGCAGCCTGCCTTTGTTTCTGGCGCTCACTCTGTTCAGCAAATGTTCCTGGTCGCAAACGCTTGTCATCAAGCGCGTGACCGTCATTGACGCCACTGGCGGTAGCCCCCAGCCTGAAATGACGGTGATCGTAAATGGCGATCGCATCGTCGCGATGGGTCGATGGAACACGTTACATATTCCGAGAAAGGCCGTAGTCGTCGACGGGACGCGCAAGTTTCTCGTCCCTGGCTTGTGGGATATGCATGTCCACGGCGCCTCGGACGCGCGCGCTTCCTGGAGCCACCTGCTTTTTGTGGCGAATGGGGTTGTCGGCGTCCGTGACATGTCCGGTCCACCGGATGCCCATGCGTGGCGCGCTGCGCAAACTGCCAACGAATATCCATCGCCGGCGATTTACCTCGGCAGTCCCATCGTCGATGGTCCCGATCCCGCCTGGCCCGACTCCATTGTTGTCGCCGATGAAGCCCAGGGCCGCGCAGTCGTCGACCAGCAACGCGAACGTGGCGCCGACTTCATCAAGGTCTACAGCGGGTTATCCCGCAACGTTTACTTTGCAATCGCCGAGGAGGCCAACCAGCGCGGTATTCCATTCGAAGGGCATGTTCCGGAGTCGGTGACCGCGGCAGAAGCTTCAGACGCTGGCCAGAAAAGCATTGAGCATCTGACACGCGTGGCTGACAGCTGCTCAAAAGAAGAAAATTCGACCGACTCTGAGCTGCAGCGACAGGAGGCGTTGTTCCGAGCGCCGGGCGCGACCATGGCGCAAAAGATGGATTCAGGGAAGAGCATCATTCGGCTGAACACGCGCGTGGTTGAAGCATTCGACGACACCACCGCGCAGTCCCTGTTTGCGCGGTTCGTGAAGAATAAAACCTGGCAATGTCCTACCCTTACTTTGCTACGGGCGCAGATGGACGACCCGCTGGTCGTGAGTGACCCGCGATTGAAATATTTGAGCAGGCAGGTGAGATCGAAATGGGATGCAGGTTATTACCAGAACATTCCACCTGAACCCCGCGCCGCAATTGTCAAAATGAGCAGGCTGCAGTTTGCCGAATCGGTGCGGCTGGTCAGACTCATGTACCGGGCGGGCGTCCCCATCCTTGCCGGCACGGACACCATGAATCCGCAGTGCCTGCCCGGCTTCGGCATCCACGATGAGCTCGCGCTCCTGGTCGATGCCGGTCTACCTCCGCTTGCCGCACTCCAGTCCGCAACTCGAAATGCAGCCGAGTTTATGGGGCAACTTGACCGCCGCGGAACCATTGAGGTTGGCAAGACTGCCGATCTCGTCTTGCTCGACAAGGATCCGCTGGCCGACATTCACAACACGCGCTCGATTCAGGCCGTGATCCTCGGCGGCAAGCTGTACCCGCGCGAAGCTCTGGATGCGATGCTGGCGAAAGCGCAGACGTTAGCGAACAGTCAGGATGACGGCGCCCCCGGAAAATGAACGGAATGCTGCTTGGGTGAATAGAAGGTTGGAAAGAGTCGCTTCAAACAAGCCGGAACCTCACCTCACTATTTTGTCCGTAGCAGAGCGACGCTGCCATTGGCCGTCTCCGCGCGCAGCAGCGGTCCGCCGCCGTTCATCACACCTTCGGCTCGCAGATCGCCGTCTTCATGGGAACTGGTCATGCGGATCACCGGGAAGTCGACGCGAATCGTGTGTCCCCAGGGATTGTCCGCCGTCAGCTTGATGACCGCTGAGAGCGTTTCCGGCAGATAGACGGTGATGTCGCCCGAGCCCGTCTCCAGCTTCGACTCAACGAAGCGCGCATTGCGCGAGTACTCGGCGGTCACTCCACCCGCGCCCGTCTGCGCTTTCAGCCCGGAGCCCAGCTGCCGGCAATCGATTGCCCCCGCGCCGGTGGTCGCGTTCACCATCCCCTTTGCCGACGCCAGCCGAATCGTTCCGCCGCCGGTCTCGAGCGTGGCCGCACCGCCTATGTCTCCTACCTCGACATTGCCGCTGCCCGTCTCCAACTGCAGAGCGCCGGAAGCCTGCCGCACCGTGACATTGCCGCCGCCGGTTTCAAGCTTGAGATTGCCGCGCGCTGCCGTCACCAGCACGTTGCCGCCACCGCTCTCCGCGTCGACGTCACCTTCCGCCGCATCCACCATGATGTTGCCGCCGCCGGTCTCCAGCTTCGATTGCACGCCCAGCCGGCCGCTGTTGATCATCCAAATGCTGCCGCCGCCCGTCTGCGCCTGCACCTGCCCCGCGATCCGTTCCGCGTGAATTTCGCCGCCGTCAGTGATGAGACTCGCCTTCGCCGCAACAT
>Ga0302326_10019859_pt1 | contig 13851 bp, 15 predicted proteins | sample Palsa_T0_3_FD_202264 | JGI IMG/M metagenome (GOLD analysis project Ga0302326, IMG submission 202264) | Peat permafrost microbial communities from Stordalen Mire near Abisko, Sweden - Palsa_T0_3 | ecosystem: Environmental > Terrestrial > Soil > Palsa > Peat permafrost | place: Sweden: Abisko... | reverse complement strand
CCAGCGGAATTCCGCCTTTCCCCTGGTAGCTCGTGTAAACGTTCTCGTTGCCCTTCGGATAATCAAACTCTTTAATCCCGGTTGCCACGATCTTATAGCCCGGCGTCACTTCTCCGTAGTAGATTGCCGGCTGAGAGATATTGAGGCGGGCATACTGAGACTCCGGAGGGATATTCTTGATAAGATACTGCGGAAAACCTCCTCCTTCGGTCTTCGATACAAAGTTCATGACCAGGCCATAGCCATGAGTAAATTGCAATTCCTCGTTTACCCAGGTTTGCGCCTGTGCGGGTAATTGCGAGGCGAGTTCCCTGGACGCGAGCATCACCTGATGATAACCATCGGCCAGATGGTAGCGATCGACATCCACGTTATAGAACTGGTAGTAGAGACGAATCGCCTGCGTTTGCTGATAGGTCTGGAGTAAAGGCCGCGAATCCCAAAGACGGATATTCTGGATCGTGTCTTGATTTCTGGCCAGCACATCTGGAGTCAGATCTGTGAGAGCCGGATAAGCGGTTTCCTGGATTCCGTCCAGGTTATAAGCCTTTCGAGTGGACTCGATGTAGTGTGTCAGGTAGGGTGTCTCAAGCCTTAGCTCGCTGGGTTGAACAACAAACTTCTGAAACAGGTAAGGCAACGCTAGTACTCCGACGAGATAAAGTACCGCATAAATGCCGATGCAGGTGGCCAACGCTTTGAATCGCGGACGACGGAATAAAGCGAGCACGAGAAGCGCACATGCGAGCACAGAGGCGCCGACCATAATCCAGAGGGCGATCCTGGTTACGTGCGCCGCCGCATAGCCGGCTCCGTAGACAACGCCGAGGGTCGAATAGGCGAGCTCGTAGTGATCCAGATAAAAGCCCCACCCGATGGTGGCAGCCAAGATGAAGAGAAGCACGACAAGATGTCGAGCCGTATTGTCACCGATTGTGAATTTCTGGCCAGGTTTGGATTGGCGCAGGCCCAGGAAGGAAACAAAACCAAGTATCACAAAAGCGGCCACCGTCAGAAAGGTGAGACTACTCTGGAGTAACTCGTAGAAGGGAAGCCGGAAGAAGTAGAAGCCCAGATCGACCCCGAAGAGCGGGTCGGCCACGCCGAATGATCCGCCGTAACGAAAGCGGAGATAGGTGTCCCATTCGCTCGAAACTCCAGCCGCAAATATCAGCGAAGCGAACATGACGGCTACGCCGATGGCCAATACCAGTACCTTCGGACTTAGATCGATGTTGATTCTTCTGCCCGCATCGGAGGAGGCAGAGACAACCCGGCCGGAGGGAGAGGGGCTGGCAACCCTGAGGGAAGGCCCGCGCACCCGTGAAATGCTGACGCTCCTGGCTGCAACGCGAAGATTGATCCCCAGAAATAGAAGCCCACAGACCAAGGCCGCGCCGAACATTCCCCACTTGACTGACAGGAGGGTCCAGAATATGCCCACGTAGTCGAGTTCGCGCATCCAGAGAAATTTTTGCACTAAGCCAAAGAGAACTGTCAGAACAATCCCGCATGCGATCAGAACAATTAGACTCCACCGCAGCAGATGCCTTTTCCGGGGTGAGGGGATCAGGCGGACAGGGCCGCGCGGTTCGTTTGGCCCGTGTGTCACTTTCTCAACGGCTGTTGCGCTCATTGTCCATCCCTCCGCTCGATTTTCTTAAGCCTTCACTATCAAGCAAAATACGACGAGGAATCTGGTCAATTGTGAACAGGCCTTCAAACAGGCTCATTGTTTAGGAGCCAGAGAATCGGTTTGTATTTTGAAAAGAGAGCGGCTCGGAAACTTCAACGCGAATGGATGGCTGCCGTAGGACAAGACTACGCAGACGGAAACCTCGGCCCAGATTGAAGGTGTGTCTACCAAACCGACGTGAGAGAACGCGTGAGGAGAATTGCCGAACATGCAGTTTTGTTTCGAGCACTGTTCCCGATTGCTCATGTTGTCGGCAGGCAGGAAGTTAAAATGAAAGAGCAAAGCAATTCTAGTTTGGCGAGATTTGGCTTAGTCAGCGAGAAAGACAGAGGATCACAGTCCGGAGGAGTACAAGATATGTACAGGGAAACAAAACGAAGCATGAATCATCGTCGCGTAACAACTGGTGAGCCTCAGCCCCTAAAGGGCGCGTCGCCAGATCTCCGAACCGTCCCCGACGGCTCTCAGGCGGGCTCACAACCGGCCAAGATCGACGCGAAGGTCGACGTCTCTCCACAGGGAGCGCTGCCAGTCCTAAGCGTCCCCGGTGGAAATCAAACGGACTCAAAAACCCACAAGAGTGGAGAAGACACGAACGCCGAAGTTTCTTCGCAGGGAGCGCTACCAGTCATAACAGCCCGGGGTGAAAGTCTGGATGCGTAAGCAAAAGAGTTTGAGGGATCCACAGGCAGGATTCGTAGAATGCGCGTATGGCGATGGGAACGCGCAAGCAGCGGGAAAAACAAGAAGACATTTGGATTGCTCATACGGAGCTGCCTTCGGCTCCGGGACATCCGTTCTATCAGCAGCTCAATGAATTGCTGGAGGCGGAGAAGTTCGATGAGTTTGTGGAGAGACGGTGTGCGAAGTTCTATGCGGCGAAGTATGGCCGGCCGTCGCTGACCCCGGGGATCTACTTTCGGTCGCTGCTGCTGGGCTACTTTGAGGGCATCGACAGTGAACGCGGGATTGCCTGGCAATTGGCGGACTCGCTGGGGTTGCGGAGCTTTGTGGGGATTGGGTTGGATGAAAACACACCGGATCACACGACGATTTCGCGTACCCGGCGTTTGATCGACGTGGAAACGCATCGCGACGTGTTCGGCTGGGTGCTGGGGGTGCTGGCCGATCGTGGGTTAGTGAAGGGGAAGCGGATCGCCATCGATGCGACCACGTTGGAGGCGAATGCGGCGATGCGCTCGATTGTGCGGCGGGAGACGGGGGAAAGCTACGAGGAGTTTCTGGTTGGACTGGCGAAGGCTTCGGGCATAGAGACGCCGAACCGGGAAGACTTGGCACGGTTGGACCGCAAGCGGAAGAAGCGGATGTCGAATGAGGATTGGAAGAGCCCGGTGGACGGGGATGCGCGGATTGCAAAGATGAAGGACGGGCGCACGCACATGGCGCACAAGGCCGAGCACGCGGTCGATCTGGATACGGGAGCGGTGGTGGCGGTGACGCTGCAGGGAGCCGACCTGGGCGACACGGTGACGCTGGACGGGACGCTGAGCGAGGCGGGGATGGCGGTGGCGGAGTTAGTGAAACGCGAAGCCGCGGAGCAGCGACCCGAGGATAGGCCCAAGGTCAACGTCGAGGGAATCGAAGAGGTGGTAGCGGACAAGGGTTACCACAGCGGCGCGGTCTTGGAGCGGGTGAAGAGTTACGAAGTGCGTACTTATATTCCAGAAAAGAAACAAGCGGGGCACCGCCACTGGGAGGGCAAAACCGAGGAGCAACAGGCGGTGTACCAGAATCGACGGCGGGTGCGCGGCGGCCACGGCAAAGGCTTACTACGGCGGCGAGGCGAACTGGTGGAACGCAGCTTTGCGCACTGCTACGAGACGGGCGGCATGAGGCGCACCCATCTACGCGGACACGAGAATATTCGGAAGCGGCAGTTGGTCCATGTGGGGGCCTTCAACTTAAGCCTGATCCTGCGGAAAGTGCTGGGTGCGGGCACGCCGCGGCAGTGGAAAGACCTCGAGGGGACGCGTTTTTTGCTCTTTATTTACTACTCACTCGTCGGGAAAATCGAAATCGGCTCGCGGGACGCCGAATCTGAATGTCTTGTACGAAATCGGTCACAGAATCACGCAGCTCGACTCGCAGCTCGGCGCGGCTGGTTGTGCCGACAATCAGCTACTTACACCCCGGGCTGATAAGCGTCCCAGGCGGCTCTTAATCGGATTATGCTGCCCGATTGATTTCAAACTTCGGAGTCGACCCTCATCCAATCGCACTGCCGGGAGACGGCCAGCCTATTTGCTCGGGCTAGTGCTACCTGACTTCTTTGGAGTGGTGGCGCAAACATGGGACGTAAATTCCTTGTCCCGCTGCAACTCGAAGTTGCGCAGCATTTCCGCGAAGGACGTGCCGGTGGGCGTTCCGGAAGGTTTGAACCGCCAGCCGCATTCGGAGCAACCAAAACCCCGAAAACGCTCCGTATCGATCCACACCATCTTCCGGCTCACGGCCGCCTCTGTCGCTGCGAGCCAATGAGTATCCGCCTGCTGAGAAGAAACGAAACGTTCCGATCCGCCATTAACGGCTCCTTTCGCGGCGGCACTTCCCGGTCGCAGTTGATAGACCGCCACTCTGTCTGAGCGTGGCGGAAAGATGCATACGAGAATCAGCGGATTTTAAGTGCGCCAATTTGGACGGTCTGTCGGGCATCCTACATACACAAATGGAAAGATTCTGGTGCGGGCGCACACGCGATTTCGGGGCATCGTTTGAAGTCGTGGAACCGCTTAAGCGGGCTTCCTTGGGGCAATCGTGGGGCGCCATGCCAATGCTGCTACACCACCCTGGGCACGTTCCTCGTCATGTGTCCCTGCTTGAATGTGCCTTATTGCTCAGACTCGGTTTTGAATCCAACGTAACTTGTGGAGTTGTGAGAAGGGAATCCCGCTATGGCCGCGCAACTTGGAGATGGAGGTTGGCGATCCATTGCAGAACAGGTGAGTAAAGAAACGGACCCAACGAAGCTGATGATCCTGGTTGCAAAGCTTTGCTGCGCGTTAGAAGTTGAACGCGGACAGAATTGTCACCCTGGGAGCGTCATCCTGAGGGAACAAGCTTAGATCCTTGTTCGGCGATTAGGCGCAACGAACCACCACTCAAAGGATAGTTTGTAGAAAGGAAAAGCATCCGTGCAGTCTGGCAAGAGGACGAGTACCGCGGGGAAACCGGTCAGTAACCTAATACTTCTATCCTGCTCCGATAGCGACTACAACTCACTTCGTCCTCATCTCGAATACATCAGCTTGCCAAACCATCTTATCCTTCACGAGGCCGGGAGGCTGGAATTTGCGTATTTCCCGAATCGAGGTTTGATTTCTCTGGTAGTCGTAATGAAAGATGGGGAAACCGCTGAAGCTGGCATCGTCGGCAAGAAGGGTTTTACCGGAGTACCGGCGGCTGTTGGCCTCAACACTAGCACGCTTCAAGCGGTGGTACAAATCACAGGGGATGGGTTTCGAATCGCGGTCGGGGCTTTACGAAAGATTTTGGAATCCGCTTCACGCCTGCAATTGATGTTGAGCCGCTATGCAGTTGTTCAGGGAATGCAGGTTGCACAAACAGCCGCGTGCAATCGGCTACACGATGTTGAACAGCGCCTCGCGCGGTGGTTGCTGATGGTTCAGGACAGAGTGGATTCGGAGTCGCTGCCCATCACTCATGATTTTCTCGCAACCATGCTAGGCACAGATAGGCCTACCGTAACCTTGGCAGCGGGTGTTTTGCAGAAGAAAAAGCTGATCGAGTATGCCCGTGGTGCCGTGAAGATCGTGAACCGCAAGAAACTTGAAGACTCCGCATGCGAGTGCTATGAGGTGATCCGACAGTACGATGCTGACTTTTCCTTGAAATAAATCCGGAAACGCTTATCCACTTGAAGAAAGAAGAAGCTCAGAGGTCTGTGTGTCCAAGGAGAAACGAAACGTGTCCTGACCATCGTCGGGGAAAAACCACGCGGGAGTAAAGGTGCTTCGCCAGATGCCATAGGCGTTCCCGTCGCTCTACGTGGACTCAAAACTGGCCGACACGAGCCACACGAAGGTCGAAGTCTCTCCACAGGGAGCGCTGGCGGTCGTGACCGTCCCGGGGAGGCTCTCAATTAAGATAAATCCGATCGGGTGCGCGCTGCATCCGCGGTACGATGCTTTCATATTGTTCGTGGATGCTTTCCCGCTCGCATGTACGTTTCAATCTGTTCGAGAGTTTTGCCCTTGGTTTCCGGCACCAGGAAAAACGCAAAGAGCCATGCCCCGATGCTGACGGCCCCATACAGCCAGAAGGTAGCAGGCTTACCGATAACGCGGGTGAGCGTCAAGAACGATATTGCCACGAGCAGATTGGCGCTCCAATTGGCGGCCGTCCCGATGCTCATGGCCCGACCGCGGATACGCAACGGGTAAATCTCCGAAAGTATCAACCAGAAAACCGGCCCTAGTCCGACGGCGAATGAACCGACGTACACCATGAGACTGGCGACCGCGATCCATCCCAGGCTGCCGGAGAATTGCGGCATCGCAAATGCCAGCCCCAAAACGACCAAACTCATTACCATTCCCGCCAGGCTGGCCAACAAAAGCGGGCGCCGCCCGACCCGGTCGATCAGTTGCATGGCCACGACCGTCAATGCGACATTGACGATTCCAACTCCGACGCTCGCCAGGATTGCCACTGACGCGGACGATAGGCCGGCGAATTTGAAAATAGTCGGAGCGTAATAGATGACGGTGTTGATGCCCGTGATTTGCTGCGCGATGGCCAGTCCAACGCCCACGATCATCGCTGGCCGCAAGAGCGGGCTGAATAGTTCGGACCAGTGACCCTTTTGCTGTGCCGCGCTATGCTGAATGTCGCTGAGCTCACCCTCCACCTGTTCGGGTCGTCGAATTCGCTTTAGCACGGCCCGGGCTTGATCCACGTGACCGCGGCTGACAAGCCATCGCGGGCTGTTTGGAACGAATATCAATCCGATTCCAAATGCGGCCGCCGGAATGACCGCCATGGCAAACATCCAGCGCCACGCCTGGGACCCGGCAAATGCGTAGTCGATAAGGTAAGAGATGACGATGCCGCTGGTGAGAGCGACTTGATTGATCGAAACCAGTTTTCCACGGATATCGACCGGGCCAATCTCAGAAATGTAAAGCGGTGCGACGAACGAAGCGATGCCGATCGCGCCGCCGGCAACGATTCGGACGGCAATCAGCCATGCGGTACCCGGTGCCAGCGCGGCCCCGATGGCGCCCACACCGAAAACCGCCGCGGTGATAATCAATAGTCTCCGGCGTCCAATACGGTCGGCCAAAACTCCTCCGACCGCTGCGCCGACGAGCGATCCCAGCAGAACCGAGCTGACGACGATCTCCTCCATACTCGGGGAAAGGCGGAAATCGCTCTTGATGAACAGGATGGCCCCGGAGATGACACCGATGTCATAACCAAAAAGCATGCCGCCGAGAGCTGAGATGGCAGCGGCGAGATATACAAAACGCTTTCCGTTCATTTTAGCCTTGTTATTCATCGTGATGACGAGTGACGTGACGTATACAGGCAATATTCGTTGGAAGGGACTGACCTGCACCTAATTTAATTTATTGACTGTGTAGTTCTGGTAATCGACCGTCAGTGTCTCCTTGCCGAATATTCTGATGGCTGAAACCGCCTCTTCTCTTGAGAGAAGCCAGAACCCGTCAATCTTGTGATAGTCCCGCACAAAATCTACTTGCTTGATCCAAAACGACGGGCTTTTGGTGAGATGGCCGGTGATCTTCACGATTGCAAAATCCTGGTTGTCGATCCAGATCTTTCCTTCGAAGAGATCCATCTCCTTGCGCTTCGGAACAGCGTGAACTACTGAGCAGTCAGAGTTGCCGATTCGATCTGTGCCAACTACGTTCAAGACATAGTTTTCTGGAGTGACCAAGCTGTCAGGGTCTTTGTTGACTCGTATCCGCTTTTCTTCATCCTTCATCAAACCCTGAAATATCCGGTGGCGCACGAATCCCGAGCCTTTTCCTGAGGTGGTTGTGAATGTTTCTGTTGCCGGCGCCGTGTATTCCACGACTACCGCTTCTTCGGCCACGATTTTATCTTTGTCGTTTTCCAGCTTGTAGGTGCGAACTCCAGAGAGCCGAATTAGACGAGCATCTTGCCAACGGTGACGCGCGTTCAACCTGCTAAAAAGGGCTTCTGTATTGGTTTGCTCCCGAAGGGACGAGTTAAGCTGCACTGCAGCCACAGGCAGCTTACAACGGTTCTCGCGCGGATATGACGGAAGGGTCGCGACCGACATCGCTCCCAACAAGGACATGCCAAGGAACTGTCGTACGTACCCAACTACAGATCTCATTCCTCCACCTGCTTCATGCGGAAGAACTGGTCCACATTCCGATGCACCTCATCACCACACTCTTCGCGCGGAGTGATTACACATTTATACGTTGGCTTGTATCTTTCGCAGCAGTTTGTAGGGATGGCGCCCCGCGGGCCGTTTGCATGCGACTAGCGTGGGCTCGCAAGAAGACGCGCATATACGAATGTGCTACCCGGTCCCAAACCATGTGGCGTGCATAGAGGTAAGCACGCTTGCGCATCGATTGGCGGGCCGCATCATTGTCCAACAGCCTGATCGCCGTATTTGCGATCGCGTCTGGATCCTCGAAGGGAACCAGCGCTCCGCGCCCATCAGCCAAGAGTTCGGTGGCGTGCCAGTACGGGGTCGAGATGATCGCCTTCCCGGCGCCCAACGCATACGCGAGTGTCCCCGATACGGCCTGCGACTCGTGGCGGTACGGCGTCACGTAAATGTCAGCCGAAGCAACCAGCGCAGCCATTTCTTGAGGGCTGACGAACCGGTTGTGGAAAACGACGTTGTCTGCAACTCCTAGCTTCTTGGCCAGGGCTTGCAACTGGAGCCGATATCGATCACCCTCGCGGCGTTTAACGTGTGGGTGAGTAGCGCCTGCGATTATGTAGACCACGTTGCTGTGCCGGGACAAAATGCGTGGCAGGGCTAGAATCACGTTTTCGAATCCTTTATTTGGAGACAGCAGGCCGAAAGTGAGCAATACCGTCTTTCCGGCCGAAAACGAATCTTTGTAAAGATCCGGTTCCGCAAAGGGCAAGTCGGGGATGCCGTGAGGAATCAGGTCAATCTTTTCCGCCGGAACTCTAAATACCTCTTGCAGAAGCTGAGAAGAGTGCTCGCTCATGACAATAAGCCGATCAGAGCGCGCTGCGATTTCTTGCATGACGATTAGTTGGTCCACGTCCGGTTCACGAAGAACCGTATGCAGAGTTGTCACCACGGGCATGTTGAGGCGATGCAGCAGCCGCAACACATGGCTGCCGGCTTTGCCGCCAAAAATCCCATATTCGTGCTGCAAACACACCAGATCGACATTGCTGGAATTAAGAAAGCGGGCGGCTTCTTGATAGGATGAGAGGTCGCTTTCGGTTATCTCGAATCGCACGCGTGCAGGATAGCGGTAGTGCGATTGCGGATCATTGACGGCGACCACGGATACTCCAGCGGCGCCGTACCCAGCTCCAATCGCGTCACACAAGTCTGTCGTGAAGGTGGCAATTCCACACTGTCGAGGGAGGTGGTTCCCGATCACCGCAACCCGCAATGGAAGCGACTGGTTGGGAATCCCTTGCAAGAATGATGAGGGTTTCTTTTCAAACACCGGGGGATGCACTTCGCTTCGCATCAGGGTGTTCTGTGTCGAACTCACGGAGAGGTCAGGCGCGGACACTGCGAACTCCTTAACGGCATAGACTGGGTGGAAGACATTAACACTAAGGAAAAGCGCCAGGAGGCCACACCGGCTTCCCGGTGCTGAACTCGCACTACCTTTCCTCAAACCGTAGCTCGCGGTCCGCTCAGCTTGATGACCAGGACCGCCAACGCGACAACCAAGAGCAGGTTGATCAAGACTCCACCGAAATGCAGACCGAGGGCCAGAAGCCACAAAATCAGAAGAGCAACGAAAATCGTCCAAAGCATTCTGAGAGCCTCGCTTTTGCACGCGGGCACGTGTCCACGCGGGTCCGCTGTTGCTGGAAGCGTTGGCGCGTCGAATAATTCAAACCTTAGCAAATCAAAATTCAAACGGTCTGAGCAATAATGCTCATCCAGCATTCTCCGACTAAATTAAGCATGAATAGCGCATTCGCATCTGGCATGACCTACGCTAGCAAGGCATACACAAGAAGTCTTTTGAGCGTTCGCAGGATTATTCTAGGAGGTAGAGTTAGACTTCCATGATGGAAATGTTAATGGATAAGATTCTTCTTCCGGTTGAATTTCCAACCACTTCTCTGAGCGTGGTTCGTCAGGCCGCGTTTTTGGCTCGCCATTTCAATTCCGAAATCATATTGCTGCATGTGGTAGCGTCAATGAGCTATCCAGTCGGAATGATCGAGCTTGGGTACGAACTCACCGGCGGTTTGCATGCGGAAGTCGTCAAACGGGCGCAACAGGACCTGGACCAATCGCTGAGGCAGGAACTCCTTGGGATCGCCGTTAAGCGCTTGTTGCTCAACGGCGATCCGGCCCGCGAGATCGTGCGGACAGCACGCGACGAAAAAGTGAACCTGATCATGATGTCCACGCACAGCCATGGAGTGTTTTACCGCTTTCTGCTGGGCTCGGTGGCGGCGAAAGTGCTGCACGACAGTGATTGTTCGGTTTGGGCAGAACCGTACAGAGAAGAAGCGCCAGCGGGCGAATTCGCCATCCGGAGCGTTCTTTGCGCAGTCGATTTGAGTCGTCACAGCCACAATACCGTGGCACGGGCCGCACAGATAGCCGCTGAGTTTGAGGCGCGGCTTACGCTTGTTCACATTACCGCGGGGGTGGAGATTTACGGTCCTGGAGGGCCCCGTATCCTTCCCAAGTGGAAGGAGGAACTTGTCGGCTACGCCGCCAAGGAGATAACTAAGCTTCAGCAGGACGTAGGCACGAAAGCCGAGGTAATCATCGATAGCGGCGATGTACATCAGCTATTGAACCGAGCTGCGGAGCAGTCGAAGGGTGACCTCCTCGTCATCGGGCACTTTCCACCTGGCGGTCATTTGGGAGCCAACCACAGTGGCTACGGGATTATTCGCGAGTCGCACATTCCCGTGCTGAGCGTGTGAGGACGCGGCCCAGCGAAGGAGTGTTGGGCTGAAGAGTGATCGGCGAAAATCGGTAAACCGTGCTGCGCCAAAGCATAGTTGAGCAATTTTGAACAGCTTCCTAGGCCGAAGTGTTGAAAATGGGTGAACCATGCCCCTATCGGTCCATTCGGAACTCCCCAGCGGAGTAGTCCTTTGCATCAACGATAACGAGGACGTGTTGGAATACGAGAAATCGTTTCTGGAGAACTTCGGGTATACGGTTCTGACTGCTCCGAGCGGCGGCAAGGGATTAGAACTGGCCTCCATGCATTCGGTCGACGTTGTGATCGTTGACTACCCCATGTCCAAAACAAACGGGCAAGACGTTGCGATGGAAATGAGGCGGCTCAGGCTCCTGGCGCCCATCATCCTGCTTACCGGAGCAGCGGATGTTCCGGAGCAGACATCGAACCTAGTAGATGCCCTCATAGCGATGGATCATCTGACTAGCGAGTTATTGCCTGCGATCGCACAATTATGCGAATGCGAATGTTTCCCACCGCTTTTGTATGACGCATGACGGGGAAAGGACCGTTTATCAAAGTGCTGTTGGGGCTCTTCTATCCCCGTTGGACGCCACTACGATTACGCAATTGCACCATTTGCACCAACTCACCTTCGCCATCGGTTAGCCCACTGAAGACTATCCCCCGGCCGCACGGCCTTCACACACATCAGATAGCAATTAGGCTAGCGATGTCCTGCCAAGCGTGCGCAATCATGGCCGGCCGCAGGCTCTTGCGCCAGTGTGTGAGGATTCCGTAGAGAATCCCCAGCACCACGATCACCATCTTGATTCCCTGCACCAGCCGCCGACGCCGAACAGGACCGCCTGAGCCAGCAGGTTGGGGGATGATGATTTCGACACCCCCGAGGTTTGCTGACGGAACCCCAACGAGGCGACTCGTTGCGCGTCGTGCGACGTAGTCTAACGGTGCTGAGGTATCGAACGAATCCATCGCGCAAGGAAGCAAGGGATTCAGGATGGTCCGACGTATAGCTTCACGATCTGCAGATCCGGGCTTGGAAGTGATTTCTCGCCAAGATGTGCAACTTTGAACAGATATGCCACCGCTCAGGATGTTTTTATTGGAGCTTCGGGTTTCAAGAACGGAAATTCAAGTATCGAGTAGGGCTGCTGGGAGCCAAAACGGAAACTCCGATTTGAAGATTTCCAGTAAGACACTTGTCGAAGGTAGCCAGTTTGCTGTCCGAGACGTACTCGTCTTCAATCATGCTGGCAAGACGACACCAGGTTAAGGAGAATTGATTATGAACAAGATCAGCACATTCGCAGTTGCTCTCGCAATTACATTGGTCGGGCTGACAGCGTTCGCTCAGGAGAAACCTTCCACGCAAACTGCCGCCGACCGGGATATGGGTAAGCTGTCCAAAGACGGATACAAGGCGATGCGCGATGTCAGCTTGGCCCGTCTCGCAATATTCAACGGGCAGCCTGCCGAGGCCAAAACATATACCAATGAAGCAGAAACAGCTTTAGAGAAGGCTAAGACCGATGACACTGCCTTCACCAAGGCAGAATCAGATTTGAAAGCTCCATCGGGCACGACGCAGCCAGGATCCGGCGCGACGGCAAGCACCACGCCAACGATCTGGATTCCTGTGGACGGTTCGTTGACACTTGGCGAGGACTATGTTGACACACCCGAAAAGTCCGCTGGCGTTGCCAAGGCTAATGAACTGCTCAAAAAAGGCGAGCACAAGCAGGCTATGGATACCCTCAAACTGGCTAACATTGACATTAGTTTCGTAATGGAAGTGGCGCCCCTCAATAAGACCACGAGCGGAATCAAGGAGGCGGCACGGCTTATCGAGGCGGGGAAGTATTACGAAGCCAACCAGGCCTTGAAAGGCGTCGAAGATGGTTGCCGCTTCGACGTGTCAGACTTTGACTCTGCACCGAAGAAGGCTGCGGGCGAAACGTCCAAGCCAGCGACTACCTCAGCATCTGCGAAGAAGTAGTGAGACGAATTGTGCGAGCGGCGTCTGCTCTTGGGCCGACGCCGCATCGCTTCAACAGCGAAGCATCCCCGGCGCATGAGTTGTCTTCCCTCTGAATTGTCCGGAAGGGTTGGCGTAGGTTGGTGACATCAGCTCGTTGAAAAAGCGAACCAACGATTGCGGTCGAAGAGCAGCTTCGATTTCAGCCACGCACTACGTGCGTAGTCTGGGCAACCGTCGTAACCTCTAGTCTATGGCGGCGGACCCTCTCAGCGGGAGGTCTTTTTGGAAATGTGGTGCGCTATCGCAGTGCTGCTTGTTGCGGGAGTCGTTGGTGTTGCGGCATCGCAAAAGCCAAAGCCGGTCTCAAGTTATACGCTCAAGAGTTGGCAGAATCAACCGGACAAAGCGGACCACGCCGATCACAAGGCCGTTCACGAAGGCAGTCTCATGGCTTGTACGAACGTCGAGCCCAAGAAAGACGGTAGCGAGTGTTTATTGAAATACGAAAACGATGGCAAGATGTACCTTCAATTCAACCAAACCATCACCGCTACCAGCACCGACGAAGTGCATCTTACCTGCGTGAGCAAAGGTCCCGCCGAGCCGATATCGTGCGAAGTGGCGATAACCGTGCTCACAAAGTCCTATAAATGAAACAGACAGGGTAGATCCTATCCAAATCACTGCGTCGCATCGCAACATCCACATGAACAGTTGCGAGCTCAAGCCGCCCACTATGCCAAGGTCAAACCGAATCTAGTTCTTGGCCATGGTGTTTTGCAGGTGTTCAGCCAGCCTCAGGTGCTCGGCGATGACCTGTTCTCCGTCCGTGGCGGCGTTCTTGACGGCGGCATCCTGACCGTCGGCTTCCTCCGTCTTGTAGAGTTGGACGGCCTCGCGATGGCCCTCCACCATAGCGCGAATATACGTATCGTCGAATTTGGCTCCGGACTCTCCCTCGAGTTTCGTCAGCAGCGCCTGATCGTCCGCGGCAAGCTCGGTGGGCA
>Ga0302326_10019857_pt1 | contig 13852 bp, 7 predicted proteins | sample Palsa_T0_3_FD_202264 | JGI IMG/M metagenome (GOLD analysis project Ga0302326, IMG submission 202264) | Peat permafrost microbial communities from Stordalen Mire near Abisko, Sweden - Palsa_T0_3 | ecosystem: Environmental > Terrestrial > Soil > Palsa > Peat permafrost | place: Sweden: Abisko... | reverse complement strand
CGCGGATCCGGATCATACCTACCCGCTCGACGTTTCTGAAAAACTCGAAACGAGAGCGCCCGACGGGACCGCAATCTTCGCGGTCGTGTATAGCGGAAAGAATCGCGGGGATCTGCTACGGGTATGGAGAGTTCGCGCCGGCCGGTATCGCTTACTGCGCGAAGACAGCCTTGAATACGATTCCGAGCACTGCTCCGCCAGTGTCTTCTATTTCGGAGGCAAGGTGTATCTGCACGTGCTGGCCACGCACGGCGGCAATGGAAATCACCATACCGACGAATTCTTTAGAGTCGAATCCGGCGGATTGACGCCCATAAAGACTCCCAAAGGCCTGCCTTTGAAGCTTGCGCCGGACGAGGCAGTAATGAACGGCTTCGACGAGAGTTTCCAGGATCGGGACTTGCGCTTTGCGTTCTCCATCTGGAAGAAAGGCGACGGACATTGTTGCCCGAGCGCCGGCAGCGTGAAGGGCAAATACACGATCGTTGGAAACGAGCTCCGCTACGCCCGCTGGACTCGATCGAAACCGCCAGGATAACAGCCAGCCGCTAAAAAACACCGAAATGCTCTATACTGTAAAGTACTTCTCGCTGGAGGGAAGCGTTGTGAGCCTTTTCGATCTGCTGTTCATCGTCATATTCCTGGCGACCGTAGTGACGCTGCTGAGCGTTGCATCCTTCGCGGTTCGCGGTCAAGGCGCCCGCGCGCTGGCGATCTTGCGCAGACTCTGCTTCTGCGCCGGGGCATATCTAGGCGTTGTTGTGCTCACATCGGTGTTCTGGCCCCGCACGGTGTTGCAGGTGGGCGAGCAGCGATGTTTCGACGACTGGTGCATGGCCGTCGCAGGCGCCAGCCGGCAGTCCACTGGCGCCGGCACTTCTTACCTGGTCACTTTCCGCCTGTCCAGCACCGCCCGCCGGGTATCGCAACGCGAGAACAATATAGCCGTCTACCTGACGGATAGCCGCAACCGCCGTTACGGCCCGGTTCCGAAACAGTCGGATGTACCGTTCAACGTCCAGCTAGGGCCGCAGGAATCCGTCACGGCCACTCGTGTTTTCGAAGTGCCCAACGATGCTCGTGAACCAGGACTCGTCATCGCGCACGAGGGCGGCTTCCCGATTGGTAGGTTCATCATTGGTTATGAAACCTGGTTCCATAAGCCGGCCATCGTGCGACTGCCATGACTGACCCGCATCTGAGGAGCCTCTAGCGCTTGGAGGAACTCGGCGATGTGCGGCGCAAGGGGCTCGAGCGTCAGGTACTTCTCGAGCCTCGCAAGCCTGTCCGGTAGCGCTTCGAGCGATGTTCCGGCGCCTCTCCTGCCAGTATGAGCTCCCGTTTTCCTGGATGTGCGCACCTCCGACTGCAACGCCCCGTTGAGCACCAAGGCCGCGATGCGTGGCTCCACGCCCGCCAGGACACCGCCGGCTATCCCGCCATAGCTGTGACCGACATAGGCGACTCGCTTCGGGTCGATGCCGGGCTGCTGCAGAAGCAGGTCCCATACGCCGAGATGACGCCGGTGCCCGCCAGAATCAGGGGCTTGACCAGCATGAGGTTGACGCGCCCGCCGCGTGGGCCGGTAAATCCGCAGCCTTGGAGGTCCGCTTCGGCTCGCGGCGCCGCTGCAAGTAGCAGGCCCGCCATCCCGACCCCCTAGACATCCGCGCTTGCGCCGCGCATACTTTAATCGATGGCAGAAGCCGCCGACTACGGCGAGTTGCTCCGTCAGCTTCGGGAAGACATCGCTTACCGCAGGTTGGATAGCGGTATGCGATGCCTGGAAGCCAACCGGACCCTGATCGGATCGCTCGTCCCTACACGGAAAAGCGCCGGCGTCCTGTTAGGATACCTGGCGCAGTGGGTGGATATCGGATTTGAAGGCCCACAACTGATCAAGCGCCTGCTACCGCGCTTCCCAAAGGACGTACGCGCCGCCTTACCGTTGCTCGATTACCTGCATGTGCGCATGGCCGAAGGCCTGGTCGCCATGGCCGAGGAAGACTTCGAGCAGGCCAAGCGGCATTTCGCTTTCGTCGAATCGGTGGAGGAGGAAGTGCGCGACCGCGAGATGCTGGCCATCTCGAATTTCTGGATCGGGCGCTGCCTGCGCAGCCAGGGCCGCTATGACGATGCCCTCAGCTACACGGTGCGGGCGCGCGCATTGGCGCAAGAACTAGGCTACAGCAAGGCGGCCGCCGTGATGCAAGTGCTGGAGAGCTGGCTAGCCTTCCAGAAAGGAAAACTGCAGGAGGCGGCGCGCACGCTGCAGGAGGCCGAGGCCGCGCTCAGCGAGACGGACGACTACGTCAACCGCGGCAATATCCAGTCCGCTTACGGCAGAATCGCGCGCCGCGAAGCGCGGTACGAACAGGCCCTGCAGTACTTTGAAAAGGCCATGGAAGAGTATGCCAGGCGCAATCCGCGGCATCCCAACATGGCGCGGTCGCTGCTGAATATGGCCTCCGCCGAGCGGTTGATGGGCCTGCAATTGCGCAGGAAAATGGACGCCGCCGCGGCCAGCCGGAAAGCCGCCGGGGGCCGGGAGCCGGGCGCAACTGCCGATACGGCGCACGCCATGTCCAGCGATTTGGCCAGCGCCCGCAAGCGATTTGCAGAGCTGCGGGAGAAGGCGCACGAACAACTGGAAACGGCAGGCGCCATCTACCGGGGCCAGGGCAACCACCGTGGCATGGGCGCGGTCCATATCCTACGCGGTTTTCTTTGCCTGGATAGCGGCGAACTGGACATCGCCGGATCGGAAGGCGCGGAAGCTTACCGCCTGGGAGAGCCGAAGGCCGACTACGTTCTGATGGCGCGGGCGCGCGTGCTGCAATGCGTCGTGGAAAACGCCAAATTCGACGAGCAGATCGAAGAGGCATCCGGCGCCAACGTGCATGCGCAGCTCGCGCACGATTTCGCCCGCGACGCCGTGGACTTCGCCAAACACACGCAGAACCGCCGCTTGCTGGCGCGCGCCTACGTGTGGCAGGGCATGACGTTCGCCAACGATTTCTTCGACAACGTGGAAGCTGCCCGACAGTGCTGCGACGCGGCGGCGGCCCTGCTGAGGCCGCAGGGGCCGGACTATATCTGGGACGATCTACAAGACCTGAAGGCCCGCATCCTGCGCCGGGGCCCGGTGGAGACGGTGCTGCGCGAGTGGTCGCAAGGGCTGGTCGGCGATAAGACCTTCCAGCAGATCACGGAAGACTTCGCGCACATCATCATTCCCAAAGTTTGGGAGCGGGAAGAGCGCAAAGTCTCGCGGGTGGCGGCGCGGCTCTCGATATCGCCGAAGAAGGTGCGCCGGGTGCTGCGCGCCGCCGGTTTGTTATCCGATGGAGCCTGACTATACGAACTTATACTCGCCGGGCACGGGGAGCGGCGGCACATCCAACTTCATCTCATAGTCGAACACCTTCGGCTGTAAGTCCAGGGTAGAGGCCATCATCTGGTCCCAAGTAATCTCCTGTCCCGAGTAAGCCGATTCGCGCGCCATGATACAAGTCATGGTACTCTCCGCCACAGCCATGCCATCGTTGATATAAGGACCCTGGCCGCGGATACTCTTCACCAATGCGATGTGTTCCTGCACATAAGGATCCTCGCCACCCTTCGGGCCCATGTCCGTGCAGTTGGTGCGGCCGCGCGTGCCGACAATCAGCTCCGAGACATTGGTGTAGGCGGGCTTGCGAAACTGGCGGCAGTGACTGGACATGTGTACTCCGTTCGCATAAGTGAAATCGGCGTCGATGTGATCGTAGATATTCCCATATATCTCCGTGCGAGGACGCCACGCCGCGCCGCCCGAGGCGAACACCTTCACCGGGTGCGTGCCCATGAACCAGTTGATCGCGTCGATGTTGTGCAGGTGCTGTTCCACTATCTGATCGCCGCAAATCCAAACGAAGGAGTACCAGGCGCGATGCTGAAACACCATATCGGACCATTTCGGATCGCGTTCCTTCTGCTGGATAACAGGCGTTCCCACCCAATACCCATAAGTGGCCAGGATGTCGCCGATGGCACCATCGCGCACCTTCTTCCAGGTCTCCACATATGCGTCCTGATGGCGGCGCTGGGCGCCCGACATCACGGTCAGCTTCAGTTCTTCGGCTTTCTTCGACGCCGCCATCACCTTGCGCACACCCACCGGATCGGTGCCGAAGGGCTTCTCCGCAAAGATGTGTTTTTTGGCCTCCACCGCGGCCACGAAGTGCTCCGGCCGGTAGCCCGGCGGCGCGGCCAGCAGCACCACGTCGATGTCGGACGCCAGCACCTTCTTATAGGCGTCGAAGCCGATGAAGTGATGGTCGGGATCGACCTTCACCTTATCCGCCACGCCCGCATAGCTGGATCCGCGGATCTCGCCCAGCGACTTCTCCAGGTGGTCTTCGAAGATGTCGCCCATGGCCACCAGTTCCACGCTCTCATTGCCGTGGAGGAACTGCTGCGCCGCTGCGGTGCCGCGTCCGCCGCAGCCAATTAGCCCGGCCCTCAGCTTCTCATTGCCCGCGCCGCGCACCAGCTCCGGCCGGATAATCGTAAACGCCGTGGCGGCAGCGCCCGCCGCGGTGGATTTCATCAGAAACGACCTTCTGGAAATTTCGTTCGAACCATTTTCCATGCTTTCGCCTCCAGGCCCTCACAGGCAGGGCTTTCAGGTGCGATTGTATCGTATTACCGTGAAGAGATGGCTAACGCGGCGGCGCTCACCCTGACTGCGGCGATTCTATGCCCGCTCGCGGCGCTGGCCACCGACTGCCGTTTTGCCCTGGCGGACCAATCGAACTGGGCCGCCAGGACGGGGTTTTATGTAGGCCTCGAGAACACTCCCGCGGCATCGTCGAACTTTTGCAAGCTCAAGACCGTTACGCTCGCAATGGGAGTCGGCAACGGTTCCGCGTGGCGGTTCATCGTGGCCAAACCGAAGTGGAAGCTGGACCACGACTACACAGCCAAAGCGGTGATCGCGCCCGCACGCTTCGAACTGTACCTGGACGGGCGGCGGCTAGGCCGCGCCGCCGGCGGATTCGCGGGCCTGCCGGACCAGAAGCTAGTGGCGGCCTCCGTTCCGTCATGGGCGGCAGGCGCCGGCAACTATCTGCCGACCGAAAGCTCTCTCGAAGTGGCGCCCAGCGATGGGGCCACCGTTTCGGAGACGTTCGCGGCGGCCGCCCAGCCAGTACCGCTGATGCTGCTGCCCGCGGCATCCATTTCCCGTAACATAACGTTGCAATACGCAGCCGGGGCATCGTTGACCGTCACCGCCGTATTCCGCCTGAGCGCCGCATCGCCGGACCCCAAGAGCTATGCGCCGTACGTGGATACCTACGGCCAAAGCGTTTATGCGAGCTTTCCGGGCAAGATTCAGACGGACTCCGATTTGCGATCTGCCGCGGCCGAAGAGCGGACTAAACTGGCCGGCTGGGGAGTGCCCGCGGGCTACGACGCGTGGGGCGGCGTCCTGAGCGCAAACTGGCTGGATGCCGCGACGGGATTCTTCCACGTGGTGCAGCACGAGGGCGTCTGGTGGCTGATCTCGCCGGCCGGCAATCCATGCTTCTACATTGGCCTGGACACAGGCCCGCTCACCACCGGCAACAACACTCCAACGACGGGCCGCGAGTGGGAATTCGCCGCGTTGCCCGCGCGGACTGCGCCATACAACTCGGCCTGGAGTTCCGGGGACTGGGGCAACCAGGGAATCGCCAGCGTCTCGTTCGACACCTGGAACATGATCCGCAAGTACGACAGCGAGGCATGGCGCGCCACCGGTACGAACCTTGCCGTCCAGCGCATGAAAGCGTGGGGATTTTCGGGCTTCGGCAAATGGGCGGGCGATGCCGGCGCTTTGCCCATGCTGCCGGTGCTCGAAGGCTACAACGTTCCGCTGCTCGGGCGGCATGCGGATATTTTCGATCCGAAGGTGCAGGAGTTGTTCCGGGCATCTTTGCGGCAGCAGATGCAAGCCCGTGTAAACGATCCGGCGATCCTGGGGTGGTCGTACGGCAGCGAATACAACGAAATCGTTACGCCGGACGAGATTACCGGGATACTCAGAATGGGCGGCAGGACGCCCGCGAAACGCGCACTGGTGGACCAGGCCTTGCGCGCGATTTACGGCAATAATGCCGCAGCGATGGCCGCGGCTTGGGGCGTGACGCGCGCGACCTCCGCCGGCACGGGCGATCTCTATACCGATCTCTACGGTGCGACGCCCACGCCTGCGGCCGCGGACATCGAGACGCTGCGCGAGTACTACGCGGACCGGTATTACGGATTCATCTACCAAACGGTGAAGAGCATCGACCCGAATCATTTGTATTTCGGCTCGTGGATCGTCCCCGGATGGTGGGTGAACGCGGCGGACTGGCAACTGATGGCTGCACATGTGGATGTGATGGGCTACGACCGCTACTCGCCGGTGTTCGAAGACAGGCTGCTGCGGGAGCTGGTGAAATCCACCAGCAAGCCGATCTTTCTGGGTGAATTTTCGTTTCCCCCTAGTTACAATCTGCTGCGCGGGTACGGCGTTTACCCGGACGCGAGCGCCAGCGACGACGCCGATGCGGGCGCACAGTATCGGACCTTGCTGGAGGCGGCCGCGCGCAACCCCTGGTGCGTAGGGGTGGCGTGGTTCGAATATCGCGACGAGCCGGTGTCGGGCCGCGGCTTTGCGGGTGAAACGGATCGCAACCTGGTGGAGGGGGAGGACTACGCATTCGGGCTGGTGGACGTGGCCGACCGGCCCAAGTACGACCTGGTGGAACAGGTGCGGAATACGAACCTGGCCATGGCGCAGCGGCGATTGGCGCTGGGGGCGGCGAAGCTGAACGCTTTTGTGACAGACGAAGCCAATTGCGTGCAAAGAATTTGTTTTCATTGATTTATGGCCGATTTTACGGCGAATTCCGCCGCCTTGGTTAGCCGCCGATCGCGTACATAGGCCGGGGCGGCGCGAAGAAACGCGACGTATTGATCTGGTGCCCCTCCCATTTGCCGGCGACGTTGCGGCGATCTCGGTGTCGGGCGCCCCGCGGCGCAGCATATCCTTGACGTCGTCTTCTTCGATCGCGAACAGGCGATAGCGCAGTTTGCCATCCGCCGTAAGGCGCAGGCGATTGCAATTCATGCAAAACGGACGGCTGACCGAGCCGTAACATCACGTTACATCCAGTTAGATGGACTGCGCCCTTTTTTGAGACAGCCGGGAGATACACGGCTAATGCTCTGGGATGCTGTCTTCACCCTTGCGCCTCGCCCCCGCGCTGCGGTGAAAATTGGCTTTGCTTTACTTTGCTTTGGAGCTTTTGTTTGAAAACAAAGGACCGCTTGGCTTCGATTGGTAATTTGCTCTTTGGGTTCGTCCCTGTAACACTCGGCTAGATTTCGAAGGTTGGTCTGCATCTGGAGTGACTCGATTGTGCGCAGCGACGTCGCTTTACTTACCCAACAAGAGAATAGCACGCGGTTTGGCCGGAGACCGGCGCGCGCAGCCGTGCTTAGCGATTGTTTTCAGGTGATTAGCGGGAAACGAACTTGTGTGAATGAAAAAGACGTGCTGGCGCGTCGGGGCTGCGGGACCCAGAGGGTACTCCCACAGGCGGTAGCTTAAATGATGCTCATTGCCGTGGGGTTTCCTTTCCCTTGAATCTGCGAACCTCCGGGATACCGTCCCTCGGTCCATTTCCGCAGCTTCACATGTCAAAGATGCGCGTTTTCGGCCCGGTGGAAGTGAGCCGGACATATCGGGGTGAATGCTACTGGACGGGCAGTGTCGGATTCGCGGAACCAAGGGCGTTTATCGTTCCCCAATCCGTCCAAGCGAGCCGCGACGGCCCGATTCGCCGACCCAGCGTGTTTTCTCCTCAAACTGACGTGACTGCGACTTCACAGGAACTATCCGGTAGCCGACTCGATACAGTTCTGGCTAGTGGGCATGTCGGGCAGCCGCCTGGAACCCTGGACCGGCTGGAGCTTGCGCAAAACTCCATGCCTCCGTTTAACTTGCAAAAGAATTCGCGTTCAGAACGCGCTTAATCCACTAAAGGTCAGCGCCGCAAATGGTGCCAAGAACCCTTCCCGTCAACGGCGCCGCGTCCCACTTTTGGTGCCAGCCTGGTATCCGCTAGGCGCGAACTGCAGCGGCGACAGGAAATTGAACGCCGCCCAAAAAAAGGGATCGGCGAACTCTTTGCCGGCTTGACCCTGAATGAATTGTGTGTCTGTTACGGCGACGGCATCCTGCTCAGGGATCCCTTTCTGCAGAGATCCATAATACGTTGACGCGAAACGGCCGCTGGCTTCGGAATCTATAGCCCAAAGAGTGGCGACAACCGATGAAGCGCCTGCGCTGATGAAGGCATCGGCAAGGCCATAGGTATCCTCCCCGAAAGCCGTCTCGCCAACCAGAGTATCGCACGCGGCCAGAAACACGCGTTTGCCGCGGACATCGAGATTTGCCAGATCATAGCTGTAAATACGGGCATTGCTAGCCAACTCTATGAAAGAGAAGTTCGGCTGATTGGCGTTGCGAATGGCATGGGTGGAAAAGTGGACGGTATCCGACGCCGGTAGCCGGTCTTTCAGCCCTTCCAGGGTTGCAGCGTTGCCTAAGAGCGGGGGCACCTGGGAGTTGGTCGCCACGATGATGGATCGCGCCTCTTCTTCCGAACTCCGCAGATCCCCGGTAGGAATCGCGACGACCAGCACCTTTGATGCAGCGCTTCGCTTGGCTGTTTGCGGAGAGCCTTCCGCTTTGCCGTATAAATACGCAATGCCGGCACGCTCCGCCAGGTAGTGGTCGCCAGGGTCTTTGCGCAACGCCTGGAACGGTATCCACTGTAACGGCCCGTCTGACAGGATGCGGATTCGGCGTTTGCCGGCCATTTCCGGCATGTCGTCGAGGACGAGTTTGTATATCGCCGTGGCCGTATTGTCGCGCGACGCGCGCGCGGCCAGCCCCTCAAGGAATGTCTTACACAGCTGTTCGAGACGTCCGTACTCCACCACGCGGTAATAAGGTCGTGCTTTGCCAGTCTCGTCCAGAGTTACCGCGTATAGCCCATGCGTTCCCACAAAGTAGAAAATCAGCAGATCACCCTCTTCTACCGCCGGCCGCCGCGTTTGGTTGACTACGCCTGGCGGCGAGACATTGCCGCCCTGAACACCGCGACTGAAGTCCACCTCATCTATGACCGCATCGACAGCCACGTTTATTCCGTTTAACGTGGGGTCCCCGGCTGCCGATGTTGCCTCGGGGAGCCCATAAATTTTGCGGATTCGGCTCGCGCTTTCCGGGGTCACGGGGCCATCAAGATCGCCAACCGACAGTGCCTCATAGAGATCCCTGAGTGTTTCAAGATCGGAAACCAACCCCCCTCCGGCTGAACGCAGTACCGCGGCCGGCGCCAGGCTTGAATGGCGATATTTCCAGATGACGTCAATCATCTCCCGGGCCTTGCCGTCCAGGTTCAGCCTGCTGAGGTATTCTTCCATCAGAATCTGACGGGTATCGCGGAGACGGAGAGCCAAATTGAGCGTCGACATAGAAGCGCGGAGCTGGCCGACGGCATCGACGGCCAAGCCGAGACTCCGTTGCTCCTGTAAAGGCATTTTCATCCGGCCATAGCAGAGTGACAGGCCGTACTGTAGCTCGTATTGATGTTCACGGCCAATATCGGAGAGCCGACGCAACTGCCGGACGGCCTCAGGGTATCGCCCCGCAGACATGAAGTAAAGCACCAGATTCATTTCAATCGTGTGCTGCGCCGCCGAAATTAAACGGACATTTCTCTCCGAATCAATCGTGGGTTTGGGCGCTTTCAGGCGATCAAGCTCCGTTTGCGCCGCCTGTAACAACACCGCCAGCTCCTCACTATGCCTGCGTTCCCCACTCAGCATCAGCAACAGCACCGGGAAGTCCCGCACCCATCTTTCCGATTTAAAGGCGCGCAACGCCGTCTCTTTAACCGAGCCGGGAGACGTGTCGTCATCGTCCCCGAGGTCGTCATCTGCCACTTCCATCGCTTTGCTGAGGAACCATTGCACCTTGCCGCGCAGGGCCGCGGTTTCGCGCAATACAGGGTACCTCTTCACCGACACGATCCATTTCACAGTTTCCGTGTAGCCCATGACACCCGCCCAGCTTCGAGCGCCTGAATTGTCCCGAAAGATTTCAACGAGTGCCCCGGCGTTGATTCGCGGCAATTGCACGAAGTCCTGGTGGCCTCCGAGCGAAGCGGCGACTTGCATTGCGAACAGCAGGCCATCGGCGCCCAGTGCCTCCTGCGTCGCGACGGGTGTATTCTCAACCCCTCCAAAAAAATCGTCCGACAGTTCCTCACTCAGCGTCGCGTTCGCCACCGCGGAGAGAACCCGGCCCCAACGTACACCTCGCAGCCAGGGAGCCGCATCTACCTCGGTTTCGATCGCCGCCAATTCGATGCCAATGTCCGATTGCCAATCGCCCGGTGCAGATTGTCGCGCTAACGGTTCCGATCCGAACCCACCGAGTACTATCGGGAGCTGCAATCGATCCGACGACAGGACGCCTCCATGAATGGATTCAATGAGCCCCTCCACCGCCGCACTGAGGGAAGACTCATCGCGGCTCAATACCGCAATTTCAAGGCTCTTGGCGTATATAAGATCGGGATTATCGGAGAAATGGCTGTCGTGGGCGTCATCGGTATCGTCGTCGTCGAAAGGATCGGCGTCCGCATCCGGATCCGGCCGGAATTTGCTTAATCCATTGAACAGCTCGGATAACTCATCGTACTTCAACCCGATTTCCTTTATCGCCTGGATACGTTGGCCATTGGCGACAAGCGCCATGGCTCGAAGCCTGTGCCGGTCCGCCGCGGCGGCGTGGCCCTTAATCGCCGCGATTAATTTGAGTTCCGCCTGCGATTCATGGTCGTCAGTGTCTCCGGCCGCGTGTTCACCCGCGAGCCGGGCTTCGATCAAGGCAACATTCGACGTTATTTCGCCCGAATAGTCCCCGACATTGAAATCGGCGATGCCTTCGCGTGTCATCACCACGAAGTCAAGGTGGGCTGCCTGCCGGACAAGCTCGCGAAACGACACTCTGGTCGCGGCGCGGCTATACAAGTCATCGGCTTCAGAAGAATAGATTTGCGCATCCTTCCACTGGCCCTCCTTCCGGAGCGATCGCGCCAACGCTTGCAGAGCTCTCCATTCGATGAAGGGGTTGCCGGTCTCGCGCGCCCAACCGGCGAACTTCCGGGCCTCAGCCACAGGCGCCGCGGGTGTCGATTCCTCGTCCGAAGTTCGGAAAGCGGGCGCATGACGGAGGTTCCGGATGAGGGCGGTCACGTTGGATGTGGACAGGATCCAGGGTATTCCGTTAGTCGCAGAAGAGAAGTGCATGCGCCGGATTTGTTCCACTTCTGCCGCCGCCTGCAGCGTGGTTTCCTTCTGGCCGGCGTCCATTTCGCCGGAGGCCCTCGTGAGCTCCGCTTCAAGGGCGCCTCTCCACAGCCCCTTCGTCTCGAAACCATGCCGGGCCTCGGTTGCCAGCTGCCGCGCGGTGCCGATATCTCCGCGCGGGTAACGCATGCTGCTCTCCATCATCGTGGCCTGCGCGATACCCTCCACAAGGCCTGCTGACTGGAAGATCTGACGGGCTTGGGTGAGAGACGCAAATGCCGGGCCGAAATCGTCATTTTTATCAACCGCGGAGTCGACTTGTGCCACCGCGAGCCAGGCAAGTCCGCGCACCAACGGGTCAAAGCCGGTAGAATCGGCCACCGCGAGCCACAAGTTGCGGGCATCGGCTAACTTTTTCAGCTTAAAACGCTGATAGGCGTCGAACAGTCTCACCCACGGCTCGAGATCGGCCGGAACCGAGTGGCTCGGATCCGCGGCGGCAAGTTCGGATTCGAGCGTAGGCCAGGCGACGTCGCCCTGGTCGGCATCGTCAGGTTCGCCATCCTCGAAGTCGCTGCCTGCGTTGTCCAGAGCCACTAGCCGATCAAGCGAAAGACACCGCGCAAGGCCCCGCACGTCATGAACGCTCATGAAGTAGTTCCGGGCTGGAACGAGTGTAGCCCTTGCGCCAAGAGGATCACGCTCCGTGGCGAGAAATTCAGCCAAATCGACGCGAATGGATGCCGCCTCTCCGGGCTGGCCCGCCAAGGTGAGCGAGTGGAGTGTCTGATACCACTGTGCGAGGTTTCCCGGGCCTCCGGTCCGAGCGGATGCCGCGCCTTCGGCTGGCTTAGAGCCGTCGGGGGACATCGCCTGATCTTTGTCGAACACGTAGTACCAAAACTGCGTCTTCGGCAAGAATATCGGTGGCTTTGGTGCGGCCATCAACGGGGAGACGGTCGCCAGTATCAGTAGAGCTGTATACAGTGTTGTCGGTCGGGCCATCAGTTCCCTGCACTAGAACTTCAGGGTGAAGCGCCCGGTGCTGGCCGTATAGGTAGCAGCGCCATTTCGAAATAGAAAGTGAATGCTCAGATCGAGCCTCACACCATTCCGTTCTTGGACGTCGGGCCAAAGCCGAAGCTGTGCCGTGCCCGCGCCAGTAAAGATCAGCTTCTCTGTAGGGACACGTGTTACCACGCCCACTTTGGTAGGCAACAGCAAATCATAGCGCGCAAGGTCCTTCGAGAAACCAATCCCCTTGTTGGTCCCGAACTCGTAACATTCCACCTCGATCGTATCGAGGATAAACACACCGGGTTGGGCGCTATCAAAAGCAAAATCGAAGACGGGTGCGATACGCCCAGAAAGTGCTTCGCAGAAATCGGTCCTCGGCTTGCCAGCCTTCGCGTTGTTGGCACACTGCTCTACCCCTTCCTGCTTCGCCTTTTCCACATCGAGTCCAAACCGCCGTGGTGAGTTGGGGGCTTCTGAGATCACCTCGTGGAAGAACTCACGTTCGTTGTCGAGGCCCCATCGCAGTCTTATGACCGGCTCGGCCGATAGCGTATGAAGCCAACACAGTAACAGCAGCGCCGAGCCGCCTAGAAGCTTATTTGACTTGATCATACGTATGCAACTCCGGCACCTCAACTCGTTTCATGTCGGTCCAGAACGGCTTCACCTCTAGACGAGCAGTATACGCAGGCCTACGTACCACCGTCTGGTCCGCTGCTTGCATCGAGTAGAAGACGAGCCAACGGTCACCCAAATGAAGGCGCAGGCTAGACGGTTCGGCTCCTTTCACAAATCCGAGTTTGCGTGGGGACATGCCAGGATCGGCTTGGTACACCTCGACGTCGGAAACAGAATAAACGTCCACAGACCGAAACAATAGCAGCAGGCAGACGCCACCAAAACACAGGGTTCCCAGTACGATATCGCCAACGACAAGTGTGAGAGGGCGGTTCAGTAGCCGTCGATACGCTCCCAGCACGCGTTCCTTTAACGACTCCTGCGCTCGCCCTCGTAGGGCTTCAATGAAGATAAGTGCCGCCCAGATAGCGACCCCCACAGATACGATAGCGTCGATCAGCCTCCGATCCGGGTCGTCAATCGGTATCGTCGTCTTAAGCGTGGCATATAACGCTGCAGATACCACGAGTAGAGAAACGTGAATGATCTGGCCGGAACGCATTTTTTCTCACGGAACCTGTTTCGGAGAAGTATATCACTAGAATGGACATTCAATAATCAGGGGACTTGATATTTGGGAACTTAGGCCTCGCCTGGCATCACTCCCGGTAAACGCCGTCCACGGAAATAGGTCCCCGCAAGTCGGCTTGTGCCCGGCGATGGGCCGTTCGATCTGGATTCCTCCTAGTAAGCGCCGTCCGGTGAAACTAGCGATGCTCGGCCCGGCCACCGGCCAACTCGCGTAACGTCGGCAGAG
>Ga0302326_10019856_pt1 | contig 13853 bp, 14 predicted proteins | sample Palsa_T0_3_FD_202264 | JGI IMG/M metagenome (GOLD analysis project Ga0302326, IMG submission 202264) | Peat permafrost microbial communities from Stordalen Mire near Abisko, Sweden - Palsa_T0_3 | ecosystem: Environmental > Terrestrial > Soil > Palsa > Peat permafrost | place: Sweden: Abisko... | reverse complement strand
TCATACTCCTGAATGCAATCACTCAGCGCCGCCGTCATGCGTACCAGCGGCAATAGCGCGTCGCGAAGCTCGGCGGGAACTGTCCCCTCTACCTTTTCCGCGAAGCTCGCGCTAGAACATTTGGGAAGTCGTGTGCCCATACTCTTCACCAGTCCCCGCGTGGCGTTGATCAGCTCCGTCCGCGCCGCCACTAACGCATCTCGGGCTCGTAATACCACCAGATCCTGCCGCACTTCCCGACTGCGGTGCTGTATCGGGTGCAACGATTGCGGATCCACGCGCCCCAATCGCGCCAACTTGTTGGCATCGATCCGATCATTTTTCCGCTTGCGCCGTTTCGACCCCTCCATCAAGCGTGGATTGGCCACCAGCACTTCGTGTCCGCAACCGCCGATCACTTCCTGCACCCATGGAGAGTGTGTCCCAACCTCGAAAACCACTCGAGCCGAGTTCAATGCCTGAAAGAATTCGGTAATGTCCTCCCGCGTCGTGCGCAACTGTCCCTCCACCACCGTTTCCCCCTCCAGACCCAGAATGCAGTAGTGGCTCCATTGATCCCCCAGATCCACACCCACCGTCAGACGATCGAGATTGGGGCGAAGCTCACCTCGCGGATACCCATCTCCCGCGCTCGTTGCTGCCACCTTTTTCGGATCCAGCTTTTCCTTCAGTTTTCCCACCAGCTCCGCCAGCACTTCCTTCGTATCCCGCCGCATCGGGCCCCGCGACTTCACCCGCTTCGTTGTCGGTTCACTCTTTTTTCGAGAATCGCTATCCTTCTTCAAGGGTCGATCTCCTTAGCTGTTTTGATTGCACCTTAGAGTGCGCTGATCATTGGTAGCTTAACGCCATCCGTGATCGGGGATCGACCTTCTCATCCTATCTACCGGGTGGAGCGAACCAGTTCCCGGGCGGGAGTTTCACCCGCTGGAGTCCAGCGCCTTTCACGGCGCACTGTTACGCCAATTGACGGAAGCTGGCGGTTCTGTCGGCATGCAGGAACAGTCGGGAATCTCAGCCGTGGCGGCCCTTTGAGAAGAGGAATAAAAAGGCAATAATGGCGACGAAGGTCAGACTTTCAATCAGCAGCGCATAGAAAATCAGTCGGCGAGCACGCCCAAAGCGAGTCAACCACCGGCTGAAAATCAGAACGACGATCACTATTGGGATCGCAACCAATCGAAAGATACAGGCATCGCCCCAGTACCACTGATTGAGGACTGGGATGATAAGTAAACCGACCGAAATCGGAGCAGTCAAACTCAAGCCGAGCAGCACTTTCGCATAGGCTGTGTAGTACGATTCAGATTTCCTGAAAACGAACACCAGAGCGACCGTAGGCACAAGGAAAAGGAAGCAGATGAAGATTTCGAGCAGAAGATCGCCGCCCGCGTACATGCCGCTCGATGCTGCCACATCTTGCGGATTAAGGACATATTGCAGGTAACGCTCAAAGATCAGTAGAGCCGAGACAACGCCAACCACCGCATAGCTTGCCGCGACGAGACGCAACTGCAGGCGGGAAGGGGACGGTTCCATACAGGAATTGTAGCTGCGGGATCCAGCCTGACCCGGTTACGAGCGTAATCGGGATTTCGTCAGTCTGCGCAATGTTCTGTGGCCTAGGCGCGGTCGTCAACGCCCAACTTTCGCCCAAGTAGCTTTTCGTCGTGGTCTAGAACCTCGTAACGACCTTTCTTTAACTCAGCGGGCATCAGGAGGAAAGCCTGTTTCCCCGCGTCGCTGCGAAAGTCGAGGCGTTCGAGGAACGACACATAAATCGCATTGAGCAGCGTGGCGTCGCCGCTTTTGAGGGCAGTGGTAGCAATCTCGAAGCTCTTTCGCACTACATCGAATGAGCGTGCCACTATTGCCTTTTGAGTGAAGTCCAAAAACTCCGCCATTTGCAGGTGAGGCAGGTCATCTTCCCAGTACTCAAGTTCGTCTCGTAAGTGTGGGGTCTGATGCGCCATTAGACTGCGAAACTCGACCGTATTCATGATGACTGACCCTTCGCCCATCTTACGAAGAGATCGAAGGTGACGTAAACAGGGTAACCACGTTGATTTGCCTATGCTCTCCTGTGGTCCTTTCGCACCGGACACACGATCGCAGTTTCTCGTCAGCGCCGCCGTAGCGGAGCGAAGCCCTTCACAGCGTAGCGCATCGGAGGCGGCGCCACCCCCTAGCCTCGACGCTTCTGAAGCGGGCGCTCTTTCATAATGCATCGTCGAGAATTTCAGAATCGACTTCCCGCGTCCCGCCCATGTTTCAGGGGCCGCGCATTTGCAATCACAGCCCCATGGCTGCGTCGCCAGCGCTCCGTCGACCTACGACCGGTGTTGGGAGGCAACTTCGGTAGGCCGGGCGGGTTTGTCCGTGTTCTCTCCGTAAACGCGGTGCAAAAGGGAGAAAAACGAGGCTAACGGCGACGGGCATTTCCTAGTAGTTTGCTGAGTTTATTGCTACCCTTTGGCATGGAGCAACCGGCCAGTTTTCATTCGAAGCCAGAGAACATCTCCAACCTGCTGGTTATGGATGACGAATACCCAGCGCCAGCCATCGTTGCCGACAACGCACTTCAGAAAGACTGGCTGGGAGAATGCGCGCGATCGCTCAAAGATCCCGAAGGCTTCTGGGCAAGCTACGCGAACCGTTTTACCTGGTCACGGAAGTGGAACCGGGTGCTCGAGTGGGACGGATTGCATCACAAGTGGTTCACCGGCGCCAAGACCAACATCACGATCAATGCGCTCGATCGTCATGCTGACTCGGATCACCGCAATCGCGTCGCCTACATTTGGCTGGGCGAAGATGGCAGCGAGCGGATCGTCACCTATGGACAACTTCGCAACCTGGTCTGCCGTTTCGCAAACGGCCTGAAGTCTCTAGGCGTGGTGAAGGGTGATCGCGTGATCATTTACATGCCCTTGACCATTGAGGGCGTCGTCGCCATGCTCGCCTGTGCCCGTCTCGGCGCGATTCACTCGGTCGTATATGCCGGACTTGGTTATACGGCGCTGCGCGACCGTATTACCGACGCCGAAGCCAAGGTCGTGATTGCCGGAGACGTCGGCTTCCGGCGCGGCAAGACCGTAGCCCTCAAAGCGATCGTCGATGAGGCGGTCGATAACTTGGAGTGTGTTCAGAAGATCGTGGTGTTTTCGCGCGGCGGGACGGGAGTTGCTGGATCGCGCGAGGTCGACTTCAATGAACTGCTCAAGTTTTCGCCGCATTGTCCCGCGGAGGAGATGGAGGCGGAGGATCCGCTCTTCCTGCTCTATACGTCCGGTTCAACCGGCAAGCCCAAAGGTGTGGTGCACGTGCACGGCGGTTATATGGTGGGGACGACCTACCATTTGGCCAACTTCTACGATGTGGGTGACCGCGACGTCTTCTGGTGCACCTCTGATATTGGCTGGGTGGTCGGCCATTCCTACATCGTGTACGCGCCACTGTGCGCGGGCGTGACCACGCTGTTTCGCGAAGGGGCAATCGACTACCCGAATCCGGGAATCGCCTGGGAAATCGTGGAACGCTACGGCGTCACCAAAATGTTCACCGCGCCCACCGCGTTGCGAATGTTCATGCGCTTCGGCGAAAGTTATCCGGCGGCGCACGACTTGACCGGCTTGCGCGTGATCGCGTGCGCGGGCGAGCCGCTAAATCCTGAAGCTTTCCGTTGGGCACAAACTCACCTGGCCGGCGACGGCAAGTGGGGCTATGTGATCGACAACTGGTGGCAAACCGAACTGGGTGGACCGACGCTCGGCACACCGGCGACCATGGCGATGCGGCCGGGGAGAGTTGGCGTGGCCATGCCTGGAGCCGAGGCCGACGTACTCGATGAGAACGGCAAGTCAGCTCCGGCTGGAGTCGGAGGCCGGCTGGTGCTCAAGCGGCCTTTTCCCCACATGCTGCGCACGGTCTGGCGCGATCCGGCGCGCTACGAACGCGACTGGCAAGTTGTTCCGGGCTGCTACGTGACGGGCGACGTTGCCACCAAAGACAAGGACGGATATATCGCGGTGCTTGGCCGATACGATGACGTGCTCAACGTGGCCGGACACCGCATTGGAACGGCTGAGGTCGAGAGCGCTCTGGTGTCGCATCCGGCGGTGGCGGAGGCGGCGGCCATTGGCGTGCCGGACGCGATGAAAGGCGAGACCATCAAAGTCTTCGTGCAAGTTCGCGTCGATCATGTGCCGTCCGATGCTCTGGCGGCGGCGCTGATCGAACACGTCCGCAGAGAACTGGGGCCGATCGCGACTCCATCCTCGTTGGAGTTCGTGGCATCTCTGCCCAAGACCAGATCGGGGAAAATCTTGCGACGGATTCTCAAGGCGAAAGAAGCCGGGGTTGACGCGGGAGATGTGTCGACGATGGAGGGGTGAGAGCCCCCGACACCCCCGCCGGACGACGATTCCGCGTTGAGTTTCAATTGGGCGGCACGATCGAGGAGTTGTGACGCCGCCGCAACGGCAGGCGCGCAGCAATCCGCTGCCCCCCGAGAAAGAATTACTTCCCTCCGGCAAACACCCGCGAATGAAACCTCAATGTTTCCCCGAGGTGTGCCAGAAAATAGGCGGCATCGTGATTGCCGGAATAAAGGTGAAATTCATGTTGGATGTCTTCTGCCTGGAGTCGCCGGTCGAGTTCTGCGGCTCCTTTCTCGAATCCGAACTCATCCTCACGGCCGCAATTGAAATAGATAGCCAACCCCCGAGTCCGTATCCGTGCCCGGTTCTGCTTTGCCAGGACAAAAGGACTGTTCTGGTTCCAGTGATGTAGGTCAACGGGATCGCCGAACACCGCTGCAAGCACTCCACCCAGCCCTGTCCCTGAATGCATGGCGGTGGTTGTTTCCTGGGGCGATTCGGTAATGAGCGCGGCACTCTGCGCGCTGACCGACGAAAACAGCTCCGGATAGGCAAAGGCAAACCTGAGTGCGCCGTATCCACCCATCGAGACACCGCTGATGGCTCGTGCCGAGCGCTCCGGTCGAATCGAGTAATGGGACTCGATGTAAGGCATGAACTCGCGAATCAAGAAATCGCTGTAGCGCACGCGGCCATCGGCCGAATTGATGTAGAAGCTCCGCCTGCCTTCGGGGGTGACGATCAGGAAATCGGAGATCTGTTTTTGCTCGCGAAGGTCTTCGATCAATTCCGATCCGCCGCTTTTGAACAAAGTTTGTTCGTTATCGCCGAGCCCGTGCAGAAAATAGAGTACCGGATAACGCCGCGGAGAATGGCCAACGGTTGCGGCATCGTAGCCGGGCGGCAACATAACGCAGTAGTGAACGGTTTGACTGAGGACGCGACTTTCGAGCGCGCTGCAATCGATGCGGCCCTGCGCCTGAGCTTCGGAGAACAGAAAGGGGACCAGAACCAATGTTAGCCATCGCAAACAACGGCGCATCCGTTCAGTTTACTCGTAGCGCAGAGCCTGCACCGGATCGAGGCGCGCGGCTCGGGCCGCCGGGTAGAGGCCCGACACGAGACTGACGAAGACGGAAAAAGCAATCGCGCCCAGAACCAGCCATAGGGGCACGGACCAGATCTCGGCTGGAGGAAAATGCTGGCGTTCGAGATAAATGTTCGTTCCGAAATTGATGAGACGTCCGATGACCCAACCGAGTGCGACTCCGAAGGTGCCGCCGACCAGACCCATGGCGCATGCTTCGGCGACGAAGAGGCCGCGCACGTCAGCATCGCTTGCGCCAACGGCCTTCATGATTCCGATTTCGCGCCGGCGTTCGAGGATGGCCATCACCAGCGTGTTCACGATCCCGATCGAAGCAACGGCCAAGGCCAGACTTCCGAAGATCGCAAGAAAACCGTCGAGCACGGCAAAAAACTGGCGCATGCTGCGGGTCGCATCCACCAGGGAAAAAGCGCTGAATCCCATCTTCTTAATGGCTTCTTCGACGGCCGGGACCTGGTTGGGGTTCGTTACCCGCACGCTGAGCGAACTATAGGTGGGCGCGGAGTTGGCCGAAGTATCGCGCAGGTCGGACTGCATGACATGCAGGTCTTGCGCAAGCTTCAGCGGGAGGAAAACACGCGCACGCCCGGTCCCGCGCAGGCTGTCTGGGTCGAGGTCCGTCACTGCTACAATTTTGAGCGTTTGCTGGCGGGACACGACTGAGTATGCGGCACCGTCACTTGGCCCGGTCTTGGACGGAGATTCGGATAGAGATGCCAACGGTGGAGCAGAGGGAGACGTGGTGCGCTCGGCATAGCGCATGGTCAGCTCTTTGCCGATCAGAGGCTTGGCCAACTCGACGATATTTGTCTCTGTGTTGCTTCCCGGCTTAGACCTTATGCCCAGCAACTCTTCTGCAAACGACTTCTGCAAGATGACTTCCGGAGCCGTCTCCGATGAAAAGAAGCTGCCCTGTATTCCATCGAAAGCGTCATTGTTGGTCTTGGCAGAAAATGGGACTCCGGCCACCGTCGTCAGGTGGGGCTTATCGTCGAAACGCACCTCGGTAACGAACCGAATATCAGGATAGGCTTCGACTACGCCGGGAAGTTGCTCGATCTTGCGCCGCTCCGCTTCATCGAGCGCCGGGCTGTCGGCCGGTGCGGGGCCGTCTTCTCCGCGTTCGCGCAAGTTGCGCAGGTCGCGCCTGGAGGTGGCGACGACCGTGTCAAACAGGCCGGACTTCTGCAGTCGGCGCGAAGCGAGTTGCTGCAGGCCGATGCCGAGCGAGAGCATCGCGACCAGCGAAGCCACGCCGACCGAGATCCCGATCGTGGTCAGTGAATTCCGGAAGATGGACTCGCGCAGATTGCGGACAGCAAGGTCGGTGACATCGTAAAACCTCATCGCTTTTCTCCCCGCGGCGCGGGCGCCTTGACTGACGAGATGTCGGGTGCGTTGTCGTTGGGTCGGTCCCCGGGATGGATGTCCTGGATGAGCCTGCCATCCGCCAGATGCAGCATTCGCCCAGCATACTTCTCGGCCAGGGCCTGCTCGTGCGTAACCATCAGCACGGTCATGCCCAGAGACTGATTGAAGCTGCGAATGAGATCCATGATTTCGGTGCCAGTGCGGCTGTCAAGATTGCCCGTCGGCTCGTCCGCCAGCAGAAGCTTGGGGTGGTTAATGAGAGCGCGCGCCAATGACGCGCGCTGCTGTTCACCGCCCGATAGTTCCGTGGGGCGATGCGCAAGTCGTCCGCCCAAACCCACGCGTTCGAGCGCCCGACGAGCAAGAGCAGAACGCTCGCGGCGATCGACTTCGGCGAAACGCATGGGCAGCTCCACATTTTCGAGCAAGGTCATGCTGGGTATCAGGTTGAAGGATTGAAAGACCATTCCGACGGTATGCAACCGGTACTTTGCCAGTTGCTCGCGCGAGAGCGCCGCTAGGTTGTCTCCATGGACGATGACCGCACCCGAGGTGGGGCGGTCAAGGCCCGCAACCAGGTTCAGCAGCGACGACTTACCGGAGCCCGAGGCACCGAGCAGAGCCACAAATTCCCCGGCACCAATGTCGATGGAAATTCCGTCCACCGCTCGCACCAACGCCTCACCCATCGGGTAATGGCGGCAAACGTTCTCGGTAGACACCGCCAGGGACGTGTTCAATTCGCCATCTCCATCTTCTTCGAGCGCAACGCGCCGCGCCGAACGAAGGCTTCCAGAAGACCGCAATCGACGGTGAGACATATGCTCGATGCGCTTGAGAGAGAGTCAAAAGGCGGGTTACGAAACAGGACCACTCGAAGAGACCATTTTTTCTTCACAAACTATTGAAAACAATGGCCGGGACAACGAGACTTGAACTCGCGACCTCGGCCGTGACAGCGTAAGTATAGCTTGCTTTTCAGCGACTTTACAAACTGGCGGGACAGGGCAGCGTTTCGGAGGTTGGAAACAAGCGTCGCCGGGCCTTTGAAGACCGTATCGTTTGACGACCCGGCATCGTCAGTGAATACTGGAACGCCGGAATCTTGTCACTGTTTCAAGTAACGAAGCGCGACACACCCTGATCTAAAAGGCTTTGACTCAACCAGTTTCAATTGCAATTTCTCGGGCAGGCGGACGCCCTCCAGCAATCGTCTGCCTTCTCCAACAATGGTTGGCATAACGACAAAACGATATTCGTCAATCAGGCCAAGCTCCATTAGTTGTGAAGGAACATCTACACCGCCGACCAAAATATCTTTGCCCGGTTCTTGCTTCTGTTTAAGTATCTCGTCGCGAAGGTTCGTTCGAACAATTCTCGTATTTTCATCTTCAGCGCTGGACAATGATCGTGAAAAAACAATCTTCTTCTTGGAGACAAAGGTTTGAGCAAACTCGATATCCGCTTTTGTCTCGGATTGGCTTTTTGCGATATCAGGCCAGTAAGGAACCATCAATTGATAGGTTTTACGCCCATAGACGAGCGGGTCAAACTCTTGCAAGAGGTGCGTGTAGTGTTCAAGTACTTCGTCATCCGCCGGCGGATTGAATTTGGTATGGTCGCAGCAGCCATCCAGGGTAAGGTTGATTGCGTAGATTACATTTCTCATTTGATTTCCTTTTAAGTCTTGATCTTCCTGAAATTCAGTTTGTTTTAAATTTAACCCTGACGAAGTCCGCCCGAAGCCCCCTCGTTTTTGACCAAAAACTTCGACACGGGCACTTCCGCATTGATTAGTGGAACGTTTACTTTCTTCGATTCATACTTCCTTCGGTATCGGCTGGCTTGAGACGGGCCGGCTCTTCGAGGATATCCAGGAGAGCGGTCGCACAGTAGACTCGGTCCCGCTTCGCATCGCCAACCCGTTTTACGATACGCGCACGTTCCAGTCGTGCGATGGCGCGCTGCGCGGTCGTGAACGCGATCGCCAATTTTTCCGTCACTCCCCTCGTAGTGATGAACGGATTCGCCCCTAAGAGTTCGACTACACGCAACGGGTTGTTGCTCGATTCTCCGGAGACTTTCTTCTGCCATTCGGCGAGTAGTCCGTTGATGCGCATGGCTCGGCTCAAAGCATCCTCAGACATGCGGGCAACTCCCAGCAGGAAATACTCCAACCAGTCATTCCATGCCCCGCGTTCGCTGATCCCGCGCAAACCGTCGTAGTAGTCTCGCCTTGATGCTTCAAAGAACGCCGACAAATAGAGCAGCGGTGTCGGGAGGATCTGGCGCTCGATCAGGAACAAGGTTATGAGCAGGCGTCCGACTCGGCCGTTGCCATCAAGAAACGGGTGAACGGCCTCGAACTGATAGTGAGCCAGCGCAATGGTCACCAAAGGCGGCAGTGTCGATTCATGCAGGAACTTTTCCCAGGCCGCGAGACATGGCTCGACCTCTCCGGGCGGGGGTGGAATGTAGGAAGCAGTTGCGATAGTGGTGCCAGGCTTGCCAATCCAATTCTGAATCCTCCGAAAACGTCCGGGCGCTGCTTGGTGCCCCTGAACGCCCGTCATGAGTCTTTCGTGCAACTCGCGGGTGAGCCTGACGCGAAGGGGTAGTTTCTTCAGACGCAAGATTCCGTGCTCAAGAGCCACTACGTAATTGCCAACTTCCCGAAGATCTTCGGGACTTCGATCCACAATCGCTCCCGCCTCGGCGGCAAGCAACTCGCCCAGTGTGGCCTGTGTGCCTTCAATCTTGCTCGATAGAACGGCTTCACGCTGTACGAACGGCCGGATCAAAATATTAGGATTGGGAAGCCAACCACCCTCTCCCGCTAACCTTCCGATTAGCCGGTCTGCGTCCGAGAGTGCGCCAATCAGCCCCGGTGTCCAGTTCAGTTCAGGAGGCAGGGGCGCTGGCACGAAGGCTGAATAGCTGCCCTGCGATACTTTCTGGCCGGGAATGTTGGTAGCGTGGGCCACATCCACCTTCTCAGGGTCGAAAACAGCGTTCCCTGCTATTTTCACAATCTATGATAATCGAAAATAGCGAGATTGGCTATTTGCACGGGCGAAAGCATCCCCCAGTGGTCCGCAACGTGCATGCGTCATCAGCACGGTAGCCTAAAGCTGGCGGATCGCAGGAAAGGAAAGGTCACAGGAACGTGCGCGGCTTCATGACAAGGGCTATGCACTCGTCACGGCCAGGAATGCCGCTGGCGCTGCTGAGCGAGGCCGCAAGCGGGGCAGGGGATAAGTCCTTTTTGAGCCGTTGACTCCGTCCTTGGCAAACTGTACAGTTCAGTTAATTGAAATGGAGAGTTCATGGCGACCCTTACCACTGACAAGAACGGCTCGATAGTAGTCTCCGCCTTGCGCGCCCGCGCCAACTTTGGCAAGCTCCTGCGCCGGGTCGAAGACGAACGCCGGTCGCTCGTTATCGAAAAGCGAGGAACGCCAAAAGCGGTACTGCTCAGCATCCGTGATTACGTAAAGCTTGCTGCGCCTGAGCCCGAAGTCTTAAGGGTTATCGGCGAGGAATCCGAACGCAAGGGGACGAGTACTCTGACCGCGCGCCAGATCGAGCAGGTTATCAAGGCCTCGCGTTCCGAGAGATCGAAGCGGTAATGCTTCCGCTGCGGCTCGTCATTGACACGAATGTTGTCATTTCCGCCGCGCTTAAGCCCGAAGGCTTGCAACGCACTACCTTTCTTCTTGCGATTACGAAGCCCGCCCGCCTTTACGTCTCCCGACCTATCCTGGACGAATATGCCGAAGTTCTTTCCCGCCCGGAACTCAAAATCCGCAAGGGCCTCCGGCAGCAACTTCTCCAGCTCATCAAAAACCGAGGTAACCTGGTCGTACCTTCGCGGCGTCTTGAAGTGTCGGGCGATCCCGATGACAATAGGTTCCTGGAATGTGCCGATGCTGCCCGCGCCGATTATCTCGTCACGGGTAATCTGAGGCATTTTCCGAGATTCTGGAAGAAAACCAAGATCATAACGCCGCGGGAGTTTATCGGGCTTGTGGCGCCGCACCTAATCTCTTAAGGAGCGTCGCAGGGCAGGAGGCCGGAAGCCTCCCGGCGGAGATTTAGCACTGACAGCCCCAGGGTGATCTGCTACTGCTTACGCAAGGAGACGCACCCATAAGCGACGTTGCGATAAACAAGAAAGACCTCAGCGAACGCGACATCGCCGCAGGCTTCCAACCCCCCAGAACATAGACCGCTGGAGCTTCCTAGAGTTGAGCCAGACTGCACGGTCTAAGACGGTGTGCGGCACGGCGGGAAGGAATGTCTCCGCCTCCGAAGCTGGCCGCTGGGCCGTTAACGCGATCTGGTTGACGAAACGTGTGCGTACCTTTCCCCAATCAGCGAAGGTTCCCATCCCTGATGGGCATCGGTGGGGCCTGCATAATCTCCGTCACAGCCTGTCAAACTGGCTGGTCAACAAGGCGAAAGAGAACCCGAAGACGGTGCAGGGCATCTTGGGTCATTCGCGGATTCAGACCACGCTCGATCTGTACACGGACGAAGACCTCGACGAGATGATCGCCGCTCAAGACAAATTCCTTGACGCGGTCGGATTCGAAAGGGAGACCGTCCAATGACGGTGTGGGTGAAATTGTGGGTTGGACTTTTGGGTGCCATTCCTTCCAACCTACTGAAAAGAATGGCGGGGACGACGGGACTCGAACCCGCGGCCTCTGCCGTGACAGGGCAGCGTTCTAACCAACTGAACTACGTCCCCTCTTTGTTTTCACCGGGTTAGCTGGAAACCCTTGATTTTCCTGTCTTTTCTTACTGTCAACCGCGTCGCCTGTGTCAACCGCTTCCACCCCATATAACCGAATTCCGGGGGTTTATCGACAGGAAACTGGAAGGAGGTACATCCCGACAAGTCCTGACCGGAAGCCCTACGACCCGGAGCATCTGTCCATGCCCCGTCAATGAATTGTAGCAGAGGGTCGACTGATCCGTCAGGCAATGACCCCTTGCCAGTGAGGTTCTCTGTGGGGTTCCGCTGTTCGAGCAGAGTTGGTTTCAGGTTCTCGGTGGATAACCGATCGCTTCGTACGGATTTCCGGAGCTCGAATCACTGTAAAACTCCGTCCATCCCGATTTCCGTTCCAAAACCGAGAGGATAGGTTCACCAAATGTCATGCATGGGAGACAAATCTATTGAGGCAAAGACCCCTGCGTGTGAAGGCCGCGTGTGATTTTGGGGCGGTCGTGTTGATTATGCAACAAGGCTCGATCTATCAGTCAGTTACTGGCCTTTTGATTTCGGTGCAAGCACACGACATTAGGATTCATGGTCCAATGATGGTCCATTTATGGTCCGGGTTTGAGCCAACACACTACGACTTCATCTTCGGCATACCCGAGAAGCCATTACGAGCCGACCGATTTCAGCTCTCCCGTGCTTGCGCGGGCTCGCGGGCATAATTCAGCCGGTTAAAACGCCTGCCTGTCACGCGGGAGGCCGCGGGTTCGTCCCGTTGTTCCCGCCATTCCTGTTCTTTTTGCTCGTGCTGGTCCTTCGGGAAGTAGCCGGTGCGGTGTTTGAATGCTCCTCGGCGGTTTCATTGAGCAAGACATCGACAAACGGCCGGAGGTTGGAAGGAATGTCGTCCTCAACTCGTGCTACATTTGTGTGCGAACAGTTCATAACTCTTCCCCACGCGAGTAGCGCTGCCTCTGTTGGCGAGACTCTGGCGTAGAGGCGAAAGAGCTGCTTCCGTTGAACGCAAGATTCCCATTTTTCGCATCTTTCCGATCAGGGTCGTGCGCTTGAGTCCGAGCTTTCTCGCCGCACCCCCTGGGCCGCCCACAACCCAGCCGGATTCTTTCAGAGCTTTCAAAATGACCCCATACTCGGCCTGCGCAAGCGTCTCGGGCTGGGACTGAGCCACTTGTTTCGACCAATCTAGGTCTTCCAGCGGCGCTCGAAGTTCCGAGCCTGGCGACAATATAACGGCACGTTCGATGAAATTCTGGAGTTCGCGGACGTTGCCCGGCCAGTCATACTCGGTAAGCACGCTTATGGTGTTTGCCGGAATGGTCTTGACTCTTCGATTGATACGGCGGACGCAATCCTCGGCGAAAAACTTAACGAGGAGCGGTATGTCGTCGCGTCGCTCCCGCAGAGGTGGCGCCGAGACAGGAAAGATGTTGAGCCGGAAGTAAAGATCACTCCGGAATCGCCCTTCACTCACCATCTGTCTCAGGTCTCGATGAGTCGCAGTCACAAGGCGCACGTTGACTTGCTGAGTCTGGTTACTGCCCAGCCTTTCAAACTCCCGCTCTTGCAGGACTCGCAGCAGTTTAGCTTGCAGTTCGAGCGGTACATCGCCGATTTCGTCCAGGAAAAGAGTGCCCTTGTTTGCGAGTTCGAAGCGGCCGACCTTGCGAGCAACAGCGCCGGTAAATGCTCCTTTCTCGTGACCGAAGAGTTCACTCTCTAGCAGGCCGAGTGGAATCGCGGCGCAGTTGAATCTGACATACTGACGGTCACGCCGAGGACTGAGATTGTGAACTGCACGAGCGATCAGTTCTTTGCCGGTCCCAGTTTCCCCCTGGATCAAGACGGTCGCGTCGGTCGGAGCCACGGTCATGACCTCTTCCAATGTCCGTCTTAGGGGCAGACTCGAACCCACCATCCCTTCGAAAATGTGGCGTTCTTTGTTCCTGGCCGTAAGGTTGCTTTCGCAGTGCAAGTGGACGTCTTCCTGATTCGGCGCAAAAGCATTTTGTCCTAGCTGTACGTCGCCATGCCATGCCGATCTCGTGCGTTCGCTGGAATCGTGGGTCGAGGCGACCGCATCATGGTGCCGGCGGGCGATATCCGTCACGGCTGGTTTCATCCGATGGTTGCCACCGGAATTGCTGACCCCCAGGGGTCACCCAAAACCGGCCAATGAGGGTCACCTGAAAACCGGCCAACGAGAATGAGGCCCGGGACGTTGATTTCGGCGTGAGGCATGTAGCCT
>Ga0302326_10019851_pt1 | contig 13855 bp, 9 predicted proteins | sample Palsa_T0_3_FD_202264 | JGI IMG/M metagenome (GOLD analysis project Ga0302326, IMG submission 202264) | Peat permafrost microbial communities from Stordalen Mire near Abisko, Sweden - Palsa_T0_3 | ecosystem: Environmental > Terrestrial > Soil > Palsa > Peat permafrost | place: Sweden: Abisko... | reverse complement strand
CCGCAAACATCGAAGGCATAGTTCAGGACTTTGTTTACAGACCGCACCGACGAGATCGCATTATGGTTGCTGTCATGCGCGATGTTCAGCAAAAGGAACGTCTGGGCGAGGCCGCTCAAAAGATAGACCGCGACAAACTTCCAGGAATCCGGGTTGAAGGCGCAGAGAGTAATCCAGCTGCCTGTCAGCACTGCAAGACCCAGAGCAATTTTGACCCACATCGTCCGGTCGGCTTTGGGGGAAATATTCCGCTCGGAAAAGAAATTGTCGAGGCGACGGCGCAGAACTTTTGGGAATGAGGACGAATCTGCCAGTGCCGTTGGGGCGGTTGTGACGTTGGATGACGAGGCCTGCGGAGGCACAAGATCGTCAATATCCGGCTCGTGGCTAATGACCGCTTCGTGCTTCAGTGGCGTCTTCCGCATCCATGGCCGACAGCTAGTCATTTTAGCTCGAAATCGGGAAAGGAATCAAGAAAGAGTCAGGGGAACCCGGAGAGACGAAAAAGGGACTGGTATGCTGGATTCTCGAAACGAATCGGACTTTGGTGGCTTCCTGCGAATGATCAAACGGGCTTTCGACGCCGCGGCCTCCCGGCTGCGCGCATTCTCAATTCACCTCTTTTCCCCACGTGATCGGCAAGGCTCTTGCTTTTGTCCGCACCTGAAGGGTGCGCAGGGCGGAACCACGACCCTGAGCAAAGCGTAAAACTTATGATGGCGTCGATTCTGGAAAAGCTGGACTATTTGGGGGACCAGCACCCCCACCGGCTTCTCTACTCCTTCCTTGACCTGAGCGGCAACCAGATCGAGAGCCACACCTACGAGTCGTTTATTCACCGGTCGAAGGTTATAGCCGGACATCTGCGGAAACACCATCGTTTCGCGCCGCAGGACCGCCTTCTGCTCGCATACCCGCCGGGCCTCGAAATGATCTGCGCGTTTTTTGGCTGCGTGCGCGCGGGCTTGATCCCCGTCCCCGTCTATCCTCCCAGTTCGAATGGCTTCCAGGCAGCTCTGTTCAAGATGGTCCACATCGCGAAGGATTGCCAGGCGGCCGGTGTTCTGACCAGTCCGGACTACCACGGATCCCTGAAAACCAATCTCGCCAGAAGCGGAGTCGCCGCTTCCGGCGTCGATGCCGGCTACATTTCCGGTCTGCCGTGGATCGTGACAGAAGACTTTACTGAGATGGTTTCGGGCGAAACTTCCCCCCTCGCTTCGAAGCTCCTGTTTCTCCAGTACACGTCGGGGTCGACCAGAGATCCCAAAGGCGTGATGGTCACGCACGAAAACATTCTGCATAACGGTCCGCTGGTGATCCCGCATCCCAATCCGGTAGTCGTGTCCTGGCTGCCGCAATATCACGATATGGGACTGATCGGGTGCTACCTCTATCCCGCGCTCTTGGGCGGCACGACCTACGGCTTCGCTCCTACGGATTTCATTCAGCGTCCGGCGCTCTGGTTTGACACGATCAGAACCTACCGCGCCACTGCTTCTACGGCTCCCAACTTCGCCTACGATTATTGTCTGCGCGCCGGGCGGTTATCGAAAGAAAGCCTGGAAAACTGCGACCTCAGTTCACTGCTGTCTCTGATGGCGGCCGCGGAACCAATCAAGCCCGACACCTACACGCGCTTCCTGCAGGCCTTTCAGCCCTACGGGCTTAAGCCGGAGTGCTTTTATGTCGGCTACGGGCTGGCCGAAAATACTCTGGCGGTTTCACACGTTGGCCGCAATATCGTTTCCGTCAACAAGAACGCCATCGCCAACGGGAAGGCGCGCATGACCACCGAGGTCTCGGAAATTGGCGGGGCGACGCAGATTATCAGCTGTGGAACTCCACTGCCTGGCCAGTCCGTAAAGATCGTGGATCCGGAGAAGCACCTCGCGCCGCCGCCAGGTCACATCGGCGAGATTTGGGTGTCCGGAGAAAGCAAGTGTCTCGGCTACTGGAACAATCCGGAACTGACGCTGAAGATGTTTCATGCCCGCATGGTGGACGACAGCCCCTATGACGATGGCTACCTTCGAACCGGGGACATGGGTTTCCTCCACGACGGCGAACTCTTCGTCTGCGGGCGGATTAAGGACATGATCATCGTCCGCGGGCAGAACTATTACCCGCAGGACATCGAAGAGGTGGCGGAGAGGTCATCCGGCCAAATCCGGAACAACTGCGTTGCCGCGTTTCAGATTCATGAAGACAACGAGCCGGCCCTGGCCGTGGTTGCGGAAGTAAAAAACCCGAAAGCGCTTCCGGATGCGCTGAAGATCGCCGCTGCAATCCGGAATTACCTCAATGTGGAAGTGGCGCTGATTTCCTTCATAGCGCCGAAGGCGATACCGAGAACCAGTTCGGGCAAGATCATGCGGGGCAAGACCCGGCAAATGTGGCAGCAGGGTCAGTTTACCGTGCTCTCGGAGTTTTCGCGCGAAAAGGACAGCGAATCCTCGACGGCGGGTTGTGAAGGTCAGTCGCCCTTCGACATGTTGAAAGCCCGCTACAACCTCACTGGCACGGAGTCGTACACCCTCGTGGAAGCCGGACTCGATTCCCTGGATCTCGTCTCCTTCATGCACGAGATCAAGGAACTCCTGAAGGATAAGGGAGCCGATATGCTGGCGAGGCAGGTCGATATCGGTCTGGTTCAGCGTGTGAGCGTAGCCGAATTGTTCCGGCTGGCGGAACAACTGGAGCATGCTCCCGAAGAAGCACTGGTTATGCTGCGGCATTCCCTGGCGGTTTTTCGCGAAGAGCAGTCCGCCGCCGAAAAACAGATGATGAGCGGCGACAGGAAGCTTATCTTCACGCCCCGGTTACCTGGGTTATTACCTGAGATACCGGTCCTGAACGATGTGCTGCTCACTGGCGGCACCGGTTTCATCGGACCGTTCCTGATGAAGAGTCTGCTGGAGCAGACACGCGCAAAGATCTACGTTTTGGTCAGGGCCTCCGACGAGCGTCAGGGCAGGCAAAGACTAAGAGCAGCGATGGAATCGATGGGGCCTTGCGCCGCGGGGCTGATGCAGATGTTCGAGGCTCGCGTAATTCCCGTTTGCGGAGACCTCGGGCAGCCGCAACTGGGCCTGGCGCAGAAAACCTGGGACCGTCTCGCAAACGAAGTAGACACCGTATTCCACAACGGCGCGACCGTAAATTACCTGTTCAATTACGACCGGATGCGCGACGCGAACGTGCTGGGGACGAACGAAGTCTTAAGGCTCGCGTTTGAAGGAAGGCCCAAGAGCTTCAATTACGTCTCGACTACTTTCGTGTTCGGCTGGGCGGTTAAAAAGGTCCTCTACGAGACCGACATGAACGAGAACATGGAGCTTCTCGATTTTGGCTACAGCCAGTCCAAATGGGTAGCGGAACAGGTTGTGATGGACGCGCGCCGCCAGGGCCTTGCCACGCGGATTTTCCGGCCCGCTCTCGTCAGCCCTTCCATTACCGGCGGGGGCAACAACTTCGATATAGCCGTCCGTCTGGTTGCATTCATGGTGAACCACGGCATCGGCGTCGATGCTCTGAACCAGGTTAGTTTCGTCCCCGCCGACATCACGGCGAACAATATCGTCGCGATTTCGACCACGCCCGGCACTGTCAATCGGACTTATCACGTTGTGCGGGACGATTACGCGAATATGCTGGATATTACCGGCCTGATTACCAAATCGACGGGACGTCAGTTCGAGATATTCGGCATTCGCGACTTCGTTCCCGAACTGATCCGGAGATGCCGCAAAGAGGATCTGCTCTATCCGCTGCTGGACTTTCTGGTGGGCTCCGTGGACAACATTTCATCCATGGAATTCAAGCGTTACGATAATTCCACCTACCAGACGGCCAGGGATTCTTCCGTATGGGGCAAGCCGGATCCGTGCCTCGAAGACACGGTAAACGGCATTCTGCTTTTCATGCAGCGAAAGGGAATTATTTCAGTTGCGCCTCGCGAGCTAAAAACCGAGGCAGCCGCCTGCGTCTAATATCCATCGCCGCGTCCTAACCCACCGCCATCTCCAAAATGGTATTGCGGTACCCGCCCGGTACCGAGCTCCACCCCAGCCACAGCCTTCGCATGAGGGCAAGTGCGTCACATGCTCGCCCTCGGTTTCCAGTCCCGCAGCCCAGTCGAGCCACGCCTGATGAAGGGGTGGCCAAATCCGCGTCGCCATCAAGGTCGGCAAGCTGAGCATTCTCATCCCCCGAGTGCCCCGCAACCAGACATCCTCGCCGGATAGATATGTTTCAAAGGCGCCCGTATACTTTCCTGCTCCGAAACGGAAAGGGCCGGGAGCATACGCTCGTCGGCCCGTTTCATGAAGCGAACGTGTGAATAATAAAAGCCCGCGTGAAAAACGCCAGCCGTCAGAAAGAGAACCTCAATTGCAATTCTATCTTCCGGTTTCCCGCCGTGCCGCCCCCCACACCCTGCGCGAGCGCCAGCGACTGGCCGAAGAACGCAGAGTTCAGAGCGCCATTTGGTGTACCGTCGTTGGCGTGATTGAAAAGATTTCGCGCCGAGATCGTAGCCGTCAGGTTGTAACGGTGGGTTGAGGTATTTCCGCCACCGAGGCCGCCGCCCCGTCCGCCGCCACCACCGCCGAAACCACCACGCGGTGCGCCGCCGCCGCCCCGTCCGCCGCCACCGCCAGGAGGGCCACCACCAGGACCGCCACCACCGCCGCGCGGCCGGTTATCCGTTCCCTTACGCTCACCCCAGCCCCATGTCCGGCTCACGCGCAGATTGATCGAAAAGATTCCCGGCGCCTGCCCAGAGTCGAACGGAATCACCGCCGCGCCAACCGCCGGGTTGGTATCGAAATCCCCGAACGCCGTGCACTTGATATTCGGAAGACCCAGCCCGCATTGCGAACTCTGGGCGAACGCCGGACGGGCATTGTATATGCCGTCTCCGTTGTACTGGTTGCCGGTCGTAATGTTAAAGGGAACGCCCGAACTGATTTGCATGAACGGCGCCATCGTGATCTGTAGCGGCAGCCCGATATTGCCGGTAATGATAGCCCGGCTTCGCGCATCGTAAGGCGCGCGGCCCCAGTCCTGATTGTCGTTGTACTGATCCATCGGAAACCCGCTGGCATTGGTATGGGCATAACCCAAGGTGTAGTTCCCGTTCAGACTGAAGTGTGAATTAACCCGCGAGTTGCCGTTGAAAATCAGCTGGGTCTGTTTAAACAAACCGCTGGTCTCGTACTGGTAAATATCGCCTTCGGCGGGGTTTGGCCGCGCGAAGGGAGCGGTGTCCAGCGGCGCATTGATATCCCGCTGGCGCAGAATGTGGACGCCGCGCGTATTTACGAAGTTGACCGATATCTGCGTGCGCGCCGGAAGTTGCCTGTCGATCGAGACCGCATACTGCGACATGTAAGGAGCGCGCAGATGCGGATCGACCGTGTAAATCGCCTGGTTTTCCACCGCCAGCAGCGAGGTCGGAGGAATCGCCGGCTGCGCGCCCGGCGTCAGCGCGAAGTACGACAGTGCCGCCGCAGCATTCGCGTTGGTCGTATTGATGTTGAAGGTCTGTTCCGTGGATCCGTTGAACCTCAGAGCGTTCAGGGTGTTGGATTCATCAAACCGGGTATAGAAAATCCCGTACCCGCCGCGCAGAACCGTCTTTGAAGGCTTGTTCCCTTTTGCACCCGGGGCCCATGCAAAGCCGACGCGCGGCGCCGGATCGAAGTGGTCGTGAATGTTGTTCTGCGTCTCATACCGGAAGCCCGCGTTAATCGTCAGATTCGGGCGGAAGCGCCAGTCGTCCTGGATATACACCCCGGAATCGAACTGCCGCACCGCCTGGTAGGGGATGCCTTGGGTCAGAGTGAACTGGCTGGGGCCGCAACCCTCCGCCAGGATCGTCGAGATCGGAACCCCGCTCGCCAGCAATTCCTCCGTCTGCTGATAAAGATCGAGGGATGTCGGGGACCCGTTGCCCGTACCCGCGAAACACGCCGGCACGCCGTTCGTCAGGTTCGGCGTATTGAATGTATAGCTGCCGTTATAGTTGTTGGTCGAATAGACCGATTCGTCGGTCTGGCGTACGCGGAAACCGATCTTGATCGCGTGCAGCCCTTCGGCCAGCGTCACGAAATTCCGCAGTTCAAAACCCTTGGTATCGGTGTTGTTAGCCGAATAAGGCGAACCGCCCGACATAAAAGACCCATTCACGTTCAACCCGGGAATCGCGAAATTGCCGGTGCCTACGATGTCGGCATGGGTATCGCGGAACTGAAATGCCGTTTCGTCCACCGCTTTGGTGCCCAGAATCGCGGTCTCCGTAATCTGCACCGTATTCGCCTTCGTGTAGGATTGCGTCTCCTGCGTCGGCAGATTGAATCCGCCCACGCCGGAAAGAAGAGACGACTGCGTGTGGTTGTAACGCATCACTAGCGTGTTGTTCTGGTTGATCGCGTAGTCGAGGCGGGGGCTGATCTGCCACTGCAGGTTCGGCGTAACTACCGCGGTGTTGAAAGCCGCTTCCTGGAAGGGGCTGCTGCAAGGCGATGTGACCCCGGGCTCGTTACACAGAACCTTGGCGTTGATCAGCTGATTTTCATTGATGTCCCGCCGGTTGTAATCGATAAAGAACGACGACTTCTTGTTGATCGGGCCGCCCAGGTTCGCGGTCAGCAGCTGATAGTTGTATCCCGGAGGCGCAGTCGTCAGAAACGGGTTCCGGCTGTCAAAAACCTTGTTGCCGTAATTCTCGAAAACCTGGCCGTGATAACTGTCGGTGCCCGGCCGGGTCAGAATCTCAATGCGCCCGAAACCAGGCTGATCGTACTCCGCCGAAAACGGATTCGAGTTGATGCGGATTTCGCGAATTGAACTTTTCGGAGGCAACTGGCCGCCGCTGAAACCGTCCACGAAAAACTGCGCCCCGTTCGGACCCGCCGCAGGCCCTGCCAGCGCTTCCAGATCCGCCTGCAGATCGTCGGGATCGTCCGGCAGCGCATCGAGGTCGCTGTCTTTCAAAACAATCGCACCCACGTTTGCCGAAGCGTCAACCGAAAGCGATGTGTTCGCCTGATCCGTCACCTGCACCTGCTGGACGTCGGTTGCGATCTGCAGCGCGATATCGAAGGCGTTCGCCTGACCGGTATTCACATTCACTTCGGGTGCGCTGAACGTCACAAAGCCGGGCGCATCCGCGCGGATCGCATATTTTCCCGGAGGCATGGCCATCGTGTAGTGCCCCTGACCGTCGCTCTTCGCCGTTCGCGTGACGCCGTTGCCGGTCACAACCACGGTTGCTCCGGGAACGAGAGCCGAAGACGGATCCGTCACCGTTCCCCGGAGGGTTCCGGCGCCCTGAGCATTCGCCTGCTGTGCCGCCCCGGCAAACATTGCGAGAACGGCTAGAGCCGGTAAGGCTCTTTTCATAAAAGTGTGCATAAAAGTATGTTTCGGATCGGTTTGCTTCTCTGAAGACGAGGGTCCTTACCGATTGTTACCACTTTTTACTTTTGTAAAGCGTGAATAAGTGTAAAGGAGGCTACTTTGCCTTCGCTCCGCGCCCGCTGATATCGACCCAGTGTCTTGCCATGGCGGCGCAGTCGCGCGCCTCGGCCAGATCCCGAAGTTCCTCAAGCGACCAGCGCATTTTGCGGCTCCAGTTCGGGTATTCGGCGGTCGTTCCCGGCAGATTCTGCTGCGAAAGCGACTTGGTCAGATCTTCCTGGTTGATCAGCCACAACCGCGAAGGAGTCGAGGCGAGGTATCCCAGAATCGCCGAGTGCAGTTCGCCGGAAAATTCCGGTCCCGCACCATCCGCCAGAAACCCCGCTTCCCGCAGGGCCACCAGCAGCCTTTCCTTATCGCGCGCGCGATTGGCTTGCTGGGTATCGTGCGCCGCCTGATCGATCATCCCGGTGCGCAGACGCGCTTCGATATCGCAACCCTTCCAGAAACCGGCAATGGTGGACAGATCGTGAGTCGTAGTCGAAGCCAGGGCCTGCGCGGGATACTCTGAAGGCGCCCTGAAAGCTTCGCCGTTCCGCTCGAAATACAAGAGCCGGTAACTCAGAATTCCGAACGCGGCCAGAGTTTCGCGGACTTCCGGCCCCACCGTTCCCAGATCCTCGCCGACGATCACAGCCCGCGCCCGCACGCTTTCGAGCGCCAGAATGCGCACCAGATCTTCCGCCCGCTCTCGGACGTAAGCCCCCTGCGTCGCGTCCTGCCCCGGCGGAATCCAGTACAGCCGGAACAACCGCATCACGTGATCGATCCGCAGCGCGCCGCCATGTTTCAATGACTTCCGGATCGACTGCGCAAACAGGCGGTACCCGTCTTCCCGGTGACGCTCCGCGTTCGGAGGAGGGAACGACCAGTCCTGCCCGCCCGGCGCGAACCCGTCGGGCGGCGATCCGACGCGGCAACCCGGCACAAAGAATGCCCGGTGCGCCCAAAGATCCGATCCGCAACGGTCCGTCGCGAGCGCCAGATCGTGATACAGCCCGATGCTCATCCCCGCCGCATGGGCGCACCTCTGCGCCTCGCAAAGCTGCCGGTCGATCTGCCACTGCATCCACCCGTGGAACAGGATTTCCCGCTCATGCCCGGCCGCGAATTCCCTAACGGCGGAACTCTCGGGATCGCGATACTCTTCCGGCCAGTCCGTCCATACCCACAGATCCGGATTCGCGCAGTGCAGATGCTCGTCCAGCGCGCAATACGTTGCGTAGGAGCGCAGCAGATCGCCCTCCCCGGCAATCCATTCCCGGCAATCCCGACCCGGCGGATTGGCCTTGAAAATCATTTCGAGCGCGCGCCGCTTCAAAGCCGCCACGTTCTCGTATTCCACTACCGCGGTCTGTCGCAGACGCTGCAATTCCGCGCGCGTCTCGCCATCTTCAAACTTATGTTTGATGCAGTCGAAACCATGCACCGCTTCCACATCGAGATAGAGGAAATTGCGGTAGTAAATAGTGTTCGGCAGATAAGGGCTGGTGTTGTATGGCCGCCGGTTATGAATCGCATGCAGCGGATTCAGCGCAATAAAATCGGCATGCAGAGCTTCCGCTGCCCACTTGATCAGGTCCCGCAAATCCCGAAAATCGCCCACGCCCCAGTTATGGTTCGAACGCAAACTGAAGAGCATTACGCCGAAGCCGGCCGACTTCCCGGGCCCCGCATCGTAAGCCCGGTCCGGCGTCACAATCAGCCGCCCGGTGCAGTCACCCAGGCGCATGTCGTGATACCCCAGCGGCAGTTTAAGCTCCGGCGCGAACAGATGCCGCTCCCCCTGCTCAGTGACGATTTCAACGTCCCGCGGAAGCTGCAGAGGAGCATTCCCGCTCACCACCAGCACCGGAGGCAGCGCCCGCTCCGGCCCCTCGCGCGCCGCCGCCGATGCAATCACGGACTCTTCCGAGCTGCAATCGAAACCAAGCGCGCTCAGGATGGCCCGGTTGGTCTCGGGCGATGTCCAGTGGTGGACACCGAAGATGTCCCAGAAATCCTGCTGGACGCCGCTCCGTTCCGCGGCGTGGCGAACTGCGTCGTCGAGGGACATAATAAATAGTAACGAACATGAATCTGGACGAACTCGAACGCGAATATACGCCGCTCCGTGAACAGGCATCTGCCGTTCGGAGTTATCTTTGACGTTGCCCAAAAGAAGAAGGAATTAGCCCTCACCGAGGATCAGATCTCGGCTCCCGATTTCTGGTCGCAGCCCGAAAAAAGCCAGAAGGTAATGCAGGCCCGCAAACGCTGCGAAGAAGCGATCGATAACGATACCCAGGTCGCGGGAATGACCGACGATATCGATACGCTTTTCGAACTGGCGCGAGAGGGCGAATCCGTAAACGCCGATATCGAGCGTGAGCTGAAACGCTACGCCGAAGTGATCGACAAGCTGGAATCGGGCATGCTGTTGTCGGGCGAAAACGACGCGCGCGATGCAATCGTTACCATACATCCCGGCGCTGGCGGCACGGAATCGCAGGACTGGGCGGAAATGCTCCTCCGCATGTACCTCCGCTGGGCCGAGCGCAACAAGTACGGCGCGGTAATGACCGATCGTCTGGAAGGCGAAGGCGCCGGCATCAAATCCGCCACATTCGAAGTCAACGGCCCCGATGCCTATGGCATGCTGCAGTCCGAAATCGGCGTACATCGTCTGGTGCGCATCTCGCCGTTCGATTCGGCCGCGCGCCGCCACACCTCCTTCGCGTCGGTCTTCGTTTATCCCCAGATCGACGACGAAATCAAAATCGATATCAGGATTGAGGACCTGCGCATCGATACCTTCCGCTCAGGCGGAGCAGGCGGCCAGCACGTGAACATGACGGACTCGGCCGTCCGCATCACCCACCTGCCCACGAACACCGTGGTGCAGTGCCAGAATGAGCGCTCGCAACACAAGAACAAAGACACGGCGATGAAGCAGTTGCGCGCGCGGCTCTATGAAGCCGAGCTTGAGAAGAAGCGTGAGGAATCGCGCAAGACTGAAGCCTCGAAGCTCGAAATCAACTTCGGCAGCCAGATCCGCAGTTATGTTCTCGCGCCGTACCGCATGATCAAGGATCACCGGACCAAGCTGTCCATCGGCGATGTCGATAAGGTGCTCGATGGTGACCTTGAGCCGCTCATCCACTCATATCTGGTCTACCGCAAGACCGGCAAGACCGCGGGCGAGGGAGCCGACGACTTACCTGAATAACATCGAGGCTCTGAGTAAAGTCGAACAGGCTGCGGCACTCCTGCGCGCGGGAAAACTGGTAGCCTTCCCCACCGAAACCGTGTACGGACTGGGCGCGAATGCGCTCGATGAAGCGGCCGTGCGAAGCATTTACGAAGCGAAGGGCCGCCCCGCATCGAGCCCGCTGATCGTGCATGTAACGGGAATCGAAATGGCACGGGAACTCGCAGCCGAATGGACGGAAAAGGCGGGCAAACTCGCGAGCAGCTTCTGGCCAGGCCCGTTGACGATCGTGGTGCCAAAGAAGTCGCATGTCTCCGACATCGTAACCGCAGGGCATCCCAGCGTAGGTCTGCGGATGCCCGCCCACCCCGTGGCAATGGCTTTGCTCAAAGCCGCGGGGATCCCCGTTGCCGCCCCCAGTGCAAACCGGTTCACGCAGCTCTCATCTACTACCGCCGAACACGTGCGTGAAGCCTTCCCCGGCATCTTCACCCTGGACGGAGGACCATGCGCGGTAGGCATAGAAAGCACCGTCATCTCACTCACCGGACCAGCCCCCAGAATCCTGCGGCCAGGCATGATCGCAAAAAGTCAGATCGAACAAGTGATTGGCCCGGTCGAAACAGGAGCGGGCCCCGAATCGCCTGGCCAGCACCCGCGCCACTACAGTCCGCGAACAAAAGTAATCCTGGGCGCAACGCCGCAACAAGGCAATGGAGTGCGCCTGGAACTACCCGGCGACCCGCACCAATGCGCCGAACAACTCTACGCAAAGCTGCATACTCTGGACCAGCAGGGCTACGACTGGATCGCCATCGAACTGCCGCCCGACACTCCCGAATGGGCCGGCATACGCGACCGCCTTCAACGCGGAGCCTCGAAATGAACGCCTCACCCCGCAGACCAAACCTGTACTGGATTGCCACTTTCCTGCTGTTCTTTGTTCCCGCGCTGATCCTGGTCTTTGTCGATTTCAACTACTCCAATCCGAACTATGCGGCGCTCGACCAGCGCAATGGTCATCTCCCCACCATCCGCTATTTCGCGCTGCAGTGGGGTTCCATAGATATCCGGCACTCAACCCGCTCCGGGCCGGGTTATTACCTGCTGATGGGGGCGATAGACCGCTGGATCACCGACAATGTCATGGGACTGCGTTTTTTCAATCTGCTGATCACCGGCGTTCTCGTCTGCGTCCTGGCCTTTCGCTCAACAGGGTCTGCAAGTCTCCACTGGCTGTAGCGCTCGCGTGGCCGTTTTTCTTCTGCGCTTCGGTACCCGCGGCGTGTGGCTCTGCACCGATAATACGGCGTGGCTCGGCGTTCTCGCGATCCTGCTGATCGCCCTTCGCCCTGTTCTCACGGGTGCCCCCATCGCGGCTGTCGCGGTCATAGTTCCGGCTCTGGTAAGTGTCCGGCAGATTCACGCCTGGACCATCCCTTTCCTGATTTTGGCGATGCTCACTGTTTCCGGAACGCCTCCGCTGCCCGTATGGCCGCCGCTCTTCTGCCCACAGTGATGCTCATCGGATGGTTCGTCTACACATGGCACGGGCTGGAGCCGCCGGGCAGTCAGGCTCACTATGCGGGTTTCAGCTTAGCAGCGTTACCCATGGTTTTTTCCCTGTTCGGAATTCTCGGCGTGTTTTATGCAACCGCCATCTGGCCCGGGTTGCGCCGCAGACTGCGCGAGAGTCCCACGGACTTCAAGCCGTATCTCATACCCGGCATGGTGGTGGGATCGGCCGCGGGACTGGCGCCACACACAACTTTTGACAGCTCGTTCAGGCGCAGCGGCATCTGGGTGCTGGCCCGTCACACTCCGGTCTTCTTCGGCCGGTCGGTTGCCATTGCTCTCCTGACGATATCCGGCGCTCTCGTCTGCGGGGTCCTCTTTACCGTTCTGAGCGGCGGGATCGCGCCATATTCGGCGCTGCCCTGTTATGTTTCGCTGTGGTGCAATGCGCAAACCGGAGTATTTTCGAGCGCTACTATGAGCCGTTCGTCCTCCTGGTGCTGCCGCTTGCGGCGGCGCGGATCGCCGCGGGTTGCGATGAAGGTGGAGATGTCCGGACGAGCTGGCGGTCCCGTGCCGCCGGTCCCGCCCTACTCGGGCTTCTTCAGATCGGTTATACGATCTTGTCTTTGAGTACTCACCGCGCCGCTCTCTTCAGATAGGCGAGAGCTTTCCCCAGTTTGTCCGCATCGTCGTACACGATGTAATGCTTCGCGCCCGCAGTCTGCGCCGCCTTCAGGATCTCCGCGAAATTCAGTTCGCCCTCGCCGATCGACGCATAAGAATCCTTGAGCTTATCCCGCAGACGCACGATCGGAACGCGCCCCCTCCACTCCTTGAGCAGCGCTGCCAGGTCGCGAACCCACAGAACATCCACCTCCAGGGCCACGAGCTTCGGGTCAAGGCGGTCGCGATAAATATCGATGGGACGCCCGCCAGGTCTGCCTTCGAATTCAAACCCTTCATTCGCCCACGCAAGCCTCAAGCCTGCTTTGCGGCAAAGCTCACCGGCCGCGTTCATTCGATCGGCGGTACGGCGAAAGAAGTCGTCGCCATCGCCACGCGCACCGGCTGAGATGACGCCCATGATGCAGTACTCGACACCGGCGTCCTTGAGTCCGAGGATCGCCTGTTCGAATTCGACGGGATGGAAATCCGTAATGAGCTGCGGGTCAATGACGCACGAACGCAGGGCGAGGCCGTACTGCCGTATCGTCGGCACTAAGGCCAGCGTTGCCTTCAGCCCGGAACCCTCCACTTCGGTGTATCCGGCTGCGGCTGCGGCTTTGAGGGTTTCTTCCGCGTCCCGCACGCTGTCCAGCGAAACGCCGAAGGCCACTGGCGCGGGCGCGGCTGCCAGGGTATGTGCCGCTACCGCAGCGAGCCATTCCCGCCGGTCTAATAATAATGCTGCGCGCAATGTGTTATGTTCCAAATATACGACTGGTGCGGTAGCCAAGTGGTAAGGCAAGGGTCTGCAAAACCCTTATTCGTCGGTTCGATCCCGACCCGCACCTCCAGTTTCTCTGCAAAGCATAGGCTTTAAGGTCGCTCAACTTCTTGACACCCCGGCGCGACGCATGTTCCGCTGATGGCGTGGGCGCAAATCCGGTAGCGGTAATTGTGATGGGGGTCACCGGCTCGGGAAAGACCACCGTCGGCGTT